>ERZ778504.197-NODE-197-length-67135-cov-12.492382_pt1 | contig 67135 bp, 44 predicted proteins | sample MGYA00510046_ERZ778504 | MGnify/ENA primary metagenome ERZ778504 (study PRJEB29527, sample SAMN07138964) | mouse gut metagenome | material: feces | host: mouse | place: China:Nanjing | collected 2016-01-25 ...
TCTGACGTTCAGGATGTTGGACTCGCCTTTTTATGGTTTAGCGGACAGTAATAATATTTTTTACCGAATGCTCCCAAAATGAAATTCGGTTAAAAAATCGCAGGATATTTTTACCGTTTTTCCCTGGCAGCCTGCTTTTCAAATTTTTCATTGCAGCTTGCCAACCGTTGGGACATGAGACAATTCCACAATAATGCCCATGCAAAAGTATAAGCTGTTTATTAGCAGTGCATTACTCAAAGGCTGGTGCGCGATTCCGCACCCTTTGCATAATATACTGATTCGCAGCAAGTTGAGCATTTGTGTCATATTATGACCGGAACAAGTATAGTAACCATGTGGCCGTATCCATGAAATTCCGAATAGGGATGGATAGGAAAGCAGAGAACAATGTTCTATCCACCAAAATGCCATTCTGGGCGGATACCACTGAGTGAGAACAAGGTGAGAGTGGGAACAAGCCGTTGCAAGTCCAAAAACGACAGAAAGATGCCTGAAACAAATGTAAGATAGAGTTCATTACATCGGTAGTAGTGATACAAGACACTGGGAAATATTTAAATCACAAGTTGCCGCTGCGGATGCGGACAGTCCGGCAACCTGTATCCACAGCAGCGGAGTGAGAGACGTTGCCTTGAACAGGGCCTGCACGCCTTGAACCAGTAAAAGGAAAATTCTTGATGTGATAAGGATAACAGAAAGCCGCCCATCCGATTTGGACGGGCGGCCGGTGGTCCCTGCAGGGCATGATCCTGCGACCCCCTGATTATGAGTCAGGTGCTACTAACCAACTGAGCTAAGGGACCATTTGAAAAAGAACTTTAATATTTGCCTCCGTCCGGCCATCAAGTCCGATAACCGGACGGGGATGCAAATATAGCAATTATTTTTGATTCCGCATCAAATGATGCAAAAAACCTTACAACTTAGCTGAGTTTGATCTCAACCTCAACTCCACTTGACAGTTCAAGCTTCATGAGAGCATCAACTGTTTTTGGAGTAGCATCGTAAATGTCAAGAAGACGGCGGAATGAACTGAGTTCAAACTGCTCACGAGACTTCTTGTTCACGAAAGTCGAGCGGTTGACAGTGAAAATCTTCTTGTTCGTCGGAAGCGGAATAGGTCCGTTCACGCGCGCACCTGTAGCAGACACTGTCTCAACGATCTTCTTTGCTGACTTGTCAACCAGCATGTGATCGAATGATTTGAGTTTGATTCTAATTATTTGGCTCATATCAGATTTCGTTGGATTCTGTTAAACAATTATTCGTCATCGTCAGCGCTCTTGTAACCGCTCTTCTCGATAACTTCCTTAGCGAGGTTAGCAGGAACCTCAGCATAGTGGTCGAAAGTCATCGTGCTGGTTGCACGGCCTGATGATATCGTACGGAGGATTGTCACGTAACCGAACTGCTCTGCAAGCGGAACGTACGCTTTCACGATACGCGCACCGACAGTCGAGTCCATTGCGTTGATCTGTCCGCGGCGACGGTTAAGGTCACCTACGATATCTCCCATGTAGTCCTCCGGAGTCACAACCTCAAGGCTCATGATAGGCTCAAGAAGAACCGGTCTTGCCTTAGGGCATGCATGACGGAAAGCCTGACGGGCACAAATCTCGAATGAGAGCTGGTCTGAATCGACAGGGTGGAACGAACCGTCCTTGAGGACAACCTTCAATGAAGGAACCTCATATCCTGCGAGAACACCGTTTGCCATGGCGGATTTGAATCCTTTCTCCACAGACGGGATGAACTCCTTAGGAATGTTACCTCCCTTGACCTCGTCAACGAACTGAAGTCCAACGACTCCCTCGTCAGCAGGTCCGATCTCAACGATGATGTCAGCGAACTTACCGCGGCCACCTGTCTGCTTCTTGAACACCTCACGATGCTGAACAGGCTGAGTGATTGCCTCTTTGTAGTTCACCTGAGGTGCACCCTGGTTGATGTCAACATTGAACTCACGGCGGAGACGGTCAACGATAATGTCGAGGTGAAGCTCACCCATACCGCTGATGACAGTCTGTCCGGTCTCATGGTCAGTCTTGACAGTGAATGTAGGGTCCTCCTCTGCAAGTTTCGCAAGTGCGATACCGAGTTTGTCAAGGTCTTTCTGTGTCTTAGGCTCCACTGCAAGTCCGATTACCGGATCAGGGAACTCCATAGACTCCAGAGTGATAGGCGCAGACTCGACGCAGATTGTGTCTCCGGTGCGGAGATCCTTGAATCCGACAGCGGCACAGATGTCTCCGGCCTCTACGAACTCGATAGGATTCTGCTTGTTCGAGTGCATCTGATAAAGTCTCGCTACGCGCTCTTTCTTGTCTGAACGTGTATTGAGTACATATGAACCTGCATCAAGGCGTCCTGAATATGCCCTGAGGAATGCGAGACGTCCCACGAACGGGTCTGTCGCAATCTTGAACACGAGGGCGCAGAAAGGCTCTTTGGCATCAGGTTTACGCTCGACTTCCTCTCCGCTTCTCGGATCTGTTCCCTTTGTGGCAGGAATGTCAAGAGGTGAAGGAAGATAACGCATCACAGCGTCAAGAAGGAACTGGACGCCCTTGTTCTTGAATGAAGAACCGCAGCATGCCGGAACGATTGACATGTCAATTGTAGCCTTCCTGAGAGCAGTGATAAGCTCCTCCTCAGAAATCGAGTCAGGATCCTCAAAGAATTTCTCCATGAGAGTCTCATCGTACTCTGCAGCAGCCTCAACAAGTCTCTCTCTCCACATTGCAACTTCGTCAGCCATTTCAGCCGGAACGTCTGCGAGAGTATAGTTTACAAGGTTGTCAGAGCCGTCATAAATCACCGCCTTGTTTGCGATAAGGTCAACGATACCCTGGAACTTGTCCTCTGAACCGATAGGAAGGCAGATAGGCACAGCCCTTGCGCCGAGCTTCTCTTTGATTTCCTCAACCACTGCGAGGAAGTCAGCGCCCACACGGTCCATCTTGTTGATATAAGCAATCTTAGGAACTCCGTATTTGTCAGCCTGACGCCATACGGTCTCAGACTGCGGCTGCACGCGTCCTACTGCACAGAAAGTAGCGACGGTACCGTCAAGCACACGGAGTGAACGCTCAACCTCAACAGTGAAGTCCACGTGGCCCGGAGTGTCGATAAGGTTAATCTGATAAGTGTCCCCTTTGTAATGCCAGAAGGCTGTGGTCGCTGCAGAAGTGATGGTGATACCGCGCTCCTGCTCCTGAACCATCCAGTCCATTGTAGCAGCACCCTCGTGAACCTCTCCGATCTTATGGGTCTTACCCGTATAGAAAAGGATACGCTCTGAGGTTGTTGTCTTGCCGGCATCAATGTGAGCCATGATACCGATGTTTCTGGTGAATTTAAGATCTCTTGCCATTGTCTCTGTTCTTGTTGGGGATTAGAAACGGAAGTGTGCAAATGCCTTGTTGGCCTCTGCCATTCTGTGCATGTCTTCTTTTCTCTTGAATGCCGCGCCCTCGCAGTTATATGCTGCAAGAATCTCAGCACAGAGCTTTTCTGCCATGGTGTGGCCTGAACGCTTGCGGGCGAATGCAATCATGTTCTTCATGGAAAGCGAAATCTTCCTCTCCGGGCGCACCTCCATCGGCACCTGGAAGTTAGCTCCACCGATACGGCGTGACTTTACCTCAACCTGAGGTGTCACGTTCTCGAGAGCCTTCCTCCAAATATCTAGAGGAGCCTTGTCAGAATCTTTCATCTTCTCGCCTACCATGTCAATGGCATCGTAAAAAATAGAATACGCGATACTCTTCTTTCCCTGCAACATAAGATTGTTCACGAAACGTGTTACCATCACATCGTGAAACTTAGGATCAGGAAGTAGAATCCTCTTCTTAGGCTTCGTTTTTCTCATTTTTTCAGAAAATTAAAGGTGATAATGATTAAAATTACTTCTTAGATTTCTTTGGCCTCTTGGTACCGTAGAGAGAACGTGAATTTGTTCTTCCATCGACACCTGCAGTATCCAAAGCTCCTCTAAGGATGTGGTAACGCACACCCGGAAGGTCCTTTACACGACCTCCGCGGACAAGCACGATTGAGTGCTCCTGAAGGTTGTGGCCCTCGCCAGGAATGTACGCGTTGACCTCTTTTGAGTTGGTAAGACGTACACGGGCAACCTTACGCATTGCTGAGTTAGGTTTCTTAGGTGTGGTTGTGTACACACGCACGCATACGCCCCTTCTCTGAGGACAAGCATCCAACGCGCGAGATTTACTCTTCTCGACGATAACCTCGCGTCCTTTGCGAACTAATTGTTGAATTGTAGGCATAAATGATTGTTAATCTTTAATTTATGTTTCTTTTCCCCCATTTTAGGGGCTGCAAATATACGAATTATTTTTTATTTATCAACAAAAAAGCTGAAATTCAGCACCTTGGATTGTTGATAACATTGGCACAATTTCATATCTTTGTGAGAAGTTGCCTTGGAAAGGCCGGGGCGGTGGCCTTGATTTTGCGTACAGGGCACCCTCGGAACAAGCCTGCACGGCAAATTATTTATTTTACATATGAAACGTACTCATTCATTCGCGGCGATTGCAGCCGCTGCGCTCGGACTGGCGGGATGCTGGTCGCAGCCGTCCCTAAAGACAGACACAATTACAGAAAGCGGGAATTACGCCCTCTATGAAGGCAGCAAGGATTCCCTGGCGACTGAAATCACGCTCGAGATTCCGACAGGCGGCCTCAAGACGGAGCAGCTTGAAAGAATGCGCGAAAACCTCACAGCTGCAGTGCTCGGGGAAAGATACAGGTCATCTGACGTGAGCAAGGCCATTTCAGAGTTCAAGGAAGCCATCACCGGACAATACAGGAAAGACAATCTGGAGCTTCTTAAGGATTTCGGATACATGAACGGCATCGACGGCATGGAAAACTCGGAAGGCGCACCGATGCTGAGCTGGGAAAACATAATAGTGGGACATTTCATGCCGCAGTACGGCAGCATGTGCAGCTACGTTGTCTATGAGTACAATTTCACGGGAGGAGCGCACGGGACGGACAATGAGACCGGGCTTGTGTTCGATCTCACAACCGGAGAATTGCTGTCCGAAGATGACATTTTCAAGGCAGGCTTTGAAGAGGAGATGGCGAAGGCTCTGACGGCGCACCTCAAAGATTCTTTTGAGAACGCTGATGACTACGAGATGCTGTTCGTAAAGGAAATCGCCCCGAACGGCAATTTCTACATAACGGACAAAGGAGTGACCTACCTTTACGGAAGATATGAAATCGGACCATATGCCATAGGACTCACACGCGTCACAGTCCCTTGGGCGGAGATTGTTGACCTTGTAAAATAAACGGTTAAGCCCCAAAAAACTTTTTAAAATCCCGAAGACATGGAAACAGGCCGGACATGGCTTATAGTCAGAATAGACGGTAAAGTCGCCGCAATATCCACAGACTACAGGCTTTTCGCGCAAATAGCGGCAAGACTGGCCGCAAACAAATGCGGCACATCGCCCGATTCAGGAAACATCATAAGGGAAATATCATGTTCAAGGGCAGGATTTGAGGAAGTCTGGAGGCTCAGGCAGACGCTAACTTGGGACGACATGGTTCTTTTCGGGACACCGTTCCAGAAAAAAGTATGGAAAAAGCTTTTTGAGCTGACGCATGGTGAAGCCGGCACCGCACAGGCAGAGCCACGGGCAAGGCTGATATGCTACAGCGACTTTGCGGAATTGTGCCAGAACAGGGCCGGCGTGAGAGCCGTAGCGCATGCCATAGGGCTGAACCCTATATCAGTAGTGATACCATGCCACCTGGTCATCCCTAAGGAAGCGTCAGACAAAATCAATGAAATAATGAAAAATGCAGAGGTCACCCTTTTCAAAGGGGATGACCTCTGTTTTGCAAATCGCATAGACTTCGGGAACTACGCCCTCGGGGCAGACCTGAAACGCGAACTCATTATCCGGGAATTTTCCGGCTATTTCGCACAAAACAAAAGGACAGCGCAAATGACGCCGTCCCTGTAATGAATTATGGTGAATTATTTCTTCAGGTAATATGTCACCGACGTAACGACCCTCACTTTCTTGATGTGAGGAGTGTTGCTGTCGCGGTTCTCGATTGAGAATGTGCCCTGGTTAGCTGTCTTTATCTTGCCGAGCCTGCTGTCTGAGTCCTTGGCAAATTTCAGAGCGGCCTCACGGGCATTTTTTGTCGCTTCTTCAATCATCTGAGGCTTGATGTCATTCAGTCCCTCATATTTGAACTCCACCGGGTCCTCCCAACTGTTTGACGCAGTCACAATGCCTTTTTTGAGCAGCTCCGACTGCCTTGACATAAGGGCAAGCACCGCATCGACATTGTCCGTATAAACCGTCACGACATTTTTCGATATATAGCGGAATGACCTGTCTATGTTCCCGTACTCGTTTGCCAGCTTGTCAGAAATGACAGGAAGCGCAACAGTGATTTCCCCTGCCTTGATGCCTCCGGACTTCAGGAACTCCACAATCATCTCATTGCTTCTGTCAGTCTGGTCATAGACAGCCTGGATATCATTGCCCATAACCTTATAGGTCAACGGCCATATCACCTTGTCCGCCTTCACTTCTTTTTCGCACAGGCCCTTGACATTGACGGTCCTGTCATAAGAGCGGAATTCGCCCACCGCTTTCGGAATCATCGCACCGAGAACAATCAGGCCCACCATAATGGCAAGGCCGCTGTAAAATTTTCCTTTGTCCATAACAATATCTGTTTTATAAAATTGCGTTCTTTCGAAAAGGCATTCCTGTAAAGGCTTTGCACCGGAATGACATCAACCGTTTGAAACGGGCACTTTCAATCAGCAAAAACAATGCTAATATAATATTTCCGACACACTTAAACAAAACTGCATATTAAAATATGAGCCTCAAGCATATTAACAATTTTGTTTTACAACTCAAGTCTCACAAAACAGGACAAAACAAAAACATTACTTATATTGTGACACAATAATTTACAAAGCAAAGCACCGAAACAAGGCCAACAAAAAAAACGCAGCCCCGGAAAATCCGAAGCTGCGCGATGTCCAGCGACAAGCAGTCAGACACTACTGCGCATCCTTGATGCAACGTACAGAATATCCTGAAAGATAGTTTCCGTAGCCGACCGTTATTTTGCCGGCTGGGAATGTCTTCACGAACATGCCGTACATGTCGAAGAACTGGATGTTTTCGCCAGTCGATGTGAGCCTGTGCTGATATGCGGTAGAGCCTATGAAATATGTCATCGTAGGCTTTCCCACAAATTCCGGAATCGAACAGGTCTCGTCAGTGGTCAATGGCGCGGCTGGATAAGAACCGGTCTTGTCTGTCGCCGTCCTGTTCATATAGCCGGTTGGAATGAAATTCCAGTTGCCCTCATTGAAATCAGCTACAGACGCCCCTTTAAGGTCTGCATCGTAAAACAAAGCGGTCTCATCAACAAGAGGGGCACTCTCCCCTTCCGCCTTGAGCGAAAATCCGCAGAGCTTGACAAAATCGGCCCTTGTAGGGATGTGCCATCCTTCCGGACAGATTCCGCGCGTACCCTCAAACGTCTTGAAATTCGCAGGCGTGACCTCCTTGACTCCGAATGCAGAAGCCGCATCATAAAGATATCCATACTTGGCGACAGAAGCCTCATCTTTCAAAGCCTTTGCAACACCTGAGGAAACCTCATACGGATACCAGATTCCGGCAGCCGCAGCAGGGTCATCGGAAACCGTCTTGCCCTCGGGCACATAGCGCAAAGGCTCAGCCATCCATGTCTGCCCATTGGACAGCGTCACGGTCTTATACGTTACGCCTCCGTAAGACAATGTATTGTCATCAACAGGCCCACCCCCATTTGAAGGCTTCTGGCAAGCCGCAACAAGGGCAGCAGCCGCTAAAAGAAAACAAAACTTTTTCATAATATAAATTTTAAAGTGTTTAATAATAACATTATCAGAACTCATATCCGACACCCAAAGAAGCCCCCCAACGGTCCGCCCCCATGATATGAGACAGGCCGAAGCCATGCGCCCATTCCGCGGCAACCCGGCAATACAGACCCTTCCAGCACCAGAAGCGGCATGAAAGAGCCGCATTTATCCGCGGAGCGGTCTTGTATTCCATCTGCAAGTCATACCAGTCCTGCAGCCTGAACGGAGAAGTCTGGACACCTGAGCCGTCCGAGACCATGCGTCCCTGCTCTTCAAGAAGTCCTCCGGCACATCCAAGCGCCACGCCCACATCAAATTTCCATATATGCGCAAGCGCGCTCACATCAGCAGAAAACGTCACAAGCTCCTGCGAATAAAGATACGGATACATCTGGGACGACAAGCTGTTAACTCCACGAACCTCGCCACGCGCCTTCAATTCCCACAGCCCGGACACGAATTCATATTCCGGAGCCAGCCCCCACATCCGCCTTTCAGCAATTCTATTTGAGCCATGGAAAACAACAGATGCCACCCCGTTTTCACTTACCTTTTCAAGAACAGACTCATCCGTGACCTGCCTTTTCCAATCCATACCGAAACGCACATAGTGACAAGATTCGCCATGCACGACCCTATATCCGGCTTTCAGCGCGGCTTCGTCCCCCGGAAAACGGAACCAGACACTTTCTTTCTCACCTGCCGTTCCGGAAGAATGCAGATACTGCGCATCCGCGAAGAAGTCTCCGGCAGCAAACTGGACAGAAGCGCCGTTCTTGATTTCCTTTAGCGGGAAGCCTTTTATACCTTCTTCCGCAAGGTGCACCCCGCTGCCGTCCCACACGGAATACGCCCCGTACATCATGCCCTTGTCAAGGAAAGCATAATATGAAAACTCCGATGACCCGGCCTGCTCAGACTCAATCACTTCGCTATTCTTGCTGAAAACATATGCGGCACCGACGGAAAACGGCCCATTATGGTACATGAATCCGGGAGCTACTGTCATGTCGAGACGCCAGTTCATATGCCTGAGGTCCTTGCGCTTGGCCAGATTGGCCGATGAAAAATCCACTTTCGCCCCGAGCCTCCAGTTCGGAGCAAGATCGGCAGAAAAGCCCCCTTCCAATGCATATGTCTGACGCGTCTTCCGACCGGGAGTGAACTCCAGCACATCAAGAGGATAATATCCCGGCTTCATGAACATGGAACCGCACATCCCGTAGCCTTCTGTCTGGTCAAAGGAGAACGCACCTTTGAGGGAGAATTTGTCAAAATGGCGTATGCTTTCCGTAACGGCTCTGGCGCTCCATGTATCCGTAGCCTGCCATGAGTCGCGGAAGCCTCCGGAAGACCATTTGCCATATACTTCAGCATAAGAACGCGACAAGGAATCCTGCCTTATACCGGCGACATTCTCCGAAAGGTTCCACAGATTGCGCCTTAGGACATGTCCATATGTCCATGAACGTGCCGCGGCCTCAGACAGGTGGCACAGCGGCAGAAGGCAGCAGAGAAATATGTAAACTGTCCTATTCATGAAGAGACTGTTTGTCGGTTTCATAAAAATCATTCAGGGAATTGTTCGTGTCGGAAAGCACTTCATACCCGGCCGAGGCGCTGGCCTGCTCATCCACGCGCCGCATAAGGCTCCGTCCCATAAACACGTCTGACTGAAGCACATATCCGGCATCCATAGACGGGGCCAGCCTCTTTGCATTATTTGCAGAACGGCCGTCAAAAACCTCCACAGCATCATAGACCCACTCATACGGTATCTTGACGACATTGTCAACCTCACTGCCTGGAACAGGCGTTATGTTATCCTGCACGCGGACAAAGTCCTGTATAGTTGTGCCGGAGGCCTTGAAAACTATTACCGCAGGAGAACTTATCGACATTGTATATGCATTGGCCTTGCCTGTCTTTATCACGACGTCCAGGTATCTTGATACGGAAATCTTGTCACCCGGAGCCGGATGGTATTCGGTATTCGGGAAATAGGTGGCATTGTAGCAGACAAAATAGTCCGGCCTGTTCAGATTCACAGACAGCGGATACTGGACCGTATGGTCAATCGCCCCCCTCAAGCAGACCACTGCATCTTCTCCGGGATGGAGAGGGAACGACTTGCCGTCTCCCGGGAACTGCCAAACGGCCTGTATGACAGGAATGAATGCAGGAAAGATGATTTCTCCCGTATCTTTGTCCCTGGATATGAAAGAATTGACACCAGTGGAATTATATGGGGCCATCGTTCCGAAACACAGGCTGTCGAGATATTGCACCTCGTAATCGTTGTTGTGCAAGATAAAATACTGGTCGGACTGATAGTCCCCCTCCTGCGGAAGTTTCTTGCAGCCCCCGCAATAGATTTCCTTTATGATTATCGCTCCGGTCTTTGAATGTGCCATCGGAAGCCTCAGATTTACCGGTCCTCCGCTGACGGCCACCTTGTCAGCAGCTCCATTGAACACATCGGTCGCCTTGCGGTCGCTTGCATTCAGGCGGTACAGCCCGTCAGGCAAATTGAGCCTCACAACTCCGGAAGCATCAGTAATGCCGGAATACTTCGCACGCGAATTCATGTCCTCAATGAGCACCGGCACACCCTCGTGCACGATGTCAGCAAAATCTTCCGGATATACCACCGTAACAGTCAAAGCATTAAGATTTTCCGCATAAGGGTCAGAATGCTTCAATGGCTCGCAAGAAACCAGGAAAGCAATGAAAATGAATATGTAATGGTATCGTCTCATTCTTCTGTGAATTTGTTGTAAAGCCTAAAATTTCAGGCGGCATGTAAGGCCGTAATAGAAGGCAGGTGTGAATATGGCTCTGACACCGGTAGCAAACGACTTGACATACGGACGAGAGTTTGTGAAGTTGTTGGCAAAGAAGGACAGGGACACATGGTCTCCGATTTCTTTCGTGACGCTGAGATTGGCAGAGAAATAAGGCCCGTAGCCGTCCTGGGCGAACGTATATGCATTCGCCGACTTCAGTATAAGGTTAGCAAACTCAGGGTTCGAGGCATGCTCATCCGTGAAAGGATGGACATTCCCGTCCAAATCCATATATGCAACCGGACGGACGGCGGTGTATGAATTGCCATCATATATGTCACCGCCCACAGGCATCTTGTCCGTCTCCCCCACCTTGTATGCATATGTGCCGCCATCATGCTCGGAAACATTCCTGCTCAGCCTCAGAAGCGACATCTCAAGACGGCAGGTTATGATGAGCCTCGCCTGAGGTATGTGGGTTATGGCTGTGAGGTTGGCGTCAAGGTCATGGGTTATCTTTCCGTTCACCACCGGATTATCATTGCCTCCGCTGGCATAGATTCCGACATACTGGTAAGAACGGTTTGGAAGCGAGGTGTGAGACCAGCCATCCTTGTAATAATAGGAAAGCCTGTCATTGAAATAAGAGGTATAGGCATAAGAAGCGTCAAGCCTGAAAACGGTACGCAGCGGCTTTATCTCAGGAAATTCCACCACAAGCTCCGCTCCGGCACGGTGCACATCAGTCCCGTTGCCCTGACACTTTGACTTGGCGAATGTCCGGTCCGTAACTTTCACATCCATCGGCGTCCACACTCCGTCCTGAGAACAGATATACACCATTCCGCTTTTGCTGTCAACCTTTATCTGCGGATTGGAAGGCATCTCAAAACCGTCAGGCCTCTGGAGGACATCATATGAGAAAGGGTCATACATGTCAATGAACTGGTATGGAGACCTTGTCACATTATAGAAGCCCACAAGAGAAATCTTAGTCCCGAAGACTTCCGCATCGGCCCCGAACTCAGAATTGCTGTTCCTCTGCCATTTCAGGTCCGGATTGTAACGGAGCGTGTAAGGCATTGTATAATAGACATAAGATGAGTTACTGCCATGTGAAATTCCGAAAGTCAGGATGTCCCTGTATTCGGGCTTCGGATACAATATATAATATGATGGCAGCTTTTCCGTTATGCCCCAGCCTCCGCGAAGGGAGAAGCCGTCTGCAAGTTTCCATTTTGCGTTGAACCTTGGGGAGAGTGTCGTCATCCCGTCATAAAGCGAGCCTTTTATAAAGACATTCTCAAGGCGCAGGCCGGCCGTCAGTTCAAGTGTGGTAGCGGCGATTGGAACAGTGATGTGCTCCTCTGCATACACGGAAAGATTGTGCATGAAAGGATAGTCCCGGTATGGGCGCGGCCTGTATTTGTTTGCTGCAAGAGACGGGTCTTCATAATATTCTCCCTTGCCGACATTGCCATTGGCCTTATACTGGACACCGGCCTTTAGGGAGCTTTTGAAAGCGTCACGCCTCCAGTGCCAGTTGTATTTGAGCGAAGCGGCGATGTCCAGCTCCTTCGAGTCGGTCATCTGGTCCGAGAAATATGTAAGGGGAAGCCTGTCCGCAAGAAAATAGCCTTCCTGTTCAGCATGCACCGCAGGCTGCTGCGAACCGTATGAATTGAATTTGTGATAGCGGGAAAGATTGTCGTTGAAGTTAACGGACGCGTCAAATTTCAGGTCAGTCACCCAGGACCTGTTCAGGAGCCATGTCAATGAGGTATTGCCACGTAGCACATTGTCACGTTCCTTGCGATATTCACCGGTGAATGCATCCGGGTCGTCTTTGGTGTTCATGCCACCGATATTTCCGGAGAAGCCGGCCTCGAAACGCAGGACTTTGCGGAACGTGTTGCTATATGCCATCGTAAGGCCGCTGCGGGTGTATGACTGATATGGGGAAACAAGTCTTTTGACCGCACGTGCCCATTCCGCGCTTACATTCAGCACGCCGTTTTCTTTCTGCAGGTCTATGCCCTTTGATGCCGAGACCGAATATGTGCGCGGATTGACCGAGAACGTGACGTTGACAGGAGTACGTCCTTTGCGAGTGTGTATTTTGACTATTCCGCTGTTGAGGTCACCGTATTCAGCCGATGGAACGCCCGTGATGACTTCTATTGACTCTATGTTCTCTACTGCCACGCTTCTTGTACTGGCTCCTGACATTTCGGAAAAAGAGGCATTGTTGCCGAATCTTACGCCGTCAACTTCCACTGCCGTTCCGAAAGCGGCATTTCCGGCAGAAGAGCCGCCCTCCCTGAGCGACATGGCGTTGGCCGTGGTAAGGTCAGGATTGACTGTCTTGCCTCCGGGAAGAAGTGCAGCGACATCAGTCATGCTGGACATCTGGAGATGGTTCAATGCGTCCCTGCCAAGTGAATGTGATGTCCCCAGCCCGTCCTTCGGCTTGCTTGCAGTTACCACGACCTCGTCCAGGGCAAGGGAATTTTCATGCATGATGATGCTTATGTCCGCGATATCATCCGTGACATTTATGCTTATTGAAACCGTAACATATCCAAGACATGAGCTCTCAAGTGAATACTGGCCTTTCTGCACATTATCAAAGAGGAAGCTTCCGTCCGTCCCTGTGGCGGTCCACAGATAGTCTTTTCCAAGACGCACGACCGCTCCGGCCACCGGTACTCCTGTGCCGGCTTCCGTGACCACACCCCCGACGCTGTACCTTTCAGGCGGAAGAGAAGCGGAAGCGGATGCGGATTGTGCCGCCTCTGCATGAGGACTGACAAGAAAGCTGATTCCTGACAGCAGGAGATATATAATCAAACGTCTCATAGGCAAAAGAGTCACTACATCATTTAGGGAAGGCAAAGTTATAAATTTTCTGTATTTAGATATTATCATTATTTGTTGGTATAGTCATTTACCGCCTCAGGTGACATGCATGCAGATAAGGCCTCCGGATGCGACTCAGGGATAGCACAGGGTCAGCACTGGAGGCGACACTGTGGCAACACTGGCCGCGACTCAGAGGCAAAACAGGGTTCGAATAACAGGAGAAATCACCTCTTTTGACATTTTTACAAAATTTTTCACATTTTTTGTGCGGAAAATTTGCAAGTTCCGATTTTCTTCGTACCTTTGCAATCCCATTCGGAAACAATGAGAAAGTTCTTATAAAGATTTATACGCGGAAATAGCTCAGTTGGTAGAGCACAACCTTGCCAAGGTTGGGGTCGCGAGTTCGAGTCTCGTTTTCCGCTCCAGGAAGCCTCACAGTTTTGTGGGGCTTTTTCTTTATCAATCCATGAGTGTAATATGCGCTCTATATGCCTTCCAACTCACTGATGTACTCTGACAGAAACGGGTAATCCTCAAAATCGGGTCTGATTCCGGTAAAAACACCCTTTTTCAAAGCCAAATGTTGTACACCATGTTGACACTGAGTAGCCCAATTTGTAGAGTTACAACTCGAGGTAATATAATGATTATCTATATTTTATCTTGCATCTTTGCAATACAGCCATGATGCGGATGACTGGCATAGCGGAGACACCCTGAAAATTGAACTATAACATCAGAATACAATTGAGGTTGTATCCATGAAAATGCCATTTGTGGTGGACGGGAAAGGTGAAAACCGCTTTCCATCACGGAAACACGAATGCATGGGGTCCTATAATCAATTGAGACGAAAGATGTTACAAAACAGTATCAGATATATGGAGCACACTGTTTTACAATACATTGATTATCACAGATATACAAGACCCCATGCCATAGCGAAGGCATGCTATCGAGGAATAGTCCTATCTTTTTTATAAATTTGTCTTCGATAGTGTATAAATTTCTAAAATGAAAAAGAACGGACTTTTAAACAAATACGGACTCCTTGTTGCCGCAGCCATGGTTATGGCCTCCCTCGCATCTTGCGGCAAGGACACGACAAAACCAGACAAAGGAGAAGACAATGACGTCGACCCTCCGGTAACAGAAGAAAGCATCCCTACTGCCGATGAGATTATCGGAGTATGGGGAGCCATTGCCGACAGGATGGAGCTGGACTATGGCAAAAGCAGCCTGTATCAGATGACAGAGGACGGGCAGGACTATGCTCTCGACCAGGACGGCAATTATATCATAATCACAATCGAAGAGTATGTCAGCAAGTGGTGCGAAGATTATAATGCGGACCCGCTGAACAATGGCTATATAGCCAAGCCTGAAGACGTAGTCTTTAATGAATACCGGGAAGACCAGGGCATGATAAGTTTCGGGACTTTCAATATCACTGCTGACGAAATCACTTTTAACCAGGGTGTGAAAGGAGCATATTTTTTCGACCTCCTTCAGATAAAGGGAACTTATAAATATGATGCTGAGAAAGGTACGATGAACGTACATAACGTGGCGATCGCCGATTATCCTGCGGAGCTTGCTGTCCATGTAAGAAAAGATGACAAGGGTAACATGACATTCACATATACAGACATGTACATGTATTCGCTGAGAACATATGACCAGGCCGTCCAATACACGGCATTCACTCCTGTGAGCTATATCTGCATAAAAGGAGAAATCCCCGCGCCTGCAGCTTCTGCAAAAACGGACATGGCATCTGCCTCCCCTATTCTCTCAAGGACTGTTTCCGGACATGTGGAATAGTCCGCTTATGTGGAATTATAAAACAAAACGACATATATAAAACACTTAATAAATTCATTTATGGACAGACTCGGACTTTTATCAATGTCAGCAATGGCTTCCTTGATGGCATTCACTGCCTGCGACAAGCCTGCACCGGCAGACGACACTGACAACACAGAACCTGAAGGCATAGAGCAGACGGACATGGTTGAGGCCTATTATGTGGGTGATTATTATGAATCCGGCACAGGTAACGGCTGGATAAATTTCATAAACGGAGACCTGGTTCTTGACGAGGAGACGGGAGAGTATAGCGGAAACGGAATGCTCCTGTGCATGGATATTAACATGGCCTTGCCATCGGATCCGGACTTCGCACGCCTTGAAGAAGGAACCTACACCATTTGTACAGACGAGACATATTCCGCGAAAACGTGGAATGCCTCCGAATCATACATAACATTACGAAAGAATAACATAACGGAGCTTGACGGCGGCATCACCGGGGGAACATTCACCGTAAAACAGATCGAGGGCGGATACGATATCGTTTTTGACCTGGATGTAAACGGTGAAAAGTTCCGACATGAGTTCACAGGTAAAATCTCATTCATAAACCATTCAGACGAGGGCGCACAGAGCAACCTTGAATCGGATGTTACAGCCTCCGGACTGACTCAGGGAGCGATGATATACATGGGCGACATTGCCATGGCGGAGGTTGCAGACACATATATGGTCGTGCTTGCCGATGATGACTATGACCTTGAGAGCAATTTCGGCACAGGCAAATCCATCCTTCTGTACCTGAATGTGCCGATGGGCAATGATTACGAACTTCCTGCCGGCAGATACAAGGATTTTGTCAGCCTGGAGGAGACAGAGGCACCGGCATGGACGGGACTGCAGGGCATGTATTATTGGGGAACATATATCGGAAGTTATTATTTCCATTATACGGAGCAGATTGAAGCAAGGATTGTTGACGGCGACGTGACAGTTGACAAGACCGGAGACACATATGAAATCAACGGAGTCCTTAAGGACGGAAACGGCAAAAAGGTTTCTTTCTCATACACAGGCGAGCTTCTGCACGGAGAGCTGGTTGAGAATTACAGCCTGGCTCCCGGGCGCGCGGCAAAGACCATCAAAAGTGAATGATGCAGACGGCCGTATCAGCTGGAGATACGGCCGTCTGTACAGATCCGAATTGACGTGAATCGCACGCCGGATGTCCGGTGTCCGCCAATCGCTGTCCCGATAGCCATGTACGGGCATATGGAAAGGAATCCGGAAGTAGCATTTATAAAAAAAAGGGACCGGAACTTTTCAGTACCGGTCCCTTCAGTCATTCAGTAGAGACTATTCAGTTTTTGCCTGCAATCCCCAAATGATGCATCTTGCTGTAGATTTGAGCGTAAGAGGCATCTCCTCTTCTATAGGGACGTTAAACTCAATAGTATAATAATCGCTGCCAGTAGCAGTTATCGTATAAGGGGAGTTTCCTGTGGCCCCCGGGTTTGCCTTAAGAGTGACCTCTCCCTGCGTGAAGGTATCGAAAGATGCTGTAAAGACATCATCTTTTCCAGACCAACCGATACCATAGAAAACTATTTTCTTCGAATCTGCAGGAATCATGACCACGCACTCTCCTGCTTTCTTTGTTGTTCCGAATTTCAGAACCTTGACATCAGGAACACCATTTATGGTAGCCACACCGTCATCATAGAAAGCATCTACTTTCACACATACGAGGGTTGTCTCATAATCTGCCCCCCCCGGGCCAGGTTCTGGAGTCTCGCTGCCACCTTCGGTATGGGATACATAGAAACATCCGTCCGCCTCTATGAGACCGTTGAATGATGTCTTGTAGCAAACTATGGTAAGGTCATCGCCTTCTTTGACTCCGAGCTTGCCGAATTCACCCTTCGGGCCGCCCCAGCCGTTCTTCACGCCATAGACGTAAACCTGGGTAGCACCATCAAACAGAGCGAAATTACCATAGTTCTCAAGGTCATGCTTAGTGCCATTCTCGGTGCTCTTGCCTACCTTTCCGGAGATTCTGTACCATGTGTTCTTGTCATCAGGAAGATTACGGAAATCAGCAAGAGATATGTCAGTCACCTTGATATGGTTTTCTACTGAAACATTCTTGAGCTGAGGAGCACCATTGAAAGAAGTCTTAGGACCTGTCACAGTAACGATGTCACCGACATTGATTCCCATCTCCTTCCATTTCTGCGTTTCGCCTGCCTCATTGAGCACACCATAGCAATATACCTCGCCAGTGGCATCCTTTACATAGATGTTGCCGTAGTTGCTTCCGGTATCCCGAGTGATGTATCCTGTATAGCGATATACGGTAGCACCATCCTCAGCAGCATTAATCTCAGCAGCAGTAGCATCAATTATAGCTCCCTCCTGAGTGAAGTTGTAAGTAACACTTGAGGTGGAAGCACCCTTGCTTGAAGAGAATGCAACCGCACCGGTACGGTCTCCTGCAGTGTTCGGCTGAAGGCTTATCTTGACAAAAGCTGTATCGGCCGGGTTCTGCTCAATCTTGGTAGGGATACCTTTGACAGTACGCATATCAACAATTGAGACCCAAGACCTGTACTCCTGAGGAACTGACGGAAGAATACTCTCACCCTTATAGGCTACCGTAACGTCAAACTCGCCGCCGTCTTTAGAAACAGTCTGTTCCTCGCTCACAAGCTTCACAAGCGACTTGGTGATTGAGTTGACCATCACATTAACAAGCTGCTTCTTGCCGTTGTAAGAACCGATCGGTCCTTCAACCTCCACGACGTCACCGGCTTCAAGACCAAGGCTTGCAAAGTTCTTGGTAGCGCCCTTTTTGTCAAGAGTTCCGTAGATGTACATTGAACCTGTATCATCAACCAAAGTCCAGTTACCGTAAGTGGTGTTCTCGATTGCTGTAACAGTTCCTTTGAGGATTACGCTCTTGCCCTCAGGAAGTTCATTGGCCTCTTTACATGACACCGCAGTAGCTTCCATCACGCCCTGACGGACCCTGATGAACTGCTTGTTGTTGCCGGCCAAGAGTGCGACCTCGATTTCACGGCCCCCTACGGTACCCTCTGCTGAGAATGTCACCTTGGTATCACCGGCCTTTCCTTCCAAAACAGACACAGCAAGCCAGCTTGGTGTTTTTTCCTTGATGTCAGCAGCATCATTGATAAGGTTGCCGAACCTGTCGAATTTTGCCTTTATGGTCTTTCCGTCCGCATCCTTGTTGAACGTGACGACCTCAGGCCACTTTTCATTGATGATGAATTTCCAAGCCTCATTGGATGTTACTGTCATCTCAACGCTTCCGCCATCCTCCGGAATTGAAAGATAGCTCTGCGAAAGCTTGACATTATCAAAAGATTCGTGTGTATCCGGCTGGCATCCCGCAAACAGAAATGCGGATGACAATATTGCTGAGAATAAATATCTAAGTTTCATAATAAATCTGCAATCAATTAGTTAAACATATATTTTATTCCCACAGAAGCATACCAGCACTGGCCGATTCCAATACTTGGCACGAAAGTCTGGAGATTGCCGTTGACTTCGCCCGGAGTTGAGAACACCGGATAGCCGTCAGCATCAGTCTTCTCATACTTGAGGATACGACCATCTGTAATGTCAGAGTTCATAACCTTGCTTACGCCCCACTTTGAGTTGAACAGGTTGAGCACGTTCTTGAGGTCAACGCTAAGCTGAAGAGTGTTGACTGAGTTTCCGATCTTAACCTTGAAGTCATGCTTGTAGCCAAGGTCAATCCTGTGAACCCAAGGAGAATATACGCTATAAGCCTCTGCATATTTGCCCTGGTTCTTGCTCAGGTACTTATCCTTGTGGACATAGTCCATGAAGCGGTCACGGTCGTTCTCAGAGACAAAGCGGAACTCGTTGTTTGCCACCTGCTCGTCAGTAGGAATATAAAGGGCGTCATAGCTGTAGCCGTCGCCGTTCATGTCATTGACCATCATGTAAGAGTAGTTGTAGCCGCCTTTCCATGCCTCATAGATGAAGCTGAAATGGTTGCCGCACTTGTCATGGTGAGTAAGCGAAGCCACTACACGGTCCGGAGTAACATACTGAGAGTTATGAAGAGGAATGTTGTTAGGACCCTTTGAAGTAGGTACATAAGTGAAAGCAGACTCAGCTGCAGAACCTGGCATACCTGTAAGTTCCTTTGAAACAGTGTGCGTATATGCAGCCATCAAGCTGAGGCTCTCGATAGGACGCATGTTCAAAGTAACGTTTGCAGAGTAACCGTAGCCCCTGTTGGTGTTCTCAAGAACAAATGCCTTTGTACCGGTCCTGAAAGACTCCGGATACATCGGACGGTTGTCCGCACCGTTGAGCTTTGCGAATCCCTCTACCGGAAGCATGCTCCAGTCTGAGATGGTCACGCCGTTGACAGTCTTGTTGTAGATTCCCTCTGCTGTGATAGAGAATGGGAATGAAGTCGGGAACTTATAGTCAAGGGCAAGTGAAGTCTTCCATACCTGAGGCATCTTGAACTTAGGGTCAACTGCTGATATTGCAGAAGGAACCGTACCGTCCTCCGGAGAGATTGTCTTAGGATAGCCCATAGAATGGAGTTTGTCAAGAAGGGCCTGAGTTGTAGCCTTGCCGTTCTGGTCAACTACAAGACCGCCGGCGAAGTTTTCCATTCCTCCTTCGATTCCAAGCTTCTTGAGGTTTGCGGCATTGATCTGTGCCTGATACTGCACCATACCTGAGTTGGTAGGCATGTTCGTGAAGAACACGAGAGGAAGACGTCCTGAGAAGAGACCCGTACCACCGCGGAGGGTGAGGCTCTTGTTGCTGAGGATGTCCCAAGTGAAACCTACGCGAGGTGAAACGGTCACGCTTGCAGTCGGCCACTTGCCGGTGTCGATGTGACGTACATCACCGTCCTTTGTGTAATAGTCAAGGTCAAGAATGGCTTTGTTCGTCATGAGGTCGTTATTGTCGAAGAACAGGCCGTCAAGACGCAGACCGAAGTTGAGCTTGAAATTGTCAGTGGCATTCCACTCGTCCTGGGCATAGATACCTGCCTTGTGGAACTGCACACGTGCAGCAGGGTTCTTCTCGCCATTATATCCGTATGTAAGACACACGATTTCAGGAGCTGCTCCGTTGATGAAATCGTCAACGCTGGCATAACGGTAATAACCTGTACCGTTTCTCATATATGAGTTGTCAGCCATCTGATACTCATAGTTGAGACCCATGGTGAGCTTATGGTTTCCTGCATAATAAATGAGGTCGTCCTTGATGTTGAGAACATTATTGTGGACACCGTTGTTCAGGGTGAACAGCTCGTATCCGAGAGACATGTACTGGGTGTTGGTGCCAGTGCCGTCCTGAATGTCAATGAACGGGAACTCCTGTGAGTTAGTGCCGCGGACATCGTCAAGTTTTGAGAATGTTGCGAGGAACTGGTTGGAGAGATTGTCCGTCAGACGGCTGTTCAAATCGAGGGAGACAGAATGAACAAGGTTGTTCATAGAGTACATCGAATTTGCGAACACCATAGAATAGAGGGAGGCACGGCCGTAGGCAGAACGTGTACCGCCGTCCATAGATGTTGCATTAGGGCCGTTCCAAGCAGTATTGTTCGTATAGTTGTAACGGAGAGCAAGATGATGCTTGTCTGTGATGTTCCAGTCCAGACGGGCAAGAATCTTCAGGTTGCTTTCATCTGCAGGGAAATCAGTGAAAGAGCCGGTATCATAGCCGTATTTGTCCTTCACATGCGTCGATACCTTGCGCATATCCTCTACAGTCGTATATGAGAGATAGTCGTTATTGCTTGCCTCCTGACCGCTCTCTGCATCACGGGCCCTCCAGCGCACTGCTACTGATGGCACTTTTGAATATTCTGCATTGACGAAGAAGAAGAGCTTGTTCTTTACAATCGGTCCGCCGAGAGTGAATCCGTAAGTCGTGCTGCGGTCACGATCGCGCGCACCTGCGATTTCAACGCCAGCGACCTGATTGCCGCGCATGTTCTCGTTGCGGTGATAAACATATGCGGAACCTTTGAAGGTGTTGGTACCGGACTTGGTGATGGCATTGACACCGCCGCCGATGAAGTTGGTCTGACGCACATCATAAGGGGAGATTACGACCTGGAGCTCTTCGATAGCATCGAGAGAAATAGGGTTTCCTCCGCCAGGAAGGTTTGAGCTGAGACCGAAGTTGTTGTTGAAGCTGGCTCCATCGACTGTGAAGTTTGCAGTACGTCCATCTGAACCTGCAAAACTCATCCCGTTTCCGCCGTAAGGCGACAGCCTTGTAACATCAGTGATGCTTCTGCTGACGGTAGGGAGTGAAGTGATCTGCGAGTTTGAGATGTTGGTGGCAGCACCTGTCTTCTCAGCCGAGAATTTTGAAGCCGGAGCTGCGATTACCATCGCCTCGCTCAGCATTTCAGAGTCTTCTTCCAGAGTGGCATTCAGAGCGAATGTCTCTGCAAGCTGGAGTGTAACATCAGTGTATGTCAGGGACTGATATCCCAGACACGAAATCGCCACGGTGTAAGGCCCGCCTGTACGCATACCGTTTACGGTGTAACGTCCCTCACCATTGGTGACAACGCCATAAATGGTTCCTGAAGGAGTGTGGGTAGCGACAACAGCCGCTCCAACCACAGGTTCTCCTTTGGCATCTACAACTCGTCCGCCAAGGGCAGATGTCGTTACCTGCGCAAAAGCAGAAACACACGTGAACATAGCCGCACACAGACAGCACAGCAAGCACTTAATTGTTTGTTTCATAACGTTTTAATAGTTTGTATAATAGTTATAACGCTGCGAAGATACTATTTTTTAATCATTGTGAGAAAAAAACATGCATTATTGGAATCCATTTGAAGCCAATCAATATATTAATACGGAGAGCCGGACATGTATTTTTACGATTTTTTTGCCAAAACGCAGGAAGACTGTTGGCATATGAAATTTTTTTTCTACCTTTGCCGCCCGAAAATGAGACATGACACGGACTTGCATCCGGGAAGTGTCCGGAATGTGGAGAAATTTGGCTGCTTGCAACCACAATAAAAAATGCTAAAATGTTGACTTTGGTCATCAATAAAAGATGGCCGCTTTTCATATCAATGTTTTGTGTTTTGTGACGGCTCCGCATTCTTGTGGGGCTTTGTTTTTTCCAGGAGGGAGACAAGCCCGGACAAGGGATTTGGAAAACATGGGGACGGCTCTTACTATATAAGGTATGAAAGAATCTTTATTTAAAGGAACGGCCGGCCCGGAAAAAGACGGATAAACATTATGATGAATTATCTTTTCACATCAGAATCGGTGTCAGAAGGACACCCTGACAAGGTTTCAGACCAGATTTCAGACGCAATTCTTGACGAGTTCCTCCGCCAGGACCCGGAGGCAAAGGTGGCATGCGAGACATTCTGCAGCACCGGACTTGTAGTAGTCGGAGGAGAGGTGCGCTCTGAAGATGCATATGTTGACATACAGGCCACTGCACGCCGCGTAATCAACAAAATCGGATACAATAAGGCGGACTACATGTTCGACGGGAACTCATGCGGAGTGCTTTCCGCCGTGCATGAGCAGAGCGCGGACATCAACCGCGGAGTCACGGGAGAAGATGCGGACGCACAGGGAGCCGGTGACCAGGGAATGATGTTCGGCTATGCATGCTGCGACACAGAGGAATATATGCCTCTGCCTCTCGCGCTGTCACACCAGGCACTGCGCATACTTGCTGACATCCGCAAGAAGACACCGGAGATTATGCCGTACCTCAGGCCAGACTCAAAGTCCCAGTTCACCATCGAGTATGACGGGGAGACCGGAAAGCCTGTGCGTGTTCACACGATAGTCATCTCCACACAGCATGACGAGTTCGTTCCGGCAGAGCTGGGGAAAATGTCATATGCAGACGCGGTGGCCCAGTACGGGCAGAAGCGCGTTGATGAGTCCATGCAGGCCAAAATCCGCAAAGATGTGTCGGAGATTCTTCTGCCTATGCTCATAGAGTCGCTTCCTGCGGAGACGGCTGAGCTGTTCAAGGGAGACTTCATACTGCATGTGAACCCTACCGGAAAATTCGTAATCGGAGGTCCCCACGGGGACACCGGACTCACCGGACGCAAGATTATCGTTGACACATACGGAGGCAAGGGAGCGCACGGAGGTGGAGCGTTCTCAGGAAAAGACCCTTCCAAAGTCGACAGGTCCGCCGCATATGCAGCGAGATATATCGCAAAGAATATGGTTGCGGCAGGTGTGGCCCGCGAGATGCTTGTGCAGGTGTCCTATGCCATCGGCGTAGCCCGTCCTCTGAGCATTTTCGTGAACACATACGGCACGGCTGCCCTTGACATGAATGGAGTGCAGGACGGGGTAAAGCCGTCTGACGAAGCTTCGGCCAAGCAGTTCAGCGATGCGTTCATTGCGGGGAAAATCAATGAGATGTTTGATCTCCGCCCGGCAAAAATCATAGAGAAATTCGGACTGAAAAAACCTATCTATGAGCCTACGGCATCGTACGGACATGTAGGACGCAAGCCATATAAAGAGTCTGTGACCATAATGCGCAACGGCAAGAAGACACAGGAATATGTGCAGTTCTTCGGCTGGGAGCTTCTTGACTCTGTTGATGCGGTGAAGGAGGCTTTCGGACTGTAGAAGCCACAGGCTGACAAATATCAGTTGGCGGCATGACCTTATGGGGTTGTGCCGCCAATTTTGTTTGGGTGCAGGCTTTGATAATCGGTTGAAGATGTTCTGATGCGGGTTTTGCCACGACGGCAGCCTTATGTCACAATGAGAAAATGGGAAAACGGTTAAAATATCGGGCGATTCTTAAACCGAATTGCATTTTGGGAGCATCCGGTAAAAATCCGGCGCGTTTTTTAAACCGTTTTCTGATTAGGGGCAATGGTATCCGGAGGCAGGAAGAGAGCGGCACCTGGAGACAGGACAGAGGCCGGCAGAAGTCAAGAACGGGACAACTGTGAGATCAAGACCGGAAAAGCGGCTGGGTGGGATGAAAGGAATTTTGCGCGATTTCCGCAAAAAAAGATGTAAACATGGCGGGGTTCTGCGTTTATATTAGCGTAAAGGTGCAAAGAAATGAAAAATCATCACGAAGAAATCATATATCGTGCATTGCGCGGACAGGCCACTCCGGAAGAGGAGAAAATGCTTGCAAAGTGGTACAAGGAGTCTCCGGAAGAATGCAGCAGGGAAATAGAGGCGATTCATTCCATAATAGACCTTACCGGCATGTCCGGCTTGACGGCTGCAGGATCTGCCTCACGGACAAATGCGAAGGATGTTCCCGTCAGAAAAGCGGCAGGAAGGCACAGGTTTGCATGGTTTGCGGCTATTTCATCCGCAGCGGCAATCGCGCTCGCCATTGTCACCGGATATATATCCCATGAGCTTACCTATGACTCTATATCGTCACAGATGACCTCAGTAGAGGCTCCTTTGGGAGAACATTTCATCATCACATTGCCCGACAGCTCCTCAGTGCACCTTAATTCGGGAGCAAGAATCGAATATCCTGTCGTGTTCCGCAAAGACAAGAGGGAGGTATATCTAACGGGAGAAGCAATGTTCGATGTTGTACATGACGAATCAAAGCCGTTCATAGTCAAGACATTCGCCTCGGAAGTAAGCGTTTTGGGAACAAAATTCGACGTGGAGGCATATAAGGAAAACAGCATATTCACCACGACACTGCTCGAAGGACGGGTAAAGGTGGTAAATCTCTCTGACCCGGAACACAAAGGAGTGATACTCAATCCGAACGATGTGATAAGGATTGAGAACGGAATCATGAAAATGGAAAAAATAAGCGGCCAGGACGACATATGCTGGACAAGAGGACTCATCAAGATTGGCGGAAAGACATTCGACCGAATCATGAGAGACTTTGAAAAAGCATTCGGAGTCACCATTGAGATACAGAGGCAGCAGCTTCCGGACATCAGTGAAGTCAGCGGAAAAATCCGTGTGAACGACGGGGTAGCAAATGCCTTGAGAATCCTGCAGAGAACCGCAGACTTCAGATTCAGAATCAATGACGCGACCAACACTATAACAATCTATTAATAACCGTAAAACCACATTAATGACACAGGAGCCAGACACATTGCAATGATCCGGAGCGCACGGCTTTCCAGCAGCACGGCACAGCAACATACTGCACAGCAACATACTGCACAGGAACACAGGAACACAGGAACACAGGACACAGGACACACGGCACATGGACATACGGCGCTGCGACACAGGAACATACTGCGCTGCGACACAGAGCAAGTCCATAACATGGTGCAAGACACTGCGGCAAGACAAAGTGCAGCATGACATTGTAAGGCAAGACAAAGTAAAACAACACAAAGCAAGGTTACACTATACAAGGCAACCGCGGCAGCATCGGCAAGAAATCCGGATGCAGGCCCGGCACACACAAACAGAAAAAGGCGCGGCATAGAAATATCCGCTCCATAATACACTTTATCAAATCACATTATTAACGTATGACTAAAGCAACATTCTTAAACGCGTTCCGGAAAATTTCCGGAATTGTAGCGCTGCTGCTTCTGACATCTTGGCTGGCAACGGCCCAGAACAAGGATGCCGGCATAACGCTTAGCATGGAAAATGCTTCTATCGGGCAGGTTATCAAAGCGATTGAGCAACAATCCCGTTTCCTGTTCATCAACAAAGGTGTCGACATCCAGAAGAAAGTATCTGTGAATGTCAGCAATGTTCCCGTGCAGAAAGCACTGGAACAGATATTCAAAGGCACGGATGTGACATGGAGCCTTGACGGCACCTACATCATCCTGTCCATGAAATCCGCCAAGGCGGAGGAGGGACCGGCAACCGTGTCCGGATTCGTCACCGACGGACAGGGACAGCCCATTGCCGGAGCTGCCGTAATCATAGCCGGCACCTCGACCGGAGTTGTGACCGACTTTGACGGAAGCTACTCAATACAGGTGCCTTCCCCAGCGAAAGACAAGAGCCTTGAGTTCAACATTCTCGGCTATGAGACCAAGACAGTAAAGATAGGTGACAAGACCAGCATCAGCGTAACCCTTAACGAGGCGGCTACCGTGCTTGATGATGTTGTCGTTACGGCACTCGGCATCAAGCGTGAAGAGAAGGCCCTGAGCTACAACGTGCAGAAAGTTGACGGGGACATCGTGAACATCGTAAAGGACGCCAACTTCGTCAACTCGCTCTCAGGAAAAATCGCAGGTCTGCAGATTAACCAGAGCGCATCCGGAGCCGGCGGTTCCACCCGTGTAATCATGCGAGGAGTGAAGTCCATCAGCGGCAACAACAACGCTCTCTATGTGATAGACGGTATTCCTATGCCAAACCTCCGCTCCGCCCAGACAGAAGGATATTACGAGACTCCGGACGGAGGTGACTTCGAGGGCATCGCCAACCTCAACCCTGAGGACTTCGAATCAATGTCAATCCTCACAGGTGCCACAGCTGCCGCACTCTACGGTTCACAGGGAGCAAACGGCGTCATCCTCATCACGACCAAGAAAGGCCAGGAAGGCAAACTTCGCGTAAACTACTCGAACAACACGACCTTCTCCTCACCGTTCGTTATGCCACTGTTCCAGAACACATACGGAACAGATGCCACAGCGCCGTCAATGAGCTGGGGAACCAAGCTTGAGACTCCGACCTCATATGACCCGGCGGACTTCTTCCAGACCGGATACAACACACAGAACTCACTTTCGGTATCTGCCGGAAACGAGATGAACCAGACATATTTCTCGGCTTCATCACTCAACTCAAGAGGACTGATAAACAACAACACATTCAACCGCTACAACTTCTCGATCCGCAACACTGCACAGCTCGTGAAAGACAAGCTCGTCCTCGACGTAAGCGGAAGCTACATGAGACAGTACAAGCGCAACCCTACCATCCAGGGACTTTATCACAACCCGCTCGTGGCGACATACCTGTTCCCGAGGGGAGACGATATCACCAAATACCAGATTTACGAAAGATATGACGCCAATGCCGGCTATATGAGGCAGTTCTGGCCGCTGGAGTTCGTGGACGGAGTAGAAAACCCTTACTGGGAGACCAACAGGGAGCTTTTCGAGAACACGGCTCACCGCTACACCTTCACCGGAACACTCAAATGGAACATCACCAAATGGATGTGGGTGACAGGAAGGGCACGTCTGGACAACACCTCAATGAATTATACGAGGAAGATCTACGCGTCATCAAACACGCTCTTCGCTTCCGAGTTCGGTAACTATCAGGACAACAAAATCAACCACAACAACTTCTATGGTGACGTTCTCCTGACCATCGACAAGAAGTTCTTCAATAACGACTTCTCACTCCTCTTCAACCTCGGAGCCAGCATCATGGACGACGTGCACAATGCGTCCGGATTTGAGGGCCATCTTGCCACGATAGCCAACAAGTTCTCTGTGAACAACATAAGCATGACGCATTCGCAGACAAGGCCTTACGCCGACCGTTACCGCGACCAGACACAGGCAATCTACACGACCCTCCAGCTCGGATACAAAGGCATGCTCTACCTCGACGCGACATTGCGCAACGAGTGGCCTTCACAGCTCGCCTTCACCAAGACTCCGAACATGCTTTACCCGTCCGTAGGTCTGTCAGCCGTCATCTCATCAATGGCCAACCTCAAGCCGGCAGGAATCTCGTTCCTTAAGGTCAGAGGCTCATATGCTGAGGTCGGAAACGCCCCTCAGCGCTACATCACAGGCGTGAACACGCCTATAAAGACAGGCGGCATCATCGAGTCGGACACATATGCCCCTGCGGTGAACCTCACCCCCGAGCGCACCAAGTCATGGGAGGCAGGAATGAACGTGAAATTCCTCGAGGACATGATATGGCTCGACCTCACGTACTACAACACCAACACTTACAACCAGCTCTTCGAGTATGACGCAGCTCCCGCAACAGGTTACAAGAAGGCATACATCAATGCCGGAAAAGTGAACAACTGGGGTCTGGAGGCCGCACTCGGATTCAAGAACACCTGGAACGATTTCTTCTGGTCAACCCAATTCACGTTCTCAATGAACAAGAACAAAATCAAGGAACTCATACCGGAAGGGGCACTTGACGTGACCGGAAAGCCTATCGACGTTAACGAAGTCAACATGGACTACGGCGGATACCGCATGAAGATAACAGAAGGCGGCTCAATAGGAGACTTCTATGTAACCGGACTCAAGACAGATGACCAGGGACGCATATATGTTGACCCGAACTCGAACACAGTCATTACAGACCCTAACACATGGATTTACGCAGGAAACACCGAGGCTAAGGCAAGGCTCGGCTGGAACAATACTTTCGCATACAAGGGCGTTTCCCTCAGCTTCCTCATCGACGCGCGCATCGGAGGACGCGGAGCATCCGCAACACAGGCCCTCATGGACCGCTGGGGTGCATCCAAGGCATCGGCAGACGCACGTGACAACGGTGGAGTATGGATTTCGGAGGACCAGAAGATTCCTGACGCAAAGACATTCTACGCGAACAACGGAAACGGAACCTCAATGCTCGCCCACTATATATATGACATGACCAACGTCCGTCTCCGTGAACTGTCCATCGGATATGACCTTCCGAGAAAATGGTTCAAGGACAAGCTCGGCATGACGGTGTCGCTCGTGGGACACAATCTTTGGATGATTTACAACAAGGCTCCGTTCGACCCTGAACTTACTGCATCTACAGGCACCTACTATCAGGGACTGGACTATTTCATGCAGCCAAGCACAAGGGATCTCGGATTCAGTGTAAGACTTCAATTCTAAAAACAAAGACCAATGACAATGAAAACATATATCAAGGCAGGACTGGCGGCAGCCATCTTCTCGATGACTCTTTCATCCTGCATAAAATCATACGAGGATTACAATACGAATCCTGACGCGGTCCAGGTGGTCGATGTGAAATCATACATCACGACAATGGAGATGGACGCGCTCATCCCGTGCAGCGACGAGGGGGCCAATGAGTTCCAGCGTGCATGCAACCTCATGGGCGACTCTTTCGCAGGCTACCTTGCGCCTATCCAGGCTTTCAACGGAGGTTCATATACCTGCACTTACGACCTGGACGGAACAGACTACAACAACGTTCCTTTCTCAGTAGCATTCACCAAGGTAATGCCGGCATGGCTGAACATCAAATACGCATTTGCCAACGGACAGATTGACGAGGCTTCATTCTCAATCGCCGAGGTCATCAAAGTCATGGCAATCCAGCGCGTGACCGACATCTACGGTCCGGTGCCGTTCACTCATTTCGACGAGGACGTAAGCCCTTACGACTCCCAGGAGACCGTCTACAAGTCCCTTCTGGAAGACCTCAACGAGGCCATCGGAACACTTAAGAGTTACGCAGCGGCATCTGAAGGCTCTTCAGCAAATCCTCCTCTCTACTCAGTTGACCTCATATATCAGGGCAACTACTCGGCATGGCTCAAGCTTGCCAACTCAGTGAAGCTCCGTATGGCGATGCGCATACGTTTCGTAGAGCCGGCTCTTGCACGGCAGTATGCGGAGGAGGCTGTGGAGGACGGCGTAATGACCAAGTCAACAGACGGCGCATGGCTCAAGAGCTCCGGCACAATACAGGTGTTCAACCCTCTTGAGGAAGTCTGGAACGCATATTCAGACACCCGCATGGGTGCGACAATCGACGCATACATGAACGGATATTCAGACCCGAGACTTCCTAAATATTTCAAGGAGGCGACAGTAAAGGAAGGCGGATACCACGGAGCACGTTGCGGCCTGCGCACTATGCTCAAGGAGAATTACAAGCCGCTTTCAATCCCTAATGTGGAGAAGAACACTCCTGTAGTATGGATGCTTGCTTCCGAGGTGGCATTCCTCCGCGCGGAAGGCGCAATGCTCAATTGGAACATGGGAGGAAATGACAAGACTTTCTACGAGACCGGCATCGAACTCTCATTCGCCGAGAACGGGCTCAGCTCTTCCGACGCAGCCGCTTACATGAACAGCACAAAGACACCGGCCGCATTCGAAGACAAGAACACCAGCTCCACAAGGAACTCGGCAGGACAGCCGTCGTCAATCACGCCGAAATGGGATGCATCTGCGGGCAACGAAACCAAGCTTGAGCGCATAATCACTCAGAAGTACATCGCAATGTTCCCTAACGGACAGGAGGCATGGTCGGAATTCAGACGTACAGGCTACCCTAAAGTCATCCAGATTGTGAACAACATGAGCAATGGCAAGGTCAGCACGGAGAAGCAGGTAAGGAGAATGACTTTCCCGCGTTCCGAATATGCCAACAACGCGCCTGCCGTAACAGAAGCCATCAGTCTTCTTGCAGGACCGGACACCGGCAACACAAAACTCTGGTGGGATAAGAAATAACAAATACCAAAACAGCAGAACAACATGAATAAAATCATAAAATATTCAGCATTAAGCCTTTTGACAGGCTTTATCTTCGCCGGATGTGCAGACTGGATTACACCTGAGCGCGTCATCACCCAGCACCCGGACGAGCAGTCACCTATCGTAAGGGATGATGCGTATTACCAGGCTCTGCGTGCATACAAGCAGACACATCACAAGGTGGCTTTCGGCTGGTACGGCTCTTGGACCGCAAATGGTGCCTCATACCAGACTCGTCTGGTGAGTGCTCCGGACTCCATGGACATCGTGTCCATCTGGAGCCAGTGGTACGACCTGACTCCCGAGCAGATTGCCGACAAGGAGTTCGTCCAGAAAGTGAAAGGAACGAAAGTCACTTACACAATCTTCCTTGATGACCTTCCTGAGCAATTCAGATGCGAGGGGTGGCCTAACGTATCCGCAGAAGAACAGAACAAATGCATCGAGGCTTTCGCCAAGGCATACTGCCAGGACTCCATGGTGAAATACAACTATGACGGTATCGACATTGACTATGAACCTGGATTCGGAGCCAGAGGACCTATGGTAGGCAACCCTGCACCGGACCTGTTCCTGAGGACGATAACCGAGATGAGCAAGTATGTAGGCCCTAAATCGGGCACAGGCAGGCTTTTCATGATAGACGGTGTACCTTATGCCGTAAGGGGCGAACATGCCGGACTTTTCGACTACGGAATCGTGCAGTCTTATGCTTCAAGCGGATACTCTGACCTTCAGGGCCGTTTTGACAATGCGGACAGGGCCGGCTGGAAGCCGGAGCAGTACATTTTCGCCGAGAACTTCGAGTCATACTGGAAGAACGGCGGCGTGAATCATACATGCCGCGATGGCCAGGTGGTGAACTCCCTGCTCGGAATGGCCAGGTTCAACCCTACGCAAGGCTCTGCCGGCGGATTCGGAGCTTATCACATGGAGTACGAGTACGCTCATTCCGACATGCCGTACAAATACATGCGCAAAGCGATACAGGATGTCAACCCTGCCGGAGGCAATATGCCAAGTTCTCTTTCAGACGCATCTTTGGCACCTGCAAACTAATTAACCATCGACAACAGATATGAAAATCAAGAATTCAATCATATTCCTGGCATCGGCCGCATTTGCGGCAGGTTGCGCCAATGTGGCTGAGCCATACGACGCCATATTCATGACGGATGCCCAGAGCACTCCGGACAAGACCATCACCATTGACACGCCGCCTGACGGGACATCATTTACCGTGATGTCTTCAGTAAAGGCGACAGAGGACATCAGCATCGAGCTTGAAATCCGCGAAGACCTCATTGATGGCTTCAATGCCAAATACGGGAAAAATTATCAGATGGCTCCGGAAGGAAGCTTCACGCTCAGTTCCTACTCAACTGCCATCCTCGCGGGACACAACCTGTCAGAAGCAGTCGACGTGACAGTCACCACAATGGATGACTTTGCGGAAGGAGTGACATACTGCATTCCCGTCAGCATCAAGTCAGTAAGCGCGATGCGCGTTCTTGAACCGTCAAGGACACTTTTCATTGTCCTCAAGACTCCAGTCATAAGCAAGGCCATCTACCTCGGCTACAACAAATACACAGTACCTTCATTCCAGCAGGACGAAAACCTTGCCGCTATTCCGCAGGTCACTCTTGAGTCAAGGGTATTAGTGGACCACTTCCAGTCAAGCGACCCTTACATCAGCTCAATAATGGGTATCGAGGGCATGTGCGGAGTGCGTTTCGGAGACGTGAAAATTCCTAACAACTGTGTGCAGATTTGCCACGCCTCATATCAGCCGGCCGCAACCGACAAGCTTTGCGAAACAGGCAGATGGTATCACATAGCCGCCGTATGGACAGGTTCCACATGGGACATCTACATCGATGGGCAATATGTGACCGGCACCCAGACTGCAGGCGAGACCATTGACCTGACAAGCGACAACTCAGGTGGTTTCCAGATCGGTGCGTCATACGGCGGAGGACGCTACCTCTACGGATATATCGCAGAGGTTAGAGTCTGGACGAGAGCGCTGAGCCAGTCCGAGATAGCCAACAACATGAACTATGTCGATCCTTCGTCAGACGGGCTGCTCGCCTACTGGAGAATGAACAGATATGAGACCCGTAACGGAAAGAACTACGTTCCGGACGAGACCGGACATGGATATGAGGCTGTCGGAACGAGCGCCAATCCGACAATGATTGACACCAAATGGATGTAAAGACAGCTTCATGAAAGCTTTGGAAAGATGTGCTGGGCCCCCTTTGCGGGACCCGGCCCTTTCCTTTTTTAAAAGTTTTATAAATTTGCGCCCTCAACGCAAGGAACCAGTCTTTATTGACAGCTGTTTCCAAGGCGCAATAAATTTATCATAAAAGGGAATCATGCAATTGACAGCGGAAGCTTTCGGGAGACTTTTTCTCGAGTGCAGGAGCAGTTTCGAGAATATTGCCTTTTCCTACATCAACGACTCCGATGCCGCAAAGGACATTGTTACGGACAGTTTCATGTATCTTTGGGAGCACCGGGAGACACTGGAGGGGGAAGACAATATCAAGGGCTACCTGTACATGTGTGTCCGTGCCCGATGCATATCCCATCTGCGCAAGCAGCAGACTCTCCTCAAGGCCAAGAACGAATTGTCGGACGAGGCCAAGTGGAGAATAGAGACAAGTCTGGGCGCATTGTCGGACAGCGGACTTTCAGACCGTCTCTACCGCGAGGAAATCCTGCAAATATTCAACAACGAGCTGGTCAGGATGCCGAAACTGACCAAGGACATTTTCCTGGCAAGCCGAGAGGAGGACATGACATATATGCAGATTGCGGCAAGATTCAACGTATCCCGCCGCAAAGTCACCTCGGAAATCCAGCGTGCCCTCAAACTCCTCCGCCGCTCCCTCAAAGACTATCTCTGCAAATAAGACTGAGGATCATCTTCCTTTCTGCCGTTTTTTGTTTCTGTTTATGATTTCGAGTTCTGCGCCGGTCTTCTCAAACCGCTCCAAAGTAGGGGCAGGAATCCCCGTCATTTCCGAAAATGTCCGTCTGCTATATCCCTTTTCAAGCCGCCTTGCCTTGCAGTTCCTTGCCATAAGCTCCATAAGCTGCTCAGGCTGTCTCGACCTTTGGCACATCACCATCAGCACAAAAACGTCAGCGCACCTCAAAACGGGCCGTCGTGCGTATATCCGTAGAAGAAGAACCGACATACACGGTGAAGCTGCCCTTCTCAAGCACCCAGTTCCCGGAAGCCGTGTCATAGAACTTCAGCATATCCGGAGTGACCGTAAAGTTGACAGTCCGTGTCTCCCCCGGCTCAAGCGCAACCTTGCGGAAACCCTTGAGTTCCCTCACCGGACGCTCAACAGAAGACTCGTCATCACCGATATAGAGCTGCACGACCTCCTTTCCTGCAACCTGGCCGACATTCGTAACATCAACAGACACCTGAACATCAGCACCGGAACGGACTACGGATTTTGAGCACTTCGCGCCGCCATAGCTGAAATCTGTGTAGCTCAGGCCATGTCCGAACGCAAAGAGAGGCTTCACCTGCATCTTGTCAGCCCAGCGGTAGCCCACATAGATTCCCTCCTTATACTCGACACTGACGGCAGACGGGTCATATGCCCCGAGAGCATGCGCACCGTTGTCCTCCAGTTTTGCAGGGAATGTGAAAGGCAACTTTCCTGAAGGATTCACCTTGCCGAAAAGAACATCCGCAAGAGCATTTCCGGCCTCAGAGCCTCCGAACCACGCCTCGACAATTCCGTTGACCTCATCGGCCCAAGGCATGGCCACGGCATTTCCGGAAATTATCACGACCACAAGATTAGGATTAACCTTTGCCAAGGCCGATATAACCTTATCCTGGGCATACGGAAGTTCCAGGCCGAGACGGTCAGAATCCTCGCAGTCCTGATGGGCCGACTTGTTGAGGCCGCCCACAAAAATCACGGCATCAGAAGAAGCCGCCAAAGCGACTGCATCGGCTGTCAGCTGACTCTCAGAACGGCTCTCCGAAAGATCCTGCCCGGTCACCACACCGTTATAGTCACCCGAAACATCGCCCACATAGCCACGTTCATACACGATTTCCGCCTTATCCCCGGCTGCGGCAATGATACCCTCAAGCGGAGTACACTCATGCTGCACCTTAAGAGAAGACGAACCTCCGCCGACAGTCATCATCTTTATCGCATTCTCCCCTATCACGGCGATGCGGCATGAAGCAGAAAGGTCCAGAGGAAGCACTCCCCCGTCATTTTTCAGAAGCACGATGCCCTCTCCGGCAATACGGCGGGCCGCGTCATAATGCTCCGGAGAACAGAGCGACCCGAAAGGCTTGCGGGTATTCATGGCAGTACGGAAAATCAGCCTGAGCACCCTGCGGACCTTGTCATCAAGAACCTCCATGGAAGCCTCACCGCTGCGCAGCCTTGCAAGATAAGGGTCCGCGAGATAATAGGCGTCATAAGTATTTGACGTCTCGCCCCTCAGTCCGTTGGTCCATGTGCCGAACTCAAGGTCAAGCCCGTTGGAAATGGACTCCTCGGTATCATGTGTGCCTCCCCAGTCAGAAATCACAGCTCCGTCAAAGCCCCAGTCCTGCTTCAGAATCCCATTCAGCATGTATTCGTTATGGCACAGGTGCTGCCCGCGATACAGATTGTATGCTCCCATCACAGACCAGGCCCCGCCCTCCTGCACTGCGGCCTTGAATGCAGGAAGATATATCTCATGCAGAGTCCTGTCATCAACCACGGCATCATACTCATGCCTCTTCGCCTCCTGATTGTTAAGTGCGAAATGCTTCACGCACACGGCCACTCCGTTTTCCTGCACCTGCTGCACATACGGAACGACCATCTTCGATGCGAGATAAGGGTCCTCGCCCATATACTCGAAATTGCGTCCGTTGAGCGGGGTGCGGTATATGTTTACCCCCGGACCGAGCAGCACGTCTTTCTCCCTGTAGCGCGCCTCCTCACCGATGGACTTGCCGTATAGGGCGGACATTTCCTCATTCCATGTAGCCGCAAGGCAGGTCAGCGCGGGGAAGGCCACGCATGAGTCATTGGTCCAGCCGGCCTGGTCCCACTCGTCCCAAAGCACCTCCGGACGTATTCCGTGAGGCCCGTCCGTACACCACAGCTCAGGTATCCCCAGACGCGGAACACCTGCGGAAGAGAATTTCGACTGCGCATGCAGCACCCTGACTTTCTCCTCAAGTGTCATACGTGAAAGCGCATCCTCGACGCGTTCCTCCAAAGGCCTGTCCACGTCAAGATAGACCGGACCTGCATTCCCGTTGCCCGCCTGGCCGCATGAAGCCAGAAGGACGGCACCGGCAAGCGGCACCAACAATGTCTTCTTCATTATCATAATGTTTCTGTTCAGTCAATATTGCGCACGGCCTCCTCAAAACTGTCTCTCGAGACACGCGCCTTGTTTTTTGTCTTAGCCCTGTAGTTATAAATCGTATTGGCGGAGTAATGCAGCAGAGACGCAATCTTGCTCGAGTCCGTAATGCCGAGCTTTATAAGAGCGAAAATCCTCAGTTCCGGCGTCAGGATGTCATCCCCCTTGGGCACTATAGCCGCCCCGTCAGCCAAAAGCGCATTGAACTTATCCACAAAATCCGGATACAGGTTCACAAACGTCTGGTCAAACATCTTGTAGAACTCCGATATGTCCTCGTCAATAGGCGGAAGCATCTCAATCTCCTGCACGACCTCCCTGGTCTTTCCCTGCCTTATGGCCTTGAGCACATGGTTCTTATATTGCCGCACCTTGCTTATGTTTTCCGAAACTATGCTCAGAAACAAGGCAATGTACTCCTGCTTTACCTTGTCAGCTTCCTGCATCCTGGCGTTGAGCGACACCAGGCGGCTGTTTATTGCCACAAGCTCATGGTTGCGGTCCTCAATCTGCACATATGACTCCTGAAGTTTCAGGCGTATCGAATCCAATATCTGCTGCCTTTTGAAAATGAAAAGCATCAGAAGGAGAAGCACCACAAGAAGCGCGGAAATGAAGACAATCATCAGAACCATGACACGCGTCGCCCTGGCATGTTTGAGCTGGTATGCCTTCTCAATCTCCGGAAAGAACTGCGAAATCTGCCACGGACGCAGTTTGCCGTTGTATGAAAGCGCATCGCACATGCAATGGTCGGCCGCATAGCGGAAAGCCCGGTCGATGTCTCCCTTGGTGAACAGGATACGGGACAGAGAGTTCAGAGACGCATAGTCATTCGTGGCGCACATCACATCCGCGATTGCAGAGCGTATCAGCCACTCCTCATTCTCATGCCCGTCCGTGCCCTTGAACGAGTCCGCATAGAAATAGCAGGCCTTGGCATAGTCACGGGTGTTCTCCTGGGTCTGTTCCATCATCTTTACGGCATATGAGCGTGCCGCCTGCATGTCTCCCTCCGACTCAGCCTCTTCCCTCTTGAGATCGTACCACCCGAAAGTGCCCTCTTCCGTCACGGAAAGTAGCAGGTCACGGAAACTGTTCCTCTGCTTCCATTTCTCATCCGCGGAGATTCCCTTGGAAGTATAGGCCATTATCTCGCCCCACCATACATGGGAGGCGTCATAATATTCCCTCAGCATCTGAGGCGGGACTGTCCGTCCGTCATAGCGGTTCAGGATGTCACCGGCCTCGACACTGTAGCCTGCCATCACATACGACTTCACAAGCTGGAAGTCCGTATCCATGATTTTGAGAGAATCGCCCAGCAGCTGGGCGATTCTCCGGTTCTTCTGCAAATATACAAGTGTAGAGTCAAAGCTGTGGGCGCTGTATCCTTGCGCAATCCGCCTGTTTATTCCATATATCTGCTCCAGGTCATTCTGCTCCGAAAGCACGTCCTTGAGAACCTGCATCCTGTCACGGAAATATCCCTGATAGGTTTCTTTCTGGCCGAGAACATTGTCGAGCTTCTCCAGAAGGACATTGTCACCGGCACGGGAGCATGAACATAGGACAGCCACGTAAGCGGCCATACAGAAAAACATGTGTTTCATGAGACATTGCGGTTAGTATGCGCAAAGATAATAAGAAGCCTTATTTTTTCACAAGGTCAACGGTACAATTGAATTTTCCGCCCGTAAACCCGGCATTGTCAGCCCTCACCGTCATCACATACATCGCTCCTTTCTCAAGCTCCACGCCTTCCGCAAGCTCAATGTTGCCCGGAACACGTATCAACTTCGCGGCCCCGTCAGTCAAGGTTACATCTCCCATCTCGTCTCCCCAGCCGGCCTGACCGAAGAACTTGATTGACAGATAGTCATATCTGAAGCGGCCTCCCATAGTCACGCCGTCGGTTTCTTCAACCGCAAGTCCGGAGAACTGATAAACCCCGTCCTCAATCTCCGCCATGGTTATAAGGGCGCCGCTCTCCCATGCGAGCTGGCTTGTCATCACAGGGTGGGCAAGTCCCCATGCCATGACGGTGATAGCTCCTTCATCCTTGAATGTGGCCGCCTTTCCGTCCTGTTTCACTCGCCTTACGGTAACGAAACCGGCATCAATATCCATCTCTACAGAATACCATCCTTCTACGGCATTGAATTTCAAATCACTGCCGGAACCCGTGAAATGGTCAGGGTCAAAATACCAGTCAGCAATGCCTTCTATACCTGAGAAGCTGACGGCATCACCTTTTTTCAGTGACATGGCAGAGACTTTATAGATGCTTCTCGAGAGCCTGTCGGCCTTTGTCCCGTTCACCGCAATGTCAAGGGCAGCGCCGCCGATGGCCTCAACCTCACGCACTTTCAGAACTGCCGCAGACGCTCCCTGACGAAGATCAAGCGTAAACCTGTAGGCCTTCTTGTCGGCAAGAGCGGACCCTGAAGCGATGTTGATGTCACCTGAATCCGTCATGACGAACACTCCCGCACCGTCAAATGAAGCAAAGTCAGCTTTCGTAAATTCGCCTCCCCAGCCCATCTGGTGATATATTTTCAGAGCAACGCCGTCCTTTATCTGTCCGCCAACATTCAGTGTGAACTGATATACCTTAGGAGAAACCTGGGCAAAAGCATATGCCCCGTCAGTCGTGTTCCAGGACGGCCCTATGACAGGCTTTCCGAAATTCTGCCCGATGGCCCACACCGCGCCGTCGCATCCGCCGCCCAAAGAGAGAGTGTTTCCGAGAGCGTCACAAGGAAGCACTTTGATAAAGGTATTCTTGAAGTCGGCCACGAACTTATAATATCCGTCAACCGCATCGAAAGTGACATTCTTGTCATCATCCACAGTAAAGAAATCCTGGTCAAGATCCCAGTCGGCAATCCCGTCAATATGAGGGAACCTCAGGCCAAGTCCCTGACGCAAGCTGTAAACTGCCTGCGGAGACTGCTCCGAAAGGTCAAATTCCTCCGTCACGACATATTTGAAAGGCGCAGCCTCAAGGCTCATCAGGTCAACGGAAACAGTGTACTGTCCGGGAATCGTGGCCGAGAAAGGTATCGGATTCTCATTTCCGGCCGAAAGCGCAGAGCCGTCCCAGCCCAATGAGATGAACTCTCCTTCCGCATTTACCGCAGGAGTGGTCACGAAAGCCTTGAGGAGAGACGGAAAATCAGCCGTCACCTCGTATCTGTATCCCGAAGTCCTCTTCATCTTCCATGTGCCCTCCCCGTCCTGGGCGCTGAGAGCAAGTTCCGGGAAATCCGGACGCTTAAGGCTTACATAGAGGGTGTCATATGTCAATCCCATGCCCACATTCTGAGAAGCGAACACAACGGAAGCGATTCCGTCCGGAATATCCTTGTAGAGAGGCGCGGTCAGAGAACCCTCGTATGTACCGTTCTCCTTTGTCCTTATCACGGTCTCACCCACCTGCGCATCGTCATAGTAAAGACGGGCCTTCAAAGTGGAAAGCGCGAAATCATCATCGCTGACAGTCACGGAAAATTTCAGGTCCGCTCCCATATAGGCAGACTCCGTGCAGCTGTTCACGGTCATATCGGGCCCCTTGTCAGCAAGTGCAAGCTCAGGGGTCTTCATGCACGACACAAGTGCCGCAGCCCCGCAAATGAGCGTCATCGAATATTTTATATATCTGTTCATGTGTTATGTCTTTGATTCTTTGTTTTACCGTATGCGGGCACTCCGTCACTCATGCCACAGAAGCGAAGCGATACATTTGCCCGGCACGGTATATTTGACAGTGAATTTCGTGTTGGCGAACACAAGCTGCTGCCCGTCCGCATTCCTGTTGCACAGGAGCACGCCCACTGAGCCGTCCGGATTGAGGAACATGCCGCATTCAAGGCCTGAAGGCAGCTGGAATCCTCCTGTGGACATCATCCTCGCGCCAGGCTTTACGACAGCGCTGGCATGAGCCACATTGTACCAGTGGGTATTCTTTGTGATTGTGCTGTAGTCGGACGAATTGATTGTGACTCCGCCGAAACATGTCTTGCATGAGCCGTCATGAGGGCTGTAAGGGCCTTTCTTGTCGTCAAGCATGAGGTTCCACAATGTCACTCCCTTGCCCCCGCGCCTGAGCGTTCCGAGGAAAATGGACGAGAAGTCATCCACAAGGCATCTTTCAAAATTATAGTTCCACTCCCCGATGGAGGCCTCGGTAAAATATATGTCCTTCTCAGGGGCCGACGCACGGATATTGTCAAGTTCCGACACCGAACCGCCGTAGCTGTGCCATGCGGAACCGGCAGCCCATCTGACAGCCTCAGGGTCCGCATAGATGTTCAGCGGGTAATTCTGCTGGCCGGTCTTGTTGTCATAGTTGTAGTTGTGGTCGAACAGCAGAATCTTCACGTCCCCCAGGCCGGCCTTGTCCATTGCAGGTCCGAGCACTTTCAGGAATGCAGCCTGGTCTCTCCAAGGCATATACATCGACATGGAGTTTCCGTGGTTCAGAGGCTCATTCTGCATCGTTATGGCGTGGATGTCAAACCCTTCGGCCTGCATCGCCTTTATCCACTTCACGAAATACCCTGCATATGCCTGATAGCACGAAGGCTTGAGACGGCCGCTTGTCCATGAATCGAAACTCCTTTCCAGAACGGCATTGTCATACCCCTCATAACCCCATGAGCCGCCGCCTTTCATCCATTTGGGACAAGACCATGGCGAGCCTATTATCTTGACGTCAGGGTTGATTTCATAGATTTCTTTCAATACCGGAAACAGATAGTCCCTGTCCTCGGCATGCACCGCGAAATTCTCCAGACCCGGAGTGTCGCACCATGTATAATTGTCCCTGAGACAAAAATCGGATGCACCTATCGCCACGCGAATCAGGCTTGAACCAGCTCCCTTGTCTTTGGAGAATGTCTCCGCGAGAAAAGCAGCGCGGTCTTCCTTGCTCATTTGCAGCAAGTTATAAGCCGTGGCAGTAGTTATTGCCAAGCCGAAGCCGTCAATCTGCGGCGAAGCGGAATTCTTGTCATATGTAACCTGATACGGAGACATGCTGCCCGGTTTCCCGAAATCGAAGCCGCTTGCCTCGAAAAGTTTTGAGCCGTCACAAGTTGTCACATAGGCAATGACATCCTTGCCTGAGGGCTGAGGAGTATCTGGCCCTGCAGGCTGAGGCCCGTCTTCCGGCTTCTCGGTCGTGCAATTGCAGGCGCACATTCCAGCCATCATTGAGAAAAGCAATATCCTTGTAAATTTCATATTCAAATCTTTTTAAGAGGGTGCCTTGCAGCATGCACCCCTCCTCATTACACATCAATATCCGGCGTTCTGGACAAGACTCGGGTTTTTGTCAAGCGCAGTCTGAGGTATAGGCATCAGGACGGTCTCTTCAGACAGGGGGAACCTGCTCTGCCAGTACCTGTCCTTGCCCGGCATCGCATCATGGACCGCTTTTGCCTTGTCAATCCCGTGACGAAGAAGGTCAAAGAAACGGAATCCCTCGAAAGCAAGCTCCAGACGTCTCTCATGCAGAATCGCCTCAATCATCTCATCGCGGCTCTTAGGGCGCGATATGCCTTTCAGACCGGCCCTCTGACGTATCCTGTTCACATACTCTGTCGCTCCGTCATAGTCGTCCGCCATTGCAAGAGCCTCAGCATGAAGAAGATAAATCTCTCCCAGGCGCATAAGGATGGTGCTGGATGCATTGGTCGGACACTTGTGCATGAAAGCATATTCGCTGCCCGGCCAATAGTTAGACCATGAGGCCTCGTCAATTATGATGCAGGCGTTCTTCCTCACCATATCCCCTTCGGCATCATAGGCGGCGATAAGGTCGCGTGAAGGAGTAATCCATTTGATCCATGAATAGCTGTCATCCGGATTGTAGGCATTCCTGTGGAACATCATCCATACCCAGTTTCCGCTGCTGCGTGTCCATGTCACCTCGAAAATGGATTCGGAAGTGTTGCGTACCGCATCAGTCTCGTCATATGCCCACATCTTGGCATAGTCGTCCACCAGCGAAAAGCCCATCGATTCCACAGCCTCGCAATTCTCCGCCACCTTGGCCCAGTCGCGCGCGGTCTCCTCGGCATATATCCTGGCGAGCATCCCGTGGGCGAAAGCCTTGGTAAAGAGAAACTTGTCAGAATGGCTTACATCCGGAGCGTTAAGGCAGGCGAACTCCAGTTCCTTGATTATCCGGGCATAGATGTCCGCCCTCGCTGTCCTTGACGGGAAGTACGCGTCATAGACCTCTTCAATATTTTCCGCAGTTATGGCAGGAGGGATGGTGTTGACAAAAGGAATGTCACCCCAAATCTGCGACATCTGGAAAAGCAGCCAGGCCCTCCAGCAGTATGCCTCGGACTTCCATTCCCCGTATTCCCTGTCTGTCATGGAAGCGTCCGCCTCCTTTATGCGGTCTATGTTGCAGATTATATTGTTGCAGTTGCTCACCTGCGAGAGATACCAGTCCCAGTCACGGACCACATTCTTGTTCTCAGCGTCCTGCTTGTTGGCCTCTATGGCCATCAGCTCACCGGTACCGGGGTTTCCGCCATATGCATTGTCGGCACGGCACTCGGCATAGACCAGCCAGTCAAGGTATCCTTTCTCCTGGATATCCTTCGTCCAGCTGGCATAGATTGCGTCACGGAGTCCTTTCATGTCCTCCCTTGTGGAATACTGCGATTCGTCCGTATTCTCGTCAACCTTTACGTTTCCCTCGCTGTACCCTGTCTCCGGAAAGAGGTCCAGGTCGCAGGAAGAGAGGGCTGCAAGGCAGATAAGCGCAGTTGTGATATATGTCTTTTTCATTTTTCCTCAGATTGATTTATAAATTCCTCATGAAAGCAAATGTCAGAATTCGATGTTCACACCGAACAGGACGGTCTTGACGCAAGGGTAGGTTCCCCAGTCGATGCCCATGTTCGTTGCACTCGACCACTGGCTCATCTCGGGGTCATAGCCGGAGTATTTTGTGAACGTGACCATGTTGTCAAGCGTCACATACGGCCTTATGCTCGAGATATTGGCTTTCTTGAGGGCAGGATGACGTATGTCATATGCAAGGGTGATATTCTTGATTTTCAGATACGAACCGTCCTCGACCCATCTGGTGGAAGCCTTGAGGTTGTCAAGTTCTCCGGCTTTCGGAATGTCCGTAACCTGTCCGGGAATCCTCCATCGTCTTACAGCATCTTTAATCTGGTTGCTTCCGTTGTACATTCCTATCATCTCTATGCGGGAGGCATTGTAGATGTCATTTCCGACAGAGCTTGTCAGCAGGATGCTCAGGCTAAGGCCTTTCCAGCTTACCGTGTTGGTCATTCCGGCTGTAAACCAAGGATTGGCATCACCGATATAATGCTTGTCTGCGACATTTATCTTGCCGTCATTGTTATAGTCCTCATATATTACCATTCCCGTCTCAGGGTCAACTCCGAGGGCCGTATAGCCCCAGAACTGCGAGAGAGGCCTTCCAGGAGTCATCCTCACGACATATTCGCTCAGGGCCTCAGAGGTCTGGGTGTAGTAATAAACTTGCTGGAGGTCGAGTTTCTCGAGCCTGTTGCGGTTCATGGAGATGTTGAAATCGGTGGTCCAGCTCCATCCGTTCTTCTCGATGTTCACGGAATTGACGGCAAGCTCCACTCCCCAGTTGGACATCTCGCCCTCATTGCGGAATATGTCCGGATTAGGAGCCGGAAGCGGAACGCTCATCAGCAGGTCCTTCGTATACTTGTAGTATCCGTCCAAGGTAACGTTCAGGCGTCCCCTGAACATCGACCAGTCGATTCCGACATTGGCCTGTGAGGTTGTCTCCCATGTGAGGTCCTTGTTGCCGATATTGGATTTGCCTCCGAGGGTCGGGGTTGCGTCAGCATATTTCTCGTCAGTCCAGTCATAATAGTTGGTATGATACTGCTGCACCCACGCGTAGTCCGCAAGTCCGGACTGGTTACCCTGCTGTCCCCAGCCGGCGCGTATCTTCAGGTCGCTTATCCAGCTCACGTCCTTGAGCCAGTCCTCTGAGGAAAGGCGCCATGCAGCCGATACTGACGGGAAATAGCCCCATCTGTGGCCAGGGGCAAGCTTTGAGGAGCCGTCGGCACGGAAGTTCGCGGTGATGTAGTATTTGCTGTCGAAGTTGTATGACACACGGGCGAGGTAAGACATGATGGCCCATTTTGCATAGCCCTGAGACTGGCCTCTGAGACCGCCTTTGTTTCCTCCGTTGATTCCGAAGATGGCGTTGCCGTAGTCAGGCGAGAAATGGCTGCGTGAGCCTGTGAGGTTTTCCCATCTCGAGGTCGTGGCAGATGTGCCGGCCATAGCCTCGAAATTGTGCTTGGCATCCCATGTGTTGTTGTATGTGAAGATGTTGTCATATACCATCCTCATGTCGTCAGCCCTTTCCGAAGAGGCCGTTCCATGCTGCGTGCGGCCGTAAGATGTCTTGATAGGGTCGAGGAACGAGTAGTTGTGGGTCCATCTGCGGTCCATGGAGACTGTGGACTTGAACTGGAAGGTCTTGTGGAACTTGATTGTGGCATGTCCGGTGAGCAGCAGGCGGTCCGTCTGGTTGTAATTGTTTTCCGTTCTCGCAAGGTTCTCTGACGGAGTCGTGAGGTTGGCTCCGTAGAACTCGGTCCAGTACCAGTCCGGATTGGTCTCGCTCCAAGGTTTTGCGTATGTCGGGGTGTTGATGACGGAAAGTACGACGCCGGCACGGCTTGAGCCTGTTCCGGATATGATTCCGTTGTTCCTGTAATGCGAATAGGCAACGTTTGCGCCTACGTTTATCCAACTGAACAAGTCGGAGTCAAAGCTGGCCTTCATGTTGAACCTCTTGTTGTATGCGACCGGAAGTATTCCCTGCTCATCGGAATATCCGCCGCTGAGGTAATACCGCATTTTGTCAGTGGCATTGGATACGGAGAGCTGATAGTTCTGGTTGATTCCGGTCTTGTATGTTTCCTTGAACCAGTCGGTCTCGTCTTTGAGGCCGTCCGGCAGGCTCACTACGCCGATTTCATCCATAAGGTCCTTGTACTCGGCGGCATTCAGGACGTCATATGTCTTTGCGACATTGGCAAGTCCGACGGAAGCGTTGAAGCTGATTTGCGGTCCTTTGCTCTTTTTGCCCTGTTTTGTAGTGATGAGCACGACTCCGTTTGCGGCACGCGAGCCGTATATGGCAGCCGAGGATGCGTCCTTCAGAATCTGCATAGTCTCGATATCCTGAGGCGAGAGGTATGCTATAGCATAGTTTCCGGTTCCCACAGGCACGCCGTCAACCACATAGAGAGGGTCGTTGGATGAGGCGATTGAAGAAGCGCCGCGCACACGCACGGTCATTCCGCTTCCGGGAAGTCCGCTTGTCTGCTGCACTGTCACACCTGCGACTTTTCCCTGGATGAATCCGGAAGCCTCTGTGACTGGACGCAGCTTCATGTCTTCGTTGGAGACAGTGGAAACGGCAGTAGTGAGGTCTTTCTTGCGGACTGAGCCATAGCCTATGGCCACGACAGCGTCAAGCGCGATTGCCTCCTCTGCGGAAGTTACATTGATTACGGCACGGCTGCCTACTTTCTCGACAATCGTCTGATAACCAAGGGAGGAGAATTCCAAGTTTGCCCCACCCGAGGAAACATTCAGCTGCCAGTTTCCATCGGCATCAGTGGTGGTACCGTTTCCGGTCCCCTGTTCCATAACGGTCATTCCGATTACCGGCAGTCCGTTCTGGTCCACCACCGTACCTTTTACAGAATGCTGCTGGGCATGGATAGCCATGCTTGTGAAAAGCAGCACCACCATAGTCAGATATTTTCTCATACGGTAGAATTTAGTGATTATTAATAATGGTCAGTTTTGCGTGGTTTGCGCCGGTTGCCGTCCGGGTTTTGTACCGCAGCCTGATGTCCCGGCATGCCCGCCAGTCTTTCAGAAAGGTACCGGAAACCTGCATTCCGGCTTTCACCGTGACAAAATTATGAAAATCGTCATGCATCCTGTCGCAGATGAAATTAAGAAGTGGAAACACACGCGTTTTCCATTTGTCATATATTATTGATTATCAAAAACATGCACTCACCAGAATAAAGTACCTAAAGTGGACGGAAGATATGGTTTTATAAGCCTTCATCCCCCTTGAAGACGCCTTGAACAAGGGCGGAAAGAGCGGGCAGCCGCCATCTGGGCGGAGAATTTGGAACAGCTTTTGGTATATCGGCAACCTCCATTAAATTTTTTATTTGACCATGAAAGATGATGTTTACAGGCTTCCCTCTGAAGAAGTATGCAGACAATACGGATGCGACATGGAGAAGGGCCTTTCCTCTGAAGAAGCACGCAAAAGGCTTGAGCGCGACGGCTTCAATGAATTCACCAGAAAGAAGCATACAAGCTTAGCCGTAAAATTCCTGAACCAGTTCAAGAGCTTCATGATTCTTGTGCTTATAGCAGCTGCAGCCGTGTCCGGAATTGTGGGAGTAATGAACGGGGAAGGATTTACGGATGTCATCATAATTCTTGCAATCACTGTCGTAAATGCGATAATAGGAGTGTTCCAGGAAACAAAGGCGGAAAAGTCCCTGGACGCGCTGGAGCAGATGTCCGCGCCTCATTGCAAGGTTGTGCGTGACGGAGACGTGCATGTCATAGCCACTCGCGAGCTTGTGAAAGGCGACCTTGTGGTCATAGGCACAGGCGACACAGTCCCGGCCGACATCAGGCTCACGGAAACGTCCAATCTGAAGATTCAGGAGGCGGCTCTCACAGGAGAATCAGTGCCGGTAGAGAAAGACAGCGAACCGATAGCCCGGAAAGAGGGAGAAGAGCCGGAGTCTTCCGCCTCCGTTCCGGTGGGAAACAGGAGCAATATGGCGTTCGCCTCATGCGGAGTCACATACGGACACGGGCGCGGAATTGTAACTGCTGTCGGGAAAGACACTGAAGTCGGCAGGATAGCGTCCATGATACAGTCTGTTCCGGACATGAAGACCCCCATGCAGCACAAGCTTGACAAGCTCGGCAAATTCCTTGCGATTGCCGCATTGGCAATCTGCGCTGTCATGTTCGCGACAGGAATGCTTTACGGGAAAGACATGCTTTCGATGTTCATGACATCTGTCTCACTTGCAGCGGCAGCGATACCGGAAGGACTTCCGGCGGTCTCCACCATCGTGCTTGCAATCGGTGTGCAGAGGCTTGCAAAAAGGAATGCCATTGTGCGCAATCTGCCTTCAGTGGAGACTCTCGGGAGCACGACTGTCATATGCTCGGACAAGACCGGTACACTGACACAGAACAGGATGACCGTGACTTCGATATATTCTTGCGGGAATGTCCGGACGCTGCCCGGATTTGACGGGGCGGCAGGGACAGAGCTGACGGGATCCGGCGTCAGCCATGCGGAAAAGCTTCTGATACGTTCTGCCGTGCTTGCGAACGACACGGCGATTTCCGGGGAGGAAGGCAGTGAGCAGACCCTCGGAGACCCTACCGAAACCGCATTGGCAGACCTCGGGCTGAAATTCGGCATAGACAAGGAAGAACTTGACAAGTCGCTTCCCCGTGTGGCGGAAATTCCTTTCGACTCGCAGAGAAAGCTTATGACTACTGTCCACAGGCTTCCGGAAGGAGGTTTCCTTGTAGCGGCAAAGGGAGGGCTGGACGAGCTACTTGAATGCTGCACAAGGATTGAGTGCAGCAGTGGGGCGCGTCCGCTGGAGAGCAAGGACAAGGAGGATGCGGCAAGGGCAAATCGTGAAATGGCGGGCCACGCATTAAGGGTGCTTGCAATGGGATATGCCCATATTGATTCCGTTCCTGAAGAAATCAGTTCCGAGACCATAGAGAAAGACCTCATATTCTTAGGCATGACAGGAATGATTGATCCTCCGAGAGAGGAAGCCAAGGCAGCCGTGGCCAAATGCCGTGCGGCGGGAATAAGGCCGGTAATGATAACAGGAGACCATCTGATTACAGCAGAGGCGATAGCGCGGTCCTTGGGCATAATGAACGACGGAGACATGGCTTTGTCCGGAGATGGAATCGGACAGATGACTGACAGTCAGTTGCGCAAGGCAGCTGAGCATACGTCCGTATTCGCCCGCGTAGCTCCGGAGCACAAGATGAGGATTGTAAAGGCTTACAAGCAGAACGGGAATGTGGTGGCGATGACGGGAGACGGAGTGAATGATGCCCCGGCATTGAAATTCGCCGACATAGGGGTTGCGATGGGAATTACGGGAACAGATGTTTCAAAGGAAGCGGCTGACGTAGTGCTTGCAGATGATAATTTCGCCACCATAGTATCTGCTGTCGGAGAGGGGCGAAGAATTTATGACAATCTGATGAAGTCCATCCAGTTCATGCTTTCGACCAATCTCGGTGAGATTCTCGTGCTTTTCATTGCGGTTCTGTGCAATCTGGCCACTCCTCTGCTCCCTGTGCACATATTGTGGATTAATCTGGTGACTGACAGCTTTCCTGCCCTCGCGCTGAGTTTCGAGCCGGCCGAGCAGGGAATAATGGAGAGGCGTCCGATTGACCCGAAGCAAGGAATCATCACACGGGGCTTCTCGCTCAAGGTTCTGTTCCAGGGAATGCTGATAGGAGGCTTGTCTCTTGCCGCCTATTTGATTGGAATGCAGTCGGAAGCGGCGATATCTTCAGCCCAGGCCCTCGCCACAGCACGCACAATGGCTTTCGCAACTCTCGCATTCTCGCAGATGAGCCTGATTTTCAGCATAAGGAGCGGCATGAGAAACGCATTCTGCAACCTGTTCAGCAACAAGTTCCTCTGGGGTTCGGTAGCCTTTGTTCTTGCAGCCATGCTTGTGGTCCTTCTCGTACCGGGAGTGCAGGCCCTGTTCAAGGTAACGTCCCTCACCCCGGTACAATGGATACAGGTAGCCGGCCTTTCCGCATCCGCCATGTTCATAAACGAAATCATGAAACTGTTTGTGGCCATGTCCAAACGCCTCCGCGGCAACAGTTTATGACTTTAGTATTTCCAACAAGCACTCAACTTGCTATAAAATCAACATAGTGCACAAAGACGGGTATGCAGAATCGCGTACCCGTCTTTGTTTAACCCATTAAGAATAACCAACTTGCGCTTTCACCACGGCCTGGCATATTGAGCATAAGGCACAGCCGGTTAATATACTTACACGAATAGATGCCGTTTACTTGATAATTCCGGGACAATTATTATCTTTGTCATGGCCCGGCAGATGGAGGATTGCCATCATACGATGCAGAGAGTCATGCCAACCATCGGAACGGCACGCCCAACAAAACAAAAACAGCCATAAACAACTGCATATGAAAAAGATACTGATTATTGTTACCATAGCACTGCTGTCGTTGGCGGCATCCGGCCAGCCGTTCAAGGGGACATGGACAGGCAAACTGTCTGTGCAAGACATTGAGCTGACAATGGTCCTTCATATTGGAGATGCCTGTACCTTAGACGTGCCGTCACAAGGCGCGAAAGACATCCCGGTAGAAATCAACGGTACGGGATCGGCACAAGTCAAGCTTTCAATCCCGATGATCGGAGCCTCATACGAGGGACTTTATCTCGGCAATACGATTGTCGGAACTTTCAGGCAGACGGGCATGGAGTTTCCGCTTGCATTCAAGCGGGGCAAACCGGCAGCCAACAGGCCACAGACCCCGAAACCTCCTTTCCCATATAATACGGAAGAGTTCACGTTCACAAACAGCGACGCCGTGCTGAGCGGCACTCTCACAACTCCGCACGGCATGTCCGAAGAAACACCGATCGTTCTCATGGTAAGCGGAAGCGGCTTGCAGAACAGGGACGAAGAACTCTTTGAGCACAAGCCTTTCGCCGTAATTGCAGATGTCCTCGCAAAAAACGGAATCGCCTCTCTAAGATATGATGACAGAAGCTATGGCAAGTCAACTGGAGATGCATCAAATGCAACGACAAAGACATTCATGGAAGATGCACATGCAGGCGTCACTCATCTCAGAAGCCTCGGATTCAAGCATATAGGCATACTCGGGCACAGTGAAGGAGGCACTATAGCATTCATGCTTGCCGCGGACGGATTGACGGATTTCATCGTCTCGATGGCAGGAATGGCGGAGACCGGAGAGAAGACCCTGCTCGACCAGACAACCAGAATAGCAGTTCTAACCGGAATGTCCGGACAGGATGCGAAGGCATATGCGGAAAACGCAATATCCCATACAAAGGCAACAGGGAATGCATATATGCAATATCTGATGACACTGGACCCGGCTCCGTATATATCAGAAGTGAAATGTCCCGTACTTGCGATAAACGGAGAAAAAGACAGCCAGGTACTGTGCGAAACCCATCTGGCAGTCATACGCACTCTTGTGCCGCATGCAGATACAAAAGCATATCCGGAACTGAATCATATGTTTCAGCATTGCACAACGGGACATCCGACAGAATATTACAACATTGAAGAAACCATTTCTCCGGAAGTGCCAGAAGACATTGCAGAATGGATAAACAGCCTGCATGCAGGGAAAAACCAATAAATTGACTCAACAGCCGAAAGGCACAATAAAATTTTTATATCATGAACAGATTTCCCCTCGCCACAATGGCGATTCTGCTTCTCGCAGGCCTTGCATCATCATGCAAAAAACCAGAAGATTCACCACTGCCGCCTGTTCCGTCTCCGGGTGGAGAAGAAAATACAATAGTGATGGAAGACGCCACTGCCCTCCTTTATTATGGAGACAGGCAGACAGAAGGATTGTACAACTATTTCATCGGCTTCTGCAGCACCACGATTACCGAGGATGAAGACGGATACCTGATCCCCTCCGGAGACGGATGCATGGTAAAACTTGATTTCTACAGCTCAGTTGCATCCGGGTCATGGCAAACGGCAGAGCTTCCGGACGGAACATACCTGCTGCAAGGAGAGGATGAGGAACTCTCCGACGGGATGCTTCACAACTATTATACAAGAATCGAGACCATAAAGGACGGGGCAGTAAAAAGCACGGATTTCACATCCGGTTCCGTGGAGGTCAGCAGCAGGGCATCAGCCAAAATCGTGAAAGGCACATTCAGGCTTGCCGACGGAAGCGACTTCATCTTCAGCTACGAAGGCGAACTTGAAACAGCCGACCCGGATGCAAGCGATGTCCTTCCTCCTATGACCGAGCCGATTGACGTCAGAATGACTATAGCTATAGGAGCATATTACGGAGATGATTATGGCGTAGGGACAGACAGATATGAAATGGCGCTTACAAATGCTCCAATCAATTCTTCGGGAGACATAAGCGGAGCCGGATATACGCTTTTCCTGTCCTTATTCGATGAGCCGTCATCTTTCATCGGCCTTTCTGCAGGAACATATACGGTAAACGACACATATGAGGCAAAGACAATCGAGAAAGGAGAAATCATCCTTGACATTACCGGCTCATTTATAGTGAAATACAACACCAGCGGCGAGGCCGAGAATTTCTGCATGATAACCGGCGGCACAATGACCGTAACGCCTTCCGGTACAGGATATACTTTAAATGCCGACCTCAATGGCGAGAACGGCCTGTCGGTCAAGGCCACATATAACGGCGAAATTGATTTTGAAGACAATTCATCATCCGGTTCCCTTTCACCGTCAACTCTCACCTCGGATGTGACATTTACATTTTCCGAAAACTCAGAAATGATGATAAACTATTACGGGGACTATTACGAGACAGACACCGACAACTGGTACATAGAGATTGCGGACGAAAGCAGCTATGTCGTGATTGACCTCAACACTCCGGCCGCCGGTTTCTCCGAGACAATTCCGTTCCCGGAGTCAGGACAGTACAACATGACATTCGACTACGGGGCCGGCATGCTTCCAGGCTTGCTTTTGGACGGCGATTCAGCTATGGGGACATGGTATTTCGACCTTACTGACGAGTCTCTGTTCGCCTCTGCAATAGACGGAACCCTCAAATATTCCAAAGACGGTGACATTGATGTGCTGACCATCGAACTTGTGGACGAGAACTACAATCTTATTTCCGCAGTATGGAAAGGCACTCTCCCTCCTGCAAATGACGGATTCCCGGCAGCCGCTTCAAAAAAGAACATGGTCTCGAGAAAGGCCCCAATTGCCTGGAATATAAAAACAGCCGGAGAGGACACAAAGGCTGACATTAAAGCCCTAAGGTCTTCTGTTCTGCGCCAAGCCGATAACGAATAAGATGGTCCGGATTAAAAAGTCGCGATGCGCCCGGGCCGAAAGTCCGAAACACCCCCACTAAGGGTCTAAAACTTAGTTTTCGGGGATTTATAAGGGCAGTTTTTCAAAAAACAATGAGGGTGACTAAAATTTGGTCACCCTCATGTAATAAGCACTATGTTCAAAGGCACTGCGGCACCATGTCAGCAAGCACTACCGCGGCCATCGCCTCCACAACAACCGGAGCACGCAAGGCAAAGCACGCGTCATGGCGGCCAGGCACAGAAAGATCAGTCATCACACCAGCCTTGACATCTGCCGTAAGCTGTGTCTTGCGGATGCTCGAAGTCGGCTTGAAAGCCACACGGAACACAATCGGAGCACCGCTGGACAGGCCTCCGTTAATTCCGCCGGCACCGTTTTTCAACGGGACCCCGTCACATCCCAAAGGGTCATTATGCTCAGAACCTTTCATGCGGGCAGCTGCAAAACCATCTCCGAATTCCACGCCACGCACTCCCGGGATAGAGAATACGGCATGCGAAATCATTGATTCCAGACTGTCCCAAAACGGTTCCCCGATTCCGGCAGGAAGTCCGCACACGACACACTCCACAATGCCTCCAAGACTGTCCCCCTCCAGGATTGCATCATCAATCGCATCAGTAACATCCTGCGGCAAAGTCCCGTCTTCCTGCCGGAAGCTGATTCCGCCCACCTCAACCAGAGAAGCCCTTATGCTGATTCCTCCACATCCGGAGAGCAGTTTCTTCGCAACGGCACCGGCAGCCACGACCGGCAAAGTGAGGCGTCCGGAAAAATGCCCCCCTCCCCTCGCATCATTATAGCCATGCCACCTGACATCAGCCACATGGTCAGCATGCCCCGGACGCGGAACTGCCCTGAAAAGCTCATAGTCAGACGAACGGGTATTGCCGTTTCGGAAGATTATCGACATCGGCGCTCCCGTTGCATACCCGTCATGGATTCCGCTGAGAATCTCCGGGATGTCCTCCTCCTTGCGCGGAGTCGTACCGCGCGCACCGCTTCTGCGCCTGTCTATGTCGACACAGAAATCTTCCGCAGACAGCCGCAGACCGGCAGGTACCCCATCAATCACCACCCCGATTGCAGGCCCATGGGATTCGCCGAAAACGGAAACCCTGAATCTTCGTCCAAAACTGTTCATTATTCTTTTCGTTTAGATTTTCAATTATTGCATAATCTGCCGAACATCTCAAGAAATCCAGGGAAAGACTTTGACACACAAGCCTCATCATCAATGACAATCGGGCTTTCCGCACCCAGTCCGGCCACCTTGAGAGCCATCACCATACGATGGTCATGATGAGACGAATAATATCCGCCCTTCGGCATGGAGCCTTCCATCAGCCTCTGGGCCAGCGGCTTGCCATGCACAACCAGTTCATCACCCTCAACCGCGGCCGAAAATCCCATTTGCGACATCATCTCCAGGATAGCCCCGGCCCTGTCGCTCTCCTTGTTTGCAAGCCTGCCGACACCCGCAATGCGGCTTGTTCCCTGACAGAACGCAGCAAGCACGGAAATGACAGGAAACAGGTCAGGACAATTGGACGCATCTACTGAAAATGCGCTCAACGGCGCACGCTGTACGGTGATATTGCCCTTCTCTCCGTCAAGTTGCGAAAGACTTGCTCCCGCATCCATCAGAATGTCCATTATGGAAAGGTCTGCCTGAAGAGACGTAGTGTCAAGTCCTTGCAGCTCAGCCTTTCCGAATATCGCTCCTGCCACAAGGAAATTCGAGGCAGCACTCCAGTCACCCTCCAAATCAATGTCCGCTGCCTTGTACATCTGCCCGCCCTTGATTTTGAAAACCATCTCCGTACAAAGAGACCAGTCTCCATCCGATTCAAGGAAATCGCGACCGCCAAGCATTTCATTGCCGATTTTTATTCCGAATTTCTTAAGCACTTCAAGAGTTATGAACATATATGGTATGCTCTTGGGCTCATGCACAATAAGCGATGAATTGCGTCCGGCAAAAGGCAAGGACATCAACAGCCCTGAAATAAGCTGTGAACCATGCTTTCCGGACACCTCCGCGCGTCCTGCCGACAAAGGACCGGTCACCTCAAAAGGAACTTTCAGACAATTGTCCCCCTGTTCCGGACCTGATGCCTCTGAAGCATTTTTCACCTTTGCACCGAATGCTTCCATAATCTCAGAAGCACCTGTAAGCGGTCTTTCAAGCAGGGTCTTCTCACCCGTAATCGTTACCGGAGTTTCGCTAAGCTGCGTCATCAATGGCAGCATCATTCTGGCAAGAAGCCCGGACTCCCCGACATGAAGCTCAGGCAAGGCCACACTGCCAAGCGAAGCAGCAATACCCTTGATTGTAAGTTCATTGCCATCCATATTCACCTCTGCGCCGATAGCCCTCGCCACATCAACAGCAGCATCATTGTCCCCGCAAGGAGTATATCCACGCAAACGGGACACCCCTTCGGCCAATGCAGCAGCTACAATGGCCCTCTGTGCAAAACTCTTCGATGAAGGCATCTGCAGGGCCGCAAAAGCAGAATCTTCATTTTCCTGTCCTGGAGCTGAAGCACATCCGCAAGATTCCACAAAACGGAAATCACCATACACAGCCTTTGCCATATCAGCAGCAGGCCATTGTCCCGGAGCCGCCGCTTCCTCAGCATCCAAGGCCGCATACGTAAACGGCGCCCCCCTCCTGAGACACTCCAGACGCGATTCCCGACCGGCATCACCCATGCAGAATGCAATCAGACGACCGGTCCCGTTCCCCTGCGCATCCCAGTCATACAAAGACATGACCCGGTCAACATCCTCCTGTGAATGCGCCATAGTCACTATTTTCACGACATCAGCACCATGGTAACGGCATTTCTCCACAAGAGCCTTGAGAGCTTCGAAAGAATCCGTCCTTTCAAAATCATGGTAAGACCTTATGAACACTGTCCCGTTCTCATGGGCCACGCCGCGCACCCGCTTAGACATATGCTTAGGGGCTTCAAGTTCCACATCAACATATCTCGCTCCGGCCTCAATCGCACGGCAAAGCCGCTTTTCAGCAATCTGGGCAGCCTTTATCTCCCGGCTTTGAGGCGTAATTCCCTCAACATTCAATGATGGCTCACGCTCCATAATCTCCCCAATCCGGCATGTGGCCACCAATGGCACATCGGAAGAGAAGCAAACGTCAATGTCTTCCATTGAGAGCGGACATCTGTCAAGACGTATTTCCGCCATTTCACATTGTTCAAGGGCTTCCAGAACATGTTCCTGCCCTTTATTCTGTATAGTTGTACAAATCATATCCTTAGTTTCCGTAAAATGCATCAACCTAAGTATCAGCGAATTATCAAATATCGGTTATGTAAATTTGTGCATCCGTCATATCATATCCCGATATAAACCAGTGCGTTACATTTTTCAATCATTTAAGCATAGCACAGGCTTCAGCGGCTGAAAGGTCAACAATCCTGACATCACCGATGGCGCACGGAAGCACAAAATGAACCTTGCCGCCTTCGGACTTCTTGTCCTTTGACATAACCTCAGCCATCCCGAGTATGTCATACGGACATCCCACTGGCAGTCCGCATGCCGTGAAATCAGTTTCCAAACGTGCTGCAAGCACACAATCACGCGGAGCCATGATACCTGAGCCAGGCCCAGCCTGCTCCGCCCCGGCAAGCCTTGCCGCCATGACAATTCCGATGGCGACCGCCTCACCATGCGTCAGGTCATCACCCTGCCTGCGCGCAAATGTCTCGATGGCATGGGCAAAAGTATGACCGAGATTCAGCTTGCGCCGCTCCCCGCTTTCGAACTGGTCGCGGGAGACAATGCCGGCCTTTACCTTTATGGATTCCGCCACAAGATTAGCCAGAACGTCCCATTCCACAGCCGCTTTCACCATAACATCAGACAATGTCATCTTCCGGAAATCACACTCCACGCTCCCGCACAACTGCACTGCTGCCAAATGCAACTCTTTCAGCACTCCTGCTGAAGCAGCATAATTTCCATTGTCCTCAATAATGAAAGTCTTTAGCATCTCGGCTGCCCCGGAAAGAAAATCCCGATATGGCAACGAGCCCAGCATCCGGATATCGACATATGTAAACTCAGGCTGCCGGATAATTCCGAGCATATTCTTGTACTGCTCAAAATTGACTCCCGTCTTTCCGCCGACTGACGCGTCCACCTGGGCAAGCAGAGTGGTGGGAACATACGCGAAACGCACTCCACGCTTATAGACAGATGCAGCAAACCCGGTCATATCCGTAGTGATTCCTCCTCCGATTGCCAGCACAAGCGCATCCCTGCCTGCATTGCAGTCCATAAGCCACGAACATATACCGAGCACGGTCTCCATATTCTTGGCCTGCTCAGACGCCTCAACGGCATATGAAGGAACATTCCTCTCTTTAAGCATAGCATAAACACTGCCTGCAGCCGGTGACTTATCAGGCAAATTCGCATCAATGACAGCGAACACCTCAGGATATGGCGCAAGACATTCGGCAAGAGCGCAATCCGGCATGCCGCCCCCGACATCACCGAATACAACACGGCTGATTATACCAGTCCCTGAACATATCTCAATTTCTTTCTTCATCATATATAATCTGCACTGCAAAACTCTGAAAAAGCATTTGATTTTTCTTTCTACGTCAAATTAAAACAATCTACCAAAGACCTGACAATCAACACAAAAGCATTTAAAAAGCATTTAATTTATATACCAATCAGAGTTCGGACCCTGTGACTCATTCTTTATCTTTCCCTGCGACTTGAGTTTGGTAAGAAGGTTCGTAATCTTGCTCTTTTTCTGCTTTTCGTCAAGCAAATCCGGCAGCAACTTCCATAAAAGTTCCTCACAACTCTTGTTCAAAAGTCCCTTATGGCCGGAATACTCTATACGCCTCCCCACTTTCTGGGCTATATGCTTTGAGACATAGACCTTTGGCTTGCGCCCCTCAATCAGACTTGAACTCCACAACCACAGTTTCCGCAGGCAAAGCCAGAAGTGAATCAAGCACATTTATCAGTTCCACAACAGTCATAACCTCCTAATTTCCCGTAAAAATACAAATTATTTGAAAAGCTGTCAGAACTTTTATGCCATAAGCCGCGCATAATGCCCCCAAGCGGCCCAAGTGCGCATTTCAATACAGCAACCGGACCTGCTTTTACAGAGATGCGGAACATTCCGCCACCGCGCCCATCACTTCACGATTTTTGCAAGGAAGCATAATAAGTTTGTTTATTAAGCCATTAGGCAATCTCCGCCATTTCGGGAAACCGTGACATCAGGAAAATATTGAGAACCACCGATTTGCATTAACAATCAAGCACGGCAGACTATTGAAATCAATAGAAACAATTCAAAAGCGTTCCAAATCTGCTTTCATTTTGCAGATTTGGAACGCTTAAGGCCGCATGTTTGCCTTAAATTCCGGAGCATTACGTTACACAAGCGTGTCAGATGGGCATTTTTGTGGCCCATCTGACACGGCCACATTTTATAGAATACTTACAATCAAGTTTTTACGTTTTATAAGCGTGCCCTCCGGGACAGTATTTTGCCCATCTGGCACGCTTAACGGGATTTTAAAGCAAATGCAGAATATCAGAATGAAAGGCGCATTCCGAAGGAGAAGGTGCGGCCGAAGCCCCAGAAGCCGCGGAATGTCGCGAGGTCGTGTGAAGCACCGTCCTTGCCGCGCTCTATGAAGACCGTGTCAAGCAGATTGTTTCCTGTCACAAACAATGTAAGGCCCAGATTTCGGGTGCAATGGCTGCCCGCGCCGCTTGCATGAGCGGAGCCTTTTCGTCCCCAATGGCAACAGGAGGCAGCAGGAAGAGAGGTCTGGCGGGACCAGGAAAGTGTTGCGCCGAGCAGGTGGTATGACGGAATCCTGTATGACGGAGCACGGTCTGAAGGGTCGGTCCTTGAAACCGGGTCAAAATCAGCATACATCCTGTCGTTGAACTGCCAGTCCACTGACAAATGGAAACCTGTCGGGATATCAACATCCATTACGGCCCCTATTTGGGTCTGAGGGGCGTCTCCCACCGGAAGACCGTCACTATAGACATTCACACGCCCGATTTCCAGCCTCGTGTAGTCGTCATATATGATTGCCTGCACATCGTTTTTCCATCTCCAGTCTCCAACGGAAGCAAATGCGCTCAGCTTCAGCCAGTCCGTAAGGCGGTGAAACACCTCGGCCTCAACACCGTAATGGAAAGCATCAAGCCCTGTCACCATGTAGCGGGTATCATAAGCATCCTCCTGCTTGTACGGATTGGACATCATTGACTTGTTCTTCCAATATGCGGCATATGCTGTCAGCTCGAGTCCACCACGGTCCCACACATAGCGCCAGCCTGCCTCGCCGAGAATATTGCGTTCGTTCTTCACACCTTTGGTTATCTCGTTGTTTCCGGACGAGAAGAACACGCTCGCATAAGGAAGACGGCTATACCATCCGCCATTGGCATAGATGCTGTGGCCACGCCCCGGCTTGTACAGAATGCCAGCCTTGACGCTCGCGCCCACACCCTGCGCCCAGTCACTATACGCGTCATCACCGGTGTAGTTATAATGGTCCACCCTGCGGTTTGCGCTTCCGAACACAGATGCGCCCACATTGGCATTAAGCTTATCGGACGAATAAGATGCTGACAGATAGCCGGTTCCGTGATGAGTCACCTTGCCATTGTCGGTACGCACGAAATCCCCGACATGCTTTATAGGGTCACGTCCCGCAAGGCCTGCCAACGACTTGTGCTCATAGTCCTCATACCAATAGTCAGCACCGAGCAAATCGGTAATCCGTTCACGTTCCCATGTCGTATAATACTGATAATGAATGCCTGCGCCAAGTGTCCACGACGAAGTCAGACGATACTCGGCTGAAGATATGGCACCGGCCTGGGTATGCCCGGCCATATACTGGCTCAGGATGTTCTGAGCGGCGACACCGGACGGCTGTGATGAATCTTCCGAACCGGCACGCCCGGCTGCGGATGCAGACAAAGCCGCAAGGGAAGCACCAGACCCGGATGCAGGCATATTTGCAGCCACGATTGCATCCCAGTCAATCTGCGAATCCGTCATATATGAGGTGAGAGGTCCGCCCTTGGTCTCAGACCAGCGTCCTCCGCCGTTTCCGACTGCAAGATACAGGGAATTTTTCATTGACAGCCTGCTGTCCCCTTTCCAGATATGCTGCAATGTGAAATAAGGTTTGAAATATGTGTTGCTGCTGAGATTGAAAGCCTCTCCGTCACGCCAGCCCCAGTTCTTGTTGTATTTAAGGCCATGTTCACGTACCTCGTCCCAGCTCAGCCGCGAGCTTCTCTGGTCATGGTTCTCAGGTGAGCCTAAAGCGGTGAAAAGCAATGTATGGTCAGCACCGAAACGCTTGCTCACATTCAGCATATAGGCGAATGAGCTTACATCTGTGGCATCCACATATCCTTTGCCTCCGACATATGAGGCCATCAGATTAAAAGCCCAGCCTTTCGGAAGCTGCCCGCTGCTGAATTTGACATAGCTCTTTACCGTACCGTAACCGGACGCATAGATTCCGGCCTCCCCGCCGAACTGCTCTGCGGATGCGTCTGTGATGATGTTCACTGTTCCTCCGACAGAGCCGTCAGTAAGCATCGATGAGCCGATACCCTTCTGAAGTTGAATGGCATATGTAGCATCAGCAAGCCCCATCCAGTTGTTCCAGAACATGCTTCCCGACACCAGGCCGCTGATGGGAATGCCGTTCAGCATTACCGCCGTATTCTCCTGTCTGAATCCCCTGATGTTCATTTTTGCATCGCCATAGCTTCCTGATTCAGATGTGGCATACAGGCCCGGGATTCCTTTCATAAGCTCCGGGTAAGTGCGGGATGATGCGCGGGACTTAAGTGTCTCATTGTCGATTGTGGTGAGCCGGAGCGGACTGCTCTTCGTGTTTGAGAAGGCAGCGGTGACGGTGACTTCCTGCAAAGCCAGCGTATCTGAAACGGACAATCCGGCATCCGGTCCGGACAACATAGCTTCAGGCAATGCCTCCCCGTCAGGCTGAATCTCCGCATCCGGACATCGTCCATCATCAGAATGCAGCACTACTTCCGGCTTCTGCTCCACTCCAGACTGCAATTCCCCGTAAGGACCCGCAACATCGTCCGTCTCAGTCAGATTGAATGTTCCATCATACATTTTCGGCGCAGCTGTTTCATGCGCCGGGACATCTGCGGCTGACACAGTAAGTGCCGCCGAAAGAATTGTGATGCCCACAAGAAAGAAGTTTGTCTTCATTTGAAAAAACCTTAAACTGTTACTCATGGCATACAATTCAAGGCCATTGCGAAAGTGTCATGACTGCACGGCCACAGAACCGGCCATGAAGTCCATTTCTTCTTCCATCCAGACTTACCAGACATTCTGACGCAGATGAGATCTGCGCATCTTGCCGGGAATACTGTCGGTGCCGTAATTGCAACGGCTCCTGCCTTTCGGCTCGCGGACTTTACCGCCGATCGGGATTCTCACCCTGCCCTGAAGATATGCGGGCGCAAAGGTATGTTATTTTCACATATTTTCATATCTTTGGACGGAAAAAATTTCAGCCGGACATGCCGGGGGCACATTATGACGGGAACACGGGAAATCCATATTCTCTGTACAATGTGTCCGTGTGACAACAACGGCTGCCAATCAGCAAAATCCGAAAAACAACGCCACTAAAACGTGGGACCTAAAACCCATAACACGCTAAAACACAAATGACTGCATTTCACGCATGACGCGCCACTTGCTTCCAGGACATAGGCACAGATTGTCCACGCATGATGACTTCTGCCACAATGCAAATACAGACAAAACATATTGACATGAAACACAGACCATTCACAACATCGGCACTGCTGCTTGCAGCTGCATTCATTTTCACCTTGACCGGATGCGGCCGGCAAATACGGTATGACATTTCAAAGATGGGAGCGAAAGGAGACGGAGTCACGGACAACACGGAAATCATCAACGAAGCAATCAGGCTCTGCAATGCCAAAGGAGGCGGAACAGTCATTGTGCCCGCAGGAGACTATCTGACCGGGACCATCCGCCTGCTCTCCAATGTGAATCTTGAGCTGGCCGATTCCGCAAGACTCATTGCCAGCAGCGACCTGAATGCATATGGTTCATACATCCCGACCAAAGACATGTCACGATATGACAGCGGAGCAGGTACCTCCAACCAGAACTGCGTTTCGGATTCGATGTGGTGCCGTGCGCTCATAGTCGCTTCGGAAGCTGACGGAGCGTCGATAACCGGCAAAGGAAGCATTGACGGAGGACACGTGACCGACCCGGATGGCGAAGAAAACATACGCGGTCCGCATACCATAATAATAGCACAGTCACAGAACGTCAAAGTGGAGGGAATCAGCATAAGCAGGGCATCCAACTACGCAATCCTCGCATACGACATCTCAGATGCGCTTTTCAGACATCTCAACATTACAGAAGGATGGGACGGGATACACATCAGAGGTGGCGAGCGCACGACAATCCAGAATTGCCACATCAGCACCGGAGACGACTGCATAGCCGGAGGATATTGGTATGACTTCAACATTTCCAGCTGCAACCTCAACTCATCATGCAACGGAATCCGTATGATAATGCCGTCCCAGAAACTTACGATTGAGAATTGCCGTTTTGAAGGGCCTGGCAAATATGCCCACAGGACAAGCTCAGAGAAGGGCAGGTCTATGCTTCATGCGATAACTCTTGAACCGGGAGGATGGGGCCCCGCTCCAGGGACAATGAGAAAAATCATAATCCGCAACTGCTTTGCTTCAAGTGTATTGTCTCCCCTTTCCGTAACCTTGCAGGATGACAATCACTGCGAGGATATTCTTGTCCTGAATTATAATGCAAAGGACTGCTACAGGATGGCGATGTCTGTAAAAAGCTGGGGCTCGGCCACAACGGAGAAAGTATTCATAAGGCGCTGCAATTTTGAGTTTGCCGGGATTGATGACCCGGAACTCCCGTCAAAGATGGAAAAGCTGAACTTCGATCAATGGCCTGTTTTCCCGTCATGGGGAGCATATTTCCGGAATGTGGATTCCGTAATAATAGAAAATACTGATTTCGTGCTCACAGGAAAGGATTGGCGGAAGGACATTATCCGCGACAATGTCCCCAACTACTCCCGCAGATATGTCATGGAAGATGAAAGATAGCGGATTTGCTGTAGCGTATGGCACTGTGGCGCCTTCACGTTTAACGGCCGGGCGCAGAAACAGAAAAGAGGAATTTCAACAAAAGTCAGCCAACGGAGGATATTGCCACAAATAAAAATTGTTTTTTAGTACAATTTGCAATATATTTGCAGCCTTAAGCGAAAGTTCTACCTTTCATTGCCAGTTTTCTGAAAAGCCGCATGGCAACAGGGCACCGGACCGAGTCCCCAAAAGCCCCGCAAAATGCAAGCGGCACATGCCTGGACTCCAAGTCCCAAGCAAGAAAACTGTCATCAAGCCCGGATGGCGGAATCGGTAGACGCGTTGGTCTCAAACACCAATGTCCGAAAGGATGTGCCGGTTCGACCCCGGCTCCGGGTACCAGTTAAACCGCAAATTTTTGATTTTCAAGGATTTGCGGTTTTCTTTTGGTTTTTGCACCATCGAATGGGCTGTTTTGGGATCATTAAATGCAAAAGTCGACCTTCATGGGAAAAGATCAACTCCGTGGTTATGCAAACATAATAAATTACTTCTTTCCGTTTGTATTATTTGGCGTTTGAGATTCTGATGGTTTCTGAATAGGAATTGCAACCGGCTTAGTAACTCCTCCATGTGCAGGAACCTTTTTACCTATCAAAATCGATTGGTGTTTATCATTCATAAGTCTTACTTTGTTTCTTGATTTCCACTATTACCTACATCAATCGGCGTCTGAGATACAGGAATAGGAATATTTATTGGCATAGTTAAGCCATTCTGCTGAATTGGCTTATCGGATGGATAGATTAGGGGCAATCGCGAAATAGATTTAAAAACACAACCAATTGATTGCCAATATGATAAATATTTCGTATCTTAGTAAGGGGAAATAAAAATTCCTCCGAACACCCTGAAAAAGTGACTTTCGGAGGAAACGAGCAAAAATAACTCATGGCAAAAGTACGAAATTTATCTGACATTCAGCAAGAGATTGCATTTACAGAGTTTGATTTTTATCAGCGATACGAAGAGTGCTTCAAGGCATCGGAACTTGGACGCATCAAGTCACTTCTTCCTCTTCGCGAGATGGCGATATCGTTCGGGTTGGTAGAAGAGAAGCCGAAGAGTCTTAGAACGAAGCGAGGCAGAAAGTCTTTCTTCACACCAGAGGGCAAGGTGGCATTGGCGTTCTTGAAGATGCATGCCGGCTTGTCGGCTCCGAAGCTGATGGAGGCTCTGAATGGAAACATCCATTATCAGATCTTCTGCGGGATCAGGATCAGTCCTGAGAACCAGTTGACAAACTACAAACTGATTGACAGCATCCTGCTAGAGTTGTCCAAGGCGTTGAAGATCCAGGAACAGCAGAAGTTGCTTGCAGAAGTATGGAAGCCGTATATGAAGAATCTTGACACAGTTTATACTGATGCAAGTTGCTATGAAAGTCTGCTTCGCTTCCCGACCGACGTGAAGTTGCTTTGGGAATGTGTCGAGAGGGCGTACAAGATGATGTGCGGTATCAGTTCTCAGCTTGGTGAGCATCGAATGAGAACGAAGTACAATGACATTGAGAAAGCGAACTTGGCTTACAGGAAGCAGCGCAAGCATACTCACAAGCAGACCAGAAAGATGATAATGAGACTGCTAGCACTGCTGGGGAAGATGCTCGGTAAGATCCGCAGACAGATGCGCGTCCATCCTGATGAAGAACTGTTGAATGACAAGCAGTTGGATATGCTTGAGACTATCACGCGGGTATACCGCCAGCAGAAGAACCACTTCAAGAGTGGTGACTCTCGCGAGAGTATCCCGAACAGAATTGTAAGCGTCAGCAAACCATATGTCAGACCGATAGTCAGAGGCAAGGAGGCCAAGACGGTTGAGTTTGGAGCGAAGTGCAACAATATATTGATTGATGGAATCTCGTTCATTGAAAAGCTGTCATTCAACGCCTTCAATGAAGGAACAAGACTGAAGCATTGCGTGTCCCTGTCAGAGAAGTTGACAGGAGTGCCGGTAAAGAAGATAGGTGGCGACCAGGGCTACTCCGGAAACGATAACAGAACGTACTGCGAAGAGAACAAAATAGAGATTTCGTTCTCGCAGAAAGGCAGGACAGGCAAGAACGAGGTGAAGAATGCAACCAAGCGGGAACTTGCCAGAGTGAGAGCGACAGTGATGGAAGGCTCATTTGGAACTCAGAAAGAACATTACGGACTTCGAAAGATAGCGGCGAGGATAAAATCGACAGAGATCATTCTGATCTTCTTCGGTATCCACACAGCAAATGTGGTCAACCTTGCAAGACGAGAGTCGGTCCAAGTAGCTCTTGCAGCCTGATGTTCTACGCGTGGAACACGACTTCGCGGGAGTGGTGGCTCCAGACGTGACTGAAAACGAAAAATCGGCCCTGAAACCAGAGCCGATGATATAAAAAGCGATGAGTTTGATCGGAAAAATAAGGGAGAGTCTGCCGGTTAACTCAAATTGAAGGAATTAAATGACTATCCCTATAATAGTAAAGCCACCGTGATGAGCGGTGGCTAAACATTGGGCTCGGAACCATATCAATGATAAGGGGGTTATCATCCCTTCTACGAAATCCCATGATTATTCTTTATGAGATGCTTCTTGTTGCATCTGTCTTGAATTTATACATTCCCGTCTGATACGAAAGGCGTCCTAAAGCGATCCATTTATTGTATCCTTTGCTCTCAGCCCAAGAGGAACAAGTTCTCTGAATTATCATTGGTGACAGATGCACTTTGGGAACAGTCTTCCAATCCGCATCCGAAATCAATGCATTTGCTGCAAATTGATTAGCTGCCTTTTCACGAGGGCTCTCATGATCATAATCGTCAATATCAATATTAAAGTCATCATAATCACGATTTTTGACATGTCCTAATTCATGCATCACCGAGAAAGCGAGATTATCGATTTTGTCATATCTCATTGTCACTATTATGCATGGATGTCCATCATATTCAAAGGAATATCCGTCAATTGATGCTCCTTGCACCTTTGATACTACACCGAATAAAATACCATACTCAGCAAAAGTCTCCTCCAGTCGCTTGATAGTATTTTCATTCTCGTGAAGAATAGCCGAGATTTTTGGAATCAATTCATCTATACGACCCTCATCATAAGCTGTTTCCAGCACGTTCGAATAAGCATACTGCTTAGCCAGCAATAGCCAGGTCATAATCTTAATCGGGTCTTTACCAACTTTACCCGACTTCTTGAAAAGGCCTTGGGTCTGCAATTGGAGCCTTTCTGGCTCAGGAAGTTTAAAAACAGTCTTCAAGAACTCCACTGTCTCCGAACAATATGCATGTACTTTGCCCAAACGTTCCTCTAATGTTCTTACATCAAAATATCGTAAATACTCTTGCAAAGTATTATACGCAGCCATCTCAGCAATTTGTCTTTCGGCATTCTGCTGAGTATCATACTCAAAGCCGATCTGCAGGTTCATCCAATCTATTGATGGGATTCCCAATACTTCTTCCAGTTTGTCTGCCACTGGTTTCGTAATAGAACGTTTTCCTTTAATGATTTCGCTAAGATGTGATGGCTGCATTGAAATCATCTTTGCAAAATCTTTCTGAGAAATACCACGTTCTATGAGCTCCTCTTTTAGGATGCTGCCCGGATGGATTGCCATCAAGGCGGGGGCTTCATTTCTTGTTGCCATAGTGGTCGTTATTTAATTCTATAATTGTAATTTCAATACCATCCTCCAACTCACGGAATAAAAGTCTCTCAACTCGGCCATTCAACACCCGAACTGAACTGAGATTTAGGTTATTCGCCAATTTCTCATAATGCAGGAAACTATACGGCTTCAAACCATTTGTGTCGGCCACATTAAGCATAACCTTGTACACACGTGCCAACCCTTCCATAAACTTCCTATCCTTGGAGTACTTCTTATACTTACTATTCTTGCCGGTCCGAATCAGTTCGTCCAGGTCTTTATCCGATATATTAACTTTCATACATCATACCATCGAATTTTATTGACTGTGCAAATATAGCAAAAATTCCATAATTTGGGAATTTTCATCAAAAACTTGCATATATTTGCACTCCAAATTACGAAAACCATGAAACAAAAGAAACTGAAAATCACTTTAGAAGACTTCATCCTTGCGAACCGCAGGGCTGCAAGGATGGAGGAGATTGAAAGGCATGGGCATCCGGTTCAGTCAAGAAGGATGGTACACAAGTCGAAGAAGACTTACGACAGAAACAGACTCAAGAGAGCTGTCATCAAGAGCGATGACGGCTCTTTATTTTTATAACGTGAGTTCGATGAATTATAACTAAAAGAGTGACAGCTGAATAAGTTCGT
>ERZ778504.200-NODE-200-length-66293-cov-5.914249_pt1 | contig 66293 bp, 59 predicted proteins | sample MGYA00510046_ERZ778504 | MGnify/ENA primary metagenome ERZ778504 (study PRJEB29527, sample SAMN07138964) | mouse gut metagenome | material: feces | host: mouse | place: China:Nanjing | collected 2016-01-25 ...
CGGGGACTGAGATTCAGGGGAAAAAGCTTGGTATCATCGGACTTGGGGCAATTGGCATCAGGGTTGCGAACGCAGCAGTGGCGCTTGGCATGGACGTGTATGGCTATGACCCCTATCTTTCCGTGGACGCCGCATTGAAGCTTTCCCGCGAGGTGAAGCATGTTATCAATGTCGACGACATCTATGCTGCCTGTGATTTCATTACCATCCATGTACCGCTGATGGATGCCACAAAGGGAATGATTAACGCAGCTGCAATTGCCAAGATGAAACAGGGCGTTGTTGTGCTGAATTTTGCAAGGGATCTTCTTGTTAATGAGAAGGATATGATTTCTGCCCTGGAATCAGGAAAGGTTAAAAAGTATGTATCAGACTTCCCCAATGCCACTACGGCAGGGCAGAAGGGATGCATTGTCATTCCGCATCTTGGTGCATCAACAGAAGAGTCAGAGGACAACTGTGCGGTTATGGCAGTTGATGAGCTTAAGGATTATCTTGAGAATGGAAATATCAGAAACAGCGTAAACTATCCGGCATGTGACATGGGTGCCTGCGGCAATGTAGGCAGGGTTGCTATCCTCCATAAAAACATTGCCAATATGATTACACAATTTACCGCTGCATTTGGTATGGCTGGAATCAACATCAGTGATATGACAAACAAGTCAAGAGGCGAATATGCATATACGCTGATGGACATAGAAAAATCAGCTGACGATAAAATCATTGGGCAGTTGAACAATATTGACGGCGTGTTCCGTGTCAGGGTTGTAAAGTAAAAAGAGCTGACAATAGCTGCATAAAACGAAAGAGAGCCTGAAACTGGCTCTCTTTCGTTTTATATGCACACGGACGCGGAAAGGAAATATACAGCTAAAGCTGCCCGCGTCCGGCGCACGAGTAGGGAAAGATACCTCTTCCCTACTCAATTGCACATGGGCGTCCAAATGAAATATGTCAGCAAGCTGACGGACGCCCGGCGCGCGAGTAGTGGAGAAGGGCGTTCCCCTACTCGATTAATATGCATCATGAACATCCCCATATTTTGTCATATTCCCGATTGTATTCTGGAATTTTGTCTCACGGCTGACTGTGACTTCGCTTGCCAAATCCATATACTTGATAAATATTTCTTCGACGGATGCCCCTTTTTCTTTGGCGATTTCTTCCATAATCGGTTTCAGTTTTTCCAGCTGAAAAGAAACGCGCGTTTTCTGCGGGTCAAAATCTTTCAGCACGTTGTCTGCATATTCATTGATGCGTTCCAATAGTTCCTTATCTTCCGGTGTCATAGTTATCATCCTTTCAAAAGTATTTGATGGAGTGCAGCTGTATAAAGCTATTTGTCCTCCCTAAATAATTACTATAGCACTATGTGAATCCATTGTCAAAATAGAAAAGTTATGACAATATTGGATTGTATGTGTAATCTGACATTCCATCTGATATAATGAGGATATCCATAAAAAACATATTTTTTTCAATATGTATGCAACGGATTCTGGAAATTTCCCTCTTATAGTATAAGAGAGCGATACTGTTCAGACAGGACTTAGCATTTACTGCTAAGTCCGTGAGAAAACGTATGGATTTTTACCTGTTACTAGAACGGAGCAAACAGTAACAAGGGAGCTGCATTCGTGTACTCTGCTCACAAAGGAGGTTATCACTTGGAGGACAATGAGATTATTGAATTATTCTGGCAGCGTTCACAGCAGGCAATTGCGGAAACTGACGGAAAATATGGGGGACGTCTGCAAAGCCTGTCAATGAACATTCTGCATGACAGGGAGGATGCCGAGGAGTGTGTGAATGATACCTACCATGCGACTTGGAATACACTGCCACCGCAGCGGCCAAATTACTTTTTTGCATATCTGGCAAAGCTCGCGCGCAATTTTTCTTTTGGAAAATATGATTACTACCATGCACAGAAAAGAAACGTGACAGTCGTGGAGTTAAGTGATGAAATTGAAAATTGCATACCGTCTCCCAATGACCTTGAACAAAAAATGGACAGCAGGGAGATTGGACGGATTATCAGTGAGTTTCTCTATACACAGTCGCCGGAAATGAGGATGGTGTTTGTGCGCAGGTACTGGTATATGGAATCGATCAAGGATATTTCACTTGCATTTCACAGCAGTGAGAGCAAGGTGAAGTCAATTTTGTTCCGGATGCGAAACAGGCTTCGCGAACACCTGGAAAAGGAGGGCGTGCATCTATGAGAGGGAAAGATTTGCTGGAATGCATGGAACATATTGATGACGCGCTTATTGAGGAAGCGCTCCATCCGGTAATTGCCCCGCGACAGCACATAAGAACAGCCAGATGGGGAATGGCAGCTGCCTGCCTGTTTGTGGCAGGGATATCCGCAGCGGCGCTCTGGTCACACCGGAATATCAGGGAAGATGATTCCGGAGGCATTGATCATGAGGTCGCAATGTCAATGACGGCAGAGTACTCCACGGATATCAGCACCGAAGGTGCGGGAAACATCAATGAAAAGAACCAGCTGGCAGAAGCTTCGGCGGGCAGTGCGCAGCCGGATGGGATGGCAGACAAGGCTGAAAATGAAAGAAAAGATGCCGTAATGGATGACCTGGCATCAGGCGGCACAGTGGCGGATAAAACGGAGAGTGACAATGCCGGTGTGGAAGACATGAAATCAGCAACACAGGAAGCATTAAAAATAAACTATACAGAGATTCATGACTATTCTGCCGCAGGCAGTGCATCTTCCGACGATGTCGTTCCTGAAAAAGGAATGGTATTATACTATCCGCGATTGCAAAAGGCAATTGAATATTATAGTGCACAGGAAAAGGATGCAACAGATTATGCTTATACAGTAGTGATTGAATTGTTTGGTGACATTGAAACTGATACCGGAAGCCATTACATACACCTGAATCAGACGGATGACGGAAATGAGCTTGTCGAGCAGGAGTACAGGCGGTTAATTGAACTGGGATATTCTGTCAAACTCTCAGAGGATTTTCTGCTTATGGGAACGTTTACAAAGGAAGAATTTGATACTTTTGATGCGTGTCCGGAGTATGGATATGTGTTCCGGTTCGAAAATGATTAATAAAAAATGGAGGGAGATTCATTATGATGAAAAAGAATTTCTTCGTTACAGCAGCTGTGATTTCATCCCTGTGCCTTTTAGGAGGCTGCGGCAGGGTGAGAAGCGAAACCTTGCCATCCGCAAAAAATGAAGCGCAGCTGTCAATACAGGAAGACGATAGAAGGGCGGAAACTCAGGAAATTGAAAATATAACGCAGATTTCACAGGAATATGGGCAGGAGAATGCAGACATGGATGCAAAGGTTTCAGATTTTAGTTATGATTTACTCGGGTTTCATGCACAGGACAAGAATCCGGTTCTTTCCCCTGTTTCAGCATACCTTGCGCTTTCCATGGCAGGCTGCGGGGCAGATGGCGCTACAAGGGATGCGTTTGACAATGTGCTCGGGAAAGATATGGTGAAGCTGGCAGATGACATGATGCATACATTTCCGTCAAAAAGCGATGCACTGAAGCTTTCTATTGCAAATTCGGCATGGATTGATGATGAATTTACAGTCAATGATGCGTGGATGGACACCATTCAATCCCGGATGGGCGCAGAGCCATATCAGGCAGATCTGTCGACTGAGGAAACCATGAACCATATCAATAACTGGATTGATGAAAAGACAAATGGCATGATAGATAAAATGCTGACGGAACCTTTGGAAGACCGGACAAGGCTTGCGCTTTTTAACACGGTATATTTCAAGGGAAAATGGGAAATTCCCTTTGAGGCATCTGATACCTATAAGGAAGATTTTTATCTGCAAAGAGGGCAGGCGGAAACAGTGCAGGCCGACATGATGAATATGTATGCGACGGATTTGGATTATATTGCAAATGACTTTGCGGAGGGTGTTGTCCTGCCGTATCAAACTGATGGGAACCAGGATATAGCGTTTATTGCATTAAAACCCACAGGCGATACAGATGTCAGGGATGTATACGGAAAACTGACCGGGACGGTCATGCAGGACATCCTGGTCAATAATCAGACCATTGCGGTCAATTTAAAGCTTCCAAAATTTGAAATCACCTTTGACAAAAACCTTACAGAATGCTTGAAAAACATGGGATTGTCAGAATGCTTTGACGAGGAAAAGGCGAACTTTGACCAGATTGGTAAAGCAAAAAGTGGCGATAATTTGTATATTGAACTGGTAAGACAGAAGGCAAAAATTATTGTCGATGAGGAAGGGACAGAAGCGGCGGCTGTGACGGAAATCCTGATGATGTGCGGTGCCGCACTCGAGCCGGAAGAACCAAAAGAGCTTTATTTCAATGAGCCGTTTATTTACATGATTATGGATATGGATAATACAATGCCCTTGTTTATCGGAATCTTAGATAACCCAGTTTCATGAAAAATTGAAAATAAGTATTCAAATTGTCCGGATTATCTGTTATGATAAGTATCGTGATTCTTTTTGGAACGAATGATACATTTATTTTTAGGAGGAACGGTATATGGCAGTAATCAGACCATTTCGGGCATATAGACCACAAAAAGGACTGGAAAGCAAGATTGCAGCGCTTCCGTATGATGTCTACAACAGGGAGGAGGCATGTGCGGCGGTAAAGGGCAATCCGCTTTCTTTTCTGAATATTGACAGGGCGGAGACACAGTTTGACAGCAGTGTGGATACCTATGCAGACGAAGTTTACCAGAAGGCACACGACATGCTCTGGGACATGATTCAAAAGGGGAACTTTGTACAGGAGGACAAGCCGGTTTACTATCTTTATGAGCTTACGATGGACGGGCGGGTACAGACAGGGATTGTGGCATGTGCAAGTGTTGACGATTACGAGAATCAGGTTATAAAAAAGCATGAGAATACGCGGGCGGATAAGGAACTTGACCGCATTCGCCATGTAGAATCGTGTGAAGCGCAGACAGGACCGATATTTCTTGCATACCGGGCAAATGACATCCTCCGTGAAATAATCGCGCGGACGAAAAAAGGGCAGGCGCTCTATGATTTTACATCGGATGACGGCATAACGCACAGGGTATGGTGCATCTGTGCGGACGAAGATATCGCCACAATCCAAAAGATTTTTGAGGGATTGTCGCAAATTTATATTGCGGACGGCCATCACCGCTGTGCATCCGCTGTCAAGGTGGGATTAAAAAAACGTGCGGAAAATCCTGCATATACAGGCGAGGAAGAATTTAATTATTTTCTGTCTGTACTGTTTGCCGACGAAGAACTTATGATTATGGATTATAACAGGGTGGTAAGGGACTTGAATGGGCTTACAGCAGGGCAGTTTGTGGAGGCAGTCAGCAAAGTTTACAATATTGTCTCCAAAGGAACAATGTGCCAGAGACCCATACATAAGGGGCAGGCGTCCATGCTGGTGGAGGACACATGGTATCTGCTGGAAGTAAAGGCGGAGTATAAGAGCAATGACCCTGTAGATGGTCTTGATGTTGCAATTCTGCAAAATCATGTGCTTTCACCCATTCTTGGCATTGACGACCCCAAGACAGATAAACGCATTGATTTCGTCGGCGGAATCAGAGGGATTGGCGAGCTTGAGCGGCGCGTAAAAACAGATTCCAAGGCTGCATTTGCCATGTACCCGACTTCCATACATGAGTTGTTTGCCGTCGCTGATGCCGGCATGCTGATGCCCCCGAAGTCGACATGGTTTGAACCAAAGCTTAGAAGCGGATTGTTTATTCATGCCATCAACTAATTGTCAATATTATTATACAAATGGATGTGGAAAAATGCTGTTAACAGAGATGGAATTAGATATCGAACAAATTACCGAAAATTTGAATGCTTTTGAAAGGTTCCTGGACACCCTGCCAGAAAAGGCACTTGGACTTGGGGTGAGGGTGCTGATAGCTGCGGTGTTATTTTTTGTGGGTTCCAAGGCAATTAAATTTATACGCAGGATCACCAGGAAATCACTTCAGCGTGCAGGCGTGGAAACAGGGATTATTCAGTTCCTTGATGGTCTGATCAAGGCATGCCTGTATGGTCTGCTTGTGCTGATTATCGCTGGTAATTTCGGGTTTGATGCAACCAGCATCGTGGCGCTTGTGGGTTCCGCCGGGGTGACGGCAGGACTTGCATTGCAGGGCAGTTTAAGCAATCTCGCCGGAGGGATGCTGATATTGCTGCTGAAGCCTTTTCGGGTCGGGGATTTCATTATTGAATCAGGGCACGGAACAGAGGGCACCGTAAAAGAAATTGGTATCTTTTATACCAAGCTTGCGACAACGGACGGTAAAATTGTAGTGCTTCCAAACGGAAACCTGGCAAACAGCCCTATCACAAATGCAACGGATTCCCCTGTCCGGCGCGTTGATATTATTGTCGGCATCTCTTATGATGCTGATATCCGCGAGGCAAAAGATGTGCTCCTAAGGGTAATGGAGGATGACATGGACGTTCTTCACAGCGAGCCGGCACTTGTGTTTGTTGACGCGCTCGCAGACAGTGCAGTATTACTTGGCATGCGCTGTTACTGTGAGAATCCCAAATACTGGGACGTACGCTGGCGCCTGCTGGAAAATGCGAAAAATGCGCTGGATGATGCCGGTATCGAGATTCCGTACCAGCAGCTTTCGGTTCATATGGAGCAATCATAAAAAAATTTTTGAAAAATATTGCAAAAGAACTTTACAAAATGAAAAAGATTAGGTATAATATTTTTCGTGGTTGTAATTCCAGGCTTCCATAGCGCAGTTGGTAGCGCAACTGATTCGTAATCAGTAGGTCGAGGGTTCGAGTCCCTTTGGAAGCTTTTGAAAGACAGCAGAAGGGAAAAGACGCGGTGTTGGCTGCGTCTTTTTCTATGCGCAGCCCCATGCACAATGCGTATAATGCACGCATTGTGCATGGGGCGCGCGGAGAGTAGGGAAGGTAAATCTTCTCTACTCGATTATTTCTGATATGCGTAAGGGGAAAGAAAGTCATGAGAGTATTATATGGAACAGGAAATCAGGCTAAATTGTCGGCGATGCAAAGGCGCCTGAGCAGTCTGGATATAGAAATTATCGGTCTAAAGGACCTGGAAGCGGATATCCCGGAAGTGCCGGAGGACGGTAAAACGCCTTTGGAAAATGCCCGACAGAAAGCTTATGCATATTTTGATGCGTTCCATATTCCGGTGTTCTCGTGTGATTCTGGTCTGTATTTTGATAATGTCCCTGACGCAGTCCAGCCGGGCGTTCATGTACGGACAGTGAACGGAAAGTATCTCACAGATGAGGAAATGATTGCATACTACACAGGGATGGCGCAAAAGTATGGAGATTTGACTTCAAGATATAAAAATGCCATCTGCTTTGTCTATGACGATGCACATCGGTTTGAGGCAATGCGTCCTTCCATGGAAAGCGAACCATTTCTGTTGACATCAAAACCGCATTCATCCGTAATGAACAAAGGTTTTCCGCTGGACAGCCTGTCCGTTGATATCAAATCAGGAAAATATTTTTATGACTTGCCCCGACAGGACATGGATCAGGTGGCAGTCGAGGACGGTTTTTTACAATTTTTCCAGGAGGTTCTGGGACAGATAAAATAACTCAAACTTCCCACACTGCCTGGTGTGATGAACCAATAGCTTATGAGTTATCCAAAAGTTTCGCAAATTCCGCCTCAGTCATAGGCTTGTAGAAATAATACCCCTGTATCATGTCGCAGCTCACCGACTGCAGGAACGCGAACTGCTCCTTGGTTTCCACGCCCTCGGCAACGACCTTTGCGCCGACGTCGTGCGACAGACCGATAATGTGCTTGATGATTGATTCTGCTTTCCTGCCTTTTCCAATCTGCGAGATAAATCCCATGTCAATCTTGATGATGTCGAATTCAAAATTTTCAAGCGTTGAGAACGAGGACATCCCGCTGCCGAAGTCATCCAGCATCAGCGCAAGGCCAAGCGCTTTCATCTCGTTCAAGAAAGAAATCGCATCCGATTCAAGTTCTGCGTAAGCCGATTCTGTTACCTCCAGCTTTAGCATATCCTTGATATTTATCTGATGTACCAGCTTTGTTTTCAGCATCTCAAGCAGCCTGACATCGTAAAAATCCACTCTGGACAAATTGACTGCGCATGGAACAACTTTCTGTTTTTTGAGCATCCGACTGTGATTAAAGGCGATGACGCTGTTTACCATAAAGCTGTCAATTCTCGTGATACAGCCTTCCTTTTCATACACCGGCACAAACTGTCCCGGGGAAATCATCCCACGCTCCGAATGGTGCCACCTGATGAGAGCCTCCGCGCTTGCTATTTCCCCTGTCATCGTATCGACAACAGGCTGATAATATGTCTGGAATTCTCCCTTGGCGAACGCATTGTCAATCTGCGAAACAAGCCATCTGCGGTTCACATAGTCGTCGCTCATTTTTTGGTCGCATACGGCATAGCAGCCGCCATGGGACGGGTCAAGTGTATTCTCCGCCAGTTTCGCCCGGTCAAGCAGGCGCTGAATTTTCATCCCGTCTCCGCCGTCCTCGCCGTCAATATGGCAGATACCGCACCGAATCAGTATTGGCAGCCGTTTGGACTCCTCCACGTAGCACTGGCGGCACATCTCCTCAAGCCTGGCGTTCGTAAGGTATTGTGTCTTTACAATCAGGGCAAAATGGTCGCTCTCAAGCCGTGCAAGCAGCACGGGATGCAGTGAGCTTGCCAAAACGTCCCTTGTCATAAAAATCACCATGTCGCCGCTGTGACGCCCCAGCAGATCGTTTACTGCCTTAAACCCCTGCACGTTGGCATAGACGACAGAATATCCTTTCTGGTATTCAGGCTCTTTCAGCATTTTCTCCGCTTGGGCAATAAATCCAAGTCTGGAATACTCGTCCGTCATCCAATCGTGGTCAAGAACCATGGAAATGTCAGTGTAGCTGACCATCAGCCGCCTTTTATCGCCGGCAATCAGCCTGACACGCAGATCATACGCCTTAATTTCATCCCCCGTGTTCAGATGGACCGTCCTTGCGTACACCCTCTTATTCGCGATTTCATCCAAAATCACCTCGAGCGTGCTTTGCTCCAAAAAGGGCTGCTGCTCCTCTGGCACTACGAGCTTTTCCGCCAGCAGGCGGTTTAGCTCCTCTAAGGTGTCGATATTGATGGGAATGATTCCCCTCTCCAGCAGAAAATCGCCGATATGGAGGAATGTGGTCCTTCCGCTCTCTGAATCGACTTCCATGATGCAGTCATACCGGTCCTTTACTATGGAATGGAAATATCTTGCGCCATCGTTGACAAGCTCCGAACACTCGCGCCTGAGCCTTGCGTTGTCAGAATGAATAATCCCGGCATGGAGCGGTCTTGTGCTGCCATCCTCCATAATCTCGCCTTCGCCAAAAAACTCCGTGACGCCGTTTCTGATGATAAAATAAGCGCCATCGGGAATCATGTAGATTTCCCTGCCGCGGCTGTCCTGCGCCAAAATCTCGTCCACAAGCTTCATGCCGTCCAAAATGACTGTCTTCTCATATTCAATATGCGGCATGATATTGATTCCGGTAAGCCCGAGGCCGTCCGTGAATTTCACAAAATCCGGGTCTGCCGCTTCCCCTGGAAGCTCCGGTGGCAGGTACACATTCTCCGCGGCATTTACCGCACCCGCGCTAAGACCGATAAAAATCCCGTCAAAAATCTCCCTGTCATTGATAAGCTCCTTTAGCCCGCATCGTTTCATAAAAGCGTTTTCTGTTGGCGCATGACCGCCCGCGAGATAAAACACGTCCGCCCATTGCAGTGCGTCCTTTAGCGCGTTTCCCGCAGCGTCTGCTTCGGAGCAGCCTGCCTTTTTCTGATATGCCCTGATTGCCCTGTCGTCAAAGCATCTGATTTCCTCAATAAAAAAGCCCGCCAGTGAAAACGCGTCGCGCATTTCGTCCGTCACATGGTCGGACACCCCGGCATCAGACGGATCGCACGCAAAGACAAGAAATCTGGCATGGTCTGGCCAGTATCTTTTCAAATTATCGACAAAGCCGTTGGACGCGTCCACAGGCTTTGGCTCGTACTTCTTCGGCTGGTATTCCACAAAGCTGCTGGTTAAAAAAATGACCATAAAATATTCCTCCGTTTCCTTAATGCATCTCTTTCTGCAAATATGTTCCTCTGGTCATTCAAGCTTTTTTCACGCGTAAAAATTGTAACCATCCTGTACTGCCCCTTCTCGCAGAATGAATTTAAAACACCTTTAATTTTAACATTCCTTCAGCAATATTGCAATATCCTTTGCCAGCGGCGCCATGCGCTGCGCGCCGGACTGGCAAATATCCTGAGAGGGGAGATCCAATCTCCCCTACTCGGTATAGCTGATTTTCTTTTCCAGCAGATTCAAAAGCCCATAAATCACCATTGCAATCACGCACAGAATCACAATACTCAGGATGACCATGTCTAGCTTAAATACCTGGCTGCCATAGATAATCAGGTAGCCAAGCCCCTTTCTTCCGGCGAGAAACTCCCCGATAATCACGCCGACAAGAGCCAGGCCGATATTGACCTTGGACAGGGAGATGAAAGTCGGAATGTTTCCGGGAAACACCACTTTTGTAAACGCCTGCAGCTTTGTGCCGCCCAGGGTTTCTATCAGTTTCAGCCGTTCGGGATCAGTCTGTGCAAAGGACTGGTATAAATTCAAAATACAGCCGAATATCCCGACTGATATTCCGCATAGGATAATAGTGCGGGGGCCAGTTCCGAGCCAGACGATGATAAGCGGTGCCAGGGCGGATTTTGGCAGACTGTTGAGCACAATCAAAAAGGGTTCGAACATTTTTCCAAGCGACGGATAAAACCAGAAAAATGTTGCCGTCAGCAAGGAAAACAGGATAATCAGCAAAAAGCTGATGCCGGATTCCAAAAGTGTAATCCCTATATGGCTTAACAAGGACATATCTGCTATGTCATGCCAGAATAATTTTGAGATGGCGATGGGTGAGCTGAAATAAAAACTGTCAATCCACCCCATGTCGGCAGAAACCTGCCAGAGCATTACAAATGCGGCAAAAATAAGAATTCTGCTCCAGAAGATATACAGTTTCTGCAGTTTCTGGTGCCGCAAAAAACGTTTCTGCCCCGCGGTGAGCGCAGATGCCTCAATATTGCTGCCGCAGCTGTTTTTCCGTATTTTCATCCTGCATTTCCCTCCATATTTTATCAAAATATTCCTGAAAAAGACTTGACTTCCTGATATCATCACGCTGTATTCCGTTGGCTTCAAATTCAATCGGAATGATATCTTTTATGGTACAGGGGGATTTTGTGAGTACAAGGACAACATCAGCCATCGAAATTGCCTCCGTAATGTCATGTGTCACAAGAACTGCCGTCTTCTGTTCGGATTTAATAATATCATGTACATCTTTCGATACATTCAATCTGGTCTGGTAGTCAAGCGCGCTGAACGGTTCATCAAGCAGCAGCAAATCAGGGCGGATGGCAAGCGTCCGGATGAGTGCGATTCTCTGGCGCATTCCGCCGGAAAGCGCAGACGGCTTCTGGTTCTTGACATTGGACAGGTGGTATTTTTCAAGCAGATTCTCAACCAGCTCAAGATTTTCCTTTGTCTTTTTTTTCTGTATTTCAAGACCGAGTGTTATGTTCTGATAGACTGTGCGCCATTCCAGCAGATGGTCGTGCTGCAGCATATATCCCACACGCGGGGCGCTGAAGTCATCCGAGTAAAATGTAATGAAGCCGTCAACGGGCTTGAGCAGTCCGGCTATCAGGGACAGGATTGTGGACTTGCCGCAGCCGCTAGGACCGACAAGGGCTGCAAAAGCGCCTTTTTCTACTGTAAAATTTATGTCGTTTAAAACCGTTACTTCGCCAAGATTACTGTAATAGGAAAACTTTAGGTGATCCAGACGGAGAAAAGGTTTCTCATGATGATTTTGGGACATATCATGACCGCCGCCTTTCTGTTACTTATCGTGTATGGTTTCGTAAAGTATAGAATATTATATGTGGAATAATACAAAAGTGATATTTGGAAATGTCATAATTTCATTGAAAAACAGGGAAGTTTATATTATACTGGACTAAGGAGGCGGGGAGGACACCCATGACAAAAAACGGATGCCTTTATAATGCAATCATATGTAACAGGAAGCCAAAGGCTGGACTGTTACAATCAAATCGAAGCAAGGGGGAGACACCCATGACAAAAAACATTATTGTGGTAGATGCACATGGTAAAAAATATGGAACCACTTACCTCAAAAGGGCTAAGGGACTTGTGAAACAGGGCAGGGCACGCTTTCTGGCGCAGAACATGCTATGCCTTGCGTGTCCGCCAGATCAGAATTTGGAGGATAACATTATGTCAGAACAGACAATGGAAAATAGAACATTGGAACAGGAAGAGATGCAAAATTCATCATCTGAAACAGCAGAAACAAACATGGTTTCAGATGACGCTGCGGCAGCCGGCAGGTATTCAATGGAGTACTGTCTGGAACAGATTGCGAAGATTGGCGGGCAGACAGATTATCTGGATCAGGTTATCTCGGAGCTGCGCCAGATGGATGACGGCAGTTCGGCGGGGCAGATCAAGGCGATGGCACTGAGTGATGTCATAAAATGCCGTGAGACAACAAATCAGCAGCTGCTGGCTTTCTATGGGAAAATGTATGATGACCTGAAAAAGCCGGCCGTGACAGATGCCGTTTCCCACAAGGCACGCCTTCAGGAAAAGCTGCTGGCAATTATGGATAATGCAATTGAAAATGGAGATTTTTCATCATCCGAAGTCGGGGATATATTTAATGGGGCATTTGACGCGATACGTCATATCAGTGATTAATTTTATACTGGCGGTCGAAAAGACTGACCGCTCAGTATAATGTGATGCACACAGCCGCATAAGGAAATATGCCGCTTCGCGGCTGCGGCTGGTGCAATACTCACGGCAGATTTCATCTGTCGTGAGTATATATAATTTGAAATCGGGCGTTTTGACGCCCGATTTTTATTCTTGCAACTCCATAAAAAGTATGCTATTATTACTATTATTTGTATTCAGGGTTGAGTTCTGAATAGTAGGAGGCGACGAAAGATGGCACAGCTTTGGGGCGGCAGATTTACTAAGGAGACAGACAAGCTTGTATATAACTTTAATGCTTCAATCTCTTTTGACCAGAAGTTTTACCGGCAGGATATCGAGGGCAGCATGGCGCATGTGAGGATGCTTGCGAAACAGGAAATCCTGACAGAGGAAGAGAAGAACCAAATCCTTTCAGGGTTAGAAGGCATTCTCAAGGACATTGAGAATGGGACATTGAGGATTACGGATGAATATGAGGACATCCACAGTTTTGTGGAGGCAAACCTGATTGGGCGAATCGGTGATGCGGGCAAGAAGCTCCATACAGGCAGGAGCAGGAATGACCAGGTTGCGCTTGACATGAAGCTTTATACAAGGCATGAGGTTGTTGAAATTAATGCGCTTTTAAAGGAACTGCTTGAGAATATCCTTTCCATCATGGAAGAAAATACAACGACCTATATGCCTGGGTTTACGCATTTGCAGAAAGCACAGCCGATTACGCTGGCACATCATATGGGGGCTTATTTTGAGATGTTCAGGCGTGACAGGCAGCGGCTTGACGATATTTATGACCGGATGAATTACTGTCCTCTGGGTTCTGGCGCACTGGCGGGAACGACTTATCCGTTGGACAGGGCTTATACGGCACAGCTTCTTGAATTTAACGGTCCGACGCTCAACAGCATGGATTCTGTGGCAGACAGGGACTATGTGATAGAGCTGTTATCCGCGCTGTCCACGATTATGATGCATCTGAGCCGGTTCAGCGAGGAAATAATCATATGGAATTCCAATGAGTACCATTTTGTGGAAATTGACGATGCGTACGCCACGGGCAGCAGCATCATGCCGCAGAAGAAAAATCCCGACATTGCGGAGCTTGTGCGCGGCAAGACAGGGCGGGTGTATGGCGCCTTGATGTCGATACTCACGACAATGAAGGGAATCCCGCTTGCATACAACAAGGATATGCAGGAGGACAAGGAACTGACTTTCGATGCAATTGATACCGTAAAAGGCTGTGTGGCGCTGTTTACAGGCATGTTGAAAACGCTGAAGTTTAACAAGGATGTCATGAGAACAAGCGCGATGAAAGGCTTTACCAATGCGACTGACGCAGCAGACTATCTGGTAAACCACGGCATGCCGTTTCGGGATGCGCACGGCATTATCGGACGACTGGTGTTATACTGCATTGAAAAGGACAGGGCGATTGATGCGCTTTCCCTTGACGAGCTAAAGGCAATTAGCCCAGTATTTGAGCAGGATATTTATGAGGCAGTCAGTCTTGAGACCTGCGTAAACAAACGCATGACAATCGGTGCGCCGGGACCGGATGCGATGAAAGAGGTTATCCGCATCCATAAGGAGTATCTGAGCCAGAGTTAATTTTGATAATATAAGGAACTATAAATATTTGTGCGGATATTTGATAATTAATAAGGATATCCGCAGAATGGAGGAGAAAAATGAGTGAAAAATTAAAAGTAGGTATCCTTGGCGGTACGGGAATGGTCGGTCAGCGATTTATCTCCCTGCTGGAGAACCATCCATGGTTTGAGGTGACGACAATTGCGGCAAGCCCGCGTTCTGCCGGAAAAACATATGCGGAAGCAGTCGGTGACAGATGGAAAATGACGACACCGATGCCGGAGGCAGTCAAAAATATTGTTGTCATGAATGTCAATGAAGTTGAGAAGGTGGCTTCCGAGGTTGATTTTGTATTTTCCGCGGTTGACATGACCAAAGAGGAAATCAAGAAAATTGAGGAAGATTATGCAAAGACTGAGACGCCGGTAGTCAGCAACAATTCTGCACACAGATGGACGCCTGACGTCCCAATGGTTGTGCCTGAGATTAATCCGGAGCATATGAAGGTCATTGATTTCCAGAAAAAGCGTCTGGGAACGACAAGGGGCTTTGTGGCAGTCAAGCCAAACTGCTCCATCCAGAGCTATGCGCCTGTCCTGACCGCGTGGAAGGAGTTTGAGCCGTATGAGGTCGTTGCGACAACCTATCAGGCAATCTCCGGTGCCGGAAAGACCTTTAAGGACTGGCCGGAAATGGAGGGCAATATCATACCATATATTGGCGGCGAGGAGGAGAAGAGCGAGAAAGAACCGCTTCGAATCTGGGGAGAAATCAAGGACGGCGTGATTGAGCCGGCGAATTCTCCTGTCATCACATGCCAGTGCATCCGTGTGCCGGTATTAAACGGCCATACTGCTGCCGTGTTTGTAAAATTCAGGAAGCAGCCGACCAAAGAGCAGCTGATTGAAAAATTGGTAACTTTCAAAGGCGTTCCACAGGAGCTGGGGCTTCCAAGCGCGCCGAAGCAGTTTATCCAGTATCTTGAGGAGGACAACAGACCACAGATCAGCCTTGACGTGGATTATGAAAACGGCATGGGCGTTTCTGTAGGACGCATCCGCGAGGACAGTGTCTATGACTGGAAGTTTGTCGGACTGTCACACAATACCGTGCGCGGCGCGGCAGGCGGTGCAGTTCTCTGCGCAGAGCTTCTTAAGGCACAGGGTTATATCGAAAAAAAATAAAATATCAAAAAATAATCGGGAAGAGCAGTATTTTGCTGCTCTTTCTGACATATCAGACGTACGAATACAAGACAGGATGGAGATAAAATTTTGGGAAAGAAACTGATTATAACCGAGAAACCATCGGTTGCACAGGATTACGCAAAGGTTTTTCAGGTATCAGGAAAACACAATGGCTACATAGAAAATGCCACTTATGTTATAACATGGTGCGTCGGACACCTGGTTGAGATGGTCTATCCGGAGGAGTATGATATCCGTTATAAAAAGTGGATGCTTCAGGATTTGCCATTTCTGCCGGAAACATATAAATATGGCGTTATCAAGAATGTCAAGCAGCAGTATGATATCGTGCATGCCCTGCTGCAGCGGGAGGATATCGACACCGTGTACTGGGCAGGCGACTCTGGAAAGGAAGGACAGACCATCGAGGAAAATATCCGTAACTTCGGCGGTGTCCGCAAAGGGATGCAGGAGCTGCGCGTGTGGATTGATTCCCAGACGGAGACAGAAATCAAGCGCGGCATGGCGCAGGCAAAGCCGATGGCAGCCTATGAAAATCTGGGAAAATCCGGCATCATGCGCTCCATTGAGGACTATGCCATGGGCATTAACTTCTCGCGCGTCATGTCCGTCAAATATGGCAGGCTTTTGAATGACGCTGCCGCGACAAAAGGTTACACGGCAATCGCAATCGGCAGGGTAATGACCTGTGTCCTTGGCATGGTCGTCAACAGGGAACGCGAGATTCGCAATTTTCAGGAGACACCTTTTTACAGAGTTGTCGGGGATTTTACGGATGCCGGTATCGAGGCAGAGTGGAAGGCGGTGGAGGGTTCTGCATATTTTGAATCCCCGAAGCTCTACAAGGAAAACGGCTTTAAGGAAAAAGAAGACGCCGAGAACCTGATTGCCGCCTTTGAGGGAAAGGAGGCTGTTGTCAGGAGCCTGGAAAAGGGCATTTCCAAAAAGAAGGCGCCGCTGTTATTCAATCTGGCAGAATTGCAGGCAGAGTGCGCCAAGCGGTTTAAAATCAGCCCTGACCAGACCTTGCAGGTCGCACAGGATTTATATGAAAAAAAGCTCACGACATATCCCAGAACGGATGCAAGGGTGCTGACAACGGCAGTTGCAAAGGAAATCGACAAGACGCTGATTCCGTTAAAGGGATACACACCGACACAGCAGTTTACGGATCATATTCTGGCAAAAAAGCTCTATGCAAACATTGCAAAAACCCAGTACACGGATGACAACAAGGTCACTGACCACTATGCCATCATTCCGACGGGACAGCTGACGGAGCTTGGGACGTTGACACCGCTTCAGGGCAAGGTGTTTGACTTGATTGTGCGGCGTTTCTTAAGTATCTTTTATCCGCCGGCAGAATACCAGACATTGAAGCTTGTCGTGGGGATTGAAAAGGAATCCCTGTTTGCATCCGCGAAAGTGCTCAAGGTGCTTGGATTCCTTGAGGTTCTGGGTAAGACACTCGAGGATGCTGACGAGGACGAGAACGCGGCTGACGGACAAAATAAATCAGATGGCCCGCCACAGGAAAAAAACGGTGAAACGGCAGAGGATTCCGGCAAAGAAAAGAAGAATAATTCCAAAAAGCTGCTTGCACTGGCAAATACACTGAAACAGGGAGATATCCTTGTTGTCAATGGTTTTGCAGTCAGGGAGAGCAAGACCTCGCCGCCCAAACGGTATACGTCCGGTTCCATGATACTTGCCATGGAAAATGCGGGTCAGCTTATTGAAGATGAGGAGCTTCGCGCGCAGATTAAGGGTTCGGGCATCGGAACAAGTGCGACCCGTGCGGAGATTATCAAAAAGCTGATACGTATCGGATATCTTGGCCTCAACCAGAAAACACAGGTCATCACGCCGCAGAATTTTGGCGAGATGGTGTATGAGGTCGTCGCAATGACTGTCCCTGCGCTTCTGAATCCCAAGATGACTGCCTCCTGGGAAAAAGGACTGGACGGCATCACGAACGGAACCGTGGATGTAAATGATTACCGCGCAAAGCTTGAGGACTTTATCCGGCGGGAAACCATACAGATACGCGATAAGGATCTGACCAGTCAGATTGCCGTCCGGATAAGCCAGTTTGCCGGGAAAGATGCAAAGGGACCCGGCGCGCGCCGAAAGCTGGATGTGCAGTGCCCGGCATGCGGCGGGGACATCGTGACGACACCGTTCGGGTACGGATGCTCCAATTACCAGAAGGACGGAAGCGGCTGCAATTTCGTGATTGGCACGATTGCGGGTAGAACGCTGTCTGACAAGGAGTGTATTGCGCTGATAAAAGACGGTCATACGGAAGTATTGAGCGGTTTTGTGTCCAAGAAAAAGAAAAAATTTGATGCCGTTTTAGTACTGGAACAGGGAGAGGACGGAAAACATACTGTCAGCTTTAACTTTGATAATGTGGAGGCAAAGAAAATAAAGGATGTCGTCTGTCCCCTGTGCGGCGGGGACATTGTACAGACACCATTTGGCTATGGCTGTGCCAGCTATGACAGGCTGGACGAGGGCAGCTGTAAATTTTCTATTGGCAAAATGGCAGGAAAGGATATTTCCGAATCCCAGGTCAGGGAGCTGCTGATAAATGGCAGGACTTCGACAATCCGTGGTTTTAAGTCGAAGGCAGGCAAAAAGTTTGACGCGTGCATTACTTTTGGCCGCGACGAGACAGGCAGAATTACCGGACTGAAATTTGATTTTGACAATGTTGAGCCGCAAAAGCTCAAGGATGTGTCCTGCCCCTTGTGCGGCGGGGAAGTGGTCAAGACATCGTTTGGCTATGGCTGTGCCAATTACAACAGGGAAGACGCAGCGCACAGCTGCCATTTTTCCATCAATAACAAAATTGCGGGCATCAAGATTTCGGACATGATTGCAAAACAGCTGCTTGCCAAGAAGAAGACAGATATCATTGAAGGGTTTCTCGCAAAGAGCGGAGCCAAGTTTGACGCGGCGTTAAAGCTTACAGATGATGGGCAGGCAGTCTTTGATTTTCCGGACAGACCGGCGCCGACAGAAACAAACCTTGCATGTCCAAGGTGCTACGCGCATAAACTGAAAAAGAGCCAGTGGTATTATGAATGTGAATGCGGATTTAAAATCGGACACACCGTAGCGCAGGTTCCCATCCCGGAAGAACTGATGCAGGAGCTTCTTACAACCGGAAAGACGCGTGAAAAGATAACCGGGTTCGTGTCGAAAGCGGGGAATTCGTTTGATGCACATTTGAAGTATGCGGACGAGAAAATACAGTTTGACTTCAATAGTCAGGGTGACCATGGTAGTCAAAGCAAAATTGTGGCAGAGAGCGCACCGCCTGCGCCGCAGCCGTGGCTTGACCCTGAGCCAGCGTCGGACGAGTACTGGGCATCCCTGATGGCAGGAGCCGCGGAGGAACCAGTAGACGTAACATATTAGATTCATATAAATTCATATAATAAGGAGACAAACAATGGAACAATTACAAATCAAAAATCTTTACAGCCTGGAAGAAACAATCGCCGCCCCGCTTTTCGAGGGAGCGGTATACCCATGGGAACTGCTGTCCAAAATCGGAGCATATATTTTGGAGCTTGGCAGTTCGCTTCCCGCTGACAAATATGAAAAACGCGGAGAAAATATCTGGATCGCAAAATCCGCAACAGTGGCGCCCACAGCATGTATAAACGGTCCCTGCATTATTGACGAGGAGGCGGAAATCCGCCACTGCGCGTTCATCAGGGGAAATGCCATTGTCGGAAAAGGCGCTGTTGTCGGCAATTCGACAGAACTGAAAAACGTGATTCTTTTCAACAAAGTACAGGTTCCACACTACAATTATGTAGGAGATAGCATCCTTGGCTATAAGTCGCATATGGGCGCTGGTTCCATCACTTCCAATGTCAAGAGCGACAAAACACTTGTGGTTGTCAAGTCTCCCTGCGGAAATATCGAAACCGGGCTAAAAAAGATGGGGGCAATGCTTGGGGACAATGTGGAGGTCGGCTGCAACAGCGTGCTCAATCCGGGAACCGTAATCGGACGCAATTCCAATGTCTATCCGACATCCATGGTAAGGGGGTATGTTGCGGCGAACAGCATTTACAAAAAGCAGGGGGAAATCGCCGAAAAAAATAAATAAAAAAACTTTTATGATAAAATTGACAATTATTTGACAAAATTATGAATTTTTAATTGCTATTTTTCTAAAAATGTGCGAAAATATCAATATGTGAGTAATGTATCAGAATTTGCGTTAAAAATGTGAGGCCTATGTCACACATTAAAATAAAAGTTAAGTAATCGAAAGGAGTTTTCACATGATTTATTCAAAGGAAATTGAAGAAATGTGTGTAGTAGCACGTGACGGTAATCATGGTTGTGCACCGATTCCAGAAGAGGCGAAATGGGTAAAGGCTAAGGAAGTAAAAGACATTTCCGGCTTTACACACGGCGTAGGCTGGTGTGCACCGCAGCAGGGTGCCTGCAAGTTGTCCCTGAACGTAAAGGAAGGTATCATCCAGGAGGCGCTGGTTGAGACAATCGGATGCTCTGGTATGACACATTCTGCAGCGATGGCAGCCGAGCTGCTTCCGGGCAGGACTGTTATGGAAGCACTGAACACAGACCTTGTGTGCGACGCAATCAACACGGCTATGAGAGAGCTGTTTTTACAGATTGTATATGGACGTTCCCAGTCCGCATTCTCCGAGGAAGGACTTCCTGTCGGCGCAGGTCTTGAGGACTTAGGAAAGGGACTCAGGAGCCAGGTTGGTACCATGTATGGTACATTGAAGAAGGGGCCTCGTTATCTTGAGATGGCAGAGGGCTATGTCACAGGTATCGCACTTGACGCTGACGACAAGATTATCGGTTACAAGTTTGTAAGCCTTGGTAAGATGACTGACTTTATTAAGAAGGGCGATGACCCGAATACAGCATGGGAGAAGGCTTCAGGTCAGTACGGACGTGTTGCGGATGCTGTTAAGATTATTGATCCTAGAACAGATAAGGAGGTAAAATAATTATGGCATTATTCGAATCCTATGAGAGAAGAATAGATAAGATTACCGAGGTTTTAAAGAGCTACGGTATCAACTCCATCGAGGAGGCAGAAAAGATTACAAAAGACGCAGGTCTTGACGTATATGATCAGGTGAAGAAGATTCAGCCGATTTGCTTCGAGAATGCATGCTGGGCATACACAGTCGGCGCGGCAATCGCAATCAAGAAGGGATGCAGGAAAGCGGCAGACGCAGCAGCGGCAATTGGCGAAGGACTTCAGGCATTCTGTATTCCAGGTTCCGTTGCAGACAACCGCAAGGTAGGTCTTGGACACGGCAACCTTGGCAAAATGCTCCTGGAAGAGGAGACAGACTGTTTCTGCTTTTTGGCTGGACATGAGTCTTTTGCTGCGGCAGAGGGCGCTATCGGTATTGCAGAGAAGGCAAACAAGGTTCGCCAGAAGCCGCTCCGCGTTATCTTAAATGGTCTTGGAAAGGACGCAGCGGAGATTATTGCCCGCATCAATGGATTTACATTTGTTGAGACAGAATATGATCCTTATACAAACACTGTAAAGGAAGTATTCAGAAAGTCTTACTCAGATCCGGAAGGTCCGCGCGGCAAGGTAAACTGCTATGGTGCAAATGACGTCTGCGAGGGCGTTGCAATCATGTGGAAGGAGAATGTTGACGTATCCATCACAGGAAACTCAACGAATCCGACAAGATTCCAGCATCCGGTTGCAGGTACATACAAGAAGGAGAGAATTGAAGCAGGCAAGAAGTATTTCTCAGTTGCTTCCGGCGGCGGCACAGGCCGTACACTCCATCCTGACAACATGGCAGCAGGTCCGGCTTCCTACGGTATGACAGATACTTTGGGACGTATGCACTCTGACGCGCAGTTTGCAGGCTCTTCTTCCGTTCCTGCCCATGTAGAGATGATGGGACTCATCGGTATGGGTAATAACCCTATGGTTGGTGCAACTGTTGCAGTTGCAGTTTCCATCGAGGAAGCAGCAAAGGAAAACCGTTTCTAGGAAATGTGATAAAATCAAGGCTGTCGCTGATACTGGTTGTCATCGGCAGCCTTAAGTTTTTATAATAAACGCAAATAACATTTGCGTTTACTTGCGCGGGGCACGTGCAGCGAAGCCGCTAATTTCCTTACGTGCCCCTGTGCAATATAGTAAACGGCAAATGCTTTTGTCGTTTACTATACATATGGAGGTGGAAAACATGCTTTGCCATATGGTGATTGATTTAAGTGATGAACTCTGTACAAGGTCTGGTGACGGGACGAAGCTTGTGCAGAGGTAAAGAACTTTTCGTCCGCATTGGATTTTGTACTTTTTATTCTGGGCATTTGTGTGCAACATAAAGAATAGAATGGAGAAAATTCAATGGAAGAAAAATTATTTAAGAAGTATATTATTTTATGGTTAAGTCAGAGCGTATCCGGACTCGGGAGCTCCATGACCGGCTTTGCGCTGGTATTATGGGCATATGGGCAGAGTCAGTCAGCAATGTCTGTCTCACTGATGTCATTCTGCAACTATGTGCCCTACGTTTTGTTCAGCCTGTTTGTCGGCGATTTTATAGACAGGCACAGGAAAAAAACAATTATGCTGGTTTCTGACAGTGTTGCTGCAATTGGTTCCCTGGCAGTATTTGCCTTTCTGGTTACAGGGCATTTGTCAGTGTGGAATATCTATATTGTCAATACGATTGTCGGTGTTACGAATGCTTTCCAGCAGCCGGCATCCGCTGTGGCGACGGGATGGTTGGTGCCAAAGGAGAAAATCTCCAATGTCAGCGGAATGAACTCGTTTTCAAATAACCTGATAGTCGTGTTTAGTCCAATGCTGGCTGCTTTTCTTTTTGCAATCGGTGGTCTTTCACTGGTTCTGCTGATTGATTTGGCAAGCTTTGTATTTGCATTTTGTGTGCTGTTGTTTTTTATTGCAATTCCGGAACAGGTGCAGCAGCGGACTGCCAGTTCTCCGTTTGCCGGAATAGCGGAAGGATTCTCTTTCCTGAAAAAAGAAAAGGGGATTCTGTACATCATGTTGACGATGGCGCTCATCAATTTCTTTTCGAGACTGACTTATGAAAATATTTTGTCTCCAATGATTCTGGCTAGAAGTTCCGGAAATAATATTGCACTCGGGATTGTCAATGCCTGCATGGGAGTCGGTGGTATTGCTGGCGGCATTATCGTATCCATAAAAAAGGAAAGCCGCCATAAGGCAACAGCCATCTATATTTCGGCTGCGCTGTCATTCCTGTTTGGGGATTTGATAATGGCGATTGGAAAAAATGTTTACTGCTGGTCTGTTGCCGCAGTGGCTGCCAGCCTGCCAATTCCTTTTATCATGGCAAATCAGAATGCGATACTGTATCGAAAGATTCCCTCGGTCATACAGGGGAGGGTGTTCGCGGTAAGAAACGCCATCCAGTACAGCACAATACCGGTCGGCATAATCCTTGGCGGTTATCTGGCAGATTATGTATTGGAACCCTTTATGCGGTCGGGAAACGCGATGGCAGTGGCACTGGGAAAGGTGACAGGGTATGGCGCCGGAAGCGGCATGGCAGTCATGTTTTTATGCACCGGAGTGTGTGGTTTCACGGTCAGCATGGCATCCTGCCTGAACCGCACAATAAGGCAATTAAATAAAATCTGATACATAGGGCTGTCGTTGTCTGGCAAGGCAATGGCAGCCCTGTAGTTACTGTTCAGACAGGACTTAGCATTTACTGCTAAGTCCGTGCGAAAACGTTTCGTCTGCAAGTAAAAATCCATTTGCGAAGCAAATTTTGCATGGATTTTTACCTGTTACTGGAACGGAGTGAACAGTAATGCCCTGTATGCTTTATGGCGGCAGTTGGTTATTATTGCTTGAAAAAAATATTTTATTTGGTATAATTTAAGAGTAGAAAAAGGAACAGCACAGGAGAGGCATATCCAGAAGCCTCTTCTAAATTTTTGTGCACATGTCCCCTGACTTCATTAGATGGTTTTACAGGGATAACAGAAAGGCAGAAATAGTATGATAAGAAACGAAGAACTTGAAACAGTACTGGAAACGATTGACTTAAGAAATGATGCGCCAATTGAAGAGCCGATGCGCCAGTATTATTTTATAAAAAAAGCGCGGGAAATTGTAAATGCCGAGAGCGAGAAGCTTGGCAGGCGCCTGACCGCGGATGGGGAGACTTTTGGTTGTCAGATGAACGCAAAGGACAGCGAGAAACTGATAGGCATCCTTGAAAACATTGGTTTTGAGATGATCGATGACGAGTCGGCAGACCTTGTGTTTTACAATACCTGCACGGTTCGCGACAATGCCAACCAGCGTGTTTACGGCAGGCTTGGCCTGATACATAGCATGAAAAAAAAGAATCCTCACAAAAAAGTAGCGCTCTGTGGCTGTATGATGCAAGAACCGTCTGCGATAGAAAAAATACAGAAAAGCTATTCGTTTGTGGATTTGATATTTGGAACACACAATATTTACAAATTTGCAGAGCTCATTGTGTCAATGTACAATTCTGACAAAATGATTATTGACATTTGGGAGGATACTGACAAAATAGTGGAAGATCTTCCTGCTGAACGCAAGTATTCCTTCAAGTCAGGGGTCAATATTATGTATGGATGCAATAATTATTGCAGTTATTGTATTGTCCCATATGTGCGTGGGAGGGAGAGAAGCCGGAATCCGAAGGACATTATCCGGGAAATTGAAAAGCTTGTGTCAGAGGGGGTCGTGGAGGTCATGCTCTTGGGTCAGAATGTCAATTCCTATGGAAAAAACCTGGATGAGCCAATGACGTTTGCCCAGCTGCTAAAGGAAGTGGAAAATATAGAAGGGCTTGAGAGAATCCGCTTTATGACCTCGCATCCGAAGGATTTATCCGATGATTTAATCCAGGTGATGAAAGATTCAAAAAAAATCTGCCGCCATCTGCATCTTCCCCTGCAGGCAGGCTCTACGAGAATCCTGGAAGCAATGAACCGCCGGTACACAAAGGAGCAGTATCTTGAACTTGCAGCTAAAATCAGGCGCGAAATACCAGACATATCGCTCACGACGGATATTATTGTAGGCTTTCCGGGGGAGACGGCGGCTGATGTTGACGAGACGATTGATGTCGTGAGGAAGGTACAGTATGACAACGCATTTACCTTTATCTATTCCAGGAGGACAGGCACGCCTGCTGCCACAATGCCAAATCCTGTAAGCGAGGAGGAAATCAAGGCAAATTTTGACCGGCTTTTGGAGGTGGTGCACGAAACGGCAAAAAGCCGTGTCGGACGACTGCTTGGCGAGACACACAGCGTACTTGTGGAGGAAAGCAGCGGTACCCAGCTGTCTGGAAGACTTTCCAACAATACGCTTGTGCATTTTGAGGGTGATGCCGTGTTGGTAGGAACAATAGTGGAAGTGAAGCTTACAGAAGCACATGGTTTCTATTATATCGGTAAAATCAATATGCAGGAACACTGCCTGGAAGAATTACTGCAAAAATGCAGGCGCAGGGAACTGCCAGAAGAAAAAATGCTTTAAGGTTACAGTCAGAGGAGAGGAGAAATATTATGGAAAAATTAAAACCAAAGCTGTTTTCGGTCATGAAAACATACACGAAGGAACAGTTTGTAAAGGACGTTGTAGCAGGCATCATTGTCGCCATTATAGCGCTGCCGCTGTCCATCGCATTAGCCCTTGCGTCGGGCGTGGGCCCGGAACAGGGTATCTACACGGCGATTGTTGCCGGTTTCCTGATTTCGTTTTTTGGCGGAAGCCGTGTACAGATTGCGGGACCTACTGCGGCGTTTGCAACAATTGTCGCAGGAATCGTTGCACAGAAGGGCATGGACGGACTGATTGTTGCAACAATCCTTGCGGGAATCATATTGGTGGTAATGGGCTTTTTAAGGCTGGGAAACCTTATCAAGTATATTCCTTTTACCATCACGACCGGATTTACAGCCGGAATTGCGGTAACCATCGCAATTGGACAGATTAAGGACTTTCTCGGTCTTACCTATCCGGCAGGCACACCGACCATTGAGACGATGGAGAAGGCAGAGGCAGTTATCAAAAATATTGCGACAATTAACTGGCAGGCGCTTATTGTAGGACTGGTATGCCTTGCGATACTGATTCTGTGGCCGTACATCAACAAGACAATTCCGGGTTCGTTAATTGCAGTTATTGCAGGCATTGCAATGGTAAAATTTCTGAATATGGATGTCAATACAATCGGTGATTTATATGAAATCAGCAATAAGCTTCCGGGCTTTCATCTGCCGCATGTTACGTTAGGCGACATCGGGGGAATTCTTCCCGATGCGTTTACGATTGCAATTCTTGCAGCAATTGAGTCGCTATTGTCCTGTGTGGTTGCCGACAGTATGATAAACTCGAAGCACCGCTCCAACATGGAATTAATCGCACAGGGAATCGGTAATATTGGCTCGGCATTATTTGGCGGCATTCCGGCGACTGGTGCGATTGCAAGAACTGCCGCCAATATCAAAAATGGCGGACGTACCCCGATTGCAGGTATGGTTCATGCAGTCACACTTGTATTAATTCTTGTAGTACTAATGCCCTATGCGGCACTGATTCCGATGCCCTGTATCGCGGCAATTCTGTTTATGGTTGCTTACAATATGTGCGGGTGGAGGACGTTTGTCAACCTGTGCAAGTCCTCGCCGAAAAGCGATATCATCGTGCTTGTCACCACATTTATACTGACAGTCGTATTTGATCTGGTTGTGGCAATTGAGGTTGGCATTCTGCTTGCCGCAATCCTCTTTATGAAACGCATGAGCGATGTAACGGAGGTTGAGGGATGGAAATACGTTGACGAGGAGGATGACCCGGACAGCATCATGCTCCGGGAAGTCCCGGCGCATACACGAGTGTATGAGATTTCAGGACCGATGTTCTTTGCGGCTGCGGACAAAATCCTGAACATTTCGGTAAAGGATGATACGCAGTTTTTGATTCTCCGCATGCGGAGTGTGAGCGCAATCGACGCGACCGCAATGCATTCGCTGGAGCAGCTTTATGAAAAATATGCGAAAAGGAATGTCCAGATTATCCTGTCGCACGTAAATGAACAGCCAAAGACGGTTATGGACAAGGCAGGATTCACGAAAGCAGTTGGCGCGGAGAATTTCTGCGCGCACATTGACGAGGCGCTTGAGTGGGCAAAAAAGCTTGCTGCCAGAAAATAAAAGATGAATATGAAAAACATATTTGTGGTGGATGATGATATCAATATCGGAAACATGCTGGAGGAACTGCTCACAAAAGAGGGGTATCGCGTCACGCGCGCTTACTCCGGCACGGAGGCGGCGCTTATCCTGTCCTCGCAAAGACCAGACCTCGTACTGCTTGATTTGATGCTTCCGGGACTGGACGGCAGGGAACTTCTTCCGGCATTAAGCGGCATTCCGGTGATAGTCGTCAGCGCCAGGGCAGGCGTGGCGGATAAGGTGGAGCTGCTGCTTGGCGGTGCGGCGGATTATGTGACAAAGCCCTTTGACACACAGGAGCTGCTTGCGCGCATTGCCGTACAGCTCCGGAATGCGTCCCTGGCCGGCGCCAGTACGACACTGGAATACGAGGACATTATGCTGGATACAGGAACACACGTCGTCACGGTGTGCAATCAGTCAGTGCGTCTGACCAAGACGGAATATGCCATCCTGAAACTGCTGATGCAGAATCCTGCACAGGTTATCACAAAAACGCTGCTGCTGGAAAAAATCAGTGAAGACACACCGGACTGTATGGAAAGCTCCCTGCGGGTGCATATCAGCAATCTGCGGAAAAAACTGCGTGATATCAGCGAAAAAGACTATATCGAATCCGTATGGGGGATTGGATTTAAAATGAACGAATCAAAACCTTAACCATTTCTTAACACTTTCCTTAACAGCTTTCTTAACAATCATCAGATAAAATGTGAAAGTAAGCTTATGAGAATAAAGAAATGGAGGTTTTACTGATGGAATATGTTCTGACTACAAGTGCCCTGAGTAAGCACTATAAACATTTCAAGGCGCTGAACGGACTGACAATGCACGTCCCTAAGGGGGCAATCTATGGTTTTGTCGGGAAAAACGGCGCCGGAAAAACGACATTAATCCGGCTGGTGTGCGGGCTGCAAAAACCTACATCAGGCGGATTTATGTTATATGGGGTAAACCATACGGAAAACAAAATCCATGATGTCCGGCGCAGAATCGGCGCGGTTGTGGAAACACCGTCAATTTATCTCAATATGACGGCGGAGGAAAATTTAAGGGAACAGTATTATGTCCTCGGGCTTCCGTCCATGGATGGCATTCCGGAGCTTCTGGAGCTGGTGGGCATAAGCGGTACCGGAAAGAAGAAAGCAAAAAACTTTTCGCTTGGCATGCGCCAGCGGCTTGGAATCGCGGTTGCGCTTTGCGGCGACCCTGATTTTCTGGTTTTGGATGAACCTGTAAACGGGCTTGACCCGCAGGGAATTGTCGAGATGCGCGAGCTGATTCTCAGGCTGAACAAGGAGCGGGGAATTACCGTGCTCATTTCCAGCCATATTCTGGATGAACTTTCACGCCTTGCGACGCACTATGGTTTTATCAATAACGGAAGGCTTGTAAAGGAAATCAGTGCGGAGGAACTGGAAAAGGCATGCCGAAAATGTCTGTGCATGGAGGTCACGGATGTAAAGGCTTTGTCACAGGTGGCTGAACGCATGAAGCTGGAATATCAGGTTTTATCAGGTGCTGTGGCTGAGATTTACGGAAAGGTCAGGATTACGGAGCTTGTGACGATGCTTGCAAAAGAGGGCTGTGAAGTGCTTTCTGTCCATGAGCGGAATGAAAGCCTGGAGAGCTATTATATCAGCCTGATTGGGGGTGCTGGCCATGAGTAGGTTAATATATGCGGATTTCATGCGGCTGAAAAAGGATAAGTGCTTCTGGACGGGGGTAATCGTCATGGTATTTATGGGCATGTATTTACCGTTCAATACTTTTCGTCAGATGCAGAAGTATCCAGACTATACGGTACCCCTTGAATCGTCTTTTACAAATTATATAATGCTGGTTCTGTTTATTTCTTCAGCCTTTTGCAGCCTGTATATCGGAACGGAATATAGTGACGGGACAATACGGAACAAACTGATGGTAGGGCATAAGCGGGCACATATTTATCTGTCCAACCTTATTGTGTGCGTTGCCACGGAATATGTGATGTGTTTTGCCTTTATCGTAGTTAATCTCTGTGTTGGTATTCCGCTGTTAGGCTTCTTTTCGGGCGGAGCGGCAAGGATGCTGGCTTATTCAGGCTGTGCCGCGGTAATGCTGATTGCAGTCACGGCAATCTATACCATGATTGCAATGCTGAATCAGAATAAGGCGGTTACATCCGTAATCTGTATTTTCGGCATCTTTATCATGTTTTTTAACGGCGCTTATATGAGTTCAAGAATAGACGAACCGGAAATATATGAGGCACATAGTTATGTTGACTATTCGACGAACGAACTGATAGAAGTAGAGGCGGCTCCAAATCCGAATTATATTTCAGGAACGAAGCGCGTCGTTTATGAATTTTTAAATGACTTTCTTCCGGGAAATCAGGCTTTTATGCTATGGGAGGGGATTGCAGTCCATTTGGGGAGGATGACGCTGTACTCCGTCATGATAGCAGTCATAGTAACCGGAGCAGGAATCTTCATCTTCCGGAATGAAGATATAAAGTAACTGTAATTATTGGGGAGCAGGGAGAATTTGTATGGAAAACTGGCTGTGGGCGTTGATAGTATTTCTTATTTTAGTCATATTGCTGCTATGGATGAAAATCGTTCTGATGCAAAAATCCGCACAGGAGATTTCAGATGCATTCGCCGACCGCCTTACAGCAGAGACAAATGTATTAATAGACATTTCCAGCCGCGACCGCCATATGCGCAGACTGGCAGCAGACATCAACACCCAGCTTCGCCTGCTTCGCAGGGAACGGCTGCGTCATGAACAGGGGAACAGGGAAATTATGGATGCCGTCACCAATATTTCCCACGATTTGCGTACGCCGCTCACGGCAGTATGCGGTTATCTTGACCTGCTTGGGCATACAGAGCAGACACCGGACGCCATGCGTTATCTTGATATCATAGCAGAACGCATTCATGCATTAAGGCAGCTGACAGAGGAATTTTTTGCTTACTCGTCAGCTGTTTCCACTGTCAGCGCGGCTTCCTGTGAAGAAGTTGTGCTGAACAGTGCATTGGAGGAAAGTATCTCTGCCTATTATGCCGCCCTGAAAAAGCAGCACATTACCCCCGAAATCACCATTCCGGAAGAAAAAGTCATCCGCAGGCTGGACAAGACTGCGCTGTCACGCATTTTGGCAAACATAATCAGCAATGCGCTTAAATACAGTGACGGCGATTTGAGCATTACTCTGTCAAAACAGGGGGAGATAGTCTTTGCCAACCATACGGACGCATTGGACAAGCTAAAGGTAATGCAGCTGTTTAATCGCTATTATACCGTGGAAAATGGTGAAAAATCAACAGGAATCGGGCTTTCCATCGCAAAGGAGCTTACAGAACAGATGAATGGAACCATTACAGCGCAGTATGAAAATGGGGTGTTGCATATTTGCGTCTGTTTTAAATATCATAATTTTTTGTGAGGAGGTTGGATATGAAGGAAGCCGGAATCGGCGCCGTAATTTGTTTTGCCCCTGATGTAATCCCGATTGACAGAATGAATTATTATGTACCAGCCTGGATAATCTAATATTTTTTCCTTTGATTTTTAATCCAATTGTGTTAAAATATTGAATGGCAAAACGGACAGACAATACAGTTTTTGTCCGTTTTTTCCGTATGCAATGCACACTTTTTGAAAAATATATGATAATTTGCAAAGGATAATGGAGGATTTATATGGCTGGAATGACACCGATGATGCAGCAGTATGTGGAGACGAAAAAGCAATACAAAGAATGCATCCTTTTCTACAGACTCGGTGATTTTTATGAAATGTTTTTTGATGATGCAAAGCTTGTGTCGAAAGAGCTGGAACTGACACTTACCGGAAAGGACTGCGGGATGGAGGAGCGGGCGCCCATGTGCGGCGTACCTTACCATGCAGTGGACGGATACCTGAACAAGCTGGTATCAAAAGGCTACAAGGTCGCAATCTGTGAGCAGGTAGAAGACCCAAAGCTTGCAAAAGGCCTGGTGAGACGCGAGGTAATCCGCATTGTCACGCCCGGAACAAACTTAAACGCGCAGGCGCTTGAGGAGTCAAGAAACAATTATATCATGTGTATTTCACATTTCCCGAACAACATCGGAATCGCCATAGCCGATGTGACAACGGGCGACTTTTACATGACAGAGGTCGACGGATTGTCAAAGCTTATGGATGAGCTTTACAAGTACATGCCGACAGAAATTATCTGTAATGATGCGCTGATGATGAGCGGTATTGATGTGGAGGATTTAAAAAAACGCCTGAAAATAGCGGTCTACCCGCTTGAGCCATGGTATTTTGACGAGGATGGCTGCCGGAAATGCCTGATGGAACACTTTCGGGTGAATACGCTTGCCGGACTCGGTCTTGAGGATTTTCCGTCCGGGCTGACCGCCTCCGGTGTTTTGATGCAGTACCTTTTGGAGACACAGAAAACACAGCTTACGCATATCACACATATCACGCCTTATCTTGCAAGCCGTTATATGCTCCTTGACAGTTCCACGAGACGCAATCTCGAGCTTACGGAGACATTGCGGGAAAAGCAGAAACGAGGCTCCCTTTTGTGGGTGCTCGACAAGACAAAGACGGCAATGGGGGCAAGGCAGCTCCGGACGGATATTGAACAGCCGCTCATTAATATGGAGGACATCAATGACAGGCTGGACACCATTGAACAGCTTGGCAAAAATACAGTGTCAAGGGATGAAATCAGGGAATACCTGAACCCAATATATGATATGGAACGTCTGCTTGGCAGGGTAAGCTACAAGTCAGCAAATCCAAGGGACCTGATATCGTTTGCGAACTCCATGGAAATGCTTCCGCATATCAAGACGGTTCTCAAGGACTTTGACGCAAAGCTTTTACAGGAAATTGACAGACAGATTGACGGGCTTGAGGATTTGTTTCAGCTTATCAAGGATTCAATTTGCGAGGAACCCCCTGTCACAATACGGGAGGGCGGCATTATTAAGGAAGGGTTTGACGAGGACATCGACCGCCTGAGAAAGGCAAAGACAGAAGGAAAGAACTGGCTTGCGCAGCTTGAGGAGACGGACAGGGAAAGAACCGGTATCAAGGGGCTTAAGATTAAATATAATAAGGTGTTTGGCTATTATTTTGAGGTCACAAATTCTTTCCGGCATCTTGTCCCGGAAGATTATGTTCGCAAGCAGACCCTGGTCAACGCGGAGCGCTATACGACACCCAGACTGAAAGAGCTTGAGGATACCATATTAAACGCTGAGGACAAGCTGAATGTCCTGGAATACGATATGTTCTGCAAAATCCGGGACGATATCGCGGCGCAGCTTGAGCGCATCCAAAAGACGGCAAAGGCAGTGGCACGGCTGGACGTCTTTTCCGCGCTTTCCGTTGTTGCCGAACAGAACCATTATGTCAGGCCGGAGCTGAATGACAAGGGAATCATTGACATCAAGGAAGGCAGGCACCCCGTAGTGGAGAAAATGATTGACCACGACATGTTTGTGTCAAATGATACCTTTCTTGATAACGCCAATCACTGTATCGCAGTGATTACCGGTCCCAATATGGCAGGAAAATCCACCTATATGCGCCAGTCGGCGCTGATTGTGCTGATGGCGCAGCTTGGAAGCTTTGTGCCTGCAAAGAGCGCCAACATCGGCATTGTGGACAGGATTTTTACAAGGGTCGGCGCTTCCGATGACCTTGCGAGCGGCCAGAGTACATTTATGGTGGAGATGAATGAGGTCGCAAATATTTTGCGCAATGCCACACCGAAAAGCCTGCTGGTACTGGATGAAATCGGGCGCGGGACATCCACGTTTGATGGGCTGAGCATTGCATGGGCAGTAATAGAACATATCAGCAACAAAAAGATACTTGGCGCCAAGACGCTGTTTGCCACGCATTATCATGAGCTGACCGAGCTTGAGGGAAAGATGAACAATGTCAATAATTACTGTATAGCGGTAAAGGAAAAAGGGGATGACATTATTTTCCTGAGAAAGATTATCAAGGGCGGTGCGGACAGGAGTTATGGAATACAGGTGGCAAAGCTTGCCGGCGTGCCAGACATGGTTATTGACCGTGCGAAGGAGATTGCGGAACAGCTAAGCGACAATGACATTACGGAAAAAGTACAGAGCATTCCGGTCGATACCAAAAGCGACAAAAAGAAACCGAAGCATTATGACGATGTGGACCTGGGGCAGATGACATTGTTTGATACCGTCAAGGATGAGGACATTGTAAACGAACTCAAGGAAATTGACATCTCGAACCTTACGCCGCTTGACGCACTGAATACACTGTACCGGCTGCAGAATAAACTAAAAAACCGTTGGTAAAGCGAAAAGAACTGCTAAGTCTGCAAAAACGCAGACTAGGATGAAAGGAAATAATAATATGGCTGAGATTCATGTGTTGGACGATGCTACGATAGACAAGATTGCGGCTGGCGAGGTGGTGGAGCGGCCGTCAAGTGTGGTCAAGGAACTGGTGGAGAACGCCATGGATGCGGGCGCGCACGCGATAACGGTTGAGATTAAGGATGGCGGCATTGAGTTCATACGCGTGACGGACGACGGCTCCGGCATTGCGCACGACCAGCTTAGGAATGCCTTTATGCGCCATGCGACAAGCAAAATCAGTTCGGTTGCCGATTTGATGAGCCTGCACAGCATGGGGTTCCGCGGCGAGGCGCTATCAAGCATTGCAGCCGTGTCCAAAGTCGAGATTGTCACAAAGACAAAAGAAGACATAACAGGAACACGTTTCTGCCTTGAGGGCGCAAAGGAAACTTCATATGAGGAAGTAGGCGCCCCGGACGGAACGACTTTTATTGTGCGGAATTTATTTTTTAATACGCCCGTGCGGCGCAAGTTTTTAAAGACCGCCATGACAGAGGCGAGCTATGTCACCGATTTATTGGAGCACATGGCATTGTCACGTCCTGAAATTTCGTTTAAGTATGTCGTAAATGGCCAGACGAAATTCTACACAAACGGTGATGGGGACCTGAAAGCAATTATTTACCGCATTTTCGGCAGGGACATCGCAAATGAGATGATGGAATTTCAGGTGGTTGATGAAAACATTGTACTGGAAGGATTTCTCGGAAAGCCGACGCTGAACCGCGCAAACAGGAATTTTGAAAACTATTTTCTCAATAACCGATATATCAAAAGCAAAATCATCTCAAAGGCGATAGAGGAAGGTTATCAGCCTTATCTGATGCAGCACAGATATCCATTCTGCGTAATACATATTACGGTTCCTACGGAAAGTGTGGATGTCAACGTCCATCCGACAAAGATGGAAGTACGTTTTTCCAACCAGAACAGCGTATACAGGCTGATTGCCGAGAACATCACGGATTTCCTGTCGCAGCAGGAAATGATACCGGACGCCACGCTTGGGGCAGACAAAAAAGTAAAAAATGCCAAGCCAGATAAAATAAAAGCACCAGAGCCATTTGAAAAGGAGCGCAAATCAAGCACTCAGAATATCCTTCATGATGGTACTGGCTATGGCAGTACGGCAAAAGATTACCTGCCAAAGGATTTTTCAGCCGAAAGCCTTCCGGCGAGAAATACCAGCAGTCATGACCATAATGAAAAAGCGGACGGAAAAGGGAACCCGCAGGCTTCCGAAAAGGAACCGGACAGCTTTTTTGTGGACAAAAGGACAGAACAGCAGCCTGTATCTGTATCAGGGGCGTTAAATACCAATTATTTAACGGAATCATCTCAGACATCAGGAAAGATTTTAGGCACACCTCCGAAATCAAAAGAAGGCGACAGCAGAAATCTTGGAATAATAAAGACCAAAGACCATATTATCGTAGAAAAGCCAGAACAGTTAAACTTCTTTGATGAAAAAATACTGACAAAAGAAGCAAGACAGGAATACCGAATTGTAGGTCAAGTGTTTGATACATATTGGATTATAGAATATCGTGACAAAATGCTGATGATTGACCAGCATGCTGCACACGAGAAGGTAAAGTATGAACAGATATTAAAGAAAGTGGAGGCGAATGAAGTTTACACGCAGGTTTTGACTCCCCCGGTTGTTGTCAGTGTCACCCCCAAAGAAACAGCTCTAATAAACGGTTATCAGCAGTATTTCAAGGAACTTGGCTTTGAAATCGAAGATTTTGGGATGAATGCTTTTGCCATCAGGGGTATTCCAATTGACTTGTTCGGTCAGAATATAAGGGAACTCTTTGAAGAAATACTGACTCAGCTGGTCGAAAGCCCGGCGCGCGGCGTGCCGCAGATTATCCGGGAAAAAATTGCATCCATGGCATGTAAGGCGGCTGTAAAAGGAAATCATTCGCTGACGTATGAGGAGGCGGATAAATTGATTGAACAATTGCTGGAGCTGGATAATCCCTATAACTGCCCACATGGCAGACCGACAATTATTTCCATGTCAAAGTATGAAATAGAGAAAAAGTTCAAACGTATTATATGATTCGCAGATTTTGGCAGGAATGGAGGATTATGATGCAAAACAAACTCATAATATTAACAGGTCCTACAGCAGCAGGAAAAACCAGGCTCTCCATAGCGCTTGCCAAAGCCATAAATGGAGAGATTATCTCCGCCGATTCCATGCAGGTCTATAAACATATGGATATTGGTTCTGCAAAAATCCGGAAGGAAGAGATGCAGGGCGTGAAACATTATTTGGTGGATATCTTAGAGCCTACGGAGGAATTCAACATTGTTCTGTTTCAAAGACATGCAAAACGGGCGATTGCGGAAATTTACGAGAAGGGAAAAATTCCGATTATCGTAGGCGGTACCGGCTTTTATATTCAGTCTGTACTTTATGATATTGATTTTCGGCAAAGCAATGAGGACGCAGGACTGCGTGCGGAGCTTGAAAAGACAGCGCAGGAAAAAGGCGCTGGCTATCTTCATGATATATTGAAGGAATGCGACCCGCAGGCAGCCGGAGAAATTCATGCAAATAATGTAAAACGTGTAATACGTGCCATAGAATTTTTCCGCCAGACAGGTCAAAAAATTTCTGAACATAATGCAACAGAACACGCAAAGCAGTCCGCATACGATTCTTATTACTTTGTCCTTACGGATAAACGGGAGAAGCTGTATGAAAATATAGAAAAGCGTGTGGATATGATGATTCAGGAAGGACTGGTTGACGAAGTAAGGCATTTGGTGAATATGGGCTGCAAAAGAGACTCAACTGCTATGCAGGGACTTGGGTATAAGGAAATAATATCATATCTAATGGGGGAAACAACGCTGGCGGAGGCAGTCGCCATCATCAAGAGGGATACGCGTCATTTTGCCAAAAGGCAGCTCACATGGTTCCGGCGGGAACGCGATGTCATTTGGATTGAAAAGGACAAATTTGCATATGATGACGAAAAAATGTTAAACTATATAAAGGCAGTGTTACGAAAGGGAAAGAATGATGGAGAACATATATAGGGAGCTTGGCATATCGGATAAGGTATACCGCTTTGGCAAAGAAATATTGAACCATTTGAAACCGCGGTTTGATGAGATTGACCAGAATGCCGAGTATAACCAGTTAAAAGTGCTCAAGGCAATGCAGGATAACAAAGTAAGCGAGGCATGCCTGCTGGGGACGACAGGATATGGCTACAATGATTTAGGAAGGGAAACCCTGGAGGCAGTGTACGCGTCTCTTTTCCATGCGGAGGATGCCCTTGTCAGACCACAGATAACATGCGGCACACATGCACTGGCATTGGCGCTTATGAGTAATCTGCGTCCGGGGGACGAGCTGCTTTCGCCAGTCGGGAAACCGTATGATACACTTGAGGAGGTAATCGGAATCCGGCCGTCAAGGGGCTCGCTTGCAGAGTATGGCATCTCGTACAGACAGGTGGATTTGCTGCCGGACGGCGGATTTGATTACGAAAAAATTCGGAATGCGATAAATGGGAAGACAAGGCTTGTGACCATCCAGCGCTCCAAAGGGTATCAGACCAGACCGACGCTTTCTGTCAGCAGGATCGGTGAACTGATAACATTCATCAGAAAAATTAAGCCGGATGTAATCTGCATGGTGGACAACTGTTACGGCGAGTTTGTGGAGCGGCAGGAGCCAACGGATGTCGGGGCAGATATGGTAGTCGGTTCGCTGATTAAAAATCCCGGCGGCGGTCTTGCTCCGATTGGCGGATATATTGCCGGAAAGAAATCATGTGTGGAAAATGCGGCATACCGTCTCACATCACCCGGGCTCGGCAAGGAGGTAGGCGCCTCGCTTGGAATCCTGCGGGATTTCTACCATGGATTATTCCTTGCGCCCACGGTTACCGCGGGCGCGCTAAAAGGGGCAGTGTTTGCGGCAAACATCTACGAAAAACTAGGATTTAAGGTAGTGCCTGACAGTACGGAATCGCGCCATGACATTATCCAGGCTGTCGAGTTCGGAACGGCGGAGGGAGTCATTGCCTTCTGCAAGGGAATACAGGCAGCCGCGCCAGTTGACAGCTTTGTGACACCGGAGCCGTGGGACATGCCGGGATATGACAGTCCGGTTATCATGGCAGCAGGGGCATTTGTATCTGGCTCCTCAATCGAGCTGAGTGCGGATGGACCCATAAAGCCGCCGTATGCGGTATATTTTCAGGGAGGACTTACGTTTGAGCATGCGCGTTTCGGCATTATGAAGACACTTCAGAGCATGGTCGATGCAGGACTTGTCAATCTGGAATAATCCTATAAACTTTTTATAAGATTTTCCTAAAATTTCCAAGAAATTCTTCTGAAACAAGAAAGGTGTCGAAAAAAAACTAATCTTTTTTATGTACAGATGCAAATTCGTGTGGTAATATAACTAAGAAAGCCAAATTTTGGTTTGCTATACGCTTATTTGAGAGCAAGGCGTACAAAAATGAGTCTGTTAAAAGAATTATATGCAAAGGATGAGCTGCCTTATGACAAATTTATGAGGCTTGGACCGGATAGTCTTTCGGATGCCGAGCTTCTTGCTATTATGCTCCGAACCGGAACAAGGGACAGGACACCCATAGAGCTTGGGCGTGACATCCTAAAGCTGGCAGGCGACGGAATGGGGCTTCTTGGACTGTATCATTTTAACAGGAAGGATTTGATGCAGATACCGGGAATCGGTGAAGTGAAAGCCGTCCAGCTGCTTTGCATTGCAGAGATTGCAAAAAGGACTTCCAACATGCAGGCAAGACCGGATCTGGCGTTTGACAAGCCTGAGACAGTTGCCGCCTATTATATGGAAAAGATGCGTCACAGAGAGACAGAGCAGCTGATTCTGGTGCTTCTGGATGCACGAAGGCATATCCTGCAGGAGTCTGTCCTGTCAACAGGAACGTTCAATGCGACACTGATATCACCGAGGGATATCTGCACAAAGGCTATGCGCAACGAGGCATCTTATATCGTAATCCTGCATAACCATCCGAGCGGGGATCCGACTCCCAGCAGACAGGATCTGCTGGTGACGCAGAAGATAAAGGAAGTATCCGATTTGGTTGAAATTCCATTACTGGACCATATCATCATTGGAGATAACAGATATACCAGTTTTATACAAAAAGGACTTTTATGAAGAACAAGAAAGGAGTTGTTATGTTGGCTAACAACGCATTTGGTATTGATTTAGGTACCAGGACGATTAAGATTTACAATGCTCATGGAGACAATGTCATTGTTGAGAAAAATATGATTGCAATCGAGGACAAGAAAAATTTATTTGCATATGGTGATTCCGCGTTTGAAATGTTTGAGAAATCACCGTCTAACATTGAAATTTCCTATCCGCTTTGCAACGGGGTCATTGCGGATATTAAAAATATGCAGCTGCTCCTCAAGAACTTTATCCTTGACTGTAACAAAGGTGCTGTCAAGCCTGCCGAATTTTATATGGCAGTTCCGTCAGATATCACTGCGGTGGAGAAAAGGGCATTTACCGATTTGGTTAAGGATGCGAATATCAAGGCAAAAAAGATTATGCGGGTCGAAAAAGCAGTTGCGGACGGCCTTGGGCTTGACATAGATGTCAAGAACGCACAGGGGATTCTTGTTGTCAACGTAGGATTCCATACCACGGAAATTTCCATTCTGTCGCTGGGCGGAATCGTGCTCAGCCGTCTGATTAAGGTGGGCGGGCAAAAGTTTGACGAATCCATCAAAAACGCGATTCGCAAGGAGTTCAGCCTGATTGTCGGCAGCAAGACCGCAGAGAATGTAAAGATTGATTTGCGCGAGCTTGAGGAGGAAAACAGGAAGGCTGTCGTATACGGCAGGGATATCGTGACTGGGCTTCCCATGGAAAAAGAAATTCCCACGGATTTGGTGAGCGAAAGCATGCTTGAAAACTTTAACGTGATTATTGACAACATCAGGGTGATTCTTGAAAGAACGCCGCCCGAACTATCGGCGGACATATTCAGACGGGGAATATACCTGACAGGAGGCGCTTCTCAGGTCGTACACCTCGCGGAGCTGATTGCCAAGGGCACGGGACTGAAGGTCAATATCAGTGAGAATCCGGTATCGGGCGTTGCACTTGGCCTGGCAAAGATTATAAAAGATGATAACTACAAATCAGTTGCTTATTTAGAAGGAATGGGGCGCTAATATTCATGAGTCCGGTTGTAAAAAGAAAAAGAGACAAGTTCTCTATTCCGAGTAAATATCTGCTGTTGATTTTGACGTGTGTCTGTGTGGCACTGATGGCAGTGACTTTTCTGACGGACTACTCAGCACTGCCCCTGAATAAACTGGTAGGATATGTGGTTGTTCCGTTTCAGAGCGGTGTCAGCCGCATCGGCACATGGATGTCAGTCAGAATGGATGAGCTTGGAGAGCTGCGGATTATTCTGGAAGAAAATCAGGAGCTGAAACAGCAGATAGCAGAGTTGACTGTACAAAACACACAGCTTCAGCAGGATAAATACGAGTTGAACAATCTGCGTGAACTGTATAAGCTTGACGAACAATACAGCGGCTACGAAAAGGTTGGCGCCAGGATTATAGCCAGGGACAGTGGAAACTGGTTTCATGCATTTACCATCAATAAGGGAACCGATGACGGTCTGGCAGTTGACATGAACGTGATTGCCGGCGGAGGACTTGTCGGACGGATTGTTGCCATCGGCTCAAACTGGGCAAAGGTCAATGCCGTGATAAACGATGATTCCAATGTCAGCGGAATGGTGCTTGCCAGTTCGGACATTTTGATGGTCACAGGTTCGCTTCAGCTGATGGAGGAGGGCACCATCGGCTTTGAACAGCTGATTGATTCACAAAATACAGTCAAAGTCGGAGACAAGGTGGTCACATCAAACATCAGTGATAAGTATCTTCCGAGTATCCTGATTGGATATATCAGTGAGATTAACCAGGATTCCAACAACATCACAAAGTCCGGGAAAATCACTCCGGCAGTTGATTTTGAACATCTTGAAGAGGTTCTTGTCATACTAAAAACAAAACAGCAGATAGAAGATTAGTTAAGGATTAGCATGTACATGAAAAGAAATATCATATTATTTTTTGTAATATTGTGTGGTTTTGTCCTTCAGACTACGCTGTTTCAGGCACTGAACTTTGGAGGTATCTCTCCGAATATATTAATAATCATAACTGTGTCCTATGGATTTATGTACGGTAAGAAATATGGTATGATTGTGGGGTTTTTATGCGGATTCCTGATGGATATTTTTTATGGAAATGTTCTAGGTTTTTATGCGCTGATTTACTTGTACATAGGCGCTGCAAACGGAGTGTTTCACAGTATTTTTTTCCAGGAGGATATCAAGCTGCCCTTGTTACTGATTTTCGGCAGTGATTTTGTATATTGCTTTACATGCTATGTACTGCTGTATCTATTGAGAAGACGATTTGATTTTTTGTTTTACCTGAAACATATCATATTCCCTGAGATTGTTTACACAATTTTTGTTACGGTGTTTATTTATCCATGTATTTTGGTATTGAACAGAACAATGGACGATGTCGAAAGAGGTGACCACAAAGTTGTTTAGAAGGATTGGCGAGAGTTTGTATAATCTGATAACATCCAGGCTGCTCCTGTTATTTATCGTGTTTGCCGGAATGGCAGTGGTTTTGATTTACAGATTATTTGACCTGCAGATTGTGAATGGCGAATCATATCTGGATAACTTCCGCCTGATGATACAAAAGGAAAAGATTATCGAAGGAACCAGGGGAAATATCTATGACAGAAAGGGTAATCTTCTCGCGTATAATGAGCTTGCATATTCTGTCACCATAGAGGACGTGTATGAATCTGGTTCCGCCGGAAACGAACAGCTGAATGACACGCTTTATAAGCTTATTCATATGATTGAGGATAATGGCGACAGCATTATCAGCGACTTCAATATTATTTTGAATGAAAACAATGATTATGAGTTTACGGTGGAAGGCACGAGACTTTTACGCTTCAAGGCGGACGTGTACGGAATTGCTGCGATAGACAGTGATGATTTTAAGTATTACATGAGAAATGCGTCTGCACAGGAAATCATGGACTATCTGGTTAACCGGTTTAAAATAGGCACTTATCATGAAAATGCCAGCGGCAAGCGTGAATTTGTCCCCGAGGAAGGGTATACCAGGAGGGAAATTCTGGAATTGGTGACACTGCGGTACCAAATGAACCTGTACAGCTTCCAGAAATATATTCCCACGACTGTGGCAACAGATGTCTCTTTGGAAACGGTCGCCGTCATAATGGAAAACGCCCCTGACCTTGAAGGCGTTGCCATTGAGGAGGATATGATACGCAGGTATAATTACCCTTATTATTTTTCACATATTCTCGGGTACACAGGAAAAATTTCGTCGGAAGAACTGGCTGAGCTCTCGGCTCAGGACGAAAGCTATACCATGAATGATACAGTCGGAAAAGGCGGTATTGAACAGGTAATGGAACTGAAGCTTCAGGGGAAAAAGGGTTCTGAGACCATTTATGTCGACAACCTTGGAAAAGTGATTGAGACAACGGATGTCGTTGAACCGCAGGCAGGAAACGATGTTTACCTGACATTGGACAAGGATTTGCAGGTAGCTATTTACAATATCCTGGAACAGAAAATAGCGGGTATTATCGTATCCAAAACCAGAAATATGTTTAACTATGACCCACTGACCTCCTCCTCGCGCCAGAATATCATTATTCCGATAGATGACGTTTACTTTGCGCTTTTTAACAACAATGTGATAGACATCAACCATTTTAGTGACGCGAACGCCTATGACACGGAAAAGGAAGTCTATCAGATTTTTCTGGATAAGCAGCAGAATGTACTGGCTTCCCTCAGGGAAGAACTATCCACGTTGAAAACGCCGTACAATGAACTGACCAAGGAATATAAAAACTACGAGAGCTATGTTGTCTCTATGCTGATGGATAAAGGTGTGCTGGTCAGCTCTGCCATTGACAGGGAGGATTCAACTTACATTGCATGGACGACAGAAGAGGTCATAAGCCTTAACGAATATCTGACTTATGCAATATCCCAGAACTGGATTGATACGACAAAGCTTTCTGTGACATCCCAGTATTCAGACTCCACAGAAGTACTTAACAGCGTCATACAGTATATTGTTGAAAATCTCCGCAATAATACAAAATTTTCGAAAAGGCTGTACAAATATATGATAAGCGACCAGACCATAACGGGAAGGCAAGTGTGCATGCTGTTATGGGAGCAGGACATAATCAATGTTGAAGAGAGCAAAATTACTGCATTGAAAAACGGTGTCAGCAATCCATATAATTTTATGCTGGAAATGATACAGACATTGCAGATAACGCCGGCACAGCTGGCACTCGACCCATGTTCAGGCTCCTGTGTCGTGACAGACGTCAATACCGGGGAGGTGCTGGCGCTCGTCTCTTACCCCGGATATGATATCAATAAGCTGGCAAACGGTGTAGACGCCGATTATTTTGCGAAGCTTCAGGCAGATTTATCGGTACCGCAGTGGAGCGCCGCCACGCAGCAGGAAACGGCTCCCGGTTCTACCTTTAAGATGGTATCGGCGGTAGCCGCCATGCAGGAGGGCGTCATTTCATCACTGACGGAAACAGTTTTCTGTACAGGTATCTTTGACAAGATAGAGCCACCGATTCGGTGCTGGTCATCCGCAGGACATGGCTCCATGAATTTGTCCAACGCAATAGCAAATTCGTGCAATGTGTTCTATTACGAGGTGGGCTACCGGCTGGGGCAGGACAGCAATGGCTATAACAGTGAATATGGACTATCGCGTCTGCGAAAATATGCGGACATGTTTGGACTGACGGAAAAATCCGGTATTGAGATAACAGAATCAGAACCAAAATTTTCGGATGAGTATATTGTCCCATCGGCAATCGGACAGGGAACGAATAACTATACAACAGTCGGACTGGCACGGTATGTCACGGCAGTTGCAAACAGCGGGACAGTATTCAAGCTGAGCCTCCTGGACAAGCTGACCGATTCAAAGGGTAACCTTATTGAGGATTATACGCCGGAGATCAGAAACACGATTGACATTGACAGCAGCATATGGGATGCCATTCATGCCGGTATGCGGACAGTCATTGAAAAGAAGCAGTATTATAAGGATTTGGCAGTAAATGTTGCCGGAAAAACCGGTACAGCGCAGGAAGGACGGAACCGTACCAACCATGCAGTTTTTCTCAGTTATGCACCCTATGAAAATCCAGAGATATCAATAACAGTGCGTATCGCATATGGATACAGCTCAGATTACGCAGCACAGACTGCAAGGGATGTATATAAATATTACTATGGACTGGCAGGGGAAGACGAACTGCTGACAGGAACGGCAGAGATTCCCGAAACCGTCAGTGGAATACAGCAGGATTAATTGTGCACAGATATATCTGAGTATATCAGCCACAAGAGTGTTGTCACAGAAGGACTAGTGAAAAACAAAAGGAGCAAATGTGAAGAATTCAGTTATTTTAAAAAGTTTTCCAAATGGCATATCCGTAATTATGGATGACACAATTTCGTTTCAGGAATTGCTGGAGAATATTGCGGTCAAATTCAGGGAAGCGGACGGTTTTTTTAAAAATGCATCGGTTGCAATTTCCCTGGAAGGAAGAGAACTGACCGAAAACCAGGAGCGGGAAATACTGGATGCGATTACGCAGAATTCGCGTTTGAATATACTATGCCTTATGGGAAAAGATGAGGAGAAAAATTTAAAGTTTCTCGGAATACAGAACAATCTGAAATTTCAGGAGGATGAAAACTGCGGACAGTTTTACCGGGGGACGCTGCGGGACGGAGCCAGCATCGAGACAGAGCACAGTATCATTATTCTGGGTGATGTCTGTGAAGGAAGCCGTGTGTATTCCGGCAAGGACATTGTGGTGCTTGGCAGCCTGGCTGGTGATGTGTATGCGGGAGCCGGCGGAAATAACAATCATTTCGTCGTTGCACTTGATATGAACCCGCATATGCTTCAGATAGGCGACCTTGTGTATGACAGTCAGCCACGGAAAACAACAAGATGGGGATTTCATAAGCCCAAAACAGAACCAAGGATTGCATATACCAGCAATGGAAAAGTGCAGATGGAGTCTATTACCAAAGAATTGCTGGACAATTTTACACTGTAGAGAATGCCGTGAAATAATTTGCGGCAGTCTCTGACTGGTGTTTTGGCGTCCGGAGAACCATTAATGATAATGGAGGATTCCTATGAGTGAAGTAATTGTTGTTACATCCGGAAAAGGCGGTGTGGGAAAGACCACCACATCTGCAAACGTAGGAACAGGTCTTGCGGAGCTGGGAAAAAGTGTTGTTTTAATCGATGCAGATATCGGACTTCGGAATCTGGACGTTGTGATGGGACTGGAAAACCGCATCGTCTATAACCTTGTGGATGTCATAGAGGGAAACTGCAGGTTAAAACAGGCACTGATAAAGGACAAAAGACATTCCGGGCTGTTTCTGATGCCGGCGGCACAGACAAGGGATAAAAACTGTATCACACCAGGGCAGATGGTAAAATTGATTGACAGTCTGCGGGAACAGTTTGATTACATAATTCTGGATTGTCCCGCAGGAATTGAACAGGGGTTCCAGAATGCGATAGCAGGCGCCGACCATGCGATTGTAGTGACAACCCCGGAGGTTTCTGCAATCAGGGATGCGGACAGGATTATCGGACTTCTCGAGGCAAATGAGATTAAGAAAGTCGATCTGGTCTTAAACAGACTGCGTCAGGATTTGATACGCCGCGGAGAAATGATGACTGTCGATGATGTACTTGACATATTGGGGCTGCCGCTTCTCGGGGTTGTTCCTGACGATGAGAACGTCGTAATCGCCACAAACCAGGGCGAACCGCTCGTGGGAAAAAATTCAGATGCCGGACAAGCGTTTTTCAATATTTGCAAGCGTCTTGAAGGCAAAGAGGTTCCTTTTAAGGATTTTGGAAAAAATGTCACAATTTGGACAAGATTTTCAGGATTATTCAAAAAAAATCTACAGGAGGAGCGGGCATGAATATATTTTCTATTTTTAAAAGAAAAACATCCAGTCAGATTGCAAAGGACAGGCTTAAAATTTTGCTGATATCAGACAGGGTGAACTGTTCTCCTGAAATGATGGAGCTGATTAAAAATGATATTGCACAGGTGATTTCAAAGTATATGAAAATTGATTCTACCAGCATGGAAGTACAGATATCAAAGACAGGAAGTTCGGGAAGAAATGGGAAAAAAATGCCTGTTTTATACGCCAATATTCCGATACTGGATTTGCGGGACTGAATGACGAAATTAGGATTTGTAAGGAATGAAGGACAGGGAAAGGGAAAATGCTAAAAAAATACAGAGTAAGGGATTATGATTTTAAACTGATATTTTTGCTGGCGGCAATTACAATTATTGGTATATTGTCAATCGGCAGTGCGAGGATGGAACTTCAGAACAAACAGATTCAGGGGTTTGTCATGGGTTTTTTTATCATGATAGTGCTTTCGTTTTTTGACTATTCCTTTTTCCTGCGCTTTCACTGGGGAATCTATGCACTCAACATTGTGTTTCTACTCATGGTTGTATTTTTTGGCAGGGAAGTGAACAATGCAAAGCGCTGGCTTTTAATCGGCGGAATACAGTTCCAGCCGTCAGAGCTTACCAAGATTATGCTTATTTTGTTTTATTCCCAGTTTATCATGAAACACCGTGAAAAACTGAATTCCTTAAAGAATATTGCAGCGATGCTGATATTGTTGGCACCACCACTATACCTTATTTATGACCAGCCCGACATGTCTACGAGCGTAGTCGTCGTGGTGATTTTCTGTATTGTATGGTATGTGGGGGGGCTCAGCTACAAGTTCATATTCGGCACGCTTGCCGTAGCGGTACCGGCAGCGGTTATATTTTTTATCATGGTTTTGCAGCCGGACCAGACAATTATTAACAGTTATCAGCAGGAGCGTATCCTTGCATGGCTTGAGCCGGAAAAGTACGCCCAGACAACAGCCTATCAGCAGACAAACGCAATGATGGCAATTGGTTCCGGCCAGTTATGGGGAAAAGGTTTAAACAACAACATGATTTCTGTCAAAAACAGTAATTTTGTGTCAGAACCACAGACGGACTTTATATTTACCATTGTAGGCGAGGAGTTAGGGTTTGTCGGCGGATGCACTGTTGTCGTGCTTCTGTTTCTGATTACGCTGGAATGCCTGAATGTTGCAAGAAAGGCAAAGGATTTGGCAGGAACGTGCATTGCGTCAGGAATGGCAGCGCTTGTCGGGTTCCAGAGCTTTGTGAACATCTCAGTGGCAACGGGGCTTTTTCCCAATACTGGTTTACCGCTGCCGTTTGTAAGCTATGGGCTGACATCCCTGGTCAGTCTTTATATCGGAATGGGGATTGTCCTCAATGTACGTCTACAGTGTGTCAGAAAATACAATAATTAATATTACTGTTCACGCCCCATCTGATATTGGCACACTTTTGGCTATTAATGGCGTAAACAGCAACAGTTTATGCACACAAATTGATAAAGGGCATCAATTTGGCGCATGATTTCCACTACTTTGATGAACGTCTAAACAGTAACTAATTAATTTATTATAAAAATAACAATAAATTATATAGATTTTTGAACGCAAAGGAGTTAAAATATTCTTAGATAAAATAGACAAAGGAAGGTGCATATAAAATTATGAATATTGCTTTAATCGCACATGATGGAAAAAAGAAATTAATGCAGAACTTTTGTATAGCATACAGAGGAATCCTGAGTAAGAACGAGTTGTTTGCAACGGGTACGACAGGAAGGCTGATAGAGGAAGTGACAAATCTCAATATCCATAAGTATCTGGCTGGGCATCTGGGCGGTGAGCAGCAGATTTGTGCACAGATTGAGCATAATCAGATAGACCTTGTCATTTTTTTGCGGGATCCGTTAAATTCAAAGTCGCATGAACCGGATGTGAATAATGCGGTGAAGCTTTGCGATATGCACAACATTCCATTGGCGACAAACCTTGCATCGGCAGAGCTTTTAATTAAGTCACTTGACAGAGGAGATTTGGACTGGCGTGAAATGTACAAATAAACTTAGGACAGTATGTGTTGTATTGCTTGTTTTGATGCTGGCGGCAAATCTTGCAGGCTGTGGTGCAAAGGACTATACTTTTGCATATGATAGGAACAGAAATAATTCAAGCTTTTCTGTTGCATCACACACACAGGGAGAGACGATTGATGCCTTTGCATCAGGGCTGTGCATTGTGACTGGTGATGTTTCCGGAGGAACGACAGTTGATATGTCCCAGGCAGAGGCGGCAGGTCTGTTTGACGTTACATCAGGCAAGGTAATCTATGCAAAAAATGTCCATGAAAAACTGAATCCGGCGAGTCTTACCAAGGTACTTACGGCGTTATGCGCCTTAAAGTACGGAAACCTGGATGATGTCCTTACTGCCTCCGAAAACGTTTATATTGGTGAATCGGGCGCGGTAAAACTCGGCATCGAGGCGGGCGATACCATGACAATGGACCAGGCGCTGCATGCACTTTTATTAAAATCGTCCAATGATGTGGCTATCATGATTGCAGAACATATTGGTGGAAGCGTGGAAGGTTTTGCGGAAATGATGAATGATATGGCGAACAGTCTGGGCGCCACAAACAGTCACTTTGTCAATCCACACGGACTTACAGATCCGAATCACTACACAACAGCGTATGATTTGTACCTGATATCCAATGAAGTTTTGAAGTATGATAAATTCACAGAGTTAATACACACTTCAAATTATACATCCACCTATCATGATAAAGACAATAATGAAAAGAGTATTGATATCCAAAATTCCAATGCTTACATCAAGGGGGAGGCATTTGCACCTGATAATGTGACCGTGATTGGCGGAAAGACAGGGACTACCAGCGCAGCGGGAAACTGCCTGATTCTCTACTCAAAGGACAAATCAGGTAATCCTTATATTTCCGTAGTCCTCAAATCGAGCGACAGGACTACAATGTATCAGGAAATGACAGATTTGTTAAAGGAAATATGATATGGAAGCTGATAGTAACGGTTCAGCCTGGGTTTTTCACGGTTTGATGCCTGAAACAGGAAGCAGAAGGCTAAACTGTTATATTGATATACAAATATAAAAAGTTTAAGTTGTATTTTTCACAGTATTCATCTATAATTAAAATAAGGATATGCTAAATATAACGTATACCTGTTCAGGAACAGTCTTAAATTGTGGGACTCTGGACAATACACAAATTATAGGAGGTATTGCTATGGTGCAGCTTATTGTAGGAAAAAAGGGAAAAGGCAAGACAAAAATTATTTTGGATATGGTGAATAAAGAGGTGTCAACTGCCTCTGGAAATATCGTATATCTTGACAAAGGCAATGACCATATGTATGAACTAAATAACAAAGTAAGGCTTATTAACGTAAAGGATTATGGAGTTGCCAGTGCGGACGAATTTGTTGGCTTCATTCGTGGCATCGTTTCTCAGGATCATGATCTGGAACAGGTTTATTTTGATGGATTCTTAAAAATTTCTTGTCTTGAAGGTTCGGACAGGCTTGAAGAAATTATGAGTAAGCTCGATTCAATTAGCAATACATATGGATTTAAAATTATAGCAAGTGTTTCGGTAGATGAGGCTGAATTGTCTGACGACTTAAAGTCAAAGGTAATTGTTTCCTTATAACAAATTGAAGCAAATGGTATGTTTAAAAATGAAGCCTCGGAGAATCGTTGCCGGGGCTTTTTGATGCACACGGACACAAGTCTGTTTCCTTACTTGATTTTATTGTATGAATGGAGAATTTATCTGTGGCAGCTGAAAAACATCAGGTACATAGAAAAAAACAAAATAAGTCCGGAAAAACCATGAATCGGATCGAGTTGATGATCTTTGGCGCAATGACGTTTTATATTGTGGTCATCCTTTTTATGTACCTGAATTCCGAACCGATTCAGGGGTATGAGGTTCAGCTGGGATCCCTGTCCGTGGCAAAAACATATACAGGACTGGCAATTCGGGAAGAGGAACTGTTGACATCTCCATATACCGGCTATATCAATTATTATGTCAGGGAGGGTGAGCGTGTCTCGTCGAGGGATACGGTATACTCCGTTGATGAGAGTGGTAAGCTTGCCACACTTTTGAATGCGGGAGATATGCAGGATGCGACCTATACAGATGAAGAACTTGGGGAATTTCGGGCAGAAGTAATACAGTTTGACAGGATGTTTGATAGCAGGGAGTTCCAAAGTGTGTATGATTTCAAGTACGATTTGGAAGGTTCCGTCATGAAACTGGTGAATATCAGCATGTACGAAAATATGGAAACCCTGAATAAATCCAGTCTGGGCGGAATGGTATCACTGTGTACGGCGGGGAAAACCGGTTATATTGTATACAGTACAGACGGGTACGAGAATCTGACACCTGAGCAGATAACGCCAGAACTGTTTGACCAGACAACGTATGAGAAAAAACGAGTAAATAACAATGACCTGATAGAGAAAAATGCGACAGTGGGAAAGCTGGTCACTGATGAAAACTGGTCGCTGATGATACCTGTAGAGCCGGAACGAGCCGTCGAGCTTGAAGAAGAAGAATATGTGAAAGTGAAGTTCATTAAAACCCAGGAGATTTCATGGGGACAGGTTGCCATCCACCATCTTGCAGATGGTGATTATGCACAGCTTATCTTTAATAATTCCTGTGTTTCTTTTTGCACAGACCGCTTTGTGGACATTGAGCTTGTTGTCGATGACAAGCAGGGACTCAAGATACCGAATTCCGCGATAGCGGAAAAGGAATTTTTTATTATTCCGGCAGAATATATGAGCAAAGGCGGCGCAAATGGAAATTACGGCGTTTTGATGGAAAAACCGGATGAAAACGGAAATCTCGTCTATGAATTTGTGGAGACAACCGTTTACAATTCCGATGACAATGAATTTTATGTTGACAACAGTAACCTAAGTGTCGGGAATTATATTTGCAAACCGGAATCCACGGAGAAAATGGCAGTCAGTAAGTCTGGTACATTGAAGGGCGTATATAATATGAACAAAGGTTATGCGGACTTCAAACAGATAACGATACTGGATGAAAATGACGAGTATTCCATTGTCAGTTCCAATACCAAATATGGGCTTACTGTTTATGACAGGATTGTGCTGGATGCATCCAGCGTAAATAATGATGATTTTATTTATCACTGATACACTAGAGGAACTGTAAACATATAATTTTACAGTCCCTAATAATGAAGCGAAATGGAGCATATCATGGAAGAGATAACAATAAAAGAGAATATCCAGGCAGTTAAGGAAACGATTGCCAGGGCGTGTGAAAAATCAGGAAGAAAGGCGGAAGATGTGACGCTGATTGCCGTAAGTAAGACAAAACCAGTGGAAATGCTTATGGAGGCATACGCGTGTGGATGCAGGGATTTTGGGGAAAACAAGGTTCAGGAACTGCTTGACAAATATGAAGTGATGCCCAAGGACATCAGGTGGCATATGATTGGACACCTCCAGAGAAACAAGGTAAAATATATTGTTGATAAGGTCTGGATGATACACAGTGTTGATTCCCTGAGACTGGCAGAGGAAATCAGTAAGGAGGCTACAAAGAAGAACATATGTGTTAATATTTTGATAGAGGTAAATGTGGCAAACGAGGAAACAAAGTTTGGGATAACGTGCGAGGAAGTGAGACAACTTGTGCAAGATGTTGCAAAACTGCCTAATATTTGTATAAAAGGTCTGATGACAATTGCACCTTTTGTGCAAGATGCTGAGGAAAACAGAATTTATTTTAGCAAATTAAAAAAATTAGCAGTTGACATTATGGAGGAAAACATTGATAATATAACTATGGAAAATTTATCTATGGGTATGACAGGGGACTATGGTGTAGCTGTTTCAGAGGGAGCTACATATGTTAGGGTAGGAACCGGTATCTTCGGAGTAAGGCAGTATGTGCCGTAGGGAAAGGAAATATGACTATGGGAGTAATGGACAAGTTTTTAGATGCACTGCATTTAAACAGTGACGAGGGAGACTACGATGATGACGATTTCTATGACGAGGGTGAAATCGTAGACAATACAGTCAGAAAACCCATGAGAGCAGTTCGTGATGATGACGATTATGATGAACCGGTAGAAAAAGTAAAGAAGCAGTCACAAAAGGTAACACCCATCAGACCAGTAAAAAAAGTACCTGGCAGTGGGATGGAAGTATGTGTGATAAAACCGACAAGCGTGGAAGATGCCAGGGAAATTACGGAGACACTTTTGGCGAACCGTACAGTTGTACTGAATTTAGAGGGACTTGATGTTGAGATTGCCCAGAGAATCATTGATTTTGCATCTGGTTCTACGTATGCAATCAATGGAAACCTTCAGAAGATTTCCAATTATATTTTTATTATTACACCGGCGAGTGTTGATATTTCAGGAGATTTTCAGGAGATTTTTTCAGGGACATTTGATGTTCCCCCTATTTCGCACGGCGCTTTTTGATTTGGGATAACGAAGAAAGAACTTCCCGCTTTAGGCGGGAAGTTTTTAAGTGGAGGAAATTTATGTCACAGAGATTAAAAATTAATCTGAACGACCAGCCTATCTATGATATTGTTTATGAACAGGATTTTCAGAATCTGGCAAAAGAGCTGGAACCGTTTGGAATCAACGAAAGAAAACTGTGTGTGATAACGGACACAAGGGTAAAGGGCTTCTATGCGGATGCAATATGTGAAGAGCTGAAAGACAATTGCAAAGAAATCGTTGTTTATGATTTCCCAAATGGAGAGGAAAACAAAAATCTTGATACGGTCAGGAATATTTATGCGTTTTTGATACAAAATAAATTTGGACGCAAAGACATGCTTCTGGCGCTTGGCGGCGGCGTTGTGGGTGACACGACAGGATTTGTTGCTGCAACGTATCTGCGCGGCATTGATTTCATACAGGTGCCCACAACGCTTCTGGCGCAGGTGGACAGCAGCATCGGCGGCAAAACCGGTGTTGATTTTGACCAGTACAAAAATATGGTAGGGGCTTTCTACATGCCGAAGCTGGTTTATATGAATGTGTCCACGCTCAAAACGCTTGACGACAGGCAGTACTATTCGGGAATGGGTGAGGTTCTGAAGCATGGACTTATCAAGAGTGCAAGGTTCTATGAATGGATTATTGACAATATGTATGAAATCCATGAGAGAAACCTTGAAACCTTGGAAGACATGGTATACAAAAGCTGTACCTGCAAAAAACTTGTCGTTGAGAAAGACCCGACAGAGAAAGGTGAGCGTGCCATCCTGAATTTTGGACACACAATCGGTCATGCAATTGAAAAGGCGAAGAATTTTGAACTGATGCATGGGGAATGTGTTGCGCTTGGCTGTGTTGCCGCTGCCTATATTTCGTGGAAAAGGAATATGCTGTCTAAGGATGAATATTATGAAATTCGGGACATGTTTGTGCCGTTTAACCTGCCAATTTCAATAGAAGACATTAACCCTGAAGAAATATATGCGCTGACAACCTCCGACAAGAAAATGGAAGGGAATCAGATTAAATTTATCCTGTTAAAAAAGGTTGGAAAAGCCATGATTGACACGACTGTTTCAAAGGAAGAAATAATAGCGGGAATCAATGAAATTTATTTTACGGACGAGGATTGGGATGAATAAAAAGAAAAAAATTTTATTAACTGTTGATGCGTTGTTGTTAATTCTGCTGATTGTTCTTGACCAGGTGACAAAGTATTATGCAATCAAAGCACTTACAGATAACCATACAAAGGTAATCTGGGAGGGTGTGTTTGAGCTACACTATCTTGAGAACAAGGGCGCTGCATTTGGCATGCTGCAAGGTCAGAAAGTATTTTTCGTGCTGATTGCCGTCACGATTCTGGCGGTAATCGTCTATGTACTGCTCAAGACGCCCTATCAGAAGATGTATACGAAGCTGCATATATCGCTTATTTTTATAGCGAGCGGTGCAATCGGAAACCTGATTGACCGGCTGAAATTTGGCTATGTTGTTGACTTCCTTTATTTCAGCCTGATTAACTTTCCTGTTTTTAATGTAGCGGATATCTGCGTGACACTTTCTTCTATTTACCTTGTTTTTTTACTGGTGTTTGTATACAAGGAATCCGATTTGGAATTTCTCACGTTCCGGACAAAAAAGTTCCGGGATATCAAATAAGGTGTGCGAATGAATGAAATTGTATTTGATATTCTGCCAGAAATGGAAGATGAGCGCATTGACAAATGTATCAGCAATTATATGGAGAACTTATCCAGAAGTTACATTCAGAAAATTATTAAAGAAGGCAATGTATATGTAAATGATGCGGTTATCAAGGCAAATTACAGGGCAAAGGTTGACGACAGGGTAAGATTTACCATACCAGATTCTGTGGAACCGGATATTCCGGCACAGGACATTCCACTGGACATCCTGTATGAGGACGAGGATATTCTGATTGTCAATAAACCGAAAAACATGGTCGTGCATCCGGCTCCGGGACATTATGAGGGGACTCTGGTAAATGCGGTCATGTTTCATTGTAAGGACAGGCTTTCCGGCATTAACGGTGTTATGCGCCCCGGAATCGTCCACCGGATTGACAAGGACACAACAGGCTCTGTCATTGTCTGCAAGAATGATGAAGCACACAATGCCATAGCTGCGCTGCTCAAAACACATGACATTACCAGAAAGTACAGAGCCATCGTATACGGCAATGTGAAAGCGGAGCAGGGAACTGTGGATGCCCCGATTGGGCGGCACCCCAATGACCGCAAAAAAATGGCTGTCAATGAAAAAAATGGAAAACAAGCCGTAACGCATTACCATGTGCTGGAACGTTTTGGGCAGTATACTTATATTGAATGTCAGCTTGAGACTGGCAGGACACATCAGATAAGGGTACATATGGCCAGCATTGGGCATCCCCTGCTGGGCGATACGGTGTATTCCAACAGGAAGGCACCCTTCCGTCTGGAAGGTCAGGTGCTGCATGCCATGACGTTAGGCTTCATTCATCCCGGAAGCGGAGAATATGTCGAGTTTGAGGCACCGCTTCCTGCATATTTTGAAAACCTTTTGTCTGTGCTAAGGAATCAATGAGTATTTATTTCACTTTAGTATTAAATATCTTTTATAAAAGAGAGACAAAAAAATAAAAAATAATTTGAATTTTTTGTTTAAAAAAGATATAATGAAATTGTATTATAAAAATATGTCAGTCAGAAAGGGTGAACACTATGAATACTATAATTACAATCGGACGTCAGTTTGGTTCTGGGGGACATGAAATTGGGGAGAAGCTCGCAAATCATTACGGAATTAAATGCTTTGACAAGGAGCTGCTTTCCAGGGCTGCGAAGGAAAGTGGTTTCTGTGAAGAAATGCTTAGAAACCATGACGAGAGACCAACAAATTCCTTCCTTTACAATTTAGTTATGGATACCTATACATTTGGATATAATTCTTCTTCATTCGTGGATATGCCTATCAGCCACAAGGTTTTTATGGCGCAGTTTGATACCATCAAGAAGATTGCGGAGGAAGAAGCATGCGTTATTGTCGGGCGCTGCGCTGACTATGCCTTGCAGGAATACAAGAATTGCCTGCATCTCTTTATCCACGCCAACGAGGATGCAAAGATTGAGCGAATCAAGAAGAAATATGATGTTGACGCTGACAAGGCACGTGAGATGATGGTCAAGAAAGACAGACAGCGGCAGAGCTATTACAACTATTATTCCACCAAGAAATGGGGACGCTCGGACAGCTATGACCTTTCAATCAACAGCAGTATTCTCGGTGTTGACGGGACGGTCAAACTGATTATCCAGTACATAGAGGACTTTGAGGCAAAAAATAAATAAATCAGACACAAAAAGCATCTCGGTGAGGTGCTTTTCATTTATACTACAGGTATATTGTTTTATTACGTTCTGCATGGTATAGTAAATGCATGGAGTGGTTTACAAACATACTTTATTATAGGGCTATAGCTCAGTTGGTAGAGCAGGTAAAAAGGAGCTTTGTCAAAAGCTCTTGCAGCAATTTTATCCAAGGACTTATAATCCCCGTGTCGCTGGTTCGATTCCGGCTAGCCCTATTTCTAAGATATGCATACCGTATCTTGGTTTTACAGTATTTTTCAGAATGGAGGGAGAGGAAATGGGCTTCATGCAGAATATCAAGAACATGTTAAACAGCGGATACAGTGCTTCTGTGACAGAAAATGGCGCAGTCGGTTATCAGACCACAGGGAAAGCGCTGCTTGATTTGAACTTTTCTGTCTCTTCATGCAGAAATGCCGCACCCGAGGAGATTGCAGGCAAGTTTGTGAAGGCTTACTATGAGAATCCGAAGCTCGCCGTCCGGTGGCTTTTCTTTGCGGGCGACGTGCGGCAGGGACTGGGAGAGCGCAGGCTTTTCAAAACGCTGATTATATATCTGGCAGATAACCATCCTGACATAGCAAGGGCTTTGATGCCTCTGATACCGGAGTACGCAAGATGGGATATTATTGTGGCGCTGTTGGATACGCCGCTTGCGAATGAAGCTGCCACCCTGATAAAGAGACAGATGCAGGAGGACAGTATCAACATGGAAAAGGGAAAATCCATCAGCCTTTGTGCGAAATGGCTTCCTTCCGGAAATGCATCTGCGGAACACACAAGAAGGATGGCGCGCATATTGGCAGAAAAACTTTCCATGACAAACAGGCAGTATCGTCAGATACTGTCCGCGCACCGAAAATACCTGGATGTCGTGGAAGTGAAGATGAGCAGCAAAAGATGGGCTGAAATCGACTATGGTGCGGTTCCGTCAAGGGCAAACCTTGTGTATAACAAGGCATTCTTGCACAATGACGAGGAGCGCCGCAGGGAGTTTTTGGGTGCCGTAAAAAAGGGTGAACAGACCGTTCATGCAGAAGTACTTTATCCGCATGATGTTGTACACTCCTATATAAAGAACGGTGAACGCGCGTGGACAAAGATTCTCGCGCCAGTCGATGATACACTTGAGGAATTGTGGAAAGCGCTTCCTGATTATGTTCAGGGTGCAGCAAATACCCTCTGCATTGCAGATGGTTCCGGAAGCATGACCACCACTGTCGGGAATACGCAGGTAACCTGTCTGGATGTGGCAAATGCACTGGCAATTTATTTTTCGGAACACTGTATGGGACAGTTCCGGAATACGTATATCACATTCAGCCAGACCCCGCAGTTTGTTGATTTATCTAAAGGCAGGTCGCTTCACGACAAGATAGAAATTGCACTGCACTACAACGAGGTTGCAAATACCAATATCGAGGCAGTTTTTGACTTGATTTTGCGAACGGCGGTACAGTGCCGGATGCCGCAGCCAGAGCTTCCTGAAAATCTCTTGATTTTGTCCGATATGGAATTCGATTCCGCAACAAGAAGTTATGTCAACGGAAAGTCGGTATCACCCGATGAAAAACTGTTTGATACATTTGCCAGAAAGTATGCGGCGCATGGCTATCGTCTGCCCAGACTGGTATTTTGGAATATCTGCAGCAGAACCAACACTATTCCCATCAGGGAAAATGCGCTTGGCGTTGCGCTTGTGAGCGGATTTTCGCCTGTTATCGTGAAGATGGTACTCAGCAATGAGATTAATCCATACAAGGCGCTTGTGGAACAGCTTATGGTGCCGAGATATGATGCAGTGGAGCAGGCTGTAGAGCGGGTCATGGAAGCATGTTAAATGGAATGATAACGAGGGATAAAAGACAGTTTTGCCTTATGGCGGCTGTCTTTTTCATATGAAATTTTAAATACTATTGAACTTTTTGGGGCAGAATAGAAGTCTTATATAATATACTGGTACTAAAAATTTCCTTGCAGGGGTGACAAATGAGTAACAAAAAAGACAGACAGGCTATCGTTCAATCGGCAGTCGAGGCATACTATGATGACATTTACCGTTTTTGCCGCTATTATACAGGCAATGAAACGGATTCCTATGACATTGCACAGGAAGTATTTCTGCGTTTTATGAAATACATGGATTCCTGCGGGCATAAGAACATAAAAGGGTATCTGATTATGATTGCCCGAAATCTGTGCTGTGATTATTTCCGCAGACAGGCAAGGCAGAAGGAAAACACCGTTTCCCTTGAGCAAATAGCACATACGGCAGAAATTACAATGGACTGTATGGGTATGCAGGGCAAATGTACAAACACTGACAGGTCAATTGAAGACTGTGACAGCTGGATTTTTTTGCAGGAACTGCTGCAAAGCATTCCGCAGGAACAGAGGGAGGTTGTGATACTGAGAATCCATGACGGTTTCAAATTTCAGGAAATTTCCAGAATAACGGGATGCAGCCTGTCAACGGCAAAGTCCCGTTTCCGTCTGGGAATTGCCAGCATAAAGAAAAAGATGGCAAGAATGGGGGATTATTATGGAGGGAAATTGTAGTGAAATAAAAAAATTGTTTGCGGAAAACGACAAAACCATCGTGATTGACGGAGAAAAAAAGAAGCAGGCATTGGAACAAATAAGGACAAACATGCAAGGGAACGCATCATCTGTGCAAAAAAGCAAGTGGCAGATATTAAAAATCCAGATTTGTTACATGGACAAGGCCATTTTATTGATGCATCTGACGGTCTGTATAGGATTTGTCTTACTGGGAAAATGGCAGTTTTGGGAGCGGTCTTCCACAATTTTTGCATGTGTGCTGGGCGCGCTGTCCTTAATTGAAGTCAGCCATATGTTTTTTTCAGGAATGACGGAGGTTGAAGAAAGCTGTTACTTTAATGTACGGCAGATTGTCGTGTTCCGTATGGCATGCTCCGGGATAATCAGCCTGGCGGCGCTGCTGGCTGCCTTAGTGACAGCCGGAGGAGAAGAGGGTGTGCCAGTTATGGAAATGGGGCTATATATGCTGGTGCCGTTTGTGTTTACAGAATGCGTCTGCATGACTGTAATGATTACAGAGAGTGGCAGAAGAAATAAAGTGGTGCTCATAGCCGCAGGGATATTTTCCGTGTTATTCTGGAGTGTGCTTTCTTGCGTACCCCATCTCTATGAAGCATCCGCGACTGCCTTCTGGGGATTGGCATTTTTTGCAGGTATGGGCATATCTGCCATTCAGACAAAAAGATTTTTCAGGGCATTGGAAAAGGGGGAAATATTATGTGTAGATTAGAGCTGATGGGCATTGAAAAAACATATAAGGACAAAAAGGCTGTAAAAGACCTGACTGTTGGCTTTGACAATGGCGTGTACGGACTACTTGGTGAAAATGGTGCAGGAAAGACGACATTGATGCGTATGATTGTCGGCATCCTGAAGCCCACACAAGGGCAGATTTGCTGTGACGGCATACCGATACAGCAGCTTGGCGGCGCGTATCGCAGCCTTCTGGGATATCTTCCGCAGGATTTTGGTTATTACAAGGACTTCACCGCAGTGCGGTTTCTAAACTATATTGCGGCTTTAAAGGCGGTGGATCCTGAGACTGCAAAAGAGCGGATTGCGCATATTTTGGAAACAGTGGGGCTGGCAGAGTACAGGGATAAAAAATTAAAAACTTTTTCCGGCGGCATGATAAGGCGGATTGGGATTGCACAGGCACTGTTGAACGAGCCGGAAATACTGATACTGGATGAACCGACAGCGGGGCTGGACCCTAAGGAGCGCGTGCGTTTCCGGAATATCATCAGCTCCCTTGGAAAAAAACGGATTGTCATTCTGTCGACGCACATTGTCTCCGATGTTGCGTATATCGCAAATCAGATAATACTTATGAAGCACGGACAGTTTGTAAAAACAGGGACACAGGAGCAGATGCTGGCGCCTGTGTCGGGATGTGTCTGGAAGTGTACCGTTCCTGAAGAAATTGCGGCAGAGCTGAATGAAACATATGCGGTGAGTAACCTCAAAGGATGCGGCGAACAGGTCGAGCTTCGGATTGTTTCCAAAAAGAAGCCCCATCCGGATGCCGTAATCGTGGAACCAGTATTGGAAGATGCGTACTTATATTACGATATTTAGGAGCTGAAGGAGGATAAACCATGAGATTATACAAAATGGAATTATACAAAATATGTTCCAAAAAATTATTTATATGCAGTGCAATAGCAGCGCTAACCATTATCATACTGTATGCCGGAATTTTCGTGGTTGGCGCAGAGACGACGATAAACGGTGTGAAATACACAGGACTTGAGGCAGTGAAAATGGACAGGAAGATTACGGAGGAGTGGAAAGGGGTACTTACGGACGAAAAGGTGGCGCAAATTGTTGAAAGGTATGGATTTCCCAGCGGTGTCAGCGAGAATTACAATTATTTTCTGGACAGAAATTTCCTGAATAATTTTGTCATGCGAGAGTTTTCAGACGGATATTTTCATGGACGGGACGACTATCATGTCGCAACCCGCGTATACCCTATTGCGGAGACAAAGCTTGGAAAAGCAAGCGAGGCGTCTGGGAAGCCGATTGTACTGGAATACGGCTATGGATGGCAAGTATTTAACATTGTATTGGAGATAAGCTGTATGGTGGGAATCCCTTTCGTGCTGTTTGCCTTATCACCCATTTTTTCCGAAGAAAATTACATTAATATGCGTCAGATATTATTTACTACTAAGGAAGGAAAAACAAGGGCTGTCACTGCAAAAATTATGGCAGGCATAACTGTCGCGGCAGGCGCTTATGCAGTAATTCTCACACTGAATTTTGTGTTTGTGTGGAGTGTGTTCGGGCTTGACGGAGGAGAGTGCCTGTATCAATGGGTGATGGAAGACTATGTCCGGACATGGAATAATTATCATAATATCTCAACAATGTACATCAGGGACTTTATCTGGATGGCGGCTGTTTTTTGTTTTATCGGAATAATCGAAGCCGCTTCGATTATCCTATACTTTTCGGCACACTGCAACAGTCCGTTCCAGTCTGTCATAATATCTGCCCTGTGTCTGGCTGCGCCGGTCTGCGTCAGCACGGTCTGGCGCGGGAACTTCAACAGCATAATGTTTATTGCCAGCCAGCTGTCTGATGTGCTTTTGCTTGGCATTGCATTTACGAGCTTTGTCCCGGACATATCCGGCAGGGCAGGCAAGGCCGCCCTAAAGTCATTGTGCTGCATACTGCCTTTGTCAGTGGGCATCTATTTTCGGAGGAACTTTCCATTTTATAATACAATTCCCTTTATGCTGGTTCTGACGGAAGGCTATTCTGATATCGACATATACCTTTCACGTTATCCGGGGATAAGAGTCATGATAGTTCTCTTTGCCGCATTTTCATCAGCAGCATTTATTGTATGCAGCCATAAAAAATACAAAAGCTTATAAGGAGCAGTATACAGCATTGCAATACATGGAAAAACATGGTATACTAATACCATAGTCAAATTTACAAAAACTATTACAGGGAAAAGGTGGAGCAATGCAAGAATACATATGTCCCAAATGCATGACAAGGATAACAGTGGCAGCAGAAAAAAGATTACTGTCATTATATTGCAGGAACTGTATGAAAACAAAACAGTTAAATATGTTACGGCTGATACAAAAGCGCAGACCAGGACACATGGAGGGCGTATATATTTTTGCAGCAGAAAAGAAAGAGCAAGAACTGTTTCAAAGACGTAAAAAAACAGGAAAGATAGACGAAAAACTTGAATAATCGAGTAGGAGAATGTCCTTCTCGCCGCGCGGGGTGCGTGCAGCAAAGCTGCTAATTTCCTTACCACCCCTGCGCATAAAAAAACCGTAAGGGTATGACAGCCTTTGCGGTTTTTTTATGTGCAGACCCATGCAGAAGAAATATACCCCTAGGCGGCGCACGAGTCGTAGTATTAACAATCAAAAAATGCAATAAATTAAGGGACTATAATTGACAAACTATCAATTGATAGCTATAATATCAATTGATAGTTTATGATGATTGGAGATTGATAAATGGCGAGAAGTTCACTTTTTAAAACAATTCATATAGAATGCCCGGTCTGTAATGTATTCCATCAGGTGGAAGAGCGGGTAAGGATGTCAAGCACCATCATAAAAGGCGAGAAAGTATTTTACGAGGAGCATTATTTTGTATGTACAAACAATAATATTGACAGCACTACGGAAGAGGATGAAAGTCCAGAAAAACAGTCTAAGGACAGGAAGAAGCAGGAATTTAAAACGGAAAGCCTTAACAATACAAATCTGTTGTCAGCCGGAAACGCTTACCGGAAAATGCACAATCTGTTGACTTCCGGGGAAATTTCGGACATACGGGAAAACTATGGGCTGACACAGGTGGAGTTAGCCCGGCTGTTAGGCTGGGGCGAAGCGACAGTTGCCCGATATGAGAGCAGGGCGATTCAGGATGCGGCTTACGACACAATGCTGTGCATGATAAAAGAAAATCCACTTATGGCACTCCGGTTTCTGGAGAGGAATGGCGATAAATTTCCGGAAGCCAAAAGAATGCAGATACGAACAAGAATGATTGAAAAGCTGGATTCCTGTGGGAGGGAGTTTTTGTCACGCCAGGTGTTTGAAAGCGCATATGCAAAATTGCCGGTTCCTTCTGATTTCAACGGCTACAGGCTGCTTGATATTGACAAACTTGAATGTGTTGTTTCTTATTACGCAGAACGTATCACAGAGCTTTACAAAGTCCGTCTCATGAATTTGCTCTGGTATGCAGATGCCCTGTCCTTCAAAATACAGGGAAATTCCATGACAGGGATGGTCTACCGCCATGAACACATGGGAATATTTCCTGTTGGGCACGACAGCCTGACTGTCCTCAGAAATGTAAATGTGCGCAAGGAAGATGACTTTGAAGCAACCAAATACCAATTCTACCCCAACAGTGTACTTGATATGTCAGAACTGTCCAAAAATGAAACGAAGATCCTTGATGCTGTAATTTTAAAGTTTAGAAATTTCAGCGACAGGAATTTAGTGGAATATGTGAACCAGGAAATTGCATATAAGCAGACAGACCAGCATGATATGATTCCCTATAGCCTTGCAAAGAAGATACACGGTTCATTTGGATTATAAATTATAATCCACGCTAAATTTGGGAGGACAAAAAATGTCACAACATAAGAAGATTATCGCAGCCGGTATTTTTACCGTGAATATAATGCTGTTAGACGCATGCAGCAGTGGCACACAAATTGAGCCAAATGCAATACAGGACAATGCAGTATCGAAACAAAATATAGAAATCAACAAGACATATTTTCAGGCTTATCGGGATTTTCTGCTTTCTGCGGATATTGATTCCTGTCACGATTTTCCTATTTATGGATACTATTTGCTTGATTTCAATTTTGACAGGATACCTGAACTTGGCGTATACCACCATTCGGGTGGTTCCATGGGAGGGTACTTCACTTTTTATTGTTTTAATGGTGAGGACATCGTTCCTGCTGTGCTGGATGAGGATGGAGAGCCGGTACAAATTTCAGATTACACAAAGATACTTGCCAATTATGATGATAGAAAAATATATTTGCTGAAGGAGATGTATTTACTGACTGGAAATATGAATGGTACCTATGGGTATCTCAGGGAAATCACAAGTAATGATAATGTTCTGTATTGTTCTGATTTACTAAGACTTGATGTTGATTATGAACAGGCGATGGAAACAGAATTAGCAAATGGAATTATACAATATGATAGTGAGGATGATTTTTTGTCGGATTCCTCTATTGCAAAATGTCTGCTTACAGAATCTTACGAAAATGGGAACTGGGTGAAAATCTCCCCGCAGGAATATAGAATAATTAAAAGGCGGCTGATACCAGAAGAAAATTCGTATGTAAACCTTCTTGATACAGATGTATATATGTTATTGCGCGAATGTGACATACAAATAACAGAGGAAGAAATAAATTCGTTATTTTCTAAATGGAAAGGAATGAAATAAAATTTTCAGCGTCCCTTATAAATAGAAGAGATATCTATTTATTCGCAAAAGAATACTTTAACGAATAGTTACTACCTGTCCCAAAAGCCCCACATGTTATAGCGAGGCTTTTTATGCACAGAGTGTCTAAATGGATTTTTCGATTGTTATTTCAGATCATCCTCCTGATTGTCCTTTGCATTGTCTTTCTCATTTTCTTTGTTAAGTTTGAGGGTTTCATGTCCCTTTACCAGAATTTTTGTAATCTGGGCAAAGGGCTTCCTGTCCTTTGTGGAGAACTCGACAAATTCCTTGGAGCTTGTATCAATATATAAAAGTCTTAGGTATTTTCCAGTTTCCGCAGACAGATTCTTGGATGTCAGCCTTGTTTCAATGAGCGATTTCATAAATGCAAACAATATTGCAAATATCGGGACGCCGACGATCATTCCCAGGATACCCCAGAGACCTCCAAACAATGTAATGGAAAAGATAACCCAGAAGCTTGATAGCCCGGTGGAACTTCCAAGTATCTTTGGACCAATGATATTTCCGTCAACCTGCTGAAGAATGATTACAAAAATCACAAAATAAAGAGCCTGTAGCGGGTCAATAAAAAGAATTAATAATGTAGAGGGAATCGCACCCAAAAACGGTCCAAAAAACGGAATAATATTTGTAACACCAATAATAACACTGATTAGGACACAAAATGGTGTTCCAAGTATGCTGGTCACTGCAAAGCAAATGACACCGATTATGATGGAATCCAGTATTTTTCCCACAAAAAATCCACCAAAAGTCTTATGTGCAAAACGTACATTGCTGATAAAGCGGTTTGCGCGGTTAACAGAACAAAATGCATACACTATTTTTTTTGCCTGCGCTGCAAACAGTTCCTTGCTCGCTAATAGGTAAATTGAAATAATAAAGCCGATTACCAGATTCCAGACTTCTTTAAATATAGAATAAACACTCATTGAAACAGATGTAATCACATTAACCAGGCCATTCAATTGTGACAGCATTTTCGTGACATCATTAAAACTGTTTAATTGCGGCATTACTTTCGTATTAATCAATGTTGTAAAATCCATGGAAGACTGATTGATAAAGTCTATCACACTCTTTTGAAATTCTGGATTATCATTTAACAGTTTGGAAATCCATAACCCCAGTGTATTAATATAGCTGGGAAACTGCTCCAAAATAATACGGATACTATTTGCAATCTGTGGAATGACGATTGAGAAAAAACTTCCTACCGCCCACAAAACGAGTACATCTGTAATGATAATTGAAACAAATCTTTTTTGGCTCTTTTTATCCCCTTTTTTCAGGAATTCAAAAAACGGAGTGATCATAGTACGTTCTGTTGCATTTACAATCGGTGCAAGCAAATATGCAAGAATGAATCCATCAATAATCGGCATTAATATAACAAAAAAATTCTTAATGGTTAATGACAAGCTGGAAAGGTGAAAAATTACATAATAACCCGCAAATCCTCCAAGTATTACTAAAAAAGCGGTAAGCCCCCATTTCACGTAGGTCTTATTATCTTTCATTCGTTGATTACTCTCCTATCTTTTATAAATATTGTATTGGAATTATATTGAAAATGGTATAAAATAATTATAGCATATTATCTCTAATATTTATACAAAATTTACGCGCAAAAATAAAATTCAGGAAGCGATTAAAATGGAAAAAACAAATAAGACAACCTATCATGATGAAGTCAATAAAAAAAATATTACACACCTAAGGGAACTGCTCGATACCCTTCCGCCATTCTGTGGGCAATATTTTAGGGGAATGCAGGAATATACATCAAGCCGGACGCGAGTTGCCTATGCGTATGATATTCGCGTATTTTTTGAATATTTACATGAAAGCAACCCTATTTTCAAGAAAACACCAATAAAAGAATACCGACTTGAAATTCTCGATGAGATTACGAGAATGGACATCGAAGAATATCTTGAACACTGTACATACTACACCAAAGATGGTAAGGAATACATGAATGATGAAAGGGGAAAGGCAAGAAAGTTAGCATCACTAAGGAGCTTTTATAACTATTTTTTCAGGAACGAAATGATAGAAAAGAATCCTGCGGCTCTTGTAAAAATGCCCAAACTGCATGACAAGGAAATCACACGTCTGGATCCCGACGAAGTCGCGATATTGCTGGATATCGTCGAGACAGGTGAAAAGCTGACAAAAAAACAGCTGCAATATCATCAGAAAAATAAAATACGGGATGTCGCACTTCTGACCCTTATGCTTGGCACCGGAATACGAGTATCGGAATGTGTCGGTATTGACATTCAGGATGTTGACTTCAAAAACAATGGCATAAAGGTGCGCCGCAAAGGCGGTTATGAGGCAGTTGTATATTTTGGTGAGGAAGTAGAGCTCGCGCTCCTCGACTACCTTGAGCAGCGCTCAAATATGTCACCTGCCCAAGGTCATGAGGATGCTTTGTTTCTGTCAATGCAGAATAAGCGGATTACCGTGCGCGCCGTGGAAAACCTGGTCAAAAAATATGCTTCCATGGTTACATCCCTAAAGAAGATAACCCCCCACAAACTGAGAAGCACTTATGGCACTACCCTTTACAGGGAAACTGGAGACATTTATCTTGTGGCAGATGTATTGGGACACAAGGATGTAAATACTACCCGAAAGCATTATGCTGCACTTGAAGAAAACAGGCGCCGCCAGGCTGCCAAAGCTGTAACCTTGCGAGAAAAGCGTTGAACATTCAAACACGCACTAGTACAGCATTGCTTAAATATCAGTGATTAAACCGCTAACGGTATCCCGG
>ERZ778504.208-NODE-208-length-65293-cov-8.312165_pt1 | contig 65293 bp, 58 predicted proteins | sample MGYA00510046_ERZ778504 | MGnify/ENA primary metagenome ERZ778504 (study PRJEB29527, sample SAMN07138964) | mouse gut metagenome | material: feces | host: mouse | place: China:Nanjing | collected 2016-01-25 ...
GGGGCAGAGACTATTATAAAAGTGAGAATCCTAGAATCTATGTTAATACTAAAACGCGCAACAAGGAGCCTTTTTTCTTGCATTCATGTAATGTTTATGATGGTTCTGTTTTAGCAGTTTTTCCAAAGTTTGAGGTAGATTCTATAATGTTGAAAATGTTATGCGAAAAGCTTAATAATGTGGATTGGGAGGAGCTTGGATTTGTATGCGATGGGCGATTTTTGTTTTCACAACGAAGTCTAGAAAATGCAATGCTAGATTCTAACTTTTTAGAATTTACAAACAATAGAATCGTCAATGAAGTAGAGGGTGTTAACCGCGTGGTGTATGATATCACAAGCAAACCACCGGGCACGATTGAGTGGGAGTGAGAGATGAACTACTTTCTAAACCAAAGCATAGAATTATTTGTCCTCATATAATGAAATATATAAAATTAATATAGTTATAGAATAAGTGTTATGATAAACACAATGAAAAATGGATAAAAAGTGCGGCAGGGATTGTTTAATTACACTTTTGTGATAACCATTTCATTTGTTTAGTATCTTATTAGGTAAAATGAGAAAGATGAGTATAGAGAGGAAAACTTATTTAGATAATCAATTTTATCAAAAGTATTATCCTTGGTGTGGAACTACAAGTCTTGGAATCTATTGTGTTAGCAGGATTGCAAGCTATTATAATTGGGCAATAAAGCTGATGAAGAAATATTTAAAACAAAGAGATTTGTTTGAAGTCAATTGATAAATTTTGTGAGCTTCAAGAACCTGCAATTCTTTGTAGCTCACGCTTAAATCTTGCTCAAGATTGTCTAATATGTATGATACGCCTTTGCGACGATTTTCCATTTGCCATTGCTCTTAAAAAGCTGGTGTAAATCTGTGAAGTTTAATCCATGCCAATTTTCTATTATCACCCGAACACTCGCGATACTCTCATCAACATAAAGCACATCAATGCGAGATTTTGTGTCTTTTGCCTCTCCACTTTCATCAAGCACTTTGTAGAGATTCTCTATACTTCCACTCACTAGGCTACCATCTTTGTTTGTGCCTTGCATAATGGCATCTTTGGCAAAGGCTTGTTTAGCAATTTCACTTTTGCCTTGATTTGAGCCTTCTAGGTAGGTTTGTATCACTTGGATAATCGCTTCGTATTCACTAATTTTTGTCATTTTTTCTCCTTTAATTTTATTATAACTTGCAAAGCAATTTGGTGTGCTTCCAAAAGCCAATACACCCGCAATTTTTACGGAAGTTTTTAAAAAGCCTCTGCGTTTGAGATTCTTACATTTGCTCATTTGGATTTATCCCAAGACTTTGCGCAAATGTGCCCTATAATCTGCAATATATTGTTCTGCTTTAGGATTCTTTACTACATCATAGCAAGTAAAGCTAAGTAATGCAGACATTCCTACAAATTCGTGTGCTTTATGTAAATGCAAATTTACTCCGTCTATGCCGATTCCTCCAAAAAATTCGTTTTTATCTTCAAATGCGTTGAGCGGAGCATTCCAAGTCGTGCTAAACAGATATTTTTTTCTTTTTAGTAAGCCGCCTGTGCCATAGTTTTTGTTTGGATTGTCTCTGTGGCGTCCATCTCCTATTAAAAATTGACCTGTCTTAGCTCCTGCCATAAAGACTTTGTCAATGTATTCTTTAACAATCCAAGGTTCGCCCATCCACCAGCCCGGAAATTGCCAAATTAAAACATCAGAGCTTAGAATCTTTTGAGCTTCTTGGGTTTCATCGTAACCTTTATCAATGTGTGTTTCTATCACATTCAAGCCTAAAGATTCTAAAGTCTCTTTTGCCACTTCTTGCAAAGCCGCGCTAAGTTTGCCGCCGGATTCACAAAAAGCCTTACCGCCATTCAGTAGCAGAATCGTTTGCATTTTTACTCCTTTTAAAATTTTATTTAAGAATCTTGCGCAAAAATTCTTAAGAATTATAAATTAAACTTTAAATAAGTGCAATACGAAAATTAAAGTATGATACTCACTAGAAAGAGAGTATAATTTCTTAAAAAATTTAGGAATAAAAATGCAAAACACTTGTCCTACACAACTTTCACACGATTTATGCTTAAAAGATTCACCCTTTGCCTATACTCTTTCACTGATTGCGGGGAAATATAAAATGAGTATTCTGTATTGTCTTTTTCGTTTTGAGGTTGTGCGATATAATGAGATGAAACGTTATTTGCAGGGAGTTTCGTTTAAAACATTAACCAATGCGCTTAAAGAGCTTGAACGAGATAAATTAATAGAACGCAAAGAATATCCACAGATTCCACCAAAGGTAGAGTATCGCCTCTCTGCAAGAGGGGAGACATTGATTCCTATTTTGGATTCTATGTGTGAATGGGGCAAGAAAAATAGAGAAATTCGTTCAACTTAAAGCGGAAAGTTCTTTGCGAATGCCTGTAAAAAGCAAAAATTAACTTGCTTAAAAGTATAATAACATTTTAATTTTTAGAGGTTTGTAATGTCCAAATTTGAAACAAAATATATCTTTGTAACCGGTGGCGTCTTAAGTTCGTTAGGCAAAGGAATCACATCGTCTTCCATTGCAACTTTGCTTAAAAATTCTGGTTTTGAAGTTGGAATCTTAAAGATTGACCCTTATATCAATGTAGATCCCGGAACAATGAGTCCGCTAGAGCACGGAGAGGTTTTTGTAACCCAAGATGGTGCGGAAACAGATTTGGACATCGGACATTATGAAAGATTCTTGAATATGAATTTTTCTTCTAAAAACAATTTTACAACAGGGCAAGTTTATTTAAGCGTGATTGATAGAGAGCGCAAGGGTGGATATTTGGGAAAAACGATTCAAGTGATTCCTCATATTGTAGATGAGATTAAACATAGAATCCGATTAGCGGGTGAGGGAAAAGAGATTCTCGTTGTTGAGTTAGGCGGCACCGTTGGGGATATTGAAGGCTTACCTTTCTTAGAAGCAATGCGTGAAATGAAGCACGAATATGGAATCGAACGCGTGATTAGTTTGCATGTAACTTTGATTCCATTAATTCGTGCGGCAGGTGAGTTAAAGACAAAGCCGACACAGCATAGCGTGCAAGAGTTGCGCAGAATCGGAATCACGCCACAAATTATTATTGCACGCACAGAAAAGGAGATTCCAAAAGAATTAAAAAATAAGCTTTCTATGAGTTGTGATGTAGATTATGATTGCGTGATTATGGCACAAGATGCTAAAAGCATTTATCAAATGCCACTGAATTTTCTCAAAGAGGGAATGCTAGTGCCTATTGCTAGATTTTTAAAGTTGCCTGAATTTAAGCCTGATATGAAAGAATGGGATTTGCTTGTTAAGCAAATTTTAGCACCACAAAATGAAGTAACTATCGCATTTGTAGGGAAATATTTAACTTTGAAAGAATCCTACAAATCGCTCACGGAGGCGTTAATTCACGCGGGAGCGAATCTAGATACAAAAGTGAATATTCAATGGATTGATAGTGAGGAGCTAGAGAAAAGCGAGGAGGCTCTTAATAGTCTTAAATATGTGAATGGAATCCTTGTGCCCGGTGGTTTTGGTGAAAGAGGGATTGTCGGAAAGATGAAAGCCATAGAGTTTGCGCGAATCCATCAGATTCCATTTCTTGGGATTTGCTTGGGAATGCAATTGGCGATTTTGGAGTTTTGTCGCAATGTGCTTGGGATTAGCGATGCGGATTCTATGGAATTTAACCCAAATACAAAAGAGCCTGCAATCTATTTGATTGAGAACTTCATTGACCAGCAAGGCAAGGAGCAGATTCGCACACATACTTCGCCTATGGGAGGCACAATGCGCTTGGGAGAATACGAATGTCATACAAAAGAGGGCAGTAAATTGCAAGCTGCTTATGGAGGACAAAAGATAGTCAAAGAGCGACACAGACATCGTTATGAGGCAAATCCCAATTATCGCTCTAAGCTAGAATCGCAAGGTATGATTGTAAGCGGCGAGAGCAAAGGCTTAATTGAAGCAATTGAGCTAAAAGAACATACTTGGTTTGTTGCGGTGCAATTCCACCCAGAATTTACTTCCCGCTTGCAAGCACCCAATTTGGTAATTTTAGAATTTATTAAACAATCCTTAAAATACGCTCTTAAAGATTCTCTTTGATTCCACATTTAGATTTGCTAACCAAAGAAGCAATCCACTCAAAACTATCCGAACGTTTCCGAGACGATACGATTATGAGTTTAAAGGATTTACCTTTGCCCCAAAAGCTCAAAAATTTATCGGAAATTGCGAAAAAGATTGCACAAGCAATCCACCAAAATCAAAAAATTGTTGTTGTGGGGGATTATGATGTAGATGGCGTGGTATCTTGCGCAATTCTTTATGAATTTTTTAAAAAACTGCATTACAAAATAGAGATTGAGATTCCTAATCGTTTTTCAGATGGCTATGGATTGTCTTCAACGATTATTGCGCGACTAGATTGCGATATGATTATTACCGTGGATAATGGAATCAATGCAATAGAGGCAGCAAAAATCTGTCAAGAAAGGGGGATTGAGCTCATTATTACAGACCATCATACGCCACAAGAGGAATTACCGGAGGCATTGATTTGCAATCCTAAACTCTCTAATGATTTTCCAGAGCCTGAAATCTGCGGCGCGTGTGTGGCGTGGTATTTATGCGCTGCGCTAAAAGATGAAATGAAGTTAAAAGTGCAGATGGTAGAATTTTTGGATTTGTTGGCACTTGCGATTGTAAGCGATGTGATGCCATTGCGTGGAATCAATCGCGTGTTGCTTAAAAAGGGCTTAGAAGTCTTGCGTCAAAGTCAAAGAATTGCATTGATTCACTTGAGGGAACATTTTTCAAAATACAATTTGGACGCGCAATTAATTAGCTATTATATTGCACCCTTGCTGAATTGTGCGGGTAGAATGGAGCACGCTCTTTTGTCTTATCGTTTTTTAGTTACAGATAAGTTTTCAGAATCCAAACAATATCTTAAAAAATTGTTAGATTTAAATGCTAAGCGCAAAAGCTTGCAAAATACAATTTACGAAGAGGCAAAAGAAATGTTTCTTGCGCAAAAAAACTCTCAAGAGTTGCCTTTTGTTTTGGTATTTAAAGAATCTTGGCACGAAGGGATTATTGGCATTATTGCTGCGCGATTAAGTGAGGATTTTTTGAAGCCTAGTATTGTTTTGACTTTAAAAGACGGAATCTTAAAAGGCAGTATGCGCTCTGTGAGCGTGGATTGTATGCAGGTTTTAGAAGCCAATAAGGAATATTTGGTAGCTTTTGGCGGACATATTGGTGCAGCGGGATTGAGCTTAAGACTGGAAAATTTAGAAAGCTTTAGAATGCAATTAATGAAGTTTCAGTATCAGCAGGGCATTCCTATGCAAGAAACGCGCTTTAAAGAAGTGCTAGGTAGATTACCTTTGGATTTAGTCCGAAAGGATTTGTTTAGAATGATTCAGGATTTTGAGCCTTTTGGGCAAGACAATCTGTTGCCTAGATTCTATACAGAAGCGCAGATTGTTGATGTGCGTTATTTTGGTGCAGGACATAGTAATGTGAAATTGCAAGAGAATGGAGCAAGGCATAATGGCTTGGCGTTTTTTAAGGATTTGCGAGAAAATGTAGGGCAGAAAATCGGCTGTATTTATTCGTTGCAATGGGATAAATATAATCAAGATGTAGTTTTAAATCTTGAGCATTATGAGTTTTTGTAATTTTTAACCCTTTGTGAGAAAATTGAAATTAGAATTTATTAGAATCGTAATGCGCTTATTTTGCAAAAACTATTGAGTAGGGCAGGAAGTAAGAGAAGTGCGCTAAGTAACATAAGCAACATTACAAGGGTGGTGAGGAATCCAAAATAAATTGTAGGGATAAAATTACTGCTCATCATCGCACAAAAACCCACCACAATAATGAAAGTCGTGTAATACATTGCACTTCCAATAGAATCGTGAGATTCCAAAATCGCGTCTTGGAGGGAATGATTCTTGATTTCTGCCTTAAAGCGATGAATGTAATGAATTACATCATCTACGCCAATCCCAAGGGAGATTGCGGCAATCGTAACCCCCATAAGGTCTAATGGAATCCCACTAATGCCTAAGATTCCAAAAATTGCGCTCAAAGGAAGAATATTAGTTAAAAGCGCAATAATGGCAAGCTTGAGATTTCTAAAAATCCACAAAAAAACTAGGAAGATAATTCCAATCACAAAGCTCAAAGTATCCACCTGCGAGGAAATAAGGTTTTGGAGTAAGTTATTATACAAAACCATTACACCATTGACTTGCACTTGCACTTTTTCATTTTGTAGCAAGGATTCTAAATCTTTGCGGATTTGAATAATAAAGTCATTGCGCTTTAGGGTGGGATTGGAATCAAAAGTGCGCAGAACAAAACGTAATTGATTTTGCTCTAAATTTGCATAAGGCGTGAAAATTTGCGCTTTAAGAGTGTCCCGTGCATTTTTATAGAGAAATGCAATCGTCCAATCATCAGCGTTAATTCCTAGATTGCCTATTAGGCGTACCAAACTATGCAAGCTTAAAACAGAGCCAGCATAAGGATTGTCCTCTAAGTAGTTATGCACGATTTTGGCTAATCTTAGTTTTTGGCTATCAAACCAATAAGTGTCTTGCGATTCTAGTGAGTTAAATTCTGCTTCAAATTCATCGTCTATTGAGGATTGTGTTACTTTGTTTGGAAAGGTAAGGAGAATCTCCAAAGGCACCGTGCCACCCAAATCTTTATCAATTTTGAGTAAGCCTTGTTTGATTTGGCTAGAATCTTTAAAGTAATTTACAAAGCTGTTTTCAACTTTTAGGTTTTGGATTCCATAAAGACTGAAGGCAACGCAAAGAATCGCAAAGAAATAAATCATTTTTGACTTGCGGATTGCTAGATTGGCACAAAATTCTAAGAATCTTTGCTGTCTTGTAGAAAGTTTTGTGGTATGTTTTGGCTTATCTAAGAGAGCTGAAACGCTTGCAAATAGCACAAAGGTAAAGAGCAGTGCAACGCTCACACCAAGACTCATCACAATACCCAAATGGATAATGGGTAAAATATTGGAATAAATAAGGCTAAGAAAGCCAATCATTGTTGTAAAAGCTGCAAAAAAACTTGGCATTTGTTTAGTTAAAAGCGTCGCATAGAGGAGATTTTTTTGCGAAGCTTTAGGAAATTTGGAATAAAACTCTAAATAGGCTACGATTAAATGCACAACCAAAGAAACATTGATAATGAGCAACAAAGAAACATAATTAGAGGAAACTACCGTAATTTTAAACCCAAATGCGGCAAAGATTCCACTGCTGACTACGAGGGTAAAAAGACAAATAAGAAGCGTCAAAAAAACGAATCGCAAATGCCCAAAAAATACCCAAAGCATCAAAGCCAAAATCACGCTAAGGCTTGTCCCATAGGTGATGAGGTCGGATTTCACATAGGCAATCATATCACTAGCAATCAGTGTGATTCCACCAATTTGCAAGCCCTCATATTTGTTTTGCAGATTTTTGAGCATCGTAATGGTTGCGTCATTTTGTGTTTGAACTTTCCCTTTTTCTTGCTCAATGAGTTTTTGGATTTCTTGCTTTTGGGATTCGTTTGTTTCGGTATTTTTAAGCTCTCTTAATTGTTCTAAGCGCGTATTGTTTTTGAGATAGATTAAAATTCCCGCTGTTTTAAGGTCTTTGGAAATGAGATTTTGCGTATAAAAGGGGTGATGGAGGATTTCTTGTTTTGCTAATTCAAAATCCGTTTGCACAGAAAGTAGGGTAAGATTTGCCTTGAGGGATTCTTGTAGCTCTAAATTTGGCGCACTTTTAAGTAAGGGCGCATTGAGAATACTCAAGATTCCATCTATTTGTGGAATCTGTTTTAAATCGTTGGTAAGGTTTTGCAGGGTTGTCAAGAAGTCGTGATGAAAAACATCTCCTTTTTTTGGACTTAAAGCCAAAATAAGAAAATCTTGTGTAGTGTAATTTTTGATAATAGAATCGTAAGTTTTAAAATCTTTGTCATTTTCTAGTATCAAACTATCCGAACTTGCATCAATGGGTAATTTAAGTGCGAAAAAGCCAAAAACAAAAAAAATTATCGCACAAAAGGTGAGTGTAAGTTTTGGAGCATTTAAAATTGCGCGGTAGAATCGCAAAAACAAATTATTGTTTTGGGGATTCAAAGGTAATTTCACTTTTGAGTTTGGCAAGCAAGGTTTGGAAATCACTATGTGCTAGAATATCGCTAAATTGGGAACGATAAGTTTGAATCACGCTAATGCCCAAAATATCTACATCATAAATTTTCCAATCTCCCTCTTTTTCGTAAAATTTAAAGATAACATAATTGAGTTTGCCATCTAAAACCATAGAAGTTTTTAAGTTATAGCGATTGTTTTTGGGTTGTTCTCCGCCAAGCACTTCTAGTTTTTCGTCTTTGTAAAGTCTTAATTTATCGGTGAAACTCCTTTTGAGATTCTGTTCAAAAGCTTGCGTGTATTCCTCTTGTTGAATTTTGGTTAGTGTCTTGTAATCTTTGGAGAGGGAAAGTTGCGCCATAAGATTGTAATCAAAAATAGAATCAAACATTATAAAAATTTCTTTTGCAATGTTTTCTACTTGCGTAGAGGAGATTGCAGAATCTTTGGGATTTTTTGTGGTGTTTTTTTGCAAAATTTCTAGTGTTTTTTGTATATTTTGCGTCATTGTGCTTTGTATTTGGGATAATTCCAATCCAAAAGCCAAAGCATTAAAAACTCCAAACAAAAGGCTGAAAGCAAATAAGATTCTATAAAAAGTTTTTGAAATTGTCATTTATTTCCTTTATTTTCTAAGATAAGTTCGTTACGTCTTTGTTCATAAGAATCACGAAACAAAAGATAGCTATCTAAGGAGTCTTGATAGAGAGAATCTAAAGTCGCCTTATGTCTTGCGGAGTAGTTGGCTACTTCTAGCACACCGGCACCGATTGCAAGTTCGCTAGGTTGAATATAGTTTGTGGGGTAGGCTAGGGCATTAAGCGGTAGGGTTAATGTATCGCGAAAGTTGCTAGGTCCAAGAAGTGGCAAAACAAGATGAAATTCGCTTCCCATTCCCCATTTGCCAAGAGTAATACCAAAATCATTGTGATGGGAATACAAGCCATTTTGTGAGGCAATATCAAAGATTCCTAAGATTCCAGCAGTAGAATTAAGAGCAAAGCGTCCAAGTTCGTCCATTGCGACTTTTGGCTCTCCAGCAAGCAAAGAGGCAAGGAATCGCAAAGGCGAGGCGAGATTGTCAAAAAAGTTATAAATTCCAAGTCTAAAACCAAGTGGCATAGCATAATTATAAGCGTCTAATGTAGGGCTAATCACATAATCATAAATCCCCCAATTTATATTGTGCATCAAGCGATTATAACGTATAAGCGGGTCTTTGACAGGAGTTTGTTGTTTATATTCGTTTTCAAAGTCATTTAAAAATTCCTCTTTTTGTGTGGGTTGCAGGGATTCCTTTTCTATGGAATCTTGCGCATAGACAAACAATCCCAAGAGAAAAACTAAAAGCAATTTGTGCATAAAACTTCCTTATATATGTTGCAAGATTTGTTGTGTAAGATGAGATGTGTCTAATCCCAACTGCTCTTCTATTTCTTCTGCTTTGCCGTGTGCGATAAAATCATCTTCAAACTCAAACGAATGAATTTTTATTTGCAAATTATTTTCTTGAGCGAAAGCACTTAAAATTTGTCCCACACCACCAATTTTTGCACTATCGCTAAAGATAAACCATTTTTTATGATTTTTGCTAAGAGTGAGCAATGTTTCTTTATCCAATGGCTTAACAAATCGCAAATCTACAAGGCTACAAAGAATATTTTGTTTTTCTAATTCCAATAAACATTCATAAGCTCGTCCCACGCCATTGCCATAACCAAGTAGTAAAATTTCACTTTGAGAATTTCTAAGAATCTCTAGTTTTCCTAGCGCAAAAGGCGTAGGTGCAAAAAGATTTTCATCTAGCTTAAAAGATTTTCTTGGGTATCTAAAGGCGCAAGGTGCGTTTGAAAAATGATGTGCAAAATGCACGGCAGATTCTAAAGTTGCTTGGTCTCTAGGAGCAAAAAGCACAAAATGTGGAATCATATTCAAATAAGCAATATCAAAAACACCTTGATGTGTTTCTCCGTCTTCTCCCACGATTCCTGCGCGGTCAATGGCAAATTTTACAGGCATTTGCATAATGCCGACATCGTGAATGATTTGGTCAAATGCACGTTGCAAAAAGGTAGAATAAATCACGACAAAAGGTTTAAAGCCTTCTTTGGCAAGCGAACTTGCTTGTGTTGTTGCGTGTTGTTCGGCTATAGCAACATCCCAAAAACGTTCTGGAAAGGTTTTGATGAGCAAATCAAGCCCTGTGCCACTAGGCATTGCTGCAGTGATTCCAACGACTTTGGAATCTTCTTTGGCAATTTCTAGCAAAGTTTGAGAAAAGATTTGTGTTGGGGATTTTCTACTATTTTTGGCTAATGCTATGCCATTTTGTCTATCAAATGGGCTGACACCGTGCCATTGTTCCAAGTGTCCTTCCGCAATTGGATAACCTTTGCCTTTGAGGGTTTGAGCATGCACAACGATAGGTTTTTGAATGCTTTTAGCAAGACGCAAGGCTTCAATAATTTCTTTGAGGTTATGCCCATTAATAGGTCCGATATAGTCCAATCCAAGCTCCTCAAAAAGCATTCCGGGGGTGATTAACTTGATAGACTCTTCAAATCGTTTAGCAAGATAAGTGGCATTGGGCATATTATTGATAACATTTCCGATTTTATTTTTGATGTTTTGGGTGAATTTTCCTGCAATTGTTTGTGAAAGATATTTGCTGATTGCTCCAATGGGTTTTGCGATACTCATTTCGTTGTCATTCAAAATAATTACCATAGGATATTTGCGGTCACCAAGCTCGTTAAGTGCTTCATAGGCTAGCCCTGCGCTCATTGAGCCATCACCGATTAAAACAACAGGAATATTGCTTGCTCCTTTGAGGCAAAAGGCTTTAGCAACTCCTACTCCTAAAGAGATAGAGGTAGAGCTATGTCCAGCAATAAAATAATCTTGATTGCTTTCACTTGGCTTAGTAAAACCACTAATGCCGCCTTTTTGGCGCAAAGTTTCAAAGGAATCCCAACGTCCTGTTAGGAGTTTGTGTGTATAGGCTTGATGGCTTACATCAAAGATGAAAGGGTCTCTTGGATTATCAAAAACACAATGCATACCAATGATGAGTTCAACTGCACCCAAAGTGGAGCTTAAATGTCCGCCATTTTTAGAAACAACCTCTAAGATTCTGTTACGCACTTTTTGAGCAAGATGATTTAGGGAGACAAAATCTTCTTCGTCAAATTCCTTTTGACGCAAAATCTCTAAGTATTTAGAATCTAAAGGCATTATAGTTTATTCTCCAAAATGGATTTTTTTAAGGTTTCAAAACGTGTGAAAATATCCCCATCAATATTTCCCTCACTGCTTAAAATCACAATACCTCCTTTAGCAATTGCTTGGTCGGCTTCTAATATAACATAATTCAAATCCTTAAGGGATTCTTTGATATCTTCTAAATCACCGGGAAAGACTTTTAGGGTTACTTGTGTGTTTTGTGATAAATCTTGCAAAAGTGTACGTGCTAAAGAGGAAGCAATTTTTGCACTATTGGTGCTAATTTCTGCGGCAATCACTTCTTTGGCAATATCTAGTGCAATAGAGCTTAGCTCTTTTTCTAGGCTTAGAATATGGTTTTTGGATTCTGCAATATTGCTATCAATGCGTTTTATGCTTAAAGCATAAAGCTCTTTTTGGCTATTAATTTGTGTTTCTAGTTCTTGTTTGGCTTGTTGATAACCCTCATTGATACCTTGTTCTTTGGCTTCTGTTTTGGCTGCATTTACCCTTTCGTTAATTTCTTTTTCTTGTTTGTCAAATTGTTCTTGTAATTTTTGCAAAGATTGTGCTAGCTGGTCGCTTTTTTGCAGGATTTTATCAATTACTTCGGTTTCAAAAAGCTTTAGCGCAGGTGCATCAATGCTTGGTTCTGTTGGTTTAGGTGTTTCTACAACTTGCATAGTGGGCTGGGGAGTCTCAACTGCTTGTGGTTCTTCATTGGATTGTGCTTGTTTTTCTGATTTTTTAGAAATTTCCATATTTCTAAAATTATATTTTTTAATATCATGCCTCTCTTTGTGTGCCTCTGTAATGATATTTTCATGTTCGTTAATATTATTCAATGGTATCCTCTTGTTCGCCGATTTGGATTATGCCTTGCTCTGAAAGCGATTGGACTGTTTCTACGATTCTACGTTGAGCCGCCTCTACATCTTTGACTTTTACTGCGCCCAAAAATTGCATTTCCTCTAAAAATTGCTCTCCTGCCCTTTGGGACATATTGGACATAAATTTTTGCTTTAACTCTTCTGGAGAAGCCTTAAGAGCCAAAATAAGGTCTTTTTTGTCAATGATTTTAAGAATCTCACGAATCGCATTATTGTCTAGCTTTTCAATATCTTCAAAAGTAAACATCATTTCTTTAATTGCAGCAGCTAATTGGTCGTCAATCTGCTCAATATAAGCAATTGTTGCTTTAGCTGCCTTTTGCCCTAAGCGGTTGAAAACCTCTGCAACCGCACGGATTCCACCCACTTCTACTTTGTAGCTTGTGAGCGATTCTAGTTTGTTTTCCAATACGGTAGAAACGCGCTTAACGACATTGGGGGAAATATCGCCTAAGTTTGCCATACGAATCGCAATTTCTGCACGCAAATCATCGGAGAAAAAGTTTAATGTTTCCGCCGCATTGGTTGGGTCCATATGTGCTAGGATAAGGGCAATAGTTTGCGGGTGTTCGTGAATAATGAAATCAGATAATTGTTGTGGGCGCACACGCGAAAGGTAAGCAAAGTTTTGGGAAGATTGCATAGATTTGGCAAGCTTGTCCAAAACTTTTTTTGCCGCTTCTGGTCCCAATGTGCGATAAAGCAATTCTTTGGCGTATTCAAAACCGCCTGTGGAGATGTATTGATTGGATTGAAAAATAGCATAAAATTCCTCTAAAACTGCTCCACCAAGTGCCTTGTCTATCCCTGAATTTTGCGCAATATATTTAGAAACTTCAGTAATGGAATCCAAATCTAAATTTGAAAAAATCTCACCCGTGATTTCATCACCTAATTGCACAAGTAAAATTGCGATTTTCTCCGCCATTGAAAATTCATCGTATTGTGCTTGTTGTCGCGGACTTAATGTAATAGAAGGCATTAGTGTTTTCCTCCCCCACCCATATTATCAAGCCCAAGTTCATCATGCACTAAGGTTTGAAAAAGATTTGCAAGTTCGGCTGGTTTTTCCATCGCAATTTCCTTGATTTTTTCTAATAAAACATTGTATTTAATCTCATCTTCATTTCCGCTACCAAAGCCAAGTTGGTCTTCAATTCTGCGCCGCACCTCGTTAAGTCTGTCACTATTTTCTTCTTCATCTTCATCAATTTTGATAAGAGATTCAAGCTCTTCTTCCTCATCTGCTCTTGCTTCAAGCATACGCTCACTGAAAGGCACGATAACTTTTTTGTAAAAGAAAAATAGAATCAAGCCCACGATACCGTATTTTAGCAGAGGCATAAAAGGTGCTAGAAGCGCAGATGCAGTTTCTAGGAATCTTTCTAAAGGTGTACGTGCTTTGAATCCGGATAATTGCCCGTTTAATTGAAAATTGCTGACGGAAACTTCATCACCTCTTTGTTGATTATAACCAATGGCTTGACGCACAAGAGCTGAAATCTGTTCCATTTCCTCATCGTTTAAAGCAGTGTATTCTAATTTTTCCACACCCTCTTCGTCTAATTGTTTGGAGTATTTACCATCTACAACAACAGCAGCAGAAAGTCTGCGAATCGTGGCAAATTCTCCTTTGATGTTGGAAATAGTCTTACTGATTTCAAAGTTAGTGGTGTTTTGGGTTTTCTCATATTTTTCTTTCGTGTCATCGTCTTCCAATCCTTGCACAGGTCCAATGTTGCTCACTACTCCCGGCACCCCCCCAATCTCTTTTGGTCGGAATCCTTCGCGTTTTTCTTCTAAGTCTTGAATGCTGCGCACAACATTATTGGGGTCGTAATATTCTTGTGTGCTTTCTTTTTGAGCGAAGTCAAATTCTGCTGTAACCTTTGCTACTACGCCTTCTCTTCCACCCGTAATAGGAGCTAGAATATTGACAATTTTTTCTTCTAGAGTTTGTTCAAAGTTGGTTTTGTAACGCAGTTGCGCTGCAGCAAGTTCCCTTGCTCCTCCTAGCTCATCTAATTCGCTTAGCGGCTCTCCCTTTTCATTTACGACTTCAACATTTTCAATAGTTAAATTTGGAATCGCAGAGGAGACGATGTTTTTGATTCCTGAAATCTGTTTAGGTGTTAAACTTTGGGCAGGCTTAAAAGCAAGGACAACAGATGCCGTAGGCGGTGTTTGCTCGCTAACAAACACGGTCTTTTCTGGCTGTGCTAAATGCACGGTTGCTTTTTGGATTGGTGCAAGACTTTCAATCGTGCGTGATAATTCTCCCTCCAATGCGCGTAAATATTTAATGCGTTGGTCAAAATCTGTTGCTCCAAAATCTTTGGTATCAAAAATTTCAAATCCAATTTTGCTACTTTTTGGGATTCCATTGCTTGCTAATTTCATTCTCTGTTCATAAACAAACTCTTGAGGAATTAGAATCGTATTGTCTTTTGGGATTTTGTAAGGGATTCTGTCTTGCTGGAGTTGTTGGACAATCAGTGCGCCATCTTCTGGGCTTACACCTTCAAACAATACCGCATATCCCGGATATAATACTCCCGCTTTATTGGTAGAATTCCAAACAACAAGAGCAGCAATAAAGCCAACTACAGCAACAATAGTTGCTAGAATAACGATTTTTTGTTTTTTATTAAGTTTTTTGTAGAGATTTCTAATCTGTTCAAATAATGCTTTTAAGTCCAATGCTTAATCCTATCTTTCATCTAAGTATTGTTCAAATAATGTAAAAAATTTCTTGTTTTGTTCGTGTGTTCCTAATGTAATACGAATTGCATTGAGACCATAAGAAGCGAGATTTCTAATAATCATACCTCTTTGTAATAAATAATCTGCAATTTGTGTAGAATCTAGCGGAGATTCAAAATAATAGGTAATAAAGTTGGTATAACTTGGAGTGTATAAGAAACCTTTTTCTTTGGCAAAACCCTCAAAACTAGGCATTTGCATTAGGTTATTTTGGAGGCTTTTTTGGATATGTTCTTGGTCTTTTAATGCTTCAAGTGCTGCTGCTAGAGATAAAGTGGTGAGATTAAAAGGTGGGCGAAGTTTCAGAAGAGCTTGGATAATCTCTTGTTGTGCGATTCCATAGCCTATACGCATACCGCCCAATCCATAGGCTTTTGAAAATGTGCCTAGATAAATTGCGTTAGGAAATATTTCAATAAGTGTTTTTGGATTAATAGCCTTGGTAGAATCTTTTGCTTTTGCGTATTCTTGATAAGCTCCGTCAATCACAATGAGACAATTTTCATCTACTTGTTTTAAGAAATCAAAAGTTTCTTTTGAATCCAAACATTCCCCTAAAGGATTGTTAGGGATACACAAAAAAATTATTTCTGGTTTGTGTTGCTGATAGGATTCCAAAAATTCCTTTAAATTGTGTTGATGACTTGCTGTGCGAATAACTTCTGCCCCTACGGCTTTGGCATAAACTTCATACATCGCAAAAGTGGTTTTTGCCATTAGAATTTTACTTTTTTGATTGGCTTTAGCGTGAATACAAAATTCAATGATTTGGTCGCTTCCTGAACCAATAATAATTTCGTTGCTTTGAACTTTGTAGAACTGGCTTAATGCTTTCTTTAGCGCAAACATAGAATCATCGGGGTATAAATGTGCATTGCAAGCGTTTTGAATGATTGCTTCTATTGCTTTTGGGCTAGCCCCTAAAGGATTTTCATTGGAAGCAAGTTTGACGATTTCATTTTCTGGGATTCCGAATTCTCTGACGACGAGTTCAATAGGTTTCCCTGCTTCATAGGTTTTAATAGAATCAAGCGTGGTGTTAAAAGTCATCTAAATGCCCTACAAGTAAAATAATTTTGCTATTGTAGCAAATTTTAGCCTAAAAGGTGCAAAATTTACAAAATCATACGCATCATATCAATAAATTGGTCTGTGCTACCTTTGGTAACAAAATAAGAGATTCCTTCTTTTTTGGCGTTTTGCAGGGTTTCCTCACTCATTCCTTTGGATATAATAGCGCAAAAAACAGGAATCCCAACAGAATCCTTAAACATTTCAATGTATTTTTTTCGGAAAGCTAAAATATCCATTTCCTTGACTTCCCATTCCATTACAACAATATGAAACTCTAGTGGTTGAGATAAACGCAGATTGTCTCGCGGGTCGCTGGAAGTAGAAACTTGTAAATCACTATCAAAGTTTCTTAGATATTCTTTGTAATATTTACCATCTTTGGGGTCTTCTTGAATCAGCAAAATATTTCTCTTAGAAAAGGCTTCAAGATATTTAAGTAAATCAAAAAGCCCTTTTGTTTCTTTGCGAATCTTATTGTGGTCTAAGCTACGCAAAAAATATTTCAAAAATGTTTTAGAGCTATAAGTGCCTGTGATTCCTGCTTCAATAAAGAATCTTCGCACGCTTAGGCTTCGTTTTGCTCTCTCCCACAATAAAAAGTCTAAATCATACGCTTTGGCATTCAAAAGCTTGATAAAATCTTTCTTTAGTTCTTTTGTGAGAGGCAAATAATTTTTTAAAAAAGGTTCAAAAAACTTTTCTGAAAATTCTTCTCCTGCTTTGGTGATTTTGGCTAATTTTTCCTTTTGTTGGGAGAGATAATGCAACAAATCCACATAACGTTTGCGGAAATTTTTGAGGTTATTTTGTGCTTGAATATAGCTTGCGCTGCTTTTATCGTGGCGCGCAGCAAATTGATTTTCCATATTTTTAAGTGCTTCTCCCATAGAGGCTTGCTGGATTGTAGTGCTTTTGATGATAGATTGTGTAGTTTGGATTAATTCTTCGTTTTTGACAAATTCAATTTGATGTGCAAGAAATATTTTTTCGTAAGAATATTGTGGAGGGTAAGAAGATTTTTTGATAAAAGATTCATATTCTTTATCTAATTTTCCAAGTTCGGATTTTAGGTTGCTTAAAGCTAAGTTTGGAATCGTGCTATCTAGCTCAAAAAGGTCATTGTAAGCTGTAAATAAGAATCTTTTAATGCGTAAAAAATCCAAATCTTTATTGGAGTTAATGTCTTTTTCATAATGTTTGATGAGATTTTCAGTTCCACCAAAATAATCATAAATACAATCTTTTATGCTTTTAGTTTGGTGAATTGCAAATTCCTCTAGCGGAACTTTTTTAGGACGCACGACACTCACTTGTTTCTTGTCGTCTGTGAGTTCAAATTCTACTTCCATATTGGGCGTAATTTCTTTGAAATCTCCGTCCCATACGCGTAAGTCAAATTCAAATTTGCGTTTGTTGTGTGCTTGCTCAATTAAACCCCGCTTTTTTTGAGCATTTAATCCAACCAAAAAACCATTCATTCTGCGCCTTATAATAAAATCTTGATTATATCAAAAAATTTTATTATAAGGTTTGGCAATTTGCACTAATTGACTTAAAAATTGATTTTTTTGTCTTAACCAATAAGTTTTATCACAAATTAAAATAATTCCCTTTTTTGCTCGCGAAAAAGCAACATTGAGTGCAAAAAGTGCTTTTTGATTGCTAGAATCATTAAGATGATAATGCAAAATGACAGGTGAAAAAAGGACATAATCAAATTCTTGTCCTTGTGAAGAATGAATCGTCCAAACACATTCTTCTTTATAAAGTGCAGGCATTGTTTTTAGGATTAATTGCCTCTGATTTACAAAAGGTGTGAGAATCGCAAAGTCTTGATGTGCATTCAAAAATTCACGTGCTAAGTTACAGCATTGTAAGGCTTCATTATAATTTGCTTTATCTAAAGGTTGTGTTTTTGGCATTTGCGAAATATCTAAGCAATGTAGATAAGTTTTTGTGTTCAATCCTTGAAGGTTATTTTTATAAATATAGGTATTAAGCAAATGTGCGAGATTATTACCATAGCGATAGGTTTGCGTTAAAGTAAAAACTTGTGAAATTGGGGGATTTTCACTAGGAGAGGTAGAATCCAAAAATAAATTTTCCTCTTCAAAATTTCTTTGAATCTTGAAAAATTTTTCCATAAAAAGCGAAGAGTATTGCCATAATCTTGAGGGTTTCCATTGTGATTCTTTGAGATGAGCAGAGCTTAATATGCACACGGGTTGTAGTTGCTTATGGTCTCCTAGCAGTGTAATAGGCTTATTAAATGCGCACAAAGGCAAGGTTTTTATCAATGGAGCAAAACCTGCTTCATCAATGAAAAAATGCTTAAAATCTATTGTATGCAAATCGTTTCTGCGCAAAAAAGTATCCAAAGTCATTGCAATAACCAAAGAATCTTGTAAGGATTTTTTATAATCTATCGCTTTATTTTCTAGCAATAAATCACAATTTTTAGGGAAATTTTCGGCGAATCTTTGGCTAGGTGTGCCAAGTCTTAGTATTTTACAAGTTTCAATCCCGATTGCATCTAAATTAGCAATTAGAGTTGTTAAGCATTGCTCCAGTGCGTTGTTTGTCGGAGCAAGAATCGCCACTTTACAATTTGCTTTGAGATAAAACGCAAGGGCGTGCAAAAGCACCACTTTTGTTTTGCCACTCCCTGCAGCTCCCCAAACATAGCAAAATGGGCTTTCAAAGATTCCTTTAAGCGCATTGAGTTGTTCTAAATGTGGTGGAGTTGGCAAGTCTTTTAAGGATTCAATATCAGGCTTTAAAAGAGGTGGAATCGTAGGGAGTTTTAAGGTATGTTCTTGCAGATAAAAATTCATCACATTGACAACAAGAAATTTTAAATCAGAAATCAGTTGCAGGGATTCCTTTTGTGCAAATAACTTTTTGCAAAGCCTTTCCTCCATACTTAAACTAAGCACTTTGGATTTTTCATCATAAGAAAGAATGCTCATTGCTTCTTCGGATTCTTTTTCTAATATAAATTCTTCTGTTGGAGTGCGTAGAATCAAGCTTTCTGTGCTTTTGAGCTTGTATTCTAGTTGCAAGCTCAATCCAAAAATATCTTTAGAGATATTCCGAATCTTAACAATCTCAAGACCCTTATCATAGGTTTGCATATATTGCAAATAATTTTCTGCTGCACAAACCAAGAAATCTTGCGTTTGGGTAGTTAGATTAAGCAGGGCGTATTCCTTGATATTTGTAATACGCAGCACAAGCCCCTTCGCTACTAACCATACAACTTCCTAGAGGATTTTGTGGATTGCAAAATTTACCAAAAAGTTTGCAATCAAAAGGTTTTTTGTTGCCTCTTAGAATCTCTCCACATAAGCAACCCTTATGTTCTTCCTTTGCGATTCCGTCTAAATGTTCTTTAAAAAGAATACTTGCGTCGTAGTTTGCAAACTTTTTTTTGAGGCGCAAAGAAGAATGAGGAATCTCTCCAAGTCCTCGCCAATAAAAGTTGTCGTCTAGTTCAAAATAGCGTTGGACAAGTTTTTGAGCCTTTAGATTACCTTGTGCAGTTACGCTGCGCGCATATTGCGTTTCTACTTTTGGTGTTTGGTGTAGCACTTGTTGGACAATGCTTAAAAGACTTTCTCCTACATCTACGGGCTCAAATCCGCAAACTACAATAGGAATCTTAAATTTTTCTAAAAGAGGTCGGTAGATTTGAGAGCCTGTAATCACGCTCACATGAGAAGGTGCTAGTAATGCGCTAATCTGGCAATCTGGCGCGCTTAAAATTGCCTCAAGAGGAGGTGGCACTAAAACATGATTGCAATGTAGCGAAATATTATGGAATCCCAAAGCAACGACTCGCTCTAAGAGTGCAGCAGACATTGGAGTTGTCGTCTCAAAACCAATGGCAAAATACACGACGCGTTTTGTGGGATTCTCTTTAGCAATTTTTAAAACCTCCAAAGGAGAATAAACAAAACGCACATCAAACCCTTTTGCTCTTGCGTTTTGTAAGCTTCCATAGCTTCCGGGCACTTTAATCATATCTCCAAGTGTAACCAAAATCACATCTGTTTGACTTGCAATTTTGTAAGCACAATCAATCCGATTCTTTGGCATTACGCACACAGGACAGCCCGGTCCATGCACAAATTCTATTTTATCAGGCAAAAGTTCTGGTAAGGCGTATTTCATAATTGTATGTGTATGTCCGCCACAAACTTCCATAATTTTTAAAGGTTTTGTTAGATTCTTGCTTAATGTTTTTAGGGCATTAAAAGTGCGCGTAATGGTTTGAGTATTGCGGTAAGTATCAATGTAGGGATTCTCTATCATTAATTATTCTTGTAAAATTTTTAAGATTAAGCCATCAAAATCTTGTGAATAGGGCGGATTAAAGCCCATTACAGGAATCTGATAACTTTGCGTGAAGTCTTGCGTGTGCGACGAAGTGATGACTTGCACGTGTAGTTGCAATAAATAACGTGGCACAAGGCTAAAAGAAGCCATAGGAGAAAATTCCTCCCTAGATTCGTTGTAATAATCCGTAAAATAAAATCTTACTTCCTGTAAATTGGAATTTGGAGCTTGTGCGTAAAGAATCTTGAAGCGATTGATAAAAGTATCTGCAAAGTCTTTTGGGACAACATCAGTGTTGAGTGATTCTATATATACAAGCTTAGGATAGGGTAGGTTGGGATTTGCTAAGGGAGATTTTGCGCAAGCGGCAAAAATCCATAAACTGACACTTAAAAGAAAAAATGTTAGAATCTTATTTTGCATTTATAAATTCTCACTAATTTTTGAATTTTAAAGTGCAAATTCTATCAAAATAAATGAGGATTTTAAAGTTTGAATCGTATTTTTGTTGCAAAAAAACCACTTTTTGTTTCTTCTAATCATTATTTAAGCTCCTTAAAACATCGTTTTGGCGAGAAAAAAGCAGGCTTTAGCGGAATCTTAGACCCTTTTGCTTGTGGTGCATTGCTCGTAGCATTTGGGCAATACACGAAACTTTTTCCTTATTTGAAAAAATCTCCTAAAGTCTATCAGGCAACACTTTGGCTAGGATTGCAAAGTGATTCGTTAGATTTAGAAAATGTGCGCACATTGCATTGCGTGCCACTATTTTCTCAAGAAAAAATAGAATCTATTTTGCAGGATTTTGTAGGAATCGTGCATTTTGTCCCTCCAAAGTATAGTGCCAAAAAGATTCAAGGCACGCAGGCTTATAAATTAGCGCGAATCGGGAAAGAGGAGCTTTTAGAGCAACATTTAAAAGAACAAACAATGCAAATCTTAAAAATAGAGTTTTTGAACTATGCACACCCTTTTGTGAGCTTTAAAGCATGGGTAAGTGAAGGGGCTTATATTCGTTCTTTGGGGGAATTGATTGCCAAAAAGCTAGGTTGCGTTGGTTCGCTTAGTTATTTAGAACGCATTAGTGAAGGAGGATTACATTATGAAGGAGAAAAAGCACTCAATCCTTTAGAAATTCTCCCTTTTAAAAAAATAGACGCGCGCAAGGATTTTGCTCTGCGCTCTTTGGTGCAAGATGGCAAGAAATTTTCCCCAAAAATCTTGAAAATTGACGAATTTGCAAAATATATAGTGCAATTTGAGGATTTTTTCTCTATAATTTCATTTCAAAATCAAAATTTAGAATATTTAGCAAATAGGATTCCTTTATGTTGATTTTATCAAGAAAAGAAAATGAAAGCATTACCATTGGAGAAAATATTACAATCAAAGTTATTTCTATTGATAAAGGCAATGTAAAGATTGGTTTTGATGCACCTCCGGAATTATTGATTTTGCGTGAAGAATTAAAACTTGCAATTTCTGAAGAAAACAAAAAATCGCTTCAACAACAAGCGCAAAGCAGTGTGCTTGATAAGCTTGTCGCAGCGAGAAAGAAAGCCTAAAAACAATGATTTGCGATTCTTCGACGCAAAACAATACTTATCTCTCCTATGCAAAAATCAATTTATTTTTAAAAATTGTTGGTAAAGATTGCTTCAATGGAACAAGTTATCATTTGCTACAATCACGTTTTATGCGAGTCAAAAGCCTTTATGATACATTGACTTTTTATTGGGATATGCCTGCTTTTGAGATTGTGGGTACTTTTGATTGCGCAATGGAGCAAAATACTATCTATAAGGCTTATCGTGCCCTTCTGCCTTATCTTACAGAATCGCAAAAAGCAACATTAAAACATTTGCAGGTATGGGTAGATAAGAAAATACCAAGCGGTGGGGGATTAGGTGGAGGAAGCTCTAATGCTGCTTGTTTTTTGCAAGTTGTTTCTCAATCTCTTAATTTGGATTTAGATTTGCAGGCTTTAATGGAGCTTGGGGCGCAAGTGGGGAGTGATGTGCCATTTTTTTTGAGTGGGTTGGAGATTGCAAATGTTGAAGGGAGGGGAGAGATTGTGGAATCTTGTCAGAATAGCAAGGAATCACAAGATTTTGCGCCTTTTGAAGTAGAAATCATTATGCCAAAATTACATTGCAACACCACAAAAGTCTTTCAAAAATATTCCGATTCCTTTTATGATGAAGCGAGGATTTTGCAAACAAAAAAGCAAAATTGGCTACAAAAGTCAAATGAGGAGATTTTGCACAATGAATCGTTTGAAAATAATGATTTGTTAGCTCCTGTTTTGACGCTTTATCCAGAATTAGAATCATATTGCAAAAAAAATTTATTTTTGAGTGGAAGCGGGAGTTGTTTTTGGCGCAAAAAACCTCAATTCAAAGAGCCTTTTAATATTGCAAGGACAACACAATGAAAATCATTGCAACAAACAAAAAGGCGACTTTTGATTTTTTTATTTTAGAGCGTTTGGAAGCAGGGATTGAACTTAAGGGAAGCGAAGTGAAATCTATTCGTGCCGGACGCGTGAATCTCAAAGATAGTTTTGTAAAAATCATTCAAGGAGAGGCATTTTTATTTCAAGCACATATTGCGACTTTATCTACGACAAATTTACATTACAAACCCGATGAAAAGCGTCCGCGCAAACTGCTTTTGCACCGCAAAGAAATTGACAAACTCTTTGGCAAAAGTCAAGTTTCTGGTATGAGTATCGTGGCATTGAAACTTTATTTTAACGCGCGCAATAAGGCAAAATTGGAAATTGCCCTAGCTAAGGGAAAGAATTTGCACGATAAGCGCGAATCTTTGAAAGAAAAAATCCAAAAACGAGAAATTGCGCAAAGCTTAAAAGAAATGCAAAGAAGATAATAAAATAAAGCAAGAAAGGAAAAAAGTTGGAATTGTCTTTAAAAGAAATGGTAGAATATGGAGTAATTGGTGTTTTATTGCTAATGAGCATTGTAGCACTTTGGGCAACATTAGAGCGATTGTTATTTTATAAATACATTAAATTAATTCTTTATGCCAATAAGATAGAATTAGAAATAGACCTTTCAAAGAATCTTACTTTGATTGCGACGATTGGCTCAAATGCTCCTTATGTTGGACTTTTAGGAACGGTGTTTGGGATTATCATCACTTTTGTGCAGATTGGACAATCAGGTATGGTAGATACTGCAAACATTATGACAGGGCTTGCTCTTGCGCTTCAAGCCACAGCGGGAGGGTTGCTTGTTGCGATTCCAAGCATTATCTTTTATAATCTTTTAACGCGCAAAAGTGAAGTTTTGGTCGCGCAATGGGAAATTATGCAAGAAAAAAAGGCAAATAAAGGCGTGCAATGAAAAGGTTTCGGAGAATGGATAGCATTAATATCGTTCCTTTTATTGATATTATGCTTGTATTGTTGGTGATTGTTTTAACAAGTGCGACTTTTATTGCACAGGGAAAGATTCCAATTGCGCTTCCACAAGCGCAAGGTTCGGATAAAATCACACAATCTTTGAAAAATGTTGAAATTGCGATTGACGCACAAGGGCAATATTATTTGGATAAAATGCCGATGAGTTTAGAATCTATTCAAAGCGAAATTTCAAAGATTCCAAAAGAAACACCAATTTTGTTGCGTGGAGACCAAAAAAGCTATTTTGAAAAATTTGTCGCTTTGGTGGGGATTTTAAATTCTAGCGGACATAATAATGTAGATGTGCAGGTAGAACAAAGTCGTTAAAAGGGGATTAATGTTCAGAGAAAATTATGATTTATCAATGATTATTTCCGCAGTTGTTACCTTTATGGTTATAGTGTTGGCAATTCGTTTTGTGTTGTATTTGGCGAATCGCAACAATTCACAGATTCAAAAACCCGATTGGCTAGATGATGAACGTTTTGATGTGCAAACAAAGAAAAATAAACGAAAATAAATTCAATAAGGAAGAGTTATGGAGAATCTAATCATCAATGTAATTTTTACCGCATTTATGTTTGGGCTTGCATTTTGGGATTATCTAAGCTATGGCAAGCAAAAGCATCGTGATTTTAAATCTATTATTATGAGTGCGGGGGTTTTAGGAACATTTGTGGGGATTTTTGTCGGTTTGCAGGATTTTGATGTAAGCAATGTAGAAAATTCTGTTCCTTCGTTGCTTGCGGGGCTAAAAACCGCATTTTATACTTCTATCTTGGGTATGGCATTGGCGATTCTGCTTTCTATTTTACAAAAAAGCAAGGCGGTTAAGACAGACTTTGAGAATATGCTAGATTATTTTTCTTTGCAAGCAGGAAAGTTAGATAAGTTAGAAAAATTAGAATCTTTGGATAAATTACAAGAAATTGTTGCCCAAAATCAAACCCAAATAGAATCTCAAAATGCTTATTATAGGCAACAGGTAAATAATTTTAAGGTTTTAGAGGATAATTTTGTTAAAACCAATGCCGCACTAAAAGAGGCTATGCATCATCTTGCGCAAGGGGCTTCTAAAGAATTAATTGCTGCATTAGAGGGGGTGATTAAGGATTTTAATCAACGCATTACAGATCAATTTGGAGATAATTTTAAAGAATTAAATAGTGCGGTGGCACAAATGATTTTGTGGCAAAACAATTATAAAGATTCTATTGTGGGGCTAGATTCAAGCCTTAAAAGCACTTTGAAACTCTTTGAATCCACCAAAGAATCTTTAGAATCCATTGCGCAACGCAATGCGGAAGTTTTGGAGGTTTATACCGCCTTAGCCCATAGCATTGAAGCTTCACGCATTGAAAACGAAAAACTTTCACATCTTTTGCAGGGTTTTGAAAAAATGCATGAGGACGCAAGTAGAGCACTTGTGAGTGTAGAGAATCTAAGTCAGAATCTGCAAAATACGCATACGCAAACCCTAGAATACACAAAGGAATCTTTAGAGGAAGTGCAAAGATTTTTCATCAAAAGCACACAAACACACCAAGAAAACACGCAAAATCTGCTAGAAAATAGCTTCAAAGCATTAGAAGAAGATGCACAAGAGCAATCCAAAAACTTAAACACATTGCAAAATGCCTTTAACGCCTTTAATCAAGAATATTTGGAGCAAAATAAAGAGCATTTAGGGGAAGCTTTGGAGGCTTTAAAGGCTAAATCTCAAGACTTTATGGAATCTTTAGTGGAGAGCGATTCTGCATTGAAGCATAAAAACTTAGAGATGATAACGCAGATTGAAGGAAGCGTCAAAGAACATCTAAACAGCGTCAAAGAAAACTTTGAAGAGGGTTTGGAAGCGCTAGGAAATGCACAAAAAGAGTCTTTATTGCTTGTAGAGGAGCAGAGTAAGCGAAGCGATGAAGTCTTGTTGCGCCATTCGAAAGAAATGGAAAGTGCATTAGAAAAAGCAAGCCATACTTTGCAAGAATTAGGTGAGCAAACGCAAAAAAATCTTACTAAAAGTTCCGATACATTAGAGCAGCATATTACAAATGCAGTGTTAAACTTTGATAAACTTTTGGGGAATACCACCAAAACCCTAGAGGAAAATTTCAAAGATTCCAAAGAAACTCTCACCACTCTTAGTAAGGAAATAGAAAATTCTATGCTGACGACTACGAAGTCTTTAGATTCTTTGCTAAACGATACCGCAAATACTCTAAGTCAAAGCACACAAAATATTGAGGAATCTTTGGTGCATACAAACCAAACCCTTATGGAATCGTTTAAAGAAAGCACGCAAAGCATACAAGAGGGATTCCAAAGTTTCAATAAAAATTTAAGAGATAATCTAGCGAAAACTACAGAGGAAATAGGGACAAGCGTAAGCAATCTGATAGAACAGAATCAAACACAAAGTCAGAATTTGAAAAATTTAATGGCAGAAAATGTGAAAGAGTTTAATCAGAGTTTAATCACTATGCAAAAGGAAAGCCAAAACCATAATACAGAGATTCAAAGTCAAATGCGCAGTAGCTTTGGCGAATCCTATAAAAACGCTTTGGAATCTCTAAGTGCCTATTTGAGAAACACAACCAGTGCTTATCAAACACAGCTAACAACATTGGCGCAAAATACTCAAAAAACAAACTTAGAGACTTATCAAAAACTAGGGGGAGAATTGCAAACGCATTTGAGAACGATTGCGCAAGGTTTTGAAAGCAATGCCCAAAAGGTCTTGGCAAGTTCTGAAAATCTAGCAAATCAGTTGCTTAAGACAAATAATGCGCAGCTAGAATCCCATACAAAAGAAGTAATAGCAAGCTTTAATCTGCTAGATAAAAATGTCAAAAATGCTTTAGAATCAATGGCAAAAAACTATCTTGCAAGTCTTGAGATTCTTACAAAGCAAAGCATAGAAACCCCAAGAAATGCGAGTGTGGAGTTATTAAACGAGTTCAATAAATTGCAAAGAAATCTAAGCGAAGCATTGGAAAAAACTTATCTTTCGTTAGAAAGCAATCGGAAAGAAATTGATACGATTTTAAAAATTATAGAATCCAATATTGCTACTTCTCTTCATCGAACTTCTAGTTTAAATGAAAATCTCTGTAAATCACTTGGAGATTTAGACGGAGCACTTTCAAATATTACTTTGGGATTCCGTCAAGACTATGAATGGTTTTTGCGTAGAATCCGCGAGTTAATGGGAGCTAGAGGCTAATGGCAAATTCTTATAAAGGTAATGAGTGGATTAGCATTTCAGATATGATGGCGGGGGTGATGATGATATTTTTGCTTATCGCCGTCTCTTATATGGTGGTGATTAGCAAGACAGAAAAAAAACTCGCGATACAGAATGCCGAACTTTTGGAATTAAACAAGCAGATGAGTGATATTGCAAAAACCCATAAAGATTTGCAAACAGACCTTTATCAGGATTTAGTTTCCGAATTTTCTAAGAATTTAGAACGTTGGAATGCAGAGATTGATATGGACAATACGGTTCGGTTTAAAGAGCCAGAAATCTTGTTTGATCAAGGGCAAAAAGAAGTTAAGATTCGTTTCAAAGAGATCTTAGACGATTTTTTCCCCCGTTATATCAAAATCTTAAGTCAAGAAAAATACAAACAAGACATTGAGGAGATTCGTATTGAAGGGCATACTTCCACAGAATGGCAAAATGCCAATACACTAGAATCGCGTTATTTGGGTAATGCTGAACTCTCGCAAGCAAGGGCATTGGAAGTGTTGAAATATTGTTTTAGCAATAAACAAATTGACGCGCAAAAGCAGTGGCTTATTAGCGTTTTGCGTGCCAATGGATTGTCTTTTGCAAAACCTTTAGAAACTCCAGAGCTTTCAAGACGCGTAGAGTTTAAAGCACTCACAAAAAGCAATCAAAAGATTCTTAAGATTTTAAATGTGAATCAAGAGTTGCAAAATGTGGAGACTTCAGAGATATTGGAGGAAAATTAAGCTATTTTTTAAAATCCATTTTTAAAGTAGCGTCAAATTTGGCTTGTAAAAAAAGTGGATGATAGGATTGTTTGGCTTTGCGTAAGCCCTCAATGCCTAAATCTTCCTCGCGATTCACATAAGAATATGCACTCCATTCGTGTGCTAAAAACTCACGATTAATGGCTTGGTAAGCCCCTTGATATTCAATGTCGGCTTTTTCAATATGAATAACTACGGTGTCGCTATTAAGAGGCTCACCGAAGCTAAAAGCGATAATTTTATCCTCTACACGTAGGATTCCAACTTTAAAATCTAGCTTAGAAAATTGCTTCAGAGATTCTATAATGCCTATATATTCGTTTTTCAAGCCATCACTTGCAGTATCACTGATTTTTCCAAACCAACTTTGATAAGTAGTAATGAGTTCATCTAAGTTTTCAATATTTAATGCTTCGTAAGTAAAGGCATAACGTTCAGTGAAGCGATTTAAATGTGTTTTTTTCTTGTGGTATTTTTTACCTTTTAACTCAATAAGTTCGGGTGCAGAATAGATATAATCGCTTCTATCCTCACGATAGATAAAGTCAAAAGTATTGGGGAGTAGGGATTCCAACTCCTCTTTATCTACCTGACTTAGAGAATGGATAGAGAATCTTAAACCTTTTGCTTTGCAGATTTCCTGTAATTGCAGAATCGTTTGTTTTTTTCTTCCTAAGTCATTTTGTTTATGAATAGGATAAAAAATAAAAGGATTTTGGTTTGGGTATTGTGTCTTAATGATTAAGCAATCATTAAGAATTATCCAACTAATATGGCGCGCATAATGCCAAAGATAGAGATTTGTAAAAGTTAAATCCGAAACAAGAATATTACAAGAAGTAAAGAAACTAGTAAGCAGTTCTTTATCTTCAATGTCAAGAGGTTTCCATTGCATTGATATTCCTTTAATTGAAAGGAGTATTTTAATACAAACAATTAAAAAGAAATATTAAGCCTTTGCGCATTTTCTTGTTGAGGAAAGAATTTTTTAGTCTGCTTGAGCTTGCGCATTTCTAAACCCAATTTCTCTTTTTGAGCCTTAGCGTATTCTGTGATTTGCTCCATTACTGCCAATGCTTCAAACATTTCATCTCTTGTTTTTAAAATAGGTGTATTGTCCAAAAGTTCATTGAGTTTGCTGTCATTTTTGTTTAAATATGCCACTTTTAATTCATTAAGCCAATTCATGATTTACCTCTTTCCATGCCTCAAGTAGTCCTTTAACTACTTTAATCACAATGTCAATTTTATCTTTATTATTTTCCATATTCGCTTGGGTTAAGAGCTTGATTTGATGTGTATAAAGCCCTGTTAGATAGTGAGCGACTTGCCCGCCTTTTTCATAATCAAGCGAATTTAAAAGTTCCACAAAAATATCTGTGGTGCGATTAATATAATAAATCTTTTTCTCAATGTCTTGAGAATCAATACAACGTTTTGCCATAGAAGCAAAGCGTAAAATACCCTCATAGAGCATTTCAACAAGCTTTGCTGGTGATTCTACAGCAACAGAATTTTGTTGATAAGAATTGTAGGCTAAACTACTTTTCATTTCTTAGATTCCTTTCTAATTTGAAGACTTCAACGAGTTAATCATATTTTGAACCGCTAGTGATTGTTGCTGTGTTTTAGCGATAAGTTGGTCATAAGCAGACCATCTACTTGCCATAGTCTCATAACGAGAGTCAATGGATTCTTGAGTTTTAGTTTTGTCTTCGTTGAGAGTTTTTTGCTCATCTACCAAAGAGGTTTCTAAGAGTTTCAATGTAGAATTACTACCTGTAATTAACTTGTCCATTGTATTACGAAGCTTGGTAAAAACTCCATCTACTTCAGTGCTGACACCGCGTGAAACACTTGTGGTGCTTCTAAAGAATGCGACTGCTTTGTCTGGGTCTTCTTTAAATGCAGAATTAAATTTCTCTTTATCCATTTTGAGTGTGCCATCATCGTTGAAGTAGATTCCAAATTTGACGAGATTATCCCCATTGATGTCATTAGAAGTAATGATAGAGTTAAATTGTCTAATAATCTGTCTAATATCACTATTTCCATTAAAGACGCCCGCGACTTCTGTATCTTCATCGTATCGCATTAATTCTTGAATTTTGTTATACATAGTATTGTAATTTTCTACAAATTTTTCCATTTCTTCCGCAATTCCAGAATCATCACGAGAAATGCGCACAACGACCTCTTTGTTTGCTTCTGTAATGGCTGTGAGCTCTAAGGAAAGTCCTGAAACAACATCATCAACGCTATTTTTATCGCGTTCAATTTCAATCCCATTATAAGTGAATTGTGCATTTTGTGCCTTTTGGATATTAGTAATATCCATTTTTTCTAAAAAGCCCTGACTTGTTGCATAACTACCCATTTGCAAGCCTACGGAATTTAAGACTTTGGTTTGTTCTTCAGAGTTTGCTCCTTCCGCGCCAATTCTTACGCTATTGCCATCTAAGCTATTAATGACCAATTTTCCATTTTTAACTTCTGCGGAGACTTTGCCATTTAAATTTGCAGTTGCGTTAATTTTATCAGCTACTGCTTGCGCATTTTCTGCACCCGAACCATTGTTAATATCACTTAAGTCAATTTTTTCACCATTAATTGTGATTATTCCACTTAATGCGCTACTGCTCACAGCTGAACTTGTGATTAAATCTGTGCTTGAAGCACCAACAGAGGTTTTGACGAATCCCAAATCTGTATCAACTTCACTTCCACCCTCAATGACTTTCACTTTGGCGTCAGTGATATTGACATTAATCTCTCCGCCTTTAGAATCGTTAAACAATAAGCCTTTGCCCGTGCTATTTAAACCTATGGTGATTTCACCACTTTTAAGTTTATCTTTGATATCGGTTAGACTAGGGTCGTTTTCAATTTTTTCATTAATTGCTTTTAAAAGTGCTTTGGCATTGTTTTCAGCAGTGTTTCCAATCTTTGTTTCGACATCATTTGCTAAATCAATGTTAATTGTTTGACCGCCAATCTCAATTTCAAATGTTCCGCCTGTGAGCTGTCCTCCGGGCATTGCTGCACTTTCTAATGTGCTTCCAAAATAGATTTTGTTTTGCGCTCCAGAATCTTTGCCTTGAATCATTAATTGGTAGGGTTCATCTCCACCTGTTTTCATAATGATACCCATTACAGCACCATTGGTTTTATCTGTGATAGCTTGTCCAACTTCTGATACACTCATACCTGCTTTGATTTCAATATCATAATTTGTGCCATTATGATAAAAGCTAAGAGTTGTGTTTTCTGAACTAAAAACGCTATCTCTTGAAGCAAATTTCAACCCTACTTGATTGACATCATTTTGTGCAAGTTGTTTGACATTGATTTTAATATCTTGAATCGCTAAACCTTCTCCTGCCGTCGCTTTTACACCATTACCTTCAACGGAAGCAGAACGTTTTAGATAGGTGCTAAAGTCTGATAAATTCTTGAAGTTTGTATTCAAAGAAGTCATCATAGTTAAAAGTGAAGTAAGTTCAGTTTGCTTCTCCATATTAGCTTCAATTTTTTTGGTTATAGGGTTAACTTGGTTTTTAATCTCATTGTCTTTTAGTTGGTTGAGTGTATCCCAGCTTAGGTTACTCGCAATCCCTAATACTCCCATTTGTCCTACTGCCATAGTAATCTCCTTTTTAAGGTTGGTTTTTTCTTAAGCTTGTTTGTCGAAAATAATCCCGACTACTTCTTTCATTTTTGCCATAAGTCTCATTGCTTCATCACTTGGAATCTTGCGAATAATGCGATTGGTATCTTTTTCGCTCACAGTTACAAAAAGCCCTTCAATATCTTCATTAAACCCAAAGGTAACATTTGTATTCAATGGATTAAGCTCTTTGTTAAGTTGTTGAGCTAATTCATTGAGTTTTTGCTTTTGTTCTTGAATCCTTTGCTCTTCGCTTGACTTATCAATCTCTACTTGCACTTGTTCTGCTTGGGTCAATGACTCTTGCAGCTTTGGGCTATTTTGATTACTTACGCTTCCTTGCGTAGAGTAAGTATTCACTTGGGTGCTAGCAATATTCATTCCATTTTCAGAAATAGTCATAGTAACCTCCTTGTTATTGTTTATGGAAGTATATCGGATATTACTCAAAAAAATAAAGAGTAAATAATTAAAATTTTTAAAAATTTTTAAAAATTCTCCCTTTTGTTCTATAGAGTTTTTATAGTACAAGTGTAATAATATATTCATAACGATAATAGAGTTTAAAGGTTTTTAGAAGAAATGAGCTCTAGTGGGTCAATATGTTTGTCTTTAAGAGTTACTTCAAATTTCAAAGCATTATCTACGCGTCCGATAGTATAGCCCTTTTTGACCGTGCTACCGGGTTTGATTGTAGGTGCAATTTTATCTAATTGCGCATAGATTGTGTGCATATTGCCTTTGTGCTCAATGATAACAACACGTTTAAGAATCGGGGTATCCTTAGCAAATACAACCTTTCCATCTAAAACGCTTTTAACTTTATCGTCTCCTTTTGGAGCTAAAGTTACAGATTCATTAAAAACTTTCATCTTATACACAGGGTCAAAATAAGGTCCAAAATGTTTTTCAATTGTAAAATTTTCTAAAGGAGCAATCGTCTTAGCACCTTTATACTTGGTTGTTCCGATATTGTGGTAAGAGCTAGCAACTTGGCGCACATCAAAATCGTCTTTAGCTTTTGAAATATTGGAAGTTTGTGTTTTTTTGGGCAAATTATTGCTTGCTGTTTTGGAAGATATTTGGGATTCCATAGCTTGCGATTCTGTGGGTTTAGTCTTGGCTAGTTCTTCACGTTTTTTGCGTTTTTCTTCTTCTTGGCTTTTAAGAATATTGAGATTAACAAGAATTCCTTGCACTTCATCACGTTCTTGGACGATTTTTTGTAATTCTTTATTGTATTTTGTAATTTCTTTTTGATAGTTTGCAATCAATGTTTCTTGTTCGCTTTGTAGCGCCTTTAAATGAGTTCTTTTTTTGTTTTCTACTTCGAGAAAATTTTTTAATTGTGTGATTTCAGTTTGTAGGGAATGGAGGTTAGCAATCACTTCACTTTGTTTGTTGCTAAGTGTGCTTAAATGTTTTTTTGTAGCTTCACTTAGGGATTTAAATGCCTCTTCTGTTATTAAGTCTTGAATAGATTCTGGTTGGAAGTCGTTTAGTAGAATCGCAAAGGAAACATCTTTGAGAATTAAATCCATCATTTCAAATTCAATTTGTTTTCGCGTTTGAAATAAAGAATCCTGATTATTGCTAAGTTTTTTGATTAAAGCAGTTTTACTATCATATTCCTTTTGATTTTTGGCGATATTTTGTTCATTTTCTTTGATTGTTTTTTGAAGCATTTTATTTTCTTCTTTTTGAAGATTGATTGCATTGCCTAACTCTTGGAGTTTAGCGTTAATTTGCTTTTCTTGCCGCTTTTTGTATTCTAAAGTATTTTGATTTTGGCTGATTTTTTTGGTAATCTCCTTTTCATTTGCACCAAAGCAGAGAGAGAAAGAAATAAGAAAAAGCAGACAAACACGCATAAAAATCCTTAATCCCTGTGTTGTAAGCTTACAATCCATACTGAAATCAGCGAGACAGCAAGCCCTGTTAAAAGCAATACAATAGAATCTAAAATGGGTGAAAAAATCTCTGGATTTAAACCTAATTCTTGCAGGAAAATTAGCAAAGTAGGATTCTGCGAGATATAAACCAAACCGCTAGCGACGATAAGAGTTGCAAGGATAGTGTCTAAACAAGCAAGTCGGAATAAGACTTGAGAGCGCATCCAAAGCGGTGCTCCAAGCAAAGTCATAATCTCCATTCTTTCTAAATGCTGAAATTTCCAAATTTCAATTTGTTTAAACATCAAAAGCAAGCTAATTAACGCAATAAAGCCTGAAAAAATTATTGTGCTTCCATTGATAATCAAAAGAAGTTGATAGATTTGACTATGACTTTTAGTAAAAGTTTCAATCCGAGAAACGCCCTCTAATGTGCTTAAGGTTTTGTGGATAATTTCCAAACGCGAACTGCTAGGATAGATATTAAGGGTTAAAGAATAGAATCTTGGAAGGGATTTTTTAAGCAGGACAATATTGGCTTGGCTGATATTTTTGCTCAATCTGTCTAAGACGACTTTAGAATCAATCAGGGTTAAGTCTTGCGCTTCACTGATTTTGTTGCGCAAAAGTTCTAAATTTAATTCTTTAGTGCTTGCGAGAATAATTGCGTAGTTTTTACCCAACTTATTTTCATAATCGTTTAGGGTGCGAGAAATAAGCAAAATGCTTTCTAGTGCAAAAAGTAAAGCAACCAGTGGAATAATAAGGCTTAAATGATTTTTAAGAGAGTTCATAGATGACCCCTTCTTCAATATGAAAATGGCGATAATTGACTCCTAGAGTTTCCGGGATTCTGTGCGTTACTACAACAACTGTGATTCCAAGTTGCACATTGACACCTTTAAGTAAGCTCCAAATTACTTCCGAGGAGTAGTCGTCTAGGTTTCCTGTTGGTTCATCAGCAAGAATCAAAAGAGGATTATGGGAGAGTGCGCGTGCCATAGCGACACGTTGTTGTTCTCCCCCGCTTAGTTCCAAGGGATATTTGCTACCTTTATGAGAAAGTTTAATATGAGCTAAAAGCCTATCTGTCTGGGCTTGGCAAGATTCTTTGGTAAATCCTCCAATAATCATAGGAAGCATAACATTTTTTTCTACATTGAAATCTTTGATTAACTTATAATCTTGAAAGATAATGCCTAAATGTCTGCGCAAGATTTCAATATTTTTTTTATTTGCCTTAAACATTTCTATTCCGCAGACTTCTAAAGAGCCACTTTTCAGTGCTAAATCCCCATAAATAGAGCGCATTAAGGTGCTTTTACCACTCCCGCTTGGACCGCTAATGAAAACAAATTCTTTAGGATAAATACTAAAACTCGCATTTTTGATAATGATTTCATTTTTGTAACCTAAATTCATATTTTTTGCTTGAATAATCGCGTCCATTTATGATTCCTTATAAAGACTGAAGTCATTTTGGATTAATTGTAAGAGTTGCTGATGTGCCTTGTAATTGAGATAGGTAGGCAATGGATTCTCTTTGAAATATTCAAGATGATTTGTTTGTAGCGCATAACGCGTTTGGGGATAATTAAAATCCCCAAAGGAAATTTTAAGCAAACAAGGAGGAGAGGAGGAATCGCAAGGGCTGATGAATAAATCCTCCAAATGCAAAAAATAATCCTTTTGCACAATTTTTGTTTTTTGAAAGTTTTTGGGCAAAAATAATAAAGGTTGCACTGCAGAATCTAAAAAGGCAAAGTCAAAATCTAGCTTGCGTGGGGTACTAGAGTGCAGGGCGAGAAATTCAAGAGTATAAATATCTTTGTTTTGTCTTAACCATCTTGCCTCATATTTGCTAATAATCGCCTCTTCAGCATTTACATGTGATTGTATTTGAAAATCTGTTTTGAAATCTTGTGCAAGATTTTTTGCATAGTTAAAGTAATCTAGGCTGTCTGTGCGTAATTGCAAATGTCCTTTTTCTTTTAAAACTCTAGCACTTTGAGTTAAAAAAGTATGGCTTAGGATTCTACGATGCGGTTGTTTGTCCCAAGGTACAGGGAAATGCACAAAGATTTTATCCAAAGTGTTGGAGGGTAAAATTTCTAAAAAAATCCGCGCATCATAGCTAAGAATCAAAATATTTTTAAGCCCTAAAAGCCCAATTTGACGTGCTACTTGTTCCAATGAGGGAGAGTGAATCTCTAAACCAATGTGCAGAATCTCTGGATAATTTTTGGCATTATGTAACAAATGCCTCCCACTACCAAAACCGATTTCTAGCCAAACTTTTGGTAGAAAATTTGTGTTTTTAGATACTTGAGATTCCCTTGCAAAAGTTTTTAAAAGATTTTCAAAATCCAAAAAATCCTCAATTTCTCTAATGAATGGAAGTTTGCACTCTAATGCTTGACTTTTACCATTTAAATTGTGCGAGAGAATAGAATCTTGAAAATCCATTAAAATTTTTAATGCACTTTTGATAATTTCAATAGGAGAAATACGCGAATTTTTATCCAAATGAACGATAGTTTCTTTGGTTTTATGGGGGGCTTTCAGGCGCGTTTTGATTTCTAGGAAAAATTTTTTGATTTTTTCTTTGGAATCTTTAGGAATGAAATAAACTTGCAACAAAGAAAAATGAGGATTTTGTGTTGAGTGAAACACTTGCATAAAACAAAATTCCCCTAAAGAATGTGTAACTTTTGAGGGAAGATTGGGGAGTTTAAGTTGTGCAGTTTTAAAATGTGGCATTGTCGTCTTATTTAGGCAGAGAAAGTACAACTTCTTGAGATGTTTTGGATTCTAATCCATTCTTATCTATTGCACTGACACGATAATAATATTTTTCGCCCGCCTTAACTTCTTTGTCAATAAATTCCGTTGTGAGGACTTTATTGTAACGCAAAGTTTCTCCAAAAAATAAGGAATCTTTTTTATAAACAATATATTCTGTGGCGCGATTATCAGTGGGATTCCATTTAAGTACAACAGAACCATTTTCAATGCGTGCATAGGTGATATTTGGTGCATTAGGAATCGCAAGCGTTGAACCGCTAATGGGTCCTGTTTCTAAGCTGTCAATCCCATCTTTGTCGGCAGCAATGATTTTGTAACTATATTGTTCGCCATCTTTGCCTATCAAATCTTGATACGAATCTGTGTTGCTAGGAAGCGTGGCAATCGTAGTATAAAAGCTAGAAATAAAGCCAGAGCGCAGAATCTTATAAGAAGTTACTTCAGGGTTTTTGTGTAAATTCCAACTTAAATTGATTTGTTTTGGAATATTATTTGTTGCCTTAAAATTAGTGATTTGCACAGGTTTGGGCTTGGTGGTAGCTTGAACACTTTTAGAGGGAAGTGAGCGTGAGCCATTGGCGTTGTAGGCAAGAATTTGATATTCATAGGTTGTGCCATCGTCTAATTTGGTGTCCAAATATTCTACAAGCAGGCGATTTTGAATCTTGCCAATTTCTTGCCAATTTCCATTTTTGTCTTTGCGCTCAACAATATAGCCATTTACGCGCGTATCTTGATGAGGATTCCAAATAATTTTTACCTTTCTTGGATAGTTGCTAATAGCCTCTACATAGCTTACAGCATTGATAGAATGTGTTTTTGCGCTGATAGTTTCAGAAAAAGGAGAGACATTTTTTTGCTTATCAAACGAAGCAAATTGATAAGTATATTCGGTATTAGCATCTAGTTTATTATCTGCATAATGTGTGATAAAACGCGAATCTAATGTGGCAATTTTGCTGAAATTTTGCTCTTGTGCTTTTTTACGATAAATATAATAACCTGCGACTTCTGGGTCTTGCACGGAAGTCCATTCAAAAGCATTGGTATTAATATCACTTAATACACGAATGTTCTTTGGGGGAGTAAGTGAGCTATTGATGCTAGGATTTGGGTTTAAAGCTGAACAAGCATTAAAAAGTAACATAAAAGTTGTGAGGATTCCACTAAAGAAAAATTTAAATAGAGGATTTTTCATTTTAATGTCCTTGTAATTTCTTAAAGTTTTAGAAAGTAAAGCTTAATTTTAACATAATTATATATTTTAGTGCAAGATTTCTTAAGGGGAATTGTGTAATTTTGAAAGAGAATTTATACAATGGAATCCATAAAAAAAGTAGAATGATAAAGACTTTCAAGCGGAAAAAGTAGATTATTGGAGGAATCTTGATAGCTTTCTAAAGAAAAATAGGTTTTTAAAAAGTCTTGCATATCCTTAAAAAGCGGAGCATAAAAATGTAAAATTTTTCCATTTTTTGGGTGGTTTAAATAAAGTAAATGAGAGTGAAGCAAGATTCTATCTTCTAAAAATCCATTGAAATGGGAATCTCCTGAATAACCATAAAAGTAATCACCCAAAATATGGCGATTTAAACCACTCAAATGCGCACGAATTTGATGTGTGCGTCCGCTGAAAAGCTTTGCTCCGATGAGTTCATAATGCAATTTTTCATTTTGTGCGGAGGAAATTTTAAAAAACGCGGTTTTAGCAGATTTTGCATTAGGATTATTTTTGTTTGCCGTAGTGTATTTTAAACGATTTTTGGAATGTCGTATCAGTGGAGAATCTACCATTTGCGATTCTTTTAATGCTTGGTCAATGACACAAAGATAATAGCGTCCCATTTGACGTGATTGAAGCTGTGATTTTAGATGTTCGTGCGCGAAATTCGTCTTTGCAATTACGATTGCACCGCTTGTGCCTTTATCTAATCTATGCACAATGCCTGCGCGATAAGAATCCCCAAGATTAGAAAGCGAAAATTTTTTTTGTCTTAGCCAATCTACGAGCGTGTATTGTTCATCTTGCGCATTTGCACGATGAACGATTAATCCGGCAGGTTTATTCAAAATCAATAATTCTTCATCTTGGTAGAGAATTGGAATCTCAAAAGTTTGAGAATTTGCAGAATCGCTAAGAGGCTTGGCTATCTCTTGAAGAATAAGAATATCCTGTGCTTTTAAAAAGATTCCGAGTTTGTTAAGAGGAGAGCCATTGAGCAAGATTTGCTTGTTTGCACAAAGTTTTTCTACTTGTGAGCGCGAGATTTGTAGTGTTTTGGCGAGAAAAATATCTGCTCGGATTCCTATTTCATCGGCATTGGGAGTGAATGTTTGGTGGGAAATAAAATCCTGTTTTTGTTGGGGATTAGAATCCTTGCAAGCAGAATTTTGATTCAAAAAAACAGAGGAGGAATCATACGCAAAAGCAAGATGTAATTTTTTTTTCATTTTTTATACAATCTTTATTTAAAAATTATGTTAAAATTATCCTTAAAATTACCGCAATATTTATTTTTGGGATTGTCTTTTGTTTAAAATTAACCGCAAGATTCTAGCATATTTTGATTATACTTTGCCTTTATTGATTGCGCCAATTATTCTGCTGTCTTGGTTTTTGATTAACGAAAATAACGAATTTTTGGGTAGCAAAGTCTTAGTTTATGTGGGCGTAGGATTATTGATTTTTGTGGTGGTATTTTTGATTCCTATGCGTAGAATCCCGTGGTTTATTGTTGGTTTTTATTGTGTTAATGTCGCATTTTTGGTTCTAGTTGAGTTTTTTGGAGATACGCGTTTGGGCGCGCAAAGATGGCTTGAAATTCCTTTTATTCATTTTACTTTTCAACCTTCAGAGACGATGAAACCCGCATTAATTTTGATGATAGCTTATTATGTGGATAAAAAGCCACCTCCTAAAAATGGCTATAAGTTGTTAGATTTTTTGAAACTTTCTTTTTTGATTTTGTTGCCCTTTTTGTTAGTTTTAAAACAGCCTGATTTAGGAACAGCGCTTGTATTATTGTTGATGAGCTTTGGCGCATTGTTTTTAATTGGGGTAAATTATAAGATTTGGCTTACCTTAGCGATTGGTGTTTTATTTCTATCTCCTATTTTGTATGCGAATCTACACGATTATCAGAAAAAAAGAATCGTGGATTTCATATCCAAAGAGCCAGATTATCAAGTCAAACAAGCAATGATTGCCGTAGGTTCTGGAGGAATCTATGGAAAGGAAAAAGAAGAAGCCACACAGGCATTATATAGGTTTTTGCCTATTGCGACAAGTGATTTTATTTTTCCTTACTTTGTAGAAAGATTTGGTTTTGTAGGCGCAATTGGATTGTTTATTCTCTATGCTTCTTTGATTTTTCACATTTTTTCTATGAGTTATGAAAATGAAAAAGACTACTTTTTGAAAGTGATTTCTTATTGTATAGGCTTGTTGATTTTTATTTATTCGGGAGTGAATATTGCAATGACGATTGGGTTAGCACCTGTGGTTGGGATTCCATTGCCATTATTTAGTTATGGAGGCAGTAGTTTTATTACTTTTATGATTCTTTTTGCTGTATTAGAAAATTTACTTGCCTTTAGATATAAATTTGTGTATAATCATACCTCTTTTTCAAAAAGGGCCCTTAGCTCAGCTGGTTAGAGCACTCGGCTCATAACCGATTGGTCATAGGTTCAAGTCCTATAGGGCCCACCACACCACATCAATAACTTGAGGAAATTTAAATTATGGAAAAAATACAATGTCAAAATATCAAATGTCAAGGATGTGTTAAAAAAATCAATGAAGCACTTTTGCAAAAATATCCTTCCTTGCGCGTAGATATTGAAAGTCAAAGCGTAGAAGTAGAGGCAAATAATGATGGAATCACGGAGATTAAACATAAGCTTGCGGAATTGGGATTTTTGAATGAAAGTGGAATCCTAAATAAGCTTAAAGGATTTTTTACAAAATAGGGGTTGTGAATGGAGATTTTACTGCTTGTTACGATTGTCATTATTGCCATTGCAATGATTAATTTTAGAGATTATCTTAATCACCCACAAAAACGTCCTCAAATTAACAATGAAGAAAAGGATAGCGAATTAAGCGAATATCAAAATCCATACAAAAATCAAGAGCAAATCTCTAGTCTTAGCAGAGAGGAGAAGATTGCAAAAAGTGAATATGGCTTGATTGTTGCTCTTTTGTCTAAACTTGCTCAAAGTGATGGTAAAGTGTGTGAGCTAGAGCTAGAGCTTATGGAAAACACCATACAGGATATTGCAGACGCGTTGTGTTTGCAAAGCGCAATGAATCAAAAAGATGAAATTTTAGAAATTTTGCATAAAATTTTTGATTTTACCAATGAAAGTGTGGAATCCCTAACTAGAAGCTATGCAACACTTACCAAAGGACAATATAAAAGTCGCTTAAAATTGGTAGAATATTTGCTTGCTCTTGCCTATGCGGACGGCGAGCTAGGAAGTGAGGAACGTGAAATTATTTTAGATGTTGCGGCTTATTTGGAGATTGATAATGAGGATTTTAATACTCTTTATGATACCTTTGAAGAATTTTATGCCCAAAAACAAGTGGATTCTACTTTGCAAGAAGCTTATGCTACTTTAGGTGTAAGTGAAGAGGATAGTATGGAACATATTAAAAAAACTTATAAGAATCTCGTGCGCCAATTCCACCCAGATATTTTATATCACAAGGGTTTGGAGCAGTCTATTATGGAGGATTCCACCAAAAAATTACAATCTATTAATCAAGCATATCAAATCATCAAAAAACACAAAAAGGTGGAGAGTACAGCAGAGTGAGGAGTAAAAATGACAGAAGCGGATGTTTTGCACGATATTACAAAAATTTATAAACGCATAGAAGCACAAAATAAGCAGACGAATGCACTTTATGAATCTATCAAAACAGATAAAGTTCCGCATTTTTTGGAAAGTATTTTTGTGCAGATTCCACACAATCGTGAGTCTCTACTTGCTTGTTTAGACCGCGTAATAGTATTGCAAGAGGCTCCTCTGATGAATGTCTTGCAAAAGCTTGAAATGCAAGAAGAACAAATCATCAGCTTAAGAATGCAGCTTTTAAAAATCACTTGTAATTTTCATATGGAAAAACATCAATTATTGTTAGAATATATCACAAAGGAGAGGCTTTTAAGTCCATTTTTGCGGGCATTAATTCAAGCAGTGCATAAGATAGGCTTATGCTTTAATGGATTTTTTATAGCTTGGCAGAGGGATTTGATTTTAGGAATCAATCGTGAATTAAATCAAAAATACAATAAAGATTTACAAAAAATCTTAGAAGTTTTAAAGCCTAGTATGGAGGTTTCCTCCACTTCTATACTCTCTTTAAAAAATATTTTAAGTCAAGAAACTTTAAACGATCTTCCAATACAAAAAGATACATTAGTCAATGAAAATGAAATAGGAGATAGAAGCTACTCTGTGCCCGTGCTTAAGGATTCTATCTATCAAGCCGTGGCGTATGCAGATTTTTTTCAAGAAGAGTTTGAGGAATTAAAAAAGGCTTTTAATGCAGGGATTGAATCTTTGGAAAAAACCCCAGAAGTTTTACCGAAATTAGAGCAAAAAAATGCGCATTTGCATTATTTAAAAACCTTAAAATCCGCTTTAATGCAAACAAATACGAACCGTTTGTTGGAATCTTGGAGACTTGTGGATAAGGCTTGGATGGCGATTTCTACTCCTTTGCAGATTGGACATCCTTTAGAATATTATGAAGACCATTTTAGAAAGGCTGTTGCCCCTGAATGGGATTTGCGTATTGCTAGAATTTACGAAGGAATTGATTTGCTTAATCCTCAAGAAGAGCAGGATTGTAAAATTTCCAAAGAATCTATGTTAAAATTTTATCAATTTTACAGCTCTAAAGCCCCCCATACCGAATATAAAAAAGAAATTAATTCGTGTGTAGAGGAATCTTTGCTTAAAACGCAAAGTTATGGTGGGCTACCCGCACTTTTTTATGGAGCAGAACTAAATGGGCTTTTTAGTGCGCAAGTCGTGCCAAATGACGAAAAAGTTAGCAAAAAATATGGCAAAAAGATTTTTTATTTTCCCGATAGAGTGCGCGAATTATCTATGGCTAAGCCTTTTATGCTTCTATCTTCTAAGACTTTTCCGCAAGACTTTTTAGATTTTAATAGAGAGTTATTGTTTTTCAAAAAAGAAAATTGGTATAAAGTGTATGAGATTGCAACGATTGGGCACGAGTTTGGGCATATTTTATGGGTAAGTTCAGATAGTGAATTAAAAATGAACGCAAGTGGGCAATTTAAAAACATAGAAGAATTTAAGGCAACAATGGGCGGGCTTGCCTATTATTTTTTATCCCCCAATCAACCCTTGCTAAAAGAGCTTATTTTTAATACTATTGCGCGTGCGGTAGGTTTGATTGCGTGGATGAAAGAAGATGAAGTATTGCCTTATTATTGCGAGGGTTTAATCCATTTGGAAGTTTTATTTGGCGCAGGAGTTTTGCATTATAAAGGTGATTTTGAAACAACGGCATTAGAGATTAAAGTCAATGAAACCACAATGCAAGCCTTAAAAAAGCAATATTTGAATGTTTATAATCAGTTGATTGTAACTTATTTAAACAAGCAAGATGCAAAAGTTTTTTTGGATAATTATGCCCTAAAAGATTCTGAAGGAAATTATAAGCCTATAAAATCAGAAATAAGAGCTTTTGTAGAAGATTATTATCAACAATACCAAAATATCGGGCAAGTAACCGATACTCTGACTTCAGAAAAATGGCAAGAAACTTACAAAAAACAGCACAATTTAAATTAAAGAGGAAGAATGTCTGTCAATATTAACAATAACGATATTAATAAAGCGCGAGAAATTATCTATAAAATTGCAGGAATTTACTTGCCGACTAGCAAGGATTCTACTATTAAAAATCGTTTGGATATGCTAAAGCGCAAATTTAATATTCAGGATTTTGATAATTTTTTTCATCAAGTCAAGCATGGGCATTTTAAGCAGGAATTTGTTAATGCTTTTACGACAAATAAAACAGATTTCTTTCGTGAGGGATTCCATTTTGATGATATGTTAGATAGAATTTTGCCACATAGATTAAAGGAGAATGAGCCAATAAAAGTTTATTGTTCGGCTAGTTCTACGGGTGAAGAACCTTATTCTATCGCGACAACTTTACTTTATGCAAAAGAAATTTATTGCTCTAGCACTCCTGTGAGTGTTCTTGCGACTGATATTGACACTTTGGTGTTGGATTTTGCCAAAAAGGGTAAATATGTCGTAAATACCAAGTTGAATCCTTTGCCTACTTGGGTAGATTTAAAAGATTATTTTGATATAAAACACAAAAACGACCACGAGCTTTTTATGGACGCAAAGTCAAATTTGAAAAATATTTTGACTTTCAAACAGCAGAATCTTTATGATTCAAGGTATCCTTTTGGGATAAAAGAATTTGATATTATTTTCTGTCGCAATGTGCTGATTTATTTCAAGGTTTCAGACCAAGAACAGATTTTGAGTCAAATATTCTCTCATCTGAAAATTGGTGGGACGCTATATCTTGGGCATTCAGAAAATATTTTAAATCTTGCTCCTAAGGTGGATCGCTTAGGAAAAAATATCTTTGTAAAAGTGATGGATTAGCTTGACAGATATAAATAAAAAATATCATCCAGATTTATTGTTGAAATCTGACCCCTATAAAGGAGATGGCAAAAAGTTGATTGCCATTGGTGCAAGCACGGGGGGAGTAGATGCGATTGCAAAGATTTTACAAACCCTACCACGCAATTTACCTCCCATTGTGATTACGCAACACATTCCGGGTAACTTTTCTACTTCTTTTGCTCAAAGGCTTAATAGAATCTCCGAGTTAGATGTTTATGAAGTGCGCGAAAAAGTTATTTTGAAAGATTCTTGTGTCTATTTGGCAGCGGGTGGCTTGCATATGGTTTTGAAGAGGATACGCAATGATTATTATGCCGAACCTCAAGAGGGGATTCGTATTTCTCGTCATTGTCCAAGTGTAGATGTGATGTTTCGCAGTGTAAATAATGTTGCAGGTAAAAATGTTCTTGCGATTATTATGACGGGTATGGGAGACGATGGAAGCATAGGAATCAAAGAGCTTTATAATAATGGAGCTTATACGATTGCGCAAGATGAAGCAAGCTGTGTTGTTTTTGGTATGCCCAAACAAGCTATTGCGAAGGGGGCAATTTGTGAGATTGTTGGTTTGGATTCTATCGGAAATAAAATTGTGAGTTTTGCAGGAGGGAATCTCAAATGCATAATAAATGAGAATGACTAGCCTATATTATCCTTTAAAGATTGTAGAATCTAGTTTTGAAGTGAAAGGTTCAGAGTTTCTTTCTTATTTGGTTTCCATCAAACATTTCACAGAATTTGTTGCGCAAATGCGTATAAAACACCCCAAAGCCGTGCATTTTGTAACTTCCTCACGCAAGTTTAATCCACAGAGACAAATTGAGGAGAGTTTTAGTGATGATGGAGAGCCTAAAGGCACTTCAGGCATGCCTACTTTAAAGGTTTTGCGTGGATATGATTTAATAGAATGCGGTTTGTTGGTGGTGCGCTATTTTGGAGGCACATTGCTCGGCACAGGCGGACTTGTAAGGGCTTACACACAAGCCACAAAAGATGTAATAGAAAAGGCAAAAGAGCAGGGGGCATTGCAGCTTTATATTCCTCAAGAATCCCTTGTGATAAAGATTCCTTTCAGTGCATTTTCTAAAGCGGAATATTGGATTAAAAAACTTGAGATTCAGATTGTGCAAAAAGAATTTTTGCAAGAGGGTGTGCAGTTGGAGCTAGAGGCTAATTTGGAGAATTTGCAAGCTTTTTTGGGAAAGATAGAATCCCGCAAGAGCGAATAGCTTTTACTGCGGTTTTGTCGTGAGTTTTTGTATGCAAGGTGTTCGCAAGTTTGGGTAAGTTGCCAATGTGCGCCAAGAAGTTTTGAGATTTTCTGCAATGACAAATGATAGAATCGCAGTTACGATATTCTAGAAATTTTCTTCAAACCAACTAGCAATCTCACTGCGAATAGTTTGGTGCAAAACAATGCCTGCAAGAAAATCGTCCTGCTTTGCTTTTTTTAGCAAGCTAATAAGTCCATTGCGATATTTGCTAAGATAAGGGTGGTCAATCTGCATAGGGTCGCCTAAAAAGACAATCCTAGAATCTTCCGCCATTCTTGTCCCAATTAGCTTAATGGTTGCATTAGAGGCATTTTGCGCCTCATCAAAAATGACAAATTTTTTGGCAATGCTCACCCCGCGTGCGTGGGCAATGTCTAGCACTTCAATGTTGTGTTTGTTTAAGAAATATTCTGTGGCTTCTTGACTTTGTATGCTGTTTGCTTCTCCGCGATATTCAATGCGTTTGGCAAGAGATTCCTTTTGTATTTTGGTAATCATAAAGTTAATTGCACTAAAAAGAGGATACATAAAATAATGAAGTTTTTGATTTTCATCACCTTTGCGGAATCCAAGTTCCGCCTCTTTATCGTTTGCGGTGATAGTATTGCGCAGATAAACGATTCCATTGACGACGCCCTTTTTTAGTAAATGTAATCCTGCCTGCAAAGCAATGAGTGTTTTGCCACTTCCTGTCGCGCCGCTACAAATTGTGATTCTGTTTTTGGGGTGCGTTAGAAGCGTGTAAAGAAATTTTTGCTCCAAGTTAATTGGATTAATATAGAGTTTATCCTCTTCTAAACGCGTATCAAAATCCAAAGGATAAAAGCTATTGTCTAGTTTAATGCCATAATGTTTTCTACCTGTGAGGTAGAGGCTATTTTCGGTGTTGTCTTGTTCGGAAATCTCAATCAAACTCCAATTTTTGAGTGCAGCAAATGCCGCATTGTGCTCAAGATTTTCTTTAATATTGCTTTTGTGGATTTGAAAATGATTCAAAAACTCAATGGCTTGGGGATTCTCTATTCTGTCTCTTAAAAGAGATTGTGAAGAAAGATTAATTGAAAGCGCATAGACTTTGAGGGAGATATCGTTTGTAAGTAGCACAAAATGATAATCTTTGGCAATCTCCAAAATACGCGCGTCGTTTAATCCATAGTCTTGAAATTTGGTTTTATAATTGGGTCTATGAATCATTTGTAATGGGATTTTTTGATGATGAATCGTAAAATAAAATGTGTGGATTTTATCGTTTTCCATAGGATTAAATGAAGAAGTGGAAGCAAAATCCCCTAGATTCCTAAAAAATTCTCGTGCAAAGAATCCTGTCTCATTACTTAAATCTTTCTTTTTGTCCAATTCACTTAAGGTAACATCACAGATGAAGATTGCATTTTCTCCATTTTGGTGGAGGAAAAAGAGATTCTCCACATCATCTAAAATAATTGAAGTATCAATTAGATAAGATTTTTTCACTTATTGGCAACCCTCACATTCAATGCTGCGGTCTATCGCGTCTGTGTTGCTTTCTGCTTCAATGCTTTGAGAGCGTAAATAATAAGTGGATTTCAAGCCTAATTTCCACGCTAACATATAAATTTCATTCAAATATTTACCGCTTGCAAGATTTAAAGCCATAAAAATATTTGTGCTTTGTCCTTGGTCAATCCATTTTTGACGAATCGCAGCGGCTTTGATAAGTAAGCGTTGGTCAATCTCATACGCAGAGATGTAATAATTCCAATTATCTAAGCTTAAATTTGGGGCAACAACAGGAATCAAACCGCTTAGGTTTTCCTCAAACCATTTACGCTTATAGATTGGCTCAATCGTTTGTGTTGTGCCAACAAGAATAGAAATAGAGCTTGTCGGGGCAATCGCCATTAAATAGCCATTGCGAATCCCTTTGGTTTTGACTTCTTCGCGCAAAATATCCCAATCATAAACGAATCCAAAAAGCCCTCCGCGGTCAATAAGTTTTTTTGCTTCATTATTTGCCTTGTCAATTGGAAAGATTCCTTTAGACCATTCTGAACCAATAAATTCGCTATAAACTCCCTTTTCTTGCGCAAGATGACAACTTGCTTGGATTGCATTGTAGCTTATCATTTCCATTATTTCATCAATTTTTGCCAAGTGTTGGTCGCTTCCCCATTCAATGCGTGCTTCTGCTAGCATTTGTGCTTCCCCCATTACACCTAAACCAATCGCGCGATTGTTGAGATTTGTTACCTTGACTTTACGATTGGGGCAGAAATTTAAATCAATTACATTGTCTAGCATTCTAATTGCAATAGGAACAACGCGTTCAATATCTTCTTTGGTGTGAATCTTAGAAAGATTGACAGAGGCGAGGTTACACACCGCAGTTTTGCCATCGCTAGATTCTCTTTGCGCAATGAAAACCTTTTTGCCTCTAATGCTGTCAATGGAAGTAATTTTGTTGGAGGGTTTTTTGATGCCACAATCTGTAATGACTTCTTGATATTCAGAGAAATCCTCAATCGTTCCATCTTCATATTCTACACGGATAAAACATTCATTGGGTTCAGTATTTTGAAAAATCTCTGTGCAGAGATTGGAGCTACGAATGATTCCTGTATGTGAGTTTGGATTTGCATAATTTGCATTATCTTTAAAACACAAGAAAGGAGAACCAACTTCAAAATAATTTGTGAGGATTTTTTTCCATAAATCCTTTGCTTTAATCGTTTCTTTAGGGATATTTGGGTCTTGTTCATATTGAATATAGCGCGCTTCAAACGCTTTGCCATAAAGGTTGGTTAAATCTGAACAAGTGAGTGAATCAAAGAGATTCCATAAGCCGTCCTCTTGCACTCTTTTCATAAACAAGTCGGGAATCCAAAGTGCTGGGAATAAATCGTGTGTTCTACGTCTTTCTTCCCCGCTATTTTTCTTAATATCCACAAAATCAAAAATATCACTATGCCATGGCTCTAAATAAACAGAAATTGCACCTTTTCTTGTGCCTAACTGATCTACTGCAATGGCAATGTCATTCGTGATTTTCAAAAAAGGAATCACTCCACCCGCTGCATTTCTATGCCCATCAATAAAGCTTCCAAGCCCACGAATTTTGGAGAAATCCCAACCGATTCCACCGCCATATTTGCTCAAAAGTGCCATTTCTTTATAGGAATCAAAAATTCCTTCAATATTGTCTGGCGTGCTTCCAATATAGCAAGAGCTTAGTTGATGACGAGGAGTTCTAGCATTTGAAAGTGTAGGGGTGGCTGCCATAACTTCAAATTTAGAAAGCAAATCATAAAATTGTTCTGCCCAAAAATTTGGGTCTTGTTCATTTTGGGCTAAAAACATAGCAATTCCCATAAACATATGTTGTGGTAATTCAATGGGATTGCCTTTTTTGTCTTTTAGTAAATATCTATCATAAAGCGTTTTTATGCCTAAATAATTAAATTGCAGGTCTCTGTTTGTGTCAATTTTTTTATTTAATCGTTCCAAATCAAATTTTTCTTTCATTCCTTTGACGATGCGATTCTCATTTTCTCCTAGTTCTAGGTATTCGCGCAAGGTTTTATAGCCATTAAAGCCATTAATGCGGTGGTATAAATCATAAAGAAAGAGCCTTGCTGCAACAAAACTCCAATTAGGACAATCAATGTCAATTTTATCTACAGCGGTTTTAATCAGTGTTTGCTGAATCTCTTGTGTAGTGATTTTGTCGCGAAATTGCAACTTCGCATCAACTTCTAATTCACTTTGAGAAACGCCTTCTAGCCCTACAACGGAATCACGCGTGTATTTTTGGATTTTGGTTACATCTAGTGGTTCAATGCGTCCATTTCTTTTGATAACAGTTAGCATAGATTCTCCTCTTATTTACTTTTTCTTTTTCTTTGTGTCGGGTCTAATATTTTTTTGCGGATTCTAATGTTTTTGGGAGTAACTTCCAAAATCTCATCTTCTTCAATCCATTCTAATGCTCTCTCTAGGTTTAAATCTCTTGGTGGTGTGAGTTTAATCGCCTCATCACTGCCACTTGCGCGCATATTAGTTAAATGCTTTGCCTTGATGGGATTCACATCTAAATCGTTTTCTCGGCTATGTTCGCCAATTATCATACCAATATAAACTTTAGTTTGTGGTGGGATAAATAAAACTCCTCTTTCTTGGATATTTCCTAGCGAAAAGGGTGTTGCTTCACCATTTTCCATTGAGATAAGCGCACCATTGCCTCTTGTTTCTACGCTTCCACTAAAGGGGCGAAATTCTAAAAAACTATTATTCATCACACCTTCCCCTTTTGTGTCGGTTAAAAATTCGCTCCTATAGCCAATTAACCCACGCGCTGGAATCTCAAATTCTAGTCGTGTATAACCTTCTCCCATAGGATTCATTGCCTTTAGTTCCGCCTTTCTGCGTCCTAATTTTTCAATCACGCTGCCGGCATAATCTTGAGGTGTATCAATAACTAAGGATTCAAAAGGTTCGCATTTTTCCCCATCAATTTCTTTGACGATGACTTCGGGGCGCGAAATACTAAACTCATAATCTTCTCGGCGCAAATTCTCGGCTAGAATCGTGATTTGCAATTCTCCACGTCCATTGACTTTGAATTTTCCTTCGCCTAGCTCCTCAATTTTCATTGCAATGTTTGTTTGCATTTCTTTTTCTAGCCGTTCTTTTAATTTGTTTGCCGTTACATGTTTGCCCTCTAATCCTGCAAAAGGAGAATCATTGACTGCAAAATTTACACTCATTGTCGGCTCTTCTAAGTGCATAGGGTCAAGTGGAATCGGATTGTTGATATCCACAATGGAATCTCCAACATTAATAGAATGGAATCCTGCAAGGGCGATAATGTCTCCCGCTTTGGCTTCTTCAATTTCCGTTCTAGCCAAGCCATAGAACCCAATTAGTTTGGTGATTTTACCTGTTACTTTTTCTCCATTGCTTTTTGCAAGCATTACATTTTCGCCTTTTCTAATCTTGCCATTGAAGATTCTAGCGATTCCAATTTTACCCACATAGTTATCATAATCAAGGGTAAAGATTTGAATTTGTAGAGGATTTGTACTTTCTCCGCTTGGCAGAGGCACATATTCTAAAATCGCATCAAAAAGCGGTTCTAGGTTTTTCTTCTCATCTTCTAATTCTTTTATTGCGTATCCTTCGCGCGCAGCGGCATAAACTACTGGAAAATCTAATTGCTCTTCATTTGCTCCCATTGCCGAAAACAAATCAAACACTTCGTCAATCACGCGGTCAGGTTGTGCGGCGGGTTTGTCAATCTTATTGACAACCACAATGGGTCGGATTCCAAGCGCAAGTGCCTTTTTGACGACAAATTTTGTCTGTGGCATTACTCCCTCTTGTGCATCTACAAGTAATAGCACGCCATCAACCATTTTCAAGACGCGTTCTACTTCTCCTCCAAAATCAGCGTGTCCGGGAGTGTCAATAATATTGATTTTTGTTCCTTTATAATTAATTGCAGTATTTTTCGATAGAATCGTGATTCCTCTTTCTTTTTCAATCTCATTACTATCCATTACACGTTCATCTATTTGTTCGTGGTTTGCAAAAGTTCCAGACTGCCTAAGTAGTCCATCTACTAGGGTAGTTTTTCCGTGGTCTACGTGCGCAATCACCGCAATATTTCTGATTTCTTGCATTGTTTTCCTTAAGATTAAAATTAGGTGTGGATTCTAACTAAAACAATCTAAAAAAATAATCAAAAATCTTTGGAATGGCTTTTGCTTATACTCTAGTAATTAAATCTAAATTCTTAGAGAAAGGCGCGTCTATGCTTCCTTTAATAGATATTGAACAAGTCAATCAAAAAAGTGTCATCAAAACTTCAAATGCCCAAAATGTAAGCGAAAGTGAAGGCGGGGGATTTGCCGAAATTTTCAATTTTCTAAGTATGGATAAAAATTCTAAAAAATCAGAGACTAAATCCAAAAAAACTTCTCAAAATTCTCTAGAGATTCCACAAGAGCTTAATAAATTTTCTAAAAATAGTAGCCAACAAAGCAATATTTTGAAGAGTTTAGATGAAAAATACAATCTTTCTAAAAAATTTGTAGAATCGCAAAAGACGGAATCACGGAATAAAAATGTAAAAATAAATATCTCAAATAATACAAAGGATACTTTGCCTACAAAGACAACTTTAAAAAGCGCGAGGGATTTGTTGGAATTTTCAAAAACTCAAACTCAAGAGGTAAAAACTCTAAAAGATTTGAATAAGGTTGCGGAGGATTTAAAGTTAAATATCCAAAAAATTAACTTGCAAAAGGACAACACTAATCAAGAGATAAAATTTAAAGGTGTGCCTAAGCAAGAAATGCTTTTGGATAAGCAAATTTTAAAAACAAATGAAAATGTAAAAACAAATACTGCAAATCCAAAAGTAACACAAAAAGAAAGCAAGGAATCTTTGAATATTTTAAGCAATCTCTTGCAAGATAAAGAATTGCTTAACAAAGAATCGCCAAAAGATTCTAAAGCTTCTCCAAACAAAACAGATTTTAAGGCAGAAAACAAAGAATCTTTGAATGTTAAAAATTCAACACAGAATCTTAAAAAAGAGGAAAAGAATCTTAAGGATTCTCAAAATGTAGAGAATTTAACGCCAACAAAAGAAAAAATAGAATCCAAAACAGATTTTAAAACAAAAGAAGCGGAGAACTTGGAAGCGAAAAACAAATTACAAAAAACAGAGATTAAAAATGCACAAGAAAAAGAAAAGGTAAAAGCGAAAAATATCAAAGAATCCCCTGATAAACCCACAGAATCTTTGCAAGCTAAAGCACAAGAACCTAGTAAAGAGATTCCCAAACAAGAGGTAGGCAAGCAGGATTTTGTAGTAAAAAATGAGATAAAACAGGAGGAAAAGGTGAAAGAAAAAACTAATCAAGAGGAAATGCTTAAAGAATCCCAAAATACAAAAGTAGCTTCACAAAGCAAAGCGACACAAGAATCTTTGCGGAATCCTTTTACTCTTAAAGAACAAAAGGAAGTCAAAGAATCTTTTTTGAAAGAAGAGAAAGAGGATAAAAGAAATATAAAAAATTCAAAAACCACCACAACACAGAGTCTCAATACTCTTGGAAATGCGTTCAAAGAGGAAAATATAAAACAAGACATCAAGCAGCAGGATATTTTCTTAGAAAATCTGCTTAAAACTACTGAAAAATCTGCGCAAAGTTCAAAAGAAACTTCCAAAGAGGCGATGTTGGAAGTAAGCAAAGAGAATACAGAGAAAAAAGCAAAAATCAATCAAGAGATTTATCAGGCAAGCACACAAGCGCAGGTAGAGAATCGTTTGAGTGTGCAAAATACTTTCTTGCATTTTAGCGATAAGCTAAGAGAAGCATTGCAGAATTATCGCCCGCCCATTACTAGGTTGTCCTTAGAGCTCAATCCAGAAAATTTGGGAAGTGTGGAGCTTACGATTACTAAACGCGGAGAAAATGTCTCTGTGCAAATCACTTCCAATCAAACCGCTTTGCAACTCTTTATGCAAAATGCGCAAGAATTTAAAAATAGCTTGAGCAATTTGGGCTTAAATGATGTCAATTTAGAGTTTAAAGATAATGCAGGGAATCTTTTAGATAATGGAGATTTCAATGGTTCTAATGGAGGAAATAGCGGAGGATTTGGCGGACAAAATCAAGGGGAGAATCCTCGCAAAGAGCAGAATTTGACACAAAATTCTGATGAAAATTCGCAAAATACTCAAAAGTGGAATGAAAATAGCTTACATATTTACAAAGAAGTGAATAACCCTTATGCCAAAGTGGCACTTGTGGAGATTAACTTTTCATATTATGCTTAAAGGATAAAGAATGTCATCAACAACTGCAACAGGACTAAATGGAAATTACCAACAACCTCAAACTACAAGCAACACAAGTCGTTCAAATGGAACAGAGAGTGCAAAGGAAAACGAATGGAAAAATCCATTAGATGATAAAGAGATTCCCAAAGATGAAAGCACAACCGGTGGAAATTCATTGTCTAATGAAGCGTTTATGCGATTGTTTTTAGAGCAACTTAAAAACCAAGACCCAACTGCTCCAATGGAGACACAAGAGATTCTAACTCAAACTGCGCAACTCACACAAGTGGAAGCGCAGGAAAAAATGAAAGCCGCAATGGAAAAAATGACAAGCGCAATGGAATCTATGCAAGAAACAAACGAAAAAACTATTGAAGCACAAGAGAAGATGATAGAATCCCAAAAGAAAATGCTAGAATCTTTAGGCTTGCTCTCTGATAGTATTCAAGATAGCAATATTTTGAGTGGTTATAATGCGATTGGCGTAATAGGAAAAATTGCAGAGACAGGTTTAAATACAATCACGCTTGAGAAGAATGAGACAACAAAATTTAGCCTTTACTTTGATGAGCCTATTGATGCAAGTAAAGGTAATCCAAAGATTACTATTGTTACAAAAAAGGTTACCACAGGTTCAGATGGAAAAGAATCTGAAGAAAAAACGATTGTTAAAGAAATCAGTCTTAAAAAATATGACGGGCAAAGTGGTTGGATTGATTTTGAGTGGGATACAAAAGATAGTGGTGGTAGCTATGTAAAAGCTGGGGATTATACGATTAGTGCAGAATATAACTTAGATGCAACAACTAACAAATATTTAAGCACAGAACTTGGACGTGGTGAGGTGCAAAGTGTGCTCTATGACAAAGGTGTGCCTTATTTGAAACTTGGTGAAATGGTAATTCCAATTACTTACGCACATACTTTTCAACCTAAAAGTTAATCATTAAAATGTATGGAAAGGATTTCTAATGGTCGGTGCATTTTATAATGGAATTAGTGGAATTAGAACCCATCAATTTGGGATTGATTCCACTTCTAATAATATCGCAAATGTTAATACGGTGGGTTACCGCGCAAATTTACCAGAGTTTAAAAGTCTTTTTGCAACAAGTATGAGTTATGTGAATGCAAATTCTCCAATTTCTAATGATTACAACTATGGTTCTACCATAGGCTCTAATGCTATCAATGCGAATGATGGGACTTATGTTAGTGCAGAGGGAGACTTTAATGTTGCTTATAGTGGCAAAGGTTGGTTTGTCGTTGGGCTTAACAAAAATGGTGCTTTTGATATTAACGCGCCAGTTTATAATGGAACACAACAAAATTACTTTACACGTGATGGCTCTTTTAGTTTAGATGGTGAGGGTTATTTGGTTAATTCTAGTGGCTATTATATGTATGGGATTAATCTAGGTAAAATTGCAGCTGACGGAACAATGACGGGCACAAATAACTTAGAGGGAGATTATGCAGGACTTTCTGGTTCTAATCTACAACCTTTACAAATTCCCAAAAATCTTACTTATAAGCCTACTTTAACAACAGAAGTGGGATTGTCTATCAACCTAAACCGCACACAAAATCCTAAAGGAATCGGAAATTTAAAAGATGAGAATGATAATTTTAGTATGGATAAATTCCTTACTCAAGACTTGAATGCGTTAATGAACGCTAAAGGAGAGTTACTAGATCCTAAAAATTATAAAGATATTAATATAAGTCTTGAGAGAGGAGGAGTTACGACAAAATACACTTTTACTTATGGTGGAGCAGAAAATGGCTTTAAAACAATAGGCGAATTAATGAATCTTATCAAAGAACAAACCGGTTTGACTTTGGGCTTAAAGCTAGATAGTGAGGGGAACCCTAGCGACTGCTCTTTGTATCTTAGCAATGGGGGAATGCAAGATGTAAAGGTAAGTATTAATGGCAAGCTTGCAGACAAATTGGGATTAAAGTCTAGCAATAATAACTTGGAATCTGCTTTTGGTAGCGCAATTCAAGGCTTTGTGGATAACACAGAATATCAAAATCAAGCACTTGTAAAATACAATGGTATGATTTTCCAAAAAAATGGAGACGGAATCGCTAATGGGAATCCTTTGGATAATCCTGATGGTTGGACGCTTGTAGATAGTAGCGGAGTACCTGCTTATCAAGGAGCGCAAGCAAAAGAGTATAAACAAGATGAACTTGTCATCAGTGAAGGTAAAGTTTATAGAAAATTAACAAACGATGTAACAGAAGTGACTAATCCAATCACAGGAGAAGTTACGATTGCTGCTCCAGAGGAGGACGCAGCAAATTGGGAAGAAGTCGCCAATGCAACCTTAGGAGAAGTGCAAGAATATACCGCAGGGACAACTTACGCGCAAGATTCTATTGTGAGTTACAATGGAATCTTGTATCGCAAAACCAATGGTGCGGGGGATACCAATCCCGCAGAGGATAATAGGGGTTGGAGTATTCTAAGTGTCGCAAGCATTAGCAGCACGCAACTCCAAGTGCCTACCTATGAGACAAACACTGAGATTTATAGTGATTCTGGTGAGAAGTTTATTTTAAAAACGCAATACATTTTAGTAGAACAAGCAAACAGAGATGTAACGCCTGAAGTGTTAGAGCGTTGGGAAGTGCGAAGCAGTATTTATGACGGAGTTGGAAAAGTAATGATTAGCGAGAATCCTACGATTAGTGAAATTACTTTTAATGACGATGGAAGCGCAAATGCTGAAATCTTTGAAGTGCCTTTTAATGGCGGAAACGTGCGTGTGGATTTGACGCAATCTGCTGATGGCAAAACTTCAAGCAACTTTGCTTATGCGGATTCTGATACAAAATCTACTACACAAGATGGCACTGCAGCGGGCACAATGAAAGACATTGTGATTGATGAAAATGGAATCATTATGGTGAATTTCACAAATGGCAAATTAGAGCCAATCGGACGCTTCGGGGTGGCTGCATTTGTGAATGACCAAGGATTGAGTAAAGTGGGTGGAAATCTCTTTCAGATGAATGCACGCACGATTAATGGAGAAACTGCTGTTGTCAGCGGTCCTCCGCTACTTGCTTGGGAAGAGGGTGGATTGGCAGCCTTGAAATATGGAAAAGTTTTAGACCATATGCTTGAAACAAGCAACGCAGATACAGGAACTGCTTTAACCGATTTGATTGTCTATCAAAGAGGCTATCAAATGAGTGCAAAATCTATTACAACTGCCGACCAACTAATGCAAGAGGCAATTCAACTTAAACGCAACTAAGTTTAATTTAACATAGAATCTTTTTGCGATTCTATGTTTATACTACTCCTTTTTAATCTTTTCTTGTAAAACTTATCAAAGCAAGATTTCAATTGAAAAAAAGTAGAATTTGTCAAAAAATTTTGAGGTTAAAAATGAAAGAAAAAGATGTAAGAGCCTTATTTTTAGAATATTTTGCAGGCAAAGGGCATAAAGTTTATGATTCTATGCCTTTAGTGCCTGATGACCCTACATTATTATTTACCAATGCAGGAATGGTGCAGTTTAAAGATATTTTTACTGGTAGAATCCCGATTCCATCTCCCAATATCGCAACAAGTGCGCAGACTTGTATTCGCGCAGGTGGTAAGCACAATGATTTAGAAAATGTCGGTTACACCGCGCGGCACCACACGCTTTTTGAAATGCTTGGAAATTTCAGCTTTGGGGCATATTTCAAAAAGGAAGCCATTGCGTATGCGTGGGAATTTGTTACAGAAGTTTTGGGATTTGATAAAAGTGTCTTGTATGTAACAATCCACGAAAGTGATGAGGAAGCGTTTGAGCTATGGAGCAAGCATATTGATACTGCGCGCATTAAGAGAATGGGGGATAAAGATAATTTTTGGCAAATGGGCGATGTGGGACCATGCGGACCTTGTAGTGAGATTTTTGTAGATCAAGGTGCAGAGTTTTTCAATGGACCAGAGGATTATTTCGGCGGAGATGGCGATAGATTCTTAGAGATTTGGAATCTTGTTTTTATGCAATTTGAACGCGACAAAGAGGGGAATCTTAAGCCTTTGCCTAAGCCTAGCATTGATACAGGTATGGGGTTAGAGCGTGTAGTTGCATTGCTAGAGGGCAAACATAGCAATTTTGATTCCTCGCTTTTTATGCCCTTAATTGCCAAAGTAGAAGAGATTACCCGACAAACTTATATATATGAAAGTGGTGCAAGTTTTCGCGTGATTGCAGACCACGCAAGAAGTGTAGCATTTTTACTTGCACAAGGTGTGAATTTTGACAAAGAGGGTAGGGGATATGTCTTGCGCAGAATCTTGCGCAGGGCGATTAGACACGGCTATTTATTAGGGCTTAGAGAACCTTTTGTTTATCAAGTAGTAGGTTGCGTGTGTGAGAATATGGGGGCGCATTATCGTTATTTGTTGGAAAAACAACAAGCTGTTATGCAACAATGCAAGGCAGAGGAGTTAAGATTCTTTGAAACGATTGAAAATGGTATGAATCTTTTTAATAAAGAGTTAGAAAAATTAAAAGACGAAAAGCCAAATCAGCTCTTTAGCGGTGAAGTGGCATTTAAACTCTATGATACTTATGGCTTTCCGCTTGATTTGACGCAAGATATGTTGCGTGAAAATGGCTTTGGCGTAGATGTGGATAGTTTTGAAATCTGTATGAAGTCCCAAAAGGAACAGGCAAAGGCAAATTGGAAAGGGAGCGGAGATAGTGTAAAAGAGGGAGATTTTAAACTATTATTAAGCGAATTTGGAGTTAATGAGTTTGTTGGATATGAAAAGACAGAAGCCCAAAGCCGAATTCTCGCACTTTTGGACGCAAATTTGCAACGCGTAGAAAGTATCAAAAAAGACGAAATGGGCTTTATCTTGCTTGATAGGACGCCCTTTTATCCAGAATCCGGTGGTCCTGTGGGAGATAAAGGTGTGCTAATGCATAATAATGACAAAATTGCAGAGATATTAGACACTAAAAAATATTTTGGTTTAAACATTAGCCAAGTCAAGGCGGTGCAGGATTTGAGACTGAAAGAAGGAGTGCTTGCAATCGTGGATTCTATCCGCTTAGAAATCGCTAAACATCATAGCGCGACGCATTTGTTGCACAAAGCCTTGCGAGAGATTTTGGGAGAACATATTGCACAAGCAGGTAGCCTTGTAGAATCCAATCGTTTGCGTTTTGATTTTAGCCATTCGCAAAGCCTAAATAAAGAGGAATTGGAAAAGATTGAGCAGAATGTAAATGCACAGATTCTAAGTTCGTATCCGCAAATCTGTGAACAAATGGATATACAAAGTGCGAAAGCAAAAGGAGCTATGGCACTTTTTGGTGAGAAATATGGAACCGAAGTGAGAGTGATTAGTTTTGGCGATTCCATAGAGTTGTGTGGTGGAATCCATGTGCCAAATACTGCATTTATTGGAAGTTTTTACATCGTTAAGGAATCCGGAGTGAGTAGTGGCGTGCGTAGGATTGAAGCGGTATGCGGTAAGGCAGCCTATGAATTGGGCAAAAATGCACTTGACGACATAGAAAAAGCAAAGGAAAACTTAAAAGCACAGAATCTTTTGCAAGGGATTGACAAGCTAAAAGAGCAAGTGCGTGAATTGAAAAATAAAGCAAACAAATTCCCAAACAGCCTAAAGGCAATGAAATCAGAAATTATCAATGGAACAAAACTTATTGTGTTGGAGTTAAAAGAGATTGAGGCAAGTGAGGCAAAAAAGCTTGTAGATAATGCCAAAAACGAAAATGAGAAAGTAGCAATTCTTTTGCTTTCAACAGAGGAGCAAAAAGATAAAATTGGAATTACTGCAGGTGTAAAAGGCGTGGATTTAAAGGCTGGAGCTTGGGTAAAAGAGATTGCTCAGATTTTAGGAGGGAATGGGGGCGGACGCGAGGATTTTGCAACCGCAGGTGGCAAAGATAAACTTAAGATTCCACAAGCTTTGCAACGCGCAAAAGAAATCGCCAAAGAGGCATTGAAGTAGCGTCAAAAAAACATTGAAATTCATTCTAAGCGTGAAGCTTAGAATTTAAAAATTGGAATAATTTGTAGAATCTTTGTTTTGAACTTCTTGAATTAAATTGCGTGTTGCTTCATTAATGGCGGAATTAATTGCATTTTGAATAGTAATTTGGATTTGGTTGGGATTGAGTTTGGATTTCTCTCCAAAGATGACTAAATATTGACTATTTTGATTTTGAATGCTTGATTTTCCACGAAAGATTCTCACTTCATTGGTTCTATGGAAATTAAGTTGAACTTCAAAAACAGCTTGGTCGCTTGTTTGCGAACTCCAAAAACCGCCTTGTTTAGTCTGTGTATTGATATTGCCAAAGACTACTTCTAATTGATAATGATTCTTTTGTGTATTGGTTGTTTCTGTGCTAATTTGTTCAGATTGAATAAAGCAACCACTCTGCGCAAGTGATTTTTCTACCATTTGTTGCACCTGCGTATTAGGAATCGTAAGGTCATTATAATCACCACTTTTTAAACCCATTAGATGATAGCTCGCAATGGGTTCTTGGCAAGTTTTTAAAACACGTGTATTGGGCAAATCATTAAACTTTTGCGCACACGCGCCTAAAAGCAATGCGCTAAAAGTCAGAAAACAACTTTTTTGTATTAGATTTGGGCTTAGTGCTTTTAGAGAGAACATAGATACTCCTTGAATAATGGGAATCGGTGAATTTGAAAGGTTAATTTTAGCACAATTTATTGCTAATTTTTATCAAGATTGATACAATACACCAATAATTTATAAGGTAAAGCATTGCATTTTTTCAAAGGTAAAAAAATCATCATTTTAGAATCTTTATTGTGTATCCTTTTGTGTGTCGGAATCATTTTTTATGCACAAATTAACAAACGAGGATTGCAAAAACAAGACGCTTTACTTTATTATGTGAATATTAGTGGCAAGCAACGTTTGCTTGCTCAAAGAATCGTTTTTTTATCTCAAATTGTTGTTACGAATCGTATTTTGAATCGCAATAATCCCGAAAGCCTAACAGAACTTCGCAGTTGTATTAATCAGCTAAATTCTATTCATATGATTTTGCAAAATTTTGTAATTTCTACAATTATTGGCAATAAAAAAGCTTCTACTTTAGATGAAATCTATTTTGGCGATGGAAATTTGAAGTTTAAAATGGAAGAATTTTTGAATAATGCAAATAAAATATTTTTCTTGCAAACTACACAAGAAGCCTTTCGCATTAATCAAGAACTTTTGCAACAACTAGAAGAGGATAACGGATTGCTTGCGAGCTTAGAGCTTGCAACATTAAGCCAGCAGTTTTATGCACAAAATATCATCAAAGAATCGCAATTTTATCTTCAAATTCTCCTTTATTGCGCATTTTTAATTTGTGGCTTACAAGCTGTTTTAATTTTATGGTTTTTGACACGCAAATTAGATGGATAGGTTTATTTTTTTAAAAAATAAATGAAGCCTCAAGGAGTTTTTATATGCTAAAAAATCTTTTTCCTTTTTTGGCTTTGCTTGTATTTTTTATTTTTCATTTAAGCATCTATTTTTTCTTTATTAAGAAAATCATTAAATTAAAGATTCCACTTTTGGTATTAAAAACTTTTTTGATTTTTAATTTTTTTGGGGTTGTGGTTTATTTTGTGGCGCGTTATTGTGTAGATTTTCCACAAAGTATATATTTTTTAGCTTCTTTATCCATTGGTATAGGATTTGTATTATTTGTCGCAATGTTAGTTTATCAATTTCTTGCATTATTGTTGCGTCTTATAATTTGGTTTTTTCCAAAATTCTCTCAAGAGCGCAGAGGATTCTTTCAAAGGACTTTAAATGCCACAAGCGGAATCTTTGCGTTAGGTTATCTAGGCACGGGATTGGTGGAGGGAAGATTATCTCCCAAAATAGAGCGCATTAAGATTTCATTAAAGAATCTTAAAACACCAATGAGTGCGGTGCAAATCAGTGACTTGCATATTGGAGGATTGATTGAAGAAAATGTTGTACGCCAAATTGTGAATCAAACCAATGCGCTAAAGCCGGATTTTATCGTGCTAACCGGTGATATTATAGACACAGAAGTAGGACGAGTGCATAAAGCTATTGCAGAGCTTGGTAAGTTTCAAGCTCCTTTGGGTGTATATTTTGTAACAGGGAATCACGAATATTTCCACAATATCCAACCCTTACTTGAAAGTTTAAAAGCCATTGGAATTAAGACATTGGAAAATGAATGCGTGCAATTAATGAAAAGTATCAACGGACAAAAGGAAGTAGTGTTAAATTTGGCGGGAGTGTATGATTTGTTTGGTCGCAGAATAGGCGTTTTAGAGCCAAATTTGGAACAAGCTTTGCAAAATAGGGCAGAATCCCAACCCTTAATTTTATTAGCGCATCAGCCAAAATTTGCCCTTGAGGTGAGAGAAGAACATCAAGTGGATTTAATTTTGAGCGGACACACGCACGGAGGACAAATTTTTCCCTTTCAATTCCTTGTAAAGCTAGACCAACCTTATTTGGCAGGTTGGTATCAGCACAGCCTAACAACGCAGATTTACGTTAATCGTGGCACGGGATTTTGGGGACCTCCTATGCGCATTTTAGCGCGTGCAGAGATAACTTATTTTGAATTTATTGCAGGTTCAAAAGACTAAAAGCAAATTTCAAAGAAAAGAAAGTATAATTTCGTATTTAAAATTTGGAAATCTATGAAAAACAAGAATCACTTAGTATTTTTATTGTTGTTTATAGCAAATTCTTTTTTTGGATTAGAGTTTTATATCAATAGCGGTAGAGAAGAGAATAGAAACTTTGCTGTTTTAAACCTAATAGACAATGTTCCGTTTGCTTGTGTGGAATCCTATGATAGAGCGTCTGAAGTCAGTGAGATTATTTGCGGATTTGATTCCCCTTTATTATCGCGTTTTCAACGCAGTGAGACTTTATTTTTTTCTATTGTGCCAGAAAGTCTTGAGGATAATACGCAGAGATTCTTTTTGAAAATCAAACCAAAAAATGGCAAAAAAATTAAACTTTATAATACAGAATTTAGCCTTATCTCTAATCAGCCTATCCCGCAAGAACACAACGAAAAATCCAAACGTTGGCAAATTTTAGGTTATGAAAATAAGATTCCATTTTTAAACGACCAGCCAAGCAATGGATTGAATTTTCCTATTTTCTTTGAGGAACATTTACCGAGAGTGGGGGCATTAGATGTGCAAATGCGCCCAATGAATAATGAAGTTGGAGCGGACAAGGATTCTTTCTTGCACATACAATCCTTAATTGCTGAAGAATCCTATACTGAAGCTTTGAATGCAATAGAAGAAATGCTTGCTCTTTATCCTGATACAATCTTTAAACGTGATATTTTATATTTTAAAATTGCTGCATTGGATAGCTTGGGTAAAGAGGAAGATTACGAAGATACAATGATACTAGCTAAAGCTTGGCTAGAAGCTTATCCAACAGATGTTCATGTGCCACAAATCTTATTTATATTGGCAAAAACTTATGCTAAAATGAACTTTTTTGAAGAGGCAAAATACTATTATGATAGGCTTTTTAGTGAGTATAAGGGTGATAAATACGAGCTTCTTGCGCGACTTGATTATGGAGAGAATCTTTATATTAGGGGGGACCGCAAAGTTGTTTTAAATATGTATGAATCTACTTTAAATGAAACGACAGATTTAGAAATCGCTTCTTTAGCATCTATTTTGCTTGGGGATTATTATCGCAAAGCAGAAAACAAAACAGAGGCACAAAGGCATCTTAAAAGTGTCCTAGACGCGAATCCAAAATATTTTCTTAAAGACATTCCAAAGTATTATAATTTGTTACAAGGTTGGGCAGAAGTTGGAATTGTAGATGTGCCTTCGCAAGTGGCAGAAGTAATGTTTGAGACTTTGGAAGATAAAGATGACCCATTGTATTTGCCACTCCTTAAAAGTATGGCAATATGGTTTGACAAAGCAGGAAATCTTAAAAAAGCACACCAATATTATCAACTTTTACTTAAAGAAACAGAAAGTGAAGCGGAACGACGCGAAGTAAAAAATTTGGACGATAATTTGTTGTTGAATTATAATGAGGATAATGCGACAAAACGATTAGAACATTATGATTATGTAATGGAAAATTATCAAGGCAAAGAAGAAGCCAAAATGGCATTAGAGAAAAAAGCTGAAACCTTGTATGAAACAGGGAATTATCAAGAAATCTTTGCTTTAAGAGAGGAGTTAGAGCGTCAATTAGGAGAGAACCCCGCTGTTTTATTGAATGCGCTTAGTGCATTGACGAGAGATTCTTTAAAGGCACAAAATTGTAAAGAAGCAGCGTATTATGGTAGCTTGTATGCCGAGAGGATTCCATTGCAAAGCAATGAAAAGTTGCAAATGTTGGATTGTTTGAGAGAAAATAAACAATACAATGCGGCACAAAAAATTGCTCAAATAGAATCCCAAAATGCCAAAACAGCTACGGATAAAGAGGATTGGCTCTATCGTTTGGCGTGGGTAGAGTATGAAATGCAAGATTATCCCAAAGCAGCTCTTGCCGCAAGGGATACCTTGAGCTTGTTAAGTAATCCTGCATACAACGATAGTGCTTGGATATTGTTTATGTCTTTGAGTAAGCAAGGAAGGTGGGAAGAAGCGTTTAAGATTTTACCTATGTTGGAAGATAAATTAAAAGATAGCAATCCAATGATTGAGGTTTATAAAGAAGCTTTGCAAAGATCTCTTGCAAACAAAGACGATACAGCAATTAAAGTGTATGCAGGCAAACTGATGGCTCTCCAAAAGCGATATGAACGTTTTGAATATTCCCCTTGGGTTGAATTGGGTATGATAGAGGCTCTCAATCGTGAAGGTAAATTTCAAGAATCCTTAGATTTGCTCAAAAATGTAGAATCTCGTGCTAATTCAGGAAATGAGCAGATTCAAATTTATTATTTACAAGGTTACTTAAACGACAAATTGGGTGATAAAAATGCCGCAATAGAATCTTATAATCGTTGCGAGGCTGTCCAAGCAGAATCGCCTTGGAAAAATCTCTGTATAGATGCTAAAAATTTATTGGAAACTCAAAATGTATCCCAAACTCAAGGACAACCATGAGAGAAGAAATGCAAAAAAATAAACAAAAAGCAATGAAAAATCAGGAAATGAACTTTGAAGATTATCTCAGTATAATTTCAAAATGCTTAGAAAAATTAGAGGAGGAAGAACTTACTCTTAATGAGGGTTTAGCGTTCTATAAAGAGGGTATGGAAAATCTACAAAAAGCACAAAGAATCTTGGAAGATGCGCAATTACAATGCGAAGAACTCAAAATGCAATACAAAAAGGAAAACCAATGAAAATCGCTGCTCTACAACTTTCAAATAATAAAAGTCAAAGTGAGATAGAATCTTATCTTAAGACGGCTGTGGAAGCAAAGGCTAAAATTATTCTTTTTGGAGAATATTTACTTAATCCGTTTTTTAAAAATTTGGAATCTAAAAGACATAAAAAATCACAATGGTTAGAACAAATCAACAAAGAAAATGAAAATTTGTTGCAGCTTTCTAGCAAATATGGAATCATCATTGTAACACCTATTTTAGAAGTGGTTTCCCGCAAACTTTATAAAACGATTCTAATCATTAATAAGGGCAAGGCTTTGCGTTATAGAGCACAGAAACTCATGCCTTATGAGCATTGGAATGAAGAGAAATTTTTTGCCAATACTTCTCCAAAAATCCTTAGAATCCCTCCGATTTTTAGCGTGGGTGGAATTAAATTTTCTGTGCTTTTTGGTTATGAATTGCATTTTGATGAGTTTTGGTTAAAATTTAAAAATGAGAATGTAGATTGTGTATTGCTCCCGAGTGCTTCCACCTTTGATTCCTCTTTGCGTTGGCGTAGTATTATAAAAATGAGGGCTTTTTTGAATAGTTGTTATGTATTGCGTGCAAACAGAATTGGGCAATATGAGGACGCACCGACAAAGACATTGTGGAATTTTTATGGAGATTCTTTGTTTGTCTGTCCTAATGGGGAAGTGATAGATTGCTTAGGTGACCGCGAGGAATTACTGATTGCCGAAGTGGATAAAAAATATTTAAAAGAAATTAAAGAATGTTGGAGATTTCGTTCTTAATTTAAAGCTTTTAGATTCCTAATTTAGTATTATTAAAGTATTTTGAATTGATTC
>ERZ778504.213-NODE-213-length-64527-cov-5.714822_pt1 | contig 64527 bp, 81 predicted proteins | sample MGYA00510046_ERZ778504 | MGnify/ENA primary metagenome ERZ778504 (study PRJEB29527, sample SAMN07138964) | mouse gut metagenome | material: feces | host: mouse | place: China:Nanjing | collected 2016-01-25 ...
AAGAATCCCCGGTTCTTTCGGGATTATCGCTATGAGGCGATGAAAAAGAGCATCCAGGAATCGCCCGAAATGCTCGAACTGCGCGAACTCATCGTTTTTCCATACCCGGAAGGACGCTATATCGTCGTTTGCGGCAATCTCCGTCTGAGGGCCTGCAAGGAACTCGGCTACACCGAGCTGCCCTGCAAAATCCTCAACCCTGAAACCGACGTAAAGAAGTTGAGGGAGTATGCCACAAAGGACAATGTGAACTTCGGGGAGAACGACCTCGATGTGATGAACAACGAGTGGGATAAAACCGAGCTGGCCGACTGGGGCGTGGAGTTCGCCCCGGAGAAACCGACCGATGAGTTCAAGGAGCGGTTCGACGCGATAACGGACGATACCGCGATATATCCGCTGGTGCCGAAGTATGACGAAAAGCATGAGCTGTTCATCATACAGTCAGCCAACGAGGTTGACAGCAACTGGCTCCGTGAGCGGCTCGGAATGCAGCGCATGAGGTCTTACAAGACCGGCAAGGTTGGCAAGAGCAACGTGATTGACGTAAAAGATGTGCGTGTCGCTTTGGAGGGCGAGAAGAAATGAGCCTCAAAATCGTTATCCCCTCCCATAAGCGGCATGACCGGGTTTTTGCAAAGAAACTCGTGAACGACCCCATAATCTGCGTGGCCGAGAGTCAGGCAGACCTGTACCGACAATTCAACCCCGAGTGTGAGATAGTGACACACCCGGACGATGTGATCGGCCTTATCCCGAAACGAAATTGGATGGCCCGGCATTTCGGCGAACTGATGATGCTCGATGATGACGTTCACGTTGTCAAGACTCTGTTCTGTGAGAAAGGAGAGCCGGGAACAATCCGCGACCCCGACACGATTACGGGCATCATCAACTCCCTGTACGAATTGGCCTGTATGCTCGACGTCCACATCTTCGGGTTCACTTCCGCCATCTCGCCTGTGATGTATAACGAATGGGGATATTACTCCCTGTCGAAGATGATCACCGGATGTTCCTACGGCGTGAGGTATAACAAGAACGTGTGGTGGAATGAAGAAATCAGGCTCAAAGAAGATTTTTGGATTTCCTGCTACATGAAGTACAAGGAACGCCGGATACTCACAGACCTCCGCTATAACTTTGCTCAGAAAGGCACGTTTGTCAACGCCGGAGGGCTGGCCGCGTTCAGGAACCAGGAAGAGGAGCGCCGGTCAATACTGTTCATCAAAAAGCACTTCGGGGACAGTATCAACATCAAGGGCGCGACCAACAACGGCAAAGACAAGACAAAGCAGCTTGTGGAGTATAACATCTCCTGTAAGTTCAAATTCTAACCTGCTGATTAACCGATGAAAATGGCGTTAAAATGGTGTTCAATCCGATTGCACATCTCGCCAATTATGGTTAACTTTACTGATATAAGGATAACTAAATTAGCAAGTTATGATAATACGAACAATACATGGATATGACTTCTTCGAGGTCAGCTCCGCAATGCAGAAAGCAATCCGGCGAGCCGATGCCAGAGTGGCGGGGTTTTTCGCCCTGGAGCTGTGGCACAGCAAATACCGTGACTATGTGTGGAAACGGCTCTTTACAATATCTGCCGAGGACTGCCACGGCCTCATCACCAAAGAAATCGAGGCATTGTGGCAGGGGCATGAGCTTGTCAACAAGACCGCAGCCGAACCCAAAGGCCGCATCTTCGTCAGCAAGGCAGTGCTGTTGCTATGCGACTGCCGGAAGAGCCGTGACGCGGATCACCTGCAAAATCTGGTCTATGACCGTAACGATGTCGATGTAGAGAGGTGGATTGAAGATGTGAGGGCGTACCCCATCGAGATACCTCCATATACATTCGATGTTCACACCCGAAAGGGTAAAAAGAGAGGACGAACCAAAGCAGAGTTCTTTCGGGAAGAATACGAGGCGTTGCAGCCGAGAGTCCCCGGACTGTTCGATGACCTCGTACCACCTCCACCAAGCAATATTTTTGACGGCCCGGCATCAGATGTCGAGCCGTCGTAGTTATTAACCCTCAAACAAATTCTATCATGAATTTCGGAAAAGCAATCGAAGCCCTCAAAGCAGGCATGAAAGTGGCCCGCAAGGGCTGGAACGGCAAAGGGATGTTCCTTTGGCTCAAACCTGCGGCAGTGGTAAAGGCAGAGTGGTGCAAAGACCCTATGCTGAAAGCTCTCGCCGAGGAGAACGGCGGCGAGATTCCTGCACTCGGAACCATCTGCATGTTCACCGCCAACAAAGAGATACTGTCGGGATGGCTGGCATCCCAGACTGACATGCTCTCGGAAGATTGGGAGATAATCGGAGAGTTTGATTTATGAACATTAAGCAGCCCTTTGACCCGGCACTCATTCAAAATATGGGTGCCGGGGTTATTCCTCCATATCAGGTCTCAATGCCTGATTTCGGTATAAACATTCGCAAGCCGGAGCCGAAAGTTCCCAAGTCATTGACATCTGACGAGTGTGTGAAGATGTTCGGAGCGCGTGAGGCAGTTCTTATGAACTTCGTGCCTCAGATGCTTACGGCTCTCGCGCTGGAGCAGGCCGAGGAGTTCATAAAGTATTGCCGAGACAATCGTCTGAGCGAATACAAGCGTCACAACCGCGAAATGCGCAAGTGTATCGACGAATACAATCACGAACTCCGAAAGAGTTATGGCCGGGCATGGTATGCCTATCAGAACTATCTGGATCGTCTGCGTCAGACAGTGGCGACAGACCTGTTCAAATGCTGGTGTACTTTCACCAACGAGGCATCGCGTCAGTATATCGGCATAAAGCACAAGGATATTCCGGCCCGCGTCTGCTTTATCAGAATGCTGCTCACTTTCTGCGAGGACTTCGACAAGAATATGGATAAGATGATTGCCGAGCGGCTTGACACGCCCTGTCACCGCAAGCAAGACCCTTATGTGTTCCTCATATCGGCGCTGTGCATGGATATTGTCGAGACATTGGGACAAAAGATGCAGATAACCGACAACATGACGCTGTGCGTGAAAATTCTGGCCAACCGCTGCAATCACGTTGTCGATGCGATCATGGCCGAGGAAGATGCCTCCGAGGGTTCCAAGTCTTGACAAATATTGACAAATGTTAAGGTGGCAAATCGGTGAAAATCAGACGTTAAATGGTGGCCATTCTGTTTGCACCACTCGTAAATAATGGCTAACTTTACAGTATAACAAACTAAAAGTCAAACCAATAACCACCATAGCAATGAAAACAATCGACGACCTCAAAGCCCTGATTCCTACCATCGTGGAACAGTTCTCAAAGAACGAACACGAAATCGGAGAGTCTTATTTTGAGCAAGACGAGGACGGATGGGGAAAATGCAATGATTACACCGACAATTACTTCAGCTATGCAGAGGACGGATGGCTCATCGAAGTATCGTATAAATGCTGTGGAGAATATGACAATGACCCCGGCGATTATTGGACTCCTCCCTGCTGCGACCTCATAAAAGCATGGGGCGAGGTTACGGAAATCACCGCTTCCCACTATGACGATGACACCGATGAAGAGAGCGAGTTCAGCGATGATGATCTGAATGAGCTTTGGGGCGCCCTCGACAACGAACTGAAAGATATAGCATAAGTCAAACCAATAAACATCACCATTATGAACGTGAAAGAACTCATCAAGGAATTGCAGAAACTGCCTCAGGACATGGGAGTGAGGTATGCGGTTGACAAAGGACGAGGCCGCCGTACCCTCTGCGCCATCAACAAAGTGGAAATCATGCAGAACGCATGGGCCATCCTTAAATTCCAAGACCGATGAACAGGAAAGAGAGACAAGAGGCCCGGGCGGAGCGATACCGCCAATATGCAGAGAACGCGGAACGCCGGGCAACAGCGGCATTCAATGCCAGCAGTGCCGCCGTTGACGGTATTCCTGCCGGCCAGCCTATCCTCGTCGGCCATCACTCCGAGAAAGCACACCGCCGCGCATTAGACCGCTCACATAGTGCCATGGGGCGCAGTGTCCGGGAGTCAGAGAAAGCAGCCTACTACCGACAGAAAGCCGAGGCCGTCGAAAACAACGACAACATCTATCTCGGCGACGATGACGCGATAGAGAGGCTGGAGGCTAAAATCGCGGAACTGTCGGAACTTCAGGATAGGATGAAAGCAACCAACAAGATTATCCGCTCCAAAAGCATGAGCGATGCCGACAAGGTTGCAGCCCTTTGCGAACTCGGCTATACAGAGCCATACGCCACGAAGTTTGTTGCAAACAACAATCAGTTCCCGGCTTACGCGCTCACCAATAACAATGCCAAAATCAATGCCGCCAAAAAGCAGCTTGAGCTGGCAAAAAAACTCGCCGACAAGGAAGATAGGGAGTATGAGGCCGGAGACCTCACCATCGAGGAATGTTACTCCGAGAATCGCGTCCGCGTACATTTCCCCGGCAAGCCGGAGGAGGAAATGAGAGTAAATCTGAAACGGCATGGTTTCCGATGGGCGCCGTCATTAGGATGCTGGCAGGCATACATTAGCCGCCGTACCCTTGATTTCATAAAGGAAATAACAAAGTCAAACCAATAACCAGAATATTATGGGAAATAAAATCCATGTGGCCGAAGTGTATCAGGTCAAACATCACATCTTCGACAACTTCAATGGCAAATCTGATGTCATCAACCGTATGCTCGCCGAGAACTGCCCCGGCCTATCATGGGAGGGAGAGGACGTGGAATGCTCGGAACGCCTTGAGGTTCCACGCGCCGAACTCGGCGACCTTATCGCCAAAATAGCCTCCGACAAGGAGGATTTCGAGAAATGGGCAAAGCTCTACGACATCAAAGAAAGTGCCGACGAGTTTATTGCCATCATCGCCAAATGGATTGCGTTCAGCGACCAGCGGAATGATTTCGTAGTCCTCTCCTGGCACTAATCACAAGTCAGACCAATAACCAACCAAAATGACAGTAATAGAACAACGCACGATGGACGCAATACAGTCCATCAACCGCAAAATGCGGGACCAATACGAACCCGATTGGGAACAGCGCCGCTATGAGATAGCACTTGCCATGTTCGCAAGTCCCCACTATGTCACGGCAGAAGAGGCTGTGATGAACGCAGATGACCTTATTGCAGAACTGAAAAAGCAGCGAAAAAAATGATTATAAAGCCTCAGGACATAGTGAACCTTAGAGTTGGGGGTAAAATCGTGGGCGTGACAAGCGGGTGCTTTGATTTGCTCCACTTTTATCACCTCCGCTATCTGGAAAGGTGTCGTGCGCTATGCGATTTCCTTATTGTGGGGGTTGACTCCGATATACTTGTTCATGCTAATAAAACAAGTGGCCGATGATTCCAGAGCATCATCGGATGGCAATGGTTGACGCCCTCAAGTGTGTTGATGCAACATTTCAGATGGAAACCATCTACGACAATGCTAAGTTTTTCCCGATTGCCAACAAACTTTTCAAGAATGGAGGCACAATCTATGGCAACAAGGTTGAAGTTCCGGAGGGCGTAGAACTAATAATTGTTCCAGATATTGAAGAAGTTTTCTCCACAACCGAACTGATAGAAAAGATTCGCAGACAACAACCATAATCGCATAAATAATGAGAAAATCACATCAATGCACAAGGATCTGTCCCTTATGTGGTAAGACAATAATCTATACCGAATGGCATGAAGATGGGACTGACTGGCTCGGTCATCATCGGGGCCATCCCGATAGTGGAAGAGATGGGTATGAATGCGAGTGCGACAAGATTTCTTTTCCTAAGATGTGTCATAACTGCAAATACTATCAAGGGAAAGGGTGCATAAACAAAGCGGTACTTGATAAATACCGTGAAGAAATTAGCAAATCCATGCCTTTCAATGTATGCGAACTTGCAATAGAGATAAAACATCCGGAACGTTCTTGCTCATTCTGGGCGATAAGAGATTCCGTCATCAATAAATTATTTAAGAACCAATGAGCCGCGATTACGCCTACTGTGTCGGGATTGGTTATTTCAACCATCCCGACCTCTGCAAGAACTGCAAGCGTCATATCCCTTTCACCCAGCCCTCGGACGGTTGTCTGACATGGACTATGCCGCAGTATGACGAGAAAACGGGTAAATGTCCGCTTCATGAACCAAAACCCTCGGAAACGAATGAAGATAACACCTAAAATTCAATTTGTATCAGGCAGTTTCGACACAAAGGATGTAAGCCTTGTGTTGGTGCCATCTGACAATCACGGTGTAGTATCACTGTGCGTGAAAGAACCCGATAGTGGCTGGAACATACCCATCGGAGAAATTAAAATATATAGCGGCGACCGATATGTGGACTTCAAGGCCACTCTCGAAGATGCTACGAAATTCGGTGAGGAAATATGCCGCAGATTCAATGAATTTCCACAAGAGCAAAAATTATGAAAAAGACAATCGAAGAACTGGCAGAATGCTTTGCCGTAAAGAACGTGCCTCAAATAGAAAACATGGTCTATGAATCAGACGAGGCTTCTATATTGGACTACATAACCGATAAGACTATCAAGTTCGCAAAGGACATACTCTCCCACCAATGGCGCAGCGTGGAGGACGAGCTGCCGGAAGAAGGCGAGTGGGTAATCATCTATGCAGGTGATGACGGAATACAGACGGCTGTATGGAACGAGCATTACCAATGTTGGGACGATGACGAGGGTGACGATGTGAAGTATGAAAAAGATGTAGTCACGCATTGGATGTCAGTCCCAGAACCACCTTCAACCGACAATTTTCAGCCATGAAACGCTGGACACCACAAGAAGAACAGGAATTGCGAGAGCTTTACGGGTCGATGACCGCCGAGGCTCTCGCAGTTCGTTTTGGCACTACGAAACTGGCATTGTATCAGAAATGCTATAAGCTCGGATTGAAAAAGGAGCAGCCGAATAAAATCCACCTCACGCCTCAGCAAGAGTTATGGATGAAGTTGCATTGGCCGCACATGTCGAATGAAATATGCGCCTTGATACTTGGAATCAGCCCTCGTTCCGTAGTCCGTCAGGACCGGAGGCTCGGACTGCGAAAGACGGATCAATTCATGCGCGAGTGTCAGGCACACACCTCAAAACGAGCCAAAGAGAGCCATCTCAAAAACGGCACATATCCGGCAAAGGGTTTCTACTCTCCCAATCTCCAGAAAGGCGAGGCATACCAATTCAAGCCGGGTCATAAACCAATCAAACCACCATTTTGAAATGAATATCGGTCTTATTGATGTCGACGGGCATCACTTCCCCAATTTCGCCCTCATGAAAATATCGGCATGGCACAAGGCTCACGGAGATAGTGTTGAATGGGCGGTGCCGGACTTGTTCGGCGACGAATATCACCGTGTGTATGCCTCAAAGATATTCACGTTCACTCCTGACTTTGTGGGGCGGTATGGCTGTGAGGTTATAAAAGGCGGCACCGGGTACGACATTCATAGCAAGCTCCTCGAGGAAATCGACCGCTCAACGGCGATGGATTATTCCATCTATCCGCAATATCCGTTCTCGATCCAGTTCTTTTCTCGCGGATGTATCCGCCGGTGTCCGTTCTGCCTCGTCCACGACAAGGAGGGTGTCATACACCCGGTGGCGCCGGTGCAGCTCAACCCAAACGGCGAATGGATAGAGGTGCTTGACAATAATTTCTTTGCCAATCCCGAATGGAAAGGCGCTATCGACTACCTCATCAAGACCGGGCAAAAAGTCAACCTGCATGGAGTTGACATAAGGATTATGAACGAGGAACAGGCATATTGGCTCAACAAGCTGCGTCTGCGCCGGAATATTCATATCGCGTGGGATCTGCCGTCACTCGACCTTACAGACAAACTCCGGGAAGTCACACGCTACATCAAACCGTACAAGCTGATGTGCTACGTCCTTATCGGGTTCAATTCGACCATAGAGCAGGACATGTTCCGTATCGAGACGCTGCGGTCGTTAGGCATCAAACCATACGTCATGCCTTACCGCGACTTCGAGAACAGCCGCACGCCGTCACAGTATGAGAAAGACCTCGCCCAGTACGTCAACAAGCCGATGATATTCGAATCATGCTCCTTTGCGGAGTTCTCGCCTCGCAAGGGGTTCAAATGTTCCACATACTTAAAAAGCAATCCATAATGGGCAGACCACATGGAAACGGCATCGTATCTCTACATGATGACAAGGAAAGCAATCATGGTTTCTTTTGTATGAGATTGGCCGACTATATCCGCAAAGAGATACCAATCGGCGACAACCTCCACGGCACCCTATGGCGTGTCAGATTCGCCCAGGCAAAGGCCGGGAAATGCGCCTATCGAGGCATATGTCCCAATTACGCTAAATCCAAACCACCATTTTAACAACCTCAAATCAATCATAACATGGCTGAATATCTCGACTATCAGCTCAAGGCAGAACCCATGACCGCCGGAGAGCTGCGAAAGAAAATAAAGAACCTCCCGGCAGACACGCCAATCTTCCTTGTGACAGACAAGACAAGCCCGGACGCATGGGATAATGACAGAGAGCGATGGCGCTATGCAGTCCCCCTCGTATATGCTCAGAGGGAGAGGAACCGTGCCGAAGATATGTTCGGCGAAGATGAGCTATGTCTGCTGCTCGAAGTTGAGAATCCCTAAACGCTATCAACATGAAAATCTACATATCAATCCCTATCAGCGGCCGACCGCTCCACGAGGCCAAATATCAGACTGAGGTCATCAAGGCAAAGCTGGAGCATCACGGCCACGAGTGCATCACCCCATTTGATGTATGCCCGGCGCCGGATATGCCTTACGCCTACTACATGGGGCGCGACATCGAGGCTCTGCTGGCCGATGACATTCATGCCGTCGTGTTCGGCATCGGTTTCGAGGACTCCAAAGGCTGTCAATTGGAACATGCCGCCGCGACAATCTACGGCAAGCACATAATCTACCAGTCATGTTTCTACATGCTCAACTTCGACACATTAACCGTAAAATAATCATAATCACAATGAGAAAAAAGTACCGTATCAAAGCCACCATCAACCCGGATTATGTCAATCCCTGCTACAAAGTCCAAGTCCTGCGCTGGTTCGGATGGGTTGACGTCAAAGTGTTCTATGACCCATACGACCGAGACTTTGCCCGGCGTGAGGCAGAGGAACTATTAGACAAACTCAACGAGGAATAATCATGAAAGTAGTAATCACTGGCGGCGAGGGCTTTATCGGCAAGGCTCTCGCCGCTGCTCTCGTCAAGCGAGGAGTTGAGGTCATCTCCATAGACCGAAAGAAAGGCGTCGAGGCCAAAGACTTTTTCGATACTGTCCCGGATCTTGACAAGGCCGACTGTGTGTATCATTTGGCCGCCCAAACATCCGTGTTCAACAATGACATCGACCTCATCATGTATGACAACATCACATCATTCATGGCCGTGTGTGATGCCTGCAAGCGTGCCGGCGTAAAGCTGGTGTATGCTTCATCTTCGACGGCCAACGGCCCCAACACGACATCGCTCTACGGCATATCCAAGCGTTTCGATGAGGATTATGCGCGTTGTTACTATCCGCAAGCCACCGGCGTCCGCCTGCACAACGTCTATGGCCCTGGCCCCCGTCAAGGTACTCTTCTTTGGCATTTACTCAACGACAATCCGGTCAGGCTCGTAAACGGCGGGCGGAACGTGCGCCACTTCACATACATTGATGACGTGATAGAGGGCTTAATCTATGCTTACGCCTGCAACAGGCAGCTCATCAACGTGGCCAACCCGGAAGAAACAAGCATATATGATTTCGCATTGGCCGTTCAGGAGCATAATCACGCTGAAATCTTGCTACTTAAGGAAAAGCGAGAATTTGACAAAATCGCCCAAACAGTTGATGAAGGCATATTAACAGTACCTTTGTCGTACACGCCGGTTCAGGAAGGCATTAGGCGCGTATTTGAAACTATCGACAATGGCACGGCGCAGTAAGATAACACGCATGGACAAATGGGATGTTCCTGCCTCTCGGCCACGGCTGAAAGGTGGGAATATCCCACTTTGTGATTTGACAGCACGCCCGGCAATCCACCAACTCGGCTCTTTGGTCTATTTCTCGCAGTTCAAGCGCACCAAGCGCGGCACGCCGTTCAGCGAGATAAAGCAGTCGGCCGACATTGCGGCGTTGTTTGCTGACTCTGCCGCCAACTTCATTGAGCGTCTTGTCAACAATACGGAAGACTGGTGTATCATCACTACTCCCCGGCGACGCAATGCAGTCGGATTCCACTTTGCCACAGCGGTATGTGAACGAATATCGGCCACCCTCGGCATTCCATTCTATGCCGATGCCGTCCAATGTATCAACCGCAACCGACTGGATCCTGACTTTCATCTGCTCCGCCCCATAGCCGAGCGGCGGGTGATAGTCTATGATGACATCATCACCACCGGCACAACTCTGACGGCTACGGCTTCATTGTTGGCCGATCGTGATTTTGTTCTCAACCTCATAGGCATCAATAACCGCTAAAATCATATCTCCCGGCCATGTCCTTGACCTTATCCCCACCATGTTTTGGAAATAAAAGTCCAAGAATCGTAAATAAAATGGCCAAAAACGGCAATTTTTGAGGCGTATCTGGAAATTTTTTCAAAGGCGGGAGAAAGACAAAACAGTATTATGAACATAAACGACAGCAACCCATTCTACCTATTGTTTCTTTGGCTGCTCTCATAATTACAATTCCAGCCTCTGATTATATACAAAATCTCTCCCGAATTATATAATAACCTCTCATACATCATCACAATGGCAAAGAAAAACAAACAGAACAAGGCTCAAGAACGTCGACCAACTGAAAAACAAGAGAAGTTCTGCCAATTCTATCTCGACACAGACGGCAATGCTTCCGAGGCTTACCGTATGGCCTATGATGCCACCAATATGCAGCCTAATTCGGTTTGGAACGCTGCAAGCCTTCTCTTGGACAACCCAAAGGTTGCCCAAAGGATAGAGGAAATACGAGCAGAGCGCGCTGCCGCATCCGTTGTTGAACGCAAAAAGGTCGAAAAGGTGCTTATGGATATAGTGACCGCTGACCCCAATGACCTCTATATAGTTGACCCGAAGAGTGGCAAAATCAAGATGAAAGCTCCGAGCCAACTCCCCAAGCGAATGCGCAACGCATTGAAGAAAATTAAAAATAATCGAGGCATTGTAGAATATGAACTGAATGGCCGAGTAGAAGCTGCAAGATTATTAGGTTCATGGAACGGCTGGGATGCTCCCAAAGAAGTAAATGTGAGCAATACGGGTAATGTAATGGGCGAAATCCGCATCGGTTTTGATGATGACCAGGAATAATGTGGGTGTAAGCAAAACCGCATTATTTGATTACATATTGCCAAAGTGGTTAGATAATTCCCCAAGGAAATACAGAACCGCGTAAGCAAACAGTCCCAAAACACTTTCAAACTGTCAGAATCAATGATTGTCAATTACAAAAAACTGAACCCTGTCGGATTTCACCTGCTGAAACTGTTGCCGGATAAGAATATTCGCCAAATCATACTTTATGGCGGCTCATCATCCGGCAAATCATTCAGTGTGGCCGAGTGCTTTCTTATCCTGCAACTTCAGGAGGGTAAGAACATGCTCGTCATGCGTAAGGTCGGGGCATCAATCAAAGATTCAATCTACGAGTCATTCAAGGCGGCGGCAGAACACCTCGGCATTTCCAGCCTGTTTCAGTTCAAGGACGGCATCAAGGTTATCAAATGTATCCCCAACGGGGCAAAGATAACATTCAAAGGTCTTGACGACTCCGAGAAGATTAAAGGCTTGGAGAGCGTCAAGCGCGTGTTCATGGACGAATGGAACGAGTTTGAGGAGGGAGACTACAAGCAGATGAAACTCCGTCTGCGCGGCATGGAGGGCCAGCAGCTCATATATGCCTTCAACCCCATCAAGGAAACGCACTGGATAAAAAAGAATGTTTTCGACATAGAGCGGTGGCACGATGTACCCATGACTGTCGAGATTGGGGGCGATGTGATACCGCCGGAACTGACACAGGTCAAGAGCATGAGGATGAACGCGCCCAAAAGCATGATACACGCGAGAACCGGGGAGATTATCGAACACCCCTCCGACATGGTTGTGATTCAGACCACCTACCTCAATAACTTTTGGGTCATAGGCTCGCCCGACGGCAAATACGGCTATTATGATGAACAGTGTATCGCCACCTTTGAGCATGACAGACTGAATGACCCCGATTATTACAACGTGTACGCACTTGGAGAATGGGGCGTTATCCGCACCGGGTCAGAGTTCTTCAGTTCGTTCAACCGTGGCAAGCATTGCCGGAAGATAGATTTTGACCCTCGTTTGCCTATCCATATCAGCGTTGACTCCAACGTACTGCCTTACATATCCTGCACTTTCTGGCAGGTTTACACGTCCAATGGATGTGATATAAGGCAGATTGACGAGATATGCGCCGAATCCCCGAACAACACCGTCAGGAAGTCGGCCAAACTCGTTGCCAAGCGTCTGAAAGAACTAGCTCCCGAAAAGGTGTTCATCCATGGCGATGCCTCAACGAGAGCAGCCAATAACATAGACGATGAAAAACGCTCATTCCTTGACCTCTTTATCGACACGCTGCAAAAGGAGGGTGTCGAGGTCGTGGATTGTGTAAGCACCAAAAATCCGAGTGTGCCGATGTCGGGTGAATTTATCAACGCCATCTTCGACCACATCCTGCCGGGCCTTGACATCACAATTGGCGAGAACTGCAAGACCTCAATCGAGGATTACATGAGCGTGCAGAAAGATGTCAACGGCGCCATACTCAAGACAAAGGTCAAGAATAAAATCACCATGCAGACCTATGAAGAGCATGGACACTTATCCGACACATTCCGCTATATCGTGACTGATGTGATGAGGGAGCAATTCCTTTTGTTCTCCAACCGCCGCAAGCGCAACCTCTACGCCCGCGACGGTGTGATTCATTTCTATAATCCGGATACCGACTGCAAGTATAGCCGGGAGATTGTCTATGCCATGCCGAATATCAACGGCAAATTCGCCCTGGTACACGGCAAGCTGTGCGGAGAGAAATGGCTCATCGTGAATCTGATGCTGAGAGAAACCTCATCGACAGATGAGATTGCCGAAATACTTGTGAACGTGAACAGCCCTCAGACCATCATCGAGTGCGCCCCGGCATATTTCCGGTTTGTCCGCGATCTGCGAAAGGAAATACCCAATGTCCGGGCAATGAATGAGACCTCCGATGTAGGCAGACGCATAGCAGCCACATCGGACTTTGTGAAGAACCATCTGCTCTTCAACGAGGCCCGGCTGAATGATGATGCCGAGTATGCCTTGTTCATGACAAACCTCATGGACTACAACCGCGACACCGGCGACAGCATAGAGGCAAGTGCTGTTCTGAGTGGGTTCATTCAGTTCGTGGTAAAATTTCAGTTTCAGAGTGAGCAACCACCTAAACCTTGAATTTACAAGCGGTTAAGCCGTATTTTAGCACTCTCCCTAAAATCGGTTTTTTCGCGATTTGGCACAACCGACAATTATAGTGCTTTTCTTTGCCACAAAAGAGAAAAGCATGAATTTCTTACAACGCATATTCAATCCCAAAGAAAAGACCGAGGCATTGGTTGTCAAGGAGGATGCGGCACCACAGGCCAGCCCTCAATCCGACAGTCAGGCCGGGTGGGGTAACTACGTTGTCGATGCTTGGAGATACCATCAGATTGTGTCAATGCTCGACGGTCTAATCCGTCCGTCAGTAGTAGGCAACAACTTCATACAGCTATTCAAGACCATTCCGGAAGTGTTCTGGCCGATAGACTTTATCGCCAAACGCATATCGGAGGCTCACTTTGACTTGAAAAGGGTAAAGGATGACAGCATAGTGTGGTGCAACCGCCTCGGGGCCGACACCATACTCAAACAGCCGAACCCGATCATGACGTGGCGCGAAATAGTGTATCAGCATTTCGTCTATAAGCTGGCCACCGGCAACGCCTTTTTCCGAGCGTCCATGCCGGATAACATCACCGCCGATGCCATAAAATTTCAGTGGTGCACCAACTACTGGAGTCTGCCGGCCCATCTCGTCACGGTCAAGCCGATGGAGTACAGCTATTGCGTCCCCATGTTCGGCATAGCCAAGATTGAGGAACTGATCAAAGGCTATAACCTCGACCTCGGCGCGTATTCCGGCCTCACCATCCCTTATTACCAGATATGGCATGACCGCGACGGCATACCCGAACTGATAAAGGGTAGCGGCTATCTCAAGGCCGACAGCAGACTGCTCGCCGTGAAAAAGCCGATAGCGAACCTCATAGCGGTATATGAGGCCCGCAACGTGATTTATCTGAAACGCGGCGCCCTCGGTTTTATCGTTGCCCAGAAATCAGACGAGACTGGAACCGTAGCCCTTGAACCCAACGAAAAGGAAGAACTGCGTAAGGAGTTCAACAGCAAATACGGATTCGGAGAGGGTAAATCGCCGTATGTGATTACCGATATCCCTGTCAACTTCATCAAGACAAGTTCGTCCATAGCCGAGATGCAGCCGTTTGATGAAACACTCGAAGATGCCATCAAGATAGCGTCCGTGTTCGGCATCCCTTCTGTTCTGGTGCCTCGCAAAGACCAATCGACATTCAGCAATCAGGACACGGCCGAGAAAAGCGTCTATACCTCGGTAATAATCCCGGCGGCCAAACGGTTCTGTGAGGCTCTCACGACATTCCTCGGCCTTGAACAGAAAGGTCTTTATCTCGACTGCGATTTCAGCGACGTGGCATGTCTGCAAATAGGACTCAAAGAGAGCGAGGAGGTGAAGAAGCTCACCAACGAGCGTTGTCTGTCGCAGTTCAACAACGGCCTCATATCCATCAACGACTGGCGCTCACAGATACATGAGGACGCACTCGATGGAGACATCTTCGACAAGACTAAGTTCGAGATGACCCCCGAAGAGATAGCCAGGGTTGACAGTGTGATAAAGGCCCAAGCCTCACCGATACAGATAAACACCGGCCGGCCCGGTGAAAACAATGCCGGAAACAATCAATTAAATAACAAACCCTCGAAAGGAGAAAACAATGAAAGAACAGATGATTAACCTCCAGTACGAAACAAAAGCGCTGGATGTATCTGAGAAAGGTATCGTCACCGTAGGGGTGAACGGTATAGGCATCGAGGACGCACAGCACGACATCTCGATGCCGGGGTCATTCGCGGACACTCTACGCGATGACATAGCTAAAATGCGGTGGTATCTCAACCACGACACGCGCCAGCTTTTAGGTGTGCCGCTGTCAGGCGAGGAGAAAGACAACAACCTCATCATGACCGGGCAACTCAACCTCAAAAAGCAGATAGGCCGCGACATTCTGGAAGATTACAAACTCTTCCGCGATGCCGGACGCACCCTTGAACACTCCATCGGTGTCAAGGCTCTCGCTCGTGATGAGGAGGACCGCCGCAAGGTAGTGAGGTGGAAGATGCTCGAATACTCCACGCTGACCGGATGGGGAGCCAATCCCCAGACGTTCCTTGTGGGACTGAAGAGCGCCACCGAGGACCAGATCAGAGATGCCGTGGAACTTATCCGAATGGCTTTCAAGCAGCACGGATATTCCGACGAGCGACTTAAAAACTACGATATGGAACTCAACCTGCTACTCAAATCACTTGGGGGCGGTTTGATAGTGACGTGTCCGTGTTGCGGTCATCAGTTCGATTACGACAACGAGCCGGAGCATACTTTCTCGCAGGAAGTACAAGACGCGGCGTTAGAGTTCGTATCGTCTATCGCCCGCAATGAGGCCCGCCGCCAGATAGACCGCTACCGCCCCGAGATTCAGGCGGCCGTGTCCTCGATTATCGACGGCATGGCGGCTACCAAGAAAGAACTGACCACAAAGAGCATCGCCGATGCTTTCGCATATGTGCGCTGCCCTTATTGCTGGTCCCGTGTATTCCGCAACAACGGCCTTCTCGTTCCCGAGTCCACCGAGACCAAGGAAAAGAAACCCGAGGACACAAAACCCGATGCCGGAGATAAGCCGGAGGACGAGGAGAAGAAACCCGGCAAGAAAGATGATGACACCAAGAAGAAATCAACCGATGTCCCGGCACCATCGCCCTCGTTCTGGGCGACACTCAACGCCGCTACCAAAAAGTAAACAATCACCATTTTAATTTCATAGTGCATTATGGCTAAATTAACAATCAAAGAAGTACAGGAGATTGTAGGTGTCAAGACCGCCGGTCTCCCTGACGAGCAGAAACAGTTCGTCACAACTCTACTCGGTGCTTTCACCGACGCAATTAACAAGAGTGTCGGCGATGTAGTCGACACCGCCGCGCTCAAAGAGGCTCTCAAGCCTTTCGTAGCCGAGGACGGTGTAACTCTTACATCTCTTGCCAAAGAGAACAAGGAACTCATTGATCAGGTCAAGGGCCTGTCCGAAGCTCTCGACAAAATGAAGAAGCGCGGCATAAGCCTCGATTTCATCAGCAAATTCAACGAGGCTTTCGACGAGATGTACGATTCGCCCAAGATGCAGGACTTTATCAACGACCGTGAGAAGTCGTCAGGCTCTTTCGCTTTCAAGGACATCTCTCTCACCGGCAACGTGGTCCCCGGCGGAAGACTCACCATGACACAGCCGAGCGACCGTGTCGTGACCCAAGCCACTGACAAGAAGCTCCATGTGCGAGATTTCGCAACCGTACTCCCCGGCGATCCCGAATTCCCCATCTTCGCTTTCCAGCAGATATACAAAGTGGACCGCAACGCCCGCTATGTGCCCGAAAACGGCATGCTGCCCGAATCGAGCCTCAGCATCAAGGAGGAAACCGCCCAGGTTTCCCGCGTCGGCCACCACTTCAAGCTGTCCAAGCGTGCGCTCAAGTGCAAGACCTATCTCCGTGGCTATGTCATGAACTGCCTGCTCTCCGGCGTCCGCGATGCCGAGGACTTCCAGATTCTTTTCGGCGACGGCTCCGGCGACAACCTCAAAGGTATCACGCGCTACGAAGGTGTCATGCCTATCGAGAAGATAATCTCCGATGCCATCTTCACAGTGGCCGCCGGCGGCGTGCTGTCCATCGAGGCTGTCGAGAACGGTCTTATCGTGGAACTCAAGGGACCCAACGACTTGCTCATAGAAGGTCTGAAGGTGACAGGCTCATCCGCTGTCACAAATACAGACCTCAACAAGACCTACGATGTGATCAAGGTCAACGACCGCCGCATCTTCCTCGAAGGAGCCAAGCTCGCCGACTCCAACACCGACGCGCTTCTCGCCGCCGACGCCTCCGCGCTGAAACTCACTTTCAAGAACGGAGCATATCAGAGCATCGAATCGCCCAACAGCATCGACGCGCTGGAGACGGCTATATCGGTGATGACATACGCCCAGTTCGTTCCCACCGTACTGGTGCTCAACCCCATTACCATCAACTCCATCCGCTGTGAAAAGGCTACCGACGGCAACCGTCTCGAAGTGGTCAAGGACATCAACGGCAACCCTGTCATCGGCGGCCTCCGCGTCGTGCCTTACAGCGGTATGCCGGTGGGCAAATACTTTCTCGGAGACATGCAGCGCGGCGCCCAGATCATCGACTATACTCCGCTTACAGCAGAGTGGGCCGACGACGTTAACACCAAACTCAAGAATCAGGTCGTGCTTCTGGCCCAGGCCGAAGAGATTGTGCCGGTATTCTGTCCGTGGGCATTCTCTTACGGAAGCATCAGCGCCTTAAAGACCGCCATCAAGAAAGCGTAAGTCATGGACTATATTCTTAGAGGCGATTCCAAAGAAGTGGCGAAAGTCCTTCAGGAAAACCGAATCCGCGTTGAGCGCGGCGTGATTGAGTTCACGCCCGTTCAGCCGGACGCGGCTCTCGATGCCGATTGCATTGAGACTATCAAGGAAAGCCATGCCGCGATTGCAGCAGACTGTCAGCGGATGACCGTCGCCCAGCATGAACTTGCGGAGATAATCCGCGAAATTCTGGCAAGTGCGATGGCACATGGCGGAGTACTCTCCGATGAACTTGCCGGGCGTCTTGACAAGTTCGGCATCATCGTTCCCAAAATCGCCGAAAGCGTTCCCGAAAGTGCCGAAACGCCCGAAAACGAGGGTGAAAACGTACCCGAAACCGTTCCCAGCGCACCCGAACCGATGGAAGATAACAAGAACGTGGAGGTCGAGGACATGACGGAAGTCAACCTCGATGATGTCAAAGACATTCCCGAGGAAGATTCCAAGCCCGAACCTGCCTCGACCCCCAAGAAATCACGATCCAAAAAATCAGAGTAACAATGCTGATAGACTGCTCATATTTCACCGACGGCCCGCGCCACATTCAGAACGCGACCCTCGGGACACAAGGAAAGATGCCGAACCCCAATGCTGAAGAGGTCAACGGGGCGATTGAGGCATACATCCGCAAGTTCCAAAGGCCGTTTCTCAAAGGCGTTGTTGGGGCTCCGATAGCCGGAGCCGTAATATCATACCTCAAACTCATCGACAAAAACGAGCACGAGGAACGTGACGCGGCTCTTGACATGGTCGTGGAACAACTTAGAGAACCATTCGCAAACTATGTGTTCTACAAGATTCTGCGCGATGCCAACACTCAAGCCACCATGACCGGGCTTGTCCGGCTCAAATGCGCCAATGATTATGTCGCGCCTCTGCGCCGTCAGGTATCGACATGGAACGACATGGTGGATATGATAGCAGACTTCTCGGAATGGTGCAAGACCTCGGATTGCAACGTTCCCGGTATCACAACAGATTCAAACTTTCTCACTAAAATCAACGCCCTCAACATATGAACCGTAGCCGGGAGATAATCGAGATATTCAATGATGTGGTCAAGGCAACCGCCGACGGCTGCACAATCGTTGTTTCTTCCCGGAATGGTGAGACACATGAAATGGAGTGTCCCGAAATCAACTATGTATTCGGCAACTCCCAATATGTGAAAGACCATCTGGACGAGTTGAGCAAGACGCCCAAGGGTAACGACATGAAGTTTCCCCTCATCGCCCTGTTCTGCCCGTTTGAGGAAAGGCGCAGCAATCCCGATTATTTCAGCAAGTCCACCGTCAATGTGCTGATAGCGTGTCCCACATCGAAAGAGTGGAGCAACGTGGAGAGGCTGGAGCGGTCATTCCAGAACATACTCCGGCCGATATACAACCGTCTGCTTGAGGCTCTGAAAGAGGACGGGCGCATTGATTTCGGATATGAGGAAGTCATAAAGCACAAATACTCTGAAAACTACTCTTATGGCAGATATGGGGCGCACACCGGTACCGGGGAACAGGTGAGCGAACCCATTGATGCCATTAACATCTCCAATCTCGAATTAACAATAACAAATCAAACTTGCAGATAATATGCGAAAATTAAGAACCTGCCAGGATTCAGTCCTGCACACGGGCGTATCAAAATGCCCGGTGGATTTCGGCCGAATGAAGGGGGCGATTATCCTGCCTCCCGGCCAGAAACTTCCCGACAACCTAACGCTAGAATCTCTTGAGAAGATGGTCCATGCCGACCGTGCCGAGAGAGCATACGGCATAGTCACGTTCTGCGAATATGCCGACGAGGGCGGCGTGGCCCAGACGGGATCTGTCGGCTACGGCGGACTCGGCGTTACGGGCTATTCCGACCGTGCCGACACATTCACTCTCGACAAGAACTATCCCGAACTCCACGCATCACTGACGAGGTGCGCAGAAAAGAAATGGGGTGCGTATTTCTTCGACGAGAAGAAGTTCCTTTATGGCCTCAATGACGGTACCGACACGCTGGCACCGTTCCCGATGAACACAATCCATTCCAACGCCACGCCCTATCCGACAAGCTCTGCCAAGTCCACAATGACAGTCAAGTTCTGCCATGAAGATTCCCGTGCCGCTATCGAGGATGCCGATTACGTCAAACTCGATTTTGACCCTCGCAAGGCCACGCTCGGACTCGTTGAAGTCCTGCTCGTCAAGGTGGGCACGGCCGGCAATGAATACAAGATCATCGAGAAGGTTGGCGGTTTCGACCTCACATCGACCTATGGCCAGCTTATAGCCGACAATGCCAATCTTGTCGCCGGCGCGACCTCAGCGGTTTCATATGACGCAGAAAAGGAAACACTCACCATCGCCACTACTGGCTCGGCAGTCCCCAAGCTCAAAGCCCCCAAGACCCTGCATGAGGCTGGTGTATCAGGCATCGAACAGCTTTAACCGCCATGCTGAAATATGAAAATGTGACATTTCTCAAGGAACCGGCCAAAAGGCTCACAAAAGAAGAGTTCATCGCCCTGCATTTGAATGTCTTTTGGCCGGACCGGGATGAGGCGACCCGAAAGAAGATGCTCGGGACAGTCCATGACCTCATCACCGGGGCAAAGAAAGCAAAAAAGTGATTAACCGGGGCGGGGGTGCATATCTCCGCCCCTTGATTTATAACTATGGACATTCAAGGAGTCTGCGACATAATACACAAAATAGCCGAGGGATTCGAGGAGAACGCGATGCAGTGTCTCTCGGACCATTCAGGCAATGTGGTAGTGGCCGTTCAGGAGCAGATTTACAGCGGACAGAACGGCGAGGGCGCCATGCTGTCGCCCACCTATGACGCTGACCCATTCTTTGAAGAGGATGGACCGTGGTATCACCGCGCCGCCGATTACAAGGCGTGGAAATACGAAATCACGCCGCCTGTCGGCAGCAGCCTTCTCGGACTGCCACCGCGCCCGGACAACGTGCCCAACCTTTTCATCAACGGCAAATTCTTCTCCGAGATTACGGCCATGCGGAGAGGCGATATGCTTTATGTAGACCCCGGACCCGGGGACGGCCCCGACATCGTGGCCAAATACGGTGACGAGATTCTTAACATGGGACCGAATGCCGTGGAGTATTTCAACCGGGAATATATGTGGCCGGCGATAGAGAGATTTTATAACGAATGCGGATACCGATGAGTTGTGCGTGTGAGAATAAACGGATGGGTCAGGAGTTAGACCGATTCCGGCGATTAGCAAAAGCGTGGGCCAGGATGAATGATGAAACAGCTATGATTTATCTTAATCCCGATGGGACGTATGGGTTCGCGTCAATCTCTGTGGAGATTGGGAAACCGATTGTAGAATATATATCCCCATATTGATATGCCGATAAAAATAACAGACCTCGTCGATCCCGCCGAGATTGAGAAACTGAAAGAACTTGACGCCGAACTGCTGAAAGTCCTTGAAACCTATACCAAAGTGGCAAAAGATTTGGCCAAAGGGATAGATTTCAATGTCAGCGGCATCGATGACATTGACCGTTTGGAGAAACTGCTTGTGGAACGCGGGCGCGAGGCCATGCAGGTACAGCAGCAGTTGACACGTGTTGTCACCGAACAGAGTCAGGCCGTGGCCAATACCACGAACACCATCTCCCGGCAACTCATGGAGCAGGAGCGCGTCAACAAGACCCAGCGCGAGGCATACACCGAACACGAAAGGGTTAAGAAACTTCTCGACCAATATCACGATACCTACGAGGGTCAGATTCAGAGCCTCGTCAAGATTAACAAGCAACTCGCCGACAACAAAAAGGCTCAAAAGGATAACGAAAAGGCTCTATCAATGGGCCGCGTGTCCATGGGGCAGTTCACGGCCAAACAAGCCGAACTGATAGCACAGCACCGCTCCCTTACACAAGAGAAGAAAACCCTCACACAGATTATGACCGCCGAGGAAAAGGCGGCGCAGTCTCAGGAAGGGAGCTATGTCCACATGTCGCAGCAGCTTGAATTGCTGAAAAAGGCTTACAAGGATTTGAGCGAGGAGGGTCGCAGCTCTGATTTCGGAAAGGAATTGGAGGCATCCATTCAGAACCTCGACGCGCATCTGAAAGACGTGGCCGCCGACATGGGCGAGTTTCAGCGCAATGTGGGCAACTACGCGATAGCCGGACAAAACGGCGTCGTGGCCACCGAGAGCGTGATTGCCGCCCTCAATCAGGAGGCACGCACAACACAGGACGTCATCGACCAGACCAAGATTCTTGAAGAGGCCAAGATGATGCTCAACAAGGAAGATTCCAACTACCAGTCAACCCTCGACAGCATAAACGCCAAACTAGAAGAGAACAAACGCAAACTCACCGATGTAAGCGACATCCTCGGCAAAGAGGCCAAGACCGTAGCCGAGGCCGAGGCGCAGAACAAACGGCTGTCGGAGGCCATAAAGCACATAGACCTCACCTCGGCCGATGCAAAACAGCGTCTTGCGGAGATGAGGGCGCAGATCGAGAAGAACAACCGCACCATCGGCGAGGCCACCGGTGCCAACGAGAAGTTTGCCGACAGCCTCCTCAATATGGTTGGCGTAAATACCAATCTCGGCAGTTCCTTTCAGTCGTTGAGCGGCAGCGGCAACTTCCTCGACGGCATGAACACAAAGGTCAAGGCGTTTGGCAAGACATTGCTCGGGCTTCTGGCCAATCCGTGGGTACTCGCATTTCTCGGTATCGCCGGAGTCGTGGCAGGGTTCAAATGGTGGTACGACTACAACAAGGGACTGATTGAGGCATCAAGGCTGACACAGAACTTCACCGACGCGACCGGAGAGGCCGCTGACAAAGTGACGGCAGACATGGGAGCATTGGCCGACCACATGGGCAAAGGCTATGAGGAAACCATCGGGGCGGCCAATACCCTTGTTCAGCAGTTCGGCATCTCTTGGGAGGAGGCGATGACACTCATGGAGGACGGCATACAGGCCGGCGCCGACATGAGCGGCAATATGCTCGCCAACATAGACCGCTTCGCCCCGGCGTTGCGCGATGCCGGAGTGAGTGCCGATGAATTCATGTCGATACTCGCCGAGACACGCAACGGCATATTCAGCGAGCAGGGCGTTCAGGATATAGTCAAGGCCGGAACACGTCTGAGAGCCATGACCAAGCAGACCGAGGAGTCACTTGATGCCGTGGGCATATCGGCCAGACAGATGCAGGCAGACCTCGAATCCGGCAATATCTCCATGCTCGATGCGGTACAGCAGGTAGCCGGAAAACTGAAAGAACTGCCCGAGAACTCGCAGGAGGCCGGAGAGGTGATAAAGAATGTCTTTGGCCGAACCGCCGCCGAGGGAGGCACGCTGCTGATTCAGTCCATAGCCGATGTGAACACCAATCTCGATGTCGCAAAAGAGCGCATGGGCGATTTGGGACGTGTCAACCGAGAACAGATGGAGGCTCAGAAAGAACTTAACGAGACTCTCGCCGCCGTGTTCAAGATGAGCGGGACCAACTTCGAGCAGATGACCACACAGGCCAAGACCTACATTGTGCAGGGTTTGACCAACATAATCAAGGGGTGTGTCGATATTGTGAACTGGTTTATCCGCATGTATAACAAATCCATCGTGGTACGCGGCGCGGTCAACAGTATCGTCAATTCTTTCAAAACCATGTGGGAGATAGCCAAGTTCATCCTCAGCCAGATTGTGGACTCGTTCAAGGCCATGGGCACCGTGATAGAGGGTGTTGTCACCTTGGATTGGGATAAGGTAAAGCAGGGATGGGGCGACGGCATGAAAGCGTTGGCGGGCAATGTTGAGACTATGGCCCGGAATATCGCGTCGAACACCGCCCAGGCATTCAACAACACCCTCAATGACGAGATGCAGGAGGTATCGATTGACCTCAACGCCAATCTCAATACCGTCAATTCGAGTGGAAACGCTCCCGGCAGCGGCAATAACGGCACGGGCGGTTTATCCGGCGCCGGTAAGGACAAGGATGACAAGGATGCCGAGAAACGCGCCAAAGAGGAATTGAAACGCCTGCATGAACTTGAAGAGTCCAGAATATCCGTAATGGCCGAGGGGCATGAAAAAGAACTTGCCATGATCCGTCTGAAATTCAAAAAGAAATTGGACGAGATAAAGGGCAACAGCGAAACCGAGAACGCCCTGCGTATTCAGTTGGCCGAGCAGTGCCAGCAGGAGATTGCCGAGTGCGAGCGGAAGTATCAGACCGAACTTGCCAAAATCAACCTTGAGAATCGTCTGGCCGCTGTCGAGAAAGGCAGCAGGGAGGAACTTGATTTGAAACTCGCACAGTTGGAGGCGGAACGCGCCGCCGAGATTAAAGCTGCTGAACGTACCGGCGCCGATGTCAATCTCATCAATGCCAAGTTCAACAAAGAGCGTCAGGCTATGGAGGAAGAATATGCGGACACCCTCGCCACAAAGACCGAGGAACGGTACAGCCGGGAACAGTCGGCACGCGACAGCGCCATGATAGGCGAGATTAATGCGTTGAAGTCAAGGATGGCCGAGGAACTGAAACTCGCCGCCGGGAACTCCGCAAAGCAGGCCGAGATAAAAGAGCGGTATGAGGCGGCCGAGGCCGAGATAACCGAGAGGTACGCCCAGCAGTCAGCACGCGCCGCTGTCGCCATGCTGGAGGAAATTCTGAACACTGAGAACCTGTCAGCCGAGGAGCGGGCGAAATACGAGGCCGATTTGGCGAGGGCAAAGGCTGATTTGGAAACAGCTATGGCCGATGCCGCCATTGCCCAGATAGAGCGTGTCAATGATGCCGATGCAAAGGCGAGCGAGAAACGCCGGGCAAATGCCCAGCAATGGCTCCAAGTGGCCGCTGACTCCCTCAACACCATCTCCGAACTTGTGGCCACTGTCTATGATGCCAAAATCACCAAGATTGAGGAGGAGCAGGAGGCGAACACAGCCTCCGGAGAGGCCGAGCAGGAGCGTATCAGCGAACTTGTCGAGAAAAAGGTCATAACCGAGGAGGAGGGCGAGGCCCGGAAAAGAGCAGCCGAGGCCGCGACCGCCAAAAAGAACGAGGAACTTGAAAAGAAAAAACAGCAACTCAAACACAAACAGGCCGTATGGGATAAGGCCAACGCTGTCGCACAGGCAGGAATCGCTACCGCTCTCGCCATAATGAACGCTCTCCAAATGCAGCCTTTCCCGGTGGGCATAGCCATGGCCGCCATTGCCGGAGCTATGGGAGCCGTACAGATAGCCACAATCCTTGCGACACCGATACCCAAGTATGCCAAAGGAACCGACCGGCACAAGGGCGGCCCGGCTATCGTAGGTGATGGCGGTGTGCCGGAATTGGTAATCTTCGGCGGTAAGTCCTGGATAACTCCCGACAAGCCCACTCTTGTCGATATGCCGGCCGGCGCAATGGTCGTCCCGAATATTGACGGAGTGGACGACGGCACGCCCGGACTTTTGCCCGTGTATGGCACCAATGGTGGGAATACTCCTGTTATCGTCAATAATGACTACACGGCTTTACAGCGCGAGGTATCGACTGTCGGCGGTTTAATCAGACAGCAGACCCGACAGCAGAGCCGTACAGCCAAAGAAATAGCATTACAGCAATTCATCTTATCCAAAATATGATAGAAAGACTTGAACAGCTCACACTCTCGCAGTTTGTTGATCTGGTATGCGGTGACACAACGATTATGCGTGGAAAGGGCAACACCGATAAAACGGCAATAGCGTTACGGAATATCGTGATGGAGTATAGGAGTATCGCGGATCCGAGCGGAACTCATTCGTATCTCCAGCGAATTGAGGATTGGATAAAAGCAAAGATTGAGGTCATCGTGTTTACAATGTGCCTCAACCTTGCGACGCTCAAACAATTCAGCCGAGTGCGTGATGTCCTCGCCGCATACGGACTATCTTCTTCAGGATGGAATGACAGCCGCGTGGAGGGGACGGTAAACGCCCGGCTCTCGCAGGCTCAACGGACGCTCGACGAGATAGAGTCCGAGAATGAGAAAGCCGAGGCCGAGCGAGAGAATATCCGCGCACAGTTCGACACGCAGACCGCCGCTCTGATGGCAAATTTCAAATTCCAGATAGACCCGGACACCATCAAGGCCACGTTGTATGCTAATCTCGTAGCCCGGTATAATCGTGAAATAAAGGCTCAAATGACTGCGATGAGAAAAAAATGATGGTAGACGTGCATTTTTTCTCCGAAAAATTTGCACCAATGGAGCAAAATTGCTACCTTTGCATTGTTGTTAACAACAAGAGTTCTTTAATTTATGAAGTATTCCGAATTAGAGGCCGAATTAAAGGCCGCAGGATGCTGGGTCATTCGGAAAGGCGGTAATCATCTAATATGGTATTCGCCGATTACGGATAAGAAATTTCCACTTGGCCATCATGGTTCAAAGGAAGTTCCACCTCCTACCGAACGCAGCGTCCGCCGACTCTCCGGGGTTAAGAAATCCTGACAGTCGGAGTTCCGAAAGATGAGTTGGGGGAGTAATCCCCCACTCATTACTTCATAACTTAATAAGGATAAATGTTGTTAAGAATAAAGGAGGCTTAAACACCTCCTTTTCATAAGACTTTAATAATTTCACTCAGATGAAAGCGAACATAGTTTTTGAAATGGCAAAGGATGGCGGATGCTCCTGCTATATGTTGGAGGAAGTACCCGACTTCGGTCTGCTTGGTTATGGAAATACCCCTCAGGAGGCAAAGGCTGATATGTTGCAAGCTTATGAGGAAATCAAGGAACTTCTCATAGCCGAGGGCAAATCTCCGGCAGAATTGGAGTTTGTGTACCACTATGACATGAAATCATTCTTTGAGTATTTCGACTTCTTAAATGTGTCGAAAGTAGCAGAAAGGGCCGGTATCAACCCCTCACTCATGCGCAAGTACACGTCTGGAGTGGCTAACGCCGGGGAGGGTCAGTATCTGAAACTCCAGAAGGCTATTCACTCGATCGCACACGAGTTGGCGACAGCCAATTTCTAAAATATCCTGCCCGTGAGGGTAGACTTCATTAAATTAAAGAACCCCGCCGTGTCCTTTGTGGCACGGCTTTTTTTACACCCTACTGAATAAATCTGCGGCTCGTTGGTAACTCCTTGCAAAACGCAAGAGTTATGAACAACCGCAGATTTAACAACGGGCGCAAGCAAAAAAGGCTTGACCGTATCGAGAGGAAATGCGACCGTATCCTCTACGAACTGGCAGTTATCCGCCACCAGTTATCGTATCGTGACAGCGACATAGACGGTGCCATAGAACGCATGCACCGTAATGCCCGGCGCATGAGAATCGAGGCTCAAAAGGATGCCCGATTATTACACAAGATGTTCCATTCCAAAACGATGGAATGATGAAAATTGAACGTCTTGTTGTAGAGAACCTGACTTGGCTTAAAAGAAAGGCACACCAATATTATTCAGATGACTTCGATGCAGACGACCTCGCCAGCGAAACCATAGAGAAGATATTAAGGAGCAAAGACAAGTTTGACTCACGGAAGAGCTTCCGGCCGTGGGCATTGACAGTCATGCACAATACCTACATCACCCAGTACAACCGGCGAAAGTGCGTACCGTTCACCGGAATGGACGATGATTATTCCTATGCCTCGCCTTACATGGCCGATCAGGAGCTGGCGTTATCACATATATTGTCTGCCGTCAGGGACTGCGCGAGAAAGTCAGTGGCAATCGAATGTGTGGTACTGTATGCGAAAGGCTACAATTACGATGAGATTTCCCGGATGCTCGGCATACCGAAAGGCACGGTGATGAGTCGTATCAGCAATGGGCGAAAGATGTTGAAGGAGTCGTTGGAATTGTAAAATGTCAGTAAATGTTAAGGTGGTAAAATGGTGATTTTTAGACGTTAAATGGTGGCCATTCTGTTTGTGTCTATTGTAAATAATGGCTAACTTTACATTAGAAAATAAAACAATAAACATCTAAAAGTCAAACCAATAAAACCCCTTAATTATGGAAAAGAAGAATAATTTCCGCGTGAGAGTGATGAAGTATGCATGGCAACTCTGGAAAGCCACCAAACAGGCATGGCGCATCTGCATGATAAAGGCGTGGCAACTTTACCGCCTTGCGAAAGCCATGCGCGAGGGCGTGGTGACATTCTACTACACCAAAGCCGACGGCTCCATCCGCAAAGCATCCGGCACTCTCAAGAACGTTCCTGTCGGTGCCACCTTGTGCGGCAAGAAAGTGACAAAGCCTTCGTACAAGACGATGGCCTACTTCGACACCGAAAAGAACGCCTTCCGCTGTTTCAAAGTTGAAAACCTCATCTGCGCAATCTGATGAAACTGCTCCCCGACAAGGCATATCTCATCAAAGAGAATGGTGAGATATGCCAAATCAAGCCCGGCAACGGGACTGATTTCGTACTTGAAGAGGTGCAGGGGTATGTGGCCGGACTCATTGAGGTTGTCAGGCTCAACAACCGGCAGATTATGATTGTCGATGAAGAAGGCAAATTCAACAAAGGGCACAACGTGTTTGCCACCGCGATAGCCGATCTCAACAAGGCGATTAGGGGCAATGACTATATAGCCGGAGATGCTGTGATTTGCCCCTCTGCAATGCTTCGATAAAAGTTCGCTTTCAGGGCAACTTCGGGCGCATAATCCGAAAACTCAACGAGTTAAGAGGGATTATGCGCCTTTTTGAAAATTCGGTTTTTCGGGCATTTGGCTGAACAGGCTGTGTTTTGGCTTACATTTGCGAAAAAGCCCGAACTATGCTCACGAAGTATTACATAGAAATAGACGGCCAAAAGGTCGAGATTCCCAAAGAGTGCATCAAGAATTGGGATGAAATCCAGTGTGCGTATAAGCGTGTAGATTTCAACGGAATCACTCGCTCGTTTACATCTCAGTTTGAATTTGTCGGCGAGGTATATAATATGTTGATGAATCTTTATCTCCGTGATGGATTCAATGCCGTTGCAATCCTATATCTCTACACCATTACGAACAGGTGGGAATGGGAAGAACGGTTTGCTGCACCCATTGATTTTTCTTCGTTAGTCTGGGACAATTACATTCTCAAAGTCAATTGTATTGACAATAGTCTGGCTGCACATATCAAAGCCAACAAGGGTACAAAGTATGAGTTTGCAGTTGGTGATGAAATTCCAGTTGCTACCCCGATGAATTATGACCGTATTCCAATGATTGAGAAATTAACCTTTGAAATTATTGGAGATAGTTATGATGACACCGATGCGATGAAAGTTTCCGCACCACCCAGAAAATTGACAATCTCTCATGTCGGTTTAATCACGGAGTCTGTGGCTGTAAATGGTGCTTTATCATACTATGGTGATCAAGAGGCTGAGGATGGTAGCCGTATGCTTGAGGCTAAGGAAAACGTATCGTTGCATGTAAAAGCAGGCATCGCATTTGATATGATAAATGGATATCAGGATATAAGTGTAATCTACAATCTATATCGAACAGCTTTGGATGGCACTGTGTCTAAACTATGCATGATTGGAGGCAAAAGTCTATTTACAAGATATTGTGGAGAATACAACAGACCCTCTGAACTTCCGGAATTAGCACCAACGGCAATGTTTTCATCAGCGTTAGTAAAGTCTACCAATACTATTTGGGAGTTCCAGCCGCAGCCTCTTGTCGTAGAAGGTCAGGGTGAAATCATTTGGGTCGACACGTACAAGACTTTCGATGAATATATGCGTACTGTAAAGGTTACAGAATATGATGTTGAAATATTGGCTGGAGATAAAGTTTGGATAGGCGTTGAGATGAGTCCGTTTGGAACGTTGGATGCGCCTAATCCTGTTTGGGTCAATATTCTCGCACAAACCATAGAAATATCATGGGGTGGTATGGGCGAGCTTGAAACTATAGATACAATCAGGCCAAAAAACCTATGCGAAAAGATTCTAAATCGTATTAGCATGGGCAAGATTAATGTTGGTGTAACATTCAGTGATTTTGATAATAGACTTGCCAATACATATCTCTTAGCGGCTGAAAGCGTTCGTGGGATTGATGGCGCAAAGATATACTCATCTTTCACTGAATTTGTTGATTGGATGCAGACAGTATTCGGATATACATATTGTCTTGGACCTCGGACAAAAGCTGCGTTCAAGCGGTTGCAGGAAATATTCTACAACTCATGGTCAATTTCTTCAAAAGATCATCTTTTGCATACAATGTGCCCGGTAGAGCCGGGAACCCAAGTTGTGATAATACAAGGGACTCCATACTGCGCAGTTTTGGGGGATAGCAATTCGGATGGTGGCCACAACTACTACACTAAGTGGGAAGGCAGTGGTGCATATAATGACCCGATTACCGGGAAAGCTCGCATTGATACAGTTTTCTATGATGAGCATGGAGATGGGTGCTATTTTGACAGTGATTATAATCTCCGCATCTTTGATGGTGATTTGAACTCCGCCATCTGTGACACCCAATACGTTCATTTTATCCATCGTTCAGAACTGTTTAAATCCGATGCACCAACTATTAAGATAAGGAATGCTCGTGAGGCATCATACACGATTGATTCAGGCTCGATTTATTCTGCGATTACCATTGGCTATGAAAAGCAGGACTATGAAGGGTTCAACGGTCGTGATGAGTTCAATTTCAACAACACGTATTCAACCGGCCATACTGTTAATGAAAAGAAATTAAGCCTTATAAGCAAATATCGAGCAGACTGCTACGGCATAGAATTCGCTGTGCAAAAGCGAGGTCAAGATACCACCGACTCAACAAGCGATAAAGATATATTCTTTGTCCTCGCCAAAATTGAAAACGGCAATATTGTTCCCGATAGGTCTATTTCTATTAAAAATACAATCTCCAACCTCGTATTCAATGGTGCATTCTCGCCAATAGCTTGTGTCCTTGCCAACGCAGGATATATTGGTATGCAAGCAAAAAAATTACATCTTGAATTTGCGTCAAGTACAGGTAATAGCAGCATTGTTATCGATGGCAGGCCCATGTCTGAGAATATTGATATTGACACTCCTTTGATGACGTGTGGTAGAATATCGTTTACAACTGACAACGTGGACGAACCGGCTTCAGATAATAATCTTGTAGAAATAGAAAGTGGCGGCATCCTATATAGAGGATTCGTAGAGGAGGCAATATTCCACTATGCCACGAATGAGGCTGTGAAATACAAACTCATTGTAAAAGATATTGAGCTATGATACTAAGCCCGTTTACCCCTCTCTTTTTCCCATCAAAGAAATCCGATGGCATAGAGAGCCGATATATCCAGACATTCGCCCCGTCCGATGAAATTTTGATTGAGTTGATCGGCGGAACAAGTGAATCGTGGATTTGTCAGGTTATGTCAGAACCCGGCCATAGCCCTTTGTTTCAAGTCCAGTTCAACACATGGGATATAACCTCGACTGTGAGATTGAGGTTTGCAGTCCTCAACCTCAGCCCCGGCCTATACTCGGTGAATCTTAATGGGCATATCAGTTCTATTTTCAAAGTTACAGATGACTCTCTCGAATTAGAACGTACTACGCTTATTCAGTTTTCAATGAACAGTAACCGACATCGGCAGGATGCAGTGTTTTTCATTGACGGGATGCAACGGTTTTTTGACTTTCGCGTCCCCGGCGGATTCAAGGACAGTAACTGGACTTTCGCTGTTGAGGGAGAGCAGTTTGTAACTGACCAATCTGACATCGTGCAGCTCTACGGCCTTGAATCCACCCAAAAGAAATTCACTCTCGGCAACAGCGAGGGATGCCCGATTTGGTTTGCCGAGATGCTCAATAGGATACTCTGTTGCTCCTATGTCTATTTCGACGGCGAAAGATATGCCAGGAAGGAGAACTCGGCACCGGAGGCCACGATTCTTCAGGAGAATGTGAACAGTTTCGTGTTCACGCAGAATCTACAAAGAGTCATTAATATCGACCCGGAACTGACATTAAGGCATCAGGTCATCATGCGCCGGATTGACAACACCAATTACCGACTTACAACAAACAATATTAACCGTTTAATCAAATAGCGTATGGCAATAACACAAGACGAATTGCAGAGCATCGTCAGTGCGGTACTTTCGGCCATCCGTACCAATTCAAGGACTATCGACCAACTCACGCCGGTAACATCGCTGAGTGATGGTGACAGTTTTGAAATCAACGGAGGCAAGAGGGTAACGTACAAGGTGCTACGGGACTTGATAGCGTCCTTATCCTCTACTGAGCAGGACTCTCTCAGAACCCTCATCAACAAGTGTGAGTTGAAATCGGCAAGCATAACCGTTTCCGAGAGCAGCGCGACACTAACAGTCTCATCCGTCGGCAAAAACATCTCGACTACAATCCCAGTAGCCAGCACCATTCGCGCAGGTCTGATGACCGCCGCCGACAAAGTAAAGTTACAGAGTGCCTACGACACGGCACAGACCGCAAAGGACACGGCCAACACCGCCAAATCCCAAGCCGCATCAGCCCAAGCCGGGGTAACTGCCATCAACAATAAGATCAGCGTTGCCGGTGGCATCGCGCCGCTTGATTCGTCGGGGAAAATACCTACACGATTCATTCCCGGCGCAATGGATGATGTCAAGGAATTTGTCGGCACCGCTGCAAACATCTCGTTTGCTATGGCCTCGATTGCCAAATCATCGACAGACGAGGGGTGCGTGGTGTACTTTGACACCGCGACAAAGCGGTTCCTGCTTCAAGTATCGACCAAGAGTGATTCCGACTTTATCACAGCCCGCACATTCTACAACAACTGGCTTGACGCAGAACTGTTTGGTGAAGGCACATCCCAGGGCCGTAAGCCGGTTGCCGACAAAATATACGTTCACACCTCATCGAACAAATCCTATCGCTGGAGCGGTTCCGACCTCGTGGCCATAGGCTCTGATTTGGCTCTCGGGTATACGGCAAGCACCGCATTTCCCGGAGATGAGGGTGTGCAACTGCAAAATAACATGAAAGTCGCCAATCAGAGACTATCCGAAGTTGAGAATCAGGTTGACAATATCGGAATACTACCGTGTGACGGAGCCTGGGACGGAAACGGTTCGGAACCTTTGTATGGCGTATGGCTATGCCCCAATGGAGAGGGCGGCGTATATTTCCGCAGTTTCGGCAGCGCTGATTTCTACGGCAATGCCGAAGAGAAATACAATGGCGACATATATGCCAATGAAAATTATCTGTACCGCACCGGCGACGGCATATACCGCATCAACAACAATAAGCTGGAATCCATATCAGGTTCCGCACTCGGCAACTGTTTCAACGTCACCAACGAGATACCCCTGCCCGCCGGTGAATACTACGACCTTGAATCCGCCATACTCGCTACACTTAACGCGGGCGTGGCCTCTCTCGGTCTGCAAATCTCATTCGCCATCCAAGCAGGGTCGTGGAAAACGTATCAGTTCGTCGGCGTAAACACCACTGAGGCGCAGTTCAAGGCCTTCGGCAATTGGATAGACCTCGCCGGCATGAGCGCCGGTGACGAACCCATTATCAACGTCAACAAACTCTGCGGCGGTGAACTTTACAATCTTTCCACCGCCATTGTCGCCGTGCACCGGAAAGAGCAGGACACAGGTCTTGCATATTTCAAATCTGGCGTAATCCTCACATACAAACGTGACAACGCCGTATGGGAGACAAAACAGTATCTCGGTCAGGTAGCCGACATTTCCGAGACCGACCTATCCCAATGGGTTGACTTCGGCGGCGGAGGCTCGGCCGACATCGAGACGAGCGACACACCCGAGGAGGGAGGCAATGACGCTTTCTCTACCGGCGGCGCATACGACATGGAGCAGAACATGATTGTCGACATCGATCAGACTGAAGATGCCGAGAATATACTTCTGCAAGGTGTCAACAAGAAAGGCAAGGCCGTAGGCTCACAAGTCAAGATTCCCAAGAGCAGCGGAGGCGGTTCTCAGTCCGGCTCCTCACTCTCGATCTATCTGCAAGAGCAGGCCCTGTATGCCGCTTTCGGCTCCCGAATCACCACCAACATCGCGGTCAAGTCCGTAAGTTATGACGGCGAGGACGAGATTCTCGGTGTTGTGCGTACTCTCGAAATAGTGGATGCCACAACGGGCCTTACTCTCTGGAGCGATGATGTCAACCAGAAATCCTCGACATCGGCAACCGATTATAAGTTCATACTTGATTTCACGGATTTCTTCACGGCGGCGGCCCGGCGTGACTTTACAATCGTGGCCCGCGATGCCGAGGGTAATGTCAAACGCCGTACAATCACCGTTACGGCTGTCGATGTGACCTGTACCTGCGTGCAGACGCTCAACTATACCCAGGCATCGGCACTTGAAGTCGGCGGAGGAACAAAGAATCTGCTGATGTACAAGTTCGCCTCCAACGTGTCAAAAGACGGCGTTCAGGTGAAGACCGAGATGTTCTATAATGGACAATGGCGTACCCTCGGCAACGCAGTCATCAAAGACAGTTACTCTCACTCGATAACCATTGACCCCTGCAACGTGTTTGGCGGTAACGAGGCACTTTCCCACGGCTCATATCCCATACGCATACAAGGTGAGGATGTGGCATCCGGCGTAAAAGGCAACACCGTCTATACGGCTGTGATGTGTGTTGACCCTGCATCGCACATGCCCATAGTGTCGTTGCGGTTCAACGATGCCAATAACGGCACCCTCCGGCTTTATGATTCCCTTGAACTCGAAGTGGCCGCATACACCCCTGGCAAGAACTCAACCGTGGCCGATGTCTATGTCGACGGCCATGTCATATCTTCGGTTGACTGCCAGATTTCACTGACCTATAAAGTCCGCAAGCAGATACAAGGCTATGCCACTGACGGCACCGATACGCTGACCGCATACGCTAAGAGCGGAGCGGCTCAGACCAACACCATAACCGTAACCATACAAGGCTCTGCGATAGCGGCCACGCTCAAAGAGGGAGCGTTGTTCGGTTACGATTTCGCCACGCGCTCAAATTCCGAGAGCGACCATACTATCACCGACAATGGCATCACTATGGAGGTCAACGGCTCAAACTGGTCCTCAAACGGCTTTGGCAACTATCTCGGCGAAAACTGCCTACGAATAGCCGAGAATGTGACCGCACTCATTCCCTGGGCACCATTCGGCAATGCCTCCGTTGAACGTACCAACGGCGTAGCGGTCCAGATGGCATTCGCCACAAAGAACATCAAGGACGATGACAGCAAACTAATCGAGTGCTACGACGAAACGAGCGGCACCGGGTTCTACGTCTGCGGCAACAAGGTCGTGCTGTATTGCAAAAACGGCTCTCCCTCCGTATGCACGCGGCCGTTCCGCTGCGGCGAGAAAATCACTATGGCCGTAGTCGTGGAACCGTCCACAAAGACTGTTGCTCGCGGCACGACCGAATACTCCACCGTCAAGCTGTATATCAATGGTGAAGAAGTGGCGGCCATAGGCTATATCGCCAATTCCGGCGCGATTCTCAACACCTCGCAGATTAAGTTCAACGGTACCGAGGGCGACCTGTATCTCTACTATGTTCTGGCCTACGACAGTTATTATGAATGGGCGCAGGCGTTCCAGAACTATCTCTGCAAGTTGACCGACACAACGGCCATGATTACAGAATACGAGGCCGAAAACGTGCTTGACAATCAGAACAACCCCTCGCTCGAACTACTCAAGGCGAAAGGCATCCCTTACTATGTCGTAGTGGCACCTCAGGCCACATTCGATTCCTTCGATTCTGACATCAACACCTCGACCAAGTTCTCTTGCACGCTGTTCTACTTCCACCCGACAATGCCGTGGAGGTCTTTCAAGGCCACCAACGTGCAATGGCGCCGTCAGGGTACCACCTCGGCCAAACGTCCGATAAAGAATGACCGCTTTTATCTCAAGAAGCCTGTCAACAAGGCTGACAAGATAGTGGTGTCGCCGATTTATCCGGATTATACCAACGATGATGCCGTGATGTCCTACGCGCTCATGGCCAAGAACGCCGTGCGTGTAGGTGAAAGCACAATCCCGGTAAGTATAATCACCGTCAAGGTCGATTACTCCGACAGTTCCAACGCCAATGACTGCGGCGTATGCGACATGATGAACGCCACATACCGTTCTCTCGGCTCGGCATACATGACCCCGGCCCAGCGTGCTTTCGACGGCACATGGAAAAGCGGTGACCTTACTGTTTCTGGCTTGCAGATGAATCATTCCACGGCCAACCATCCCATCGCCGCGTTCCGCTCGACAATGGAAAGCCTCGCCGACGCATGGTTCCATGCCAAAGGCAATTGGAAAGAGGACAAAGGCGAGCAGGTAGCGCTCGGATTCAAGGACACGCCAGGCTACAACAAGGGATGCCTGAACTACGGCGATTTCATAGAGTTCTTCGGCAACAAGGATGAGACCCTGGACCAGACGATGGCCCGGTTCAAAGCCACCGAGGGGCTTGACACCTCAAAGCCGTATCTTCTTTCCCAATACTGCGGCCGCGATTACCGCATAATGAGATTCAGTGGCGGCGAATGGGCGCGTTCCAACGGCTCAATGCGTCAGGTAAACGGCAAATGGCAGATTACCGGTGACGTTCTCAATCCTGTCAGCGGATATGAGTTGATTACATACGACGCTATGGACTGGTTCATGGGTGTTGGCTCCGTAGAGGACATGATGGCCCCCACCACCACGGAATCCTCATGGGTGACGAAACTCGGCCTCAAACGCCCGAGTTATCCTGCATGGACCCGGTATTTCGAGTGCATGATAGACGATGACCAGTTGCAGGAGGATTTGGCAATGGGCCGTAAGGTGCCGTATGACCTCTATCTCGTGATGAAGTTCTGCGACAGCGTGGACTATTCCAAAGAAGCCCTCGCCGCCACATGGAAAGCCTTGTGGCGCAACAACGCATGGAAATATATGAGCGTGCAGTCGCTCATCAGTTACTATGTGTTTACAGACTACCTTGCCGCCGTTGACCAGCAGGCAAAGAACATGCAGCCGATGTTCTTCCTTGAGGACGGCTGCTGGGTGGAAAACGGCGTTTATCATTCCCCATCGGCAATGGAGCCTGTGCGAATGTACTTCAATAAGGTCTATGACTGCGACACCTGCAATGGCAAGGACAATGACGGCGGCAACACGATACCTGCCGAACTCGACCCTGCCGAAGATGACAAGTGTTATGCCGGTCGAGGCTCTATCCTCTGGAACGACCTGCGCCAGCAACAGGAGATGGTGACGGATGCCAACGGCAATCTTCTCACTCTCCCCGGTGTCGTGTCGGTCATGCGCAATCTGCCGGAGATAGACGGCATCGGAGCCGGGCCGTTCTCGCCGAAAGGCGCGTTCTATTTCTTCTTGACCATGCGTATGCTTAAATGGCCGAAAGTCGTTTCATCTTACGACGGCGAGCATAAGTACATCAACTATACCGGTTACAACGACCTGTATTACTATGCACTGCACGGCCTCGGCCTCACATCTCTGCCCCGGTTCATCGAACAGCGATGGCGCGTGCGTGACGGTTACTATCAGACCGGCGACTTCAAGGACGCAAGCCACGTCCTCGGCGGTCGTGTCGGAGCCAAACCGGGAGCCAAGATTTATTTCAAGGCAGCCAAAGACGGCTATTTCGGCATCGGTAACGACGGCGGTAACGTGACCCAGGGAATGTATCTCAAAGCCGGAGAGAGTGGCGTGTTCACCGACTTTCAGCACGGCGACAACATCCTGCTCTATATCTATCAGGCAGACCAGATGAGCGAGATAGACCTTTCGGAACTTTCGCTCGACCCCAATTTCCAATTCTCGATCATGACCCTTGCCGAGAAAATAAAAATCGGCTCGGCCACACACAAAGCATCATGGACACTCTCTCCCGGCAATACCGGCTTTCTGGAGAATATGAACCTCGGCGACCTGCCGTTCCTGCGTGAGCTGGAGATTACCGGCACCGAGGTCACGACCGTCAATGCCTCCAAATGTCCGCGACTTGAAAAAGTCCTCGCCGCCGATAGCGAGCTTACCACAATCTCGCTTGCCGAGACATCGCCTGTCGATACGCTTGTACTCCCGGCCACGATGACCGACCTCTCGCTGGTGAATTTGCCGAATCTTACCTATCCCGGCGGTCTGACACTTGCCGGACTTGGCAGTGTTCAGCGGCTCATGCTTTCGGGATGCCCCAATATTGACCCGATGGGACTGATAAACGAAATTATCAAATCATCGTCAATCCGTTTCATCCGACTGCCGGATGTCAATATCACCGCGCCATCGTCAGTATTGCAATCGCTCAAGTCAAGCGGTGCAATAGGTCTTGACCCCACAGGCAACGCCTACGAAGAAAGCGGCAAATGTTCCGGTATCACCGGCAGATGGATTCTGGCAGATCTCGTCGAGGACAGTGTGCTGAACTCTCTGAAAGCATATTTCCCGGCGTTGGAAATACACAACTCGCAGTATTCTTCAGTCTGCTATTCTGATTTCGAGGGCGATACTGAGAATATGACAAATGTCGATGACAGCACAGGCTACAAGTTCAGCAACGATTACACTGTGCCCGGCCATGTCAGGAAGATAGAAGCCATGAGCCATGCCTACCGCTCATCGTACAATGCCCGTGACGGAAAGATGTATTGCAGGCAGATAAGCGATGCTGACTATACCAAGCTGGCAGACGGCTCCGACTATGACCCTGCGGATATGGCCGGAGAGGGCTACGACATAATGAAACTTATACCTCATTATTGGTATAAGGGAGTCAACGACTTCAAGAACCAGGAGAAATACTATATCGTCAGCTCATGCGAGAAAGAACCGATTTCGACGGCCTCCAAAACCAACCGTAAAAAGTTGGCTGATATTCTCGTTCAGGCTTTGGCGGCAGTTTTCACTGATGACATCTATATCGGCGGCACATATACGCCCACAGAAAACCCCAATATGAATGTCTACGAACTTGACGTGGACGGTATGAAACAAGTACGTTGGCCCGGAGTGAACAACGCCACTGTGGGTGCTATATTCCTTGATTTCGAGGGCAAGGTAATCAAGAAATACAACATGAGCATCGGTAATTCGCTGTTCGATTTCGTACCTGGCGAGTACATCTTCATCGATGTACCGGCTGGTGCCAAGAAATTCGTGTTTACTTCTCCTACGGGCTTTGATGACCTTGAGGCCATAGCCGTCGACAGTACGGCTATCGAGTCCATAGAACCCGACTGGGTGGAACATGAGCAGGAGCTTGTCGGTGTTTATGGCGGCTCTGTTGACAGCCTTATGCGAGTGCGGTCAATCAGCGGTGTACAGACCCGAACCGGCACAGACAAGCACGTTATCAACGGCGAGTGGGCCTATGACAGCGAGGGCAATCTCACTAATGCGAGTGTGCCCACCTCCGAGATAACATACTCGGCAGCCGACCTAATCAACCTCTGTCGTATGCGCGGCCCCGGATTCTCCACAATCGACTACGAGATGCACAAGGATTTGGCAAACCTCATCCTCGCTATTGTAGGCGACCGAGACATACAGGCACGTTGCGGTTACGGGTGTGGCCATAGATACACCACCGGAGCCTACAATTTCAACTCATTTGGCAACATCACCCGATTCTATACCGGCAGCAACATCGGCAATATCATGTTCGGTATTCAGAATTTCATCGGTTGTAACTGGGAATGGATGGACAACGTTGCAATAAACGTGAAAACATTCGTTGACCTACGGCGCAACCGCTATTCGGAATCGGTCGGCGATTTCCCGGTTGACGGCAAATGGCACATCCATAATCCGATTTCCAAAACCGAGCGTGTGGTGCAGGGTCTTACGACCTCCGGCTATTGTATCGGCCGTGTCAAGCATGGGCGGTATTGCGACATCATAGCTTCTCGTGTCACTACTGATAACTCGAAGTGGAACATGAACTATGCAGATGTCTTTTGGATTACCAACTCAAAAAGCCGCTTGGTGCTCCGGTCTGGCAGCTTTGCGTACGCGCACAACGGCCTCGTGTGTGCGAATGCGGGTCACGCCGGTACGCGCTCGGGCGCGAATTGCGGTGTTCGGCTGGCCTTCAGGGGCGCAATCGTGTTCGTGACCTCGGCAAGCGAAAGCGAGATAGCGTAAAGCGAAACAACGTCAAAGCGTCAGAGGGAGAGCCGACCATCGGGAGGCTGCTCCCTCTCCCTTTTTCTCGCCGTAGGCGAGTCGGTACTATTGAAATTTTAACATTTGACCGATTTTTCGTAACTTTGCACCCATAAGGCGGATAACCCCAAAGCCGCTTGGTGCTCCGGTCTGGCAACAATGCGAACGCGAACAACGGCCTCGTGTATGCGAATGCGAATAACGCCGGTACGCACTCGAACACGAATTGCGGTGTTCGGCTGACATTAAGGACTATAATCGGGAGCGGAAACGCTCCAATTATATAATCGCCACCCTGCAACGCCTACGGGCTGGGCAAAGCAAGAGGTGAGGGGTTTGAACCTCGGCAACAGCAGACGTGCCGGAACCTGTACGTCTGGAAAGCGGAAAAATAACGAGAAGCCCTGAAGGCTTATGAACATTTCTTATCCTCTTTACAATCTCGTTAACGAGATTGTATCTCCTCAAAATATGCTTGACAGTTATGATTATGTCATCGACCATCTTGACTGCAAGGAGCAACGGGAGCGTTTTCGCCCGGATAAGTCCGAGGAAGATACTCCCGAAATTCGTGCGCGGTGGAATAAGTATTATGAAAGACGGGCCGGCACGATAGAGATTCTTACACGGCAGATTTCCTCGGGCAAGTTCAGTGTTACAATGGATGATGTTCAGCAAATCCATGTAAAGGACGGCCCGAAAGAGAGGGACTGTCAGGCCCCGAGAATAATCAAACGTATAGGTATTAATGCGATAATGGTAGTGGTGGAGAAATACACCATGCCTTCACTTATCAACAATACTGCGGCCTCTATAAAAGGACGAGGCATGCACTGGCTCCACCATATAGTCGAGGACGATATACACGCCGATTCCGAGAACATGGTCTATTACTATCAGTGTGATATTGCCAAATTCTATGACAGTATTGACCAACAACGGCTTATGGCCGATTTGAGGAGATATATTGCCGACCCTATTCTGTTGCCCATCCTCGATAATCTTATATGCCTAATGCCAACGGGTATATCCAAAGGTTTGCGTTCATCCCAGACTCTCGCAAATCTGCATTTGTCGGATATCGACCATACGATGATTGAAATGGTTCCTGGTCATTATGCTGAAATAGACGGAGTGCAGGTACGACGCCCCCATTATTACCGCTACTGCGATGACATTGTAATGTTCGCCTCGACTAAGAAAGAATTATGGAGATTGAGAAACTGTCTTGTCAGCATGATTTCCGACTTGGGACTGAACATTAAAAACACTGAGGCTGTACGTCCGCTGTCCGAGGGTCTTGATTATCTCGGCTATGTAAATTTCGGCACTCATTCTCTATTGCGTAAGCGAACCAAGAAGAACGCGGCACGCAAGCTGGCCAAAGTGAAATCACGCAAACGTCGTCAGGAAATAATCGGCTCCCTCAAGGGCATGGCCTGTCATGCCGATTGCAAGCATCTATATTTTAAATTAACACATCATCATATGAAGAAATTCTCAGAGATGGGAATCGTCTATACGCCGGCAGACGGCAAAAAGAGGTTCCCCGGAAAAGTAATGCGGCTTGGTGCCCTGCAAAACAAAGAGATAGAGATACACGACTATCAAGATGACATGACCACATCTCACGGCGATGGCCGTTATCTCGTGTCATTCAAAGACAAATCTACCGGCGAGTGGGGCAAGTTCTTCACATCATCTGAAGAGATGAAAAACATACTCGATCAGGTAAGCGATATGGAGGATGGATTCCCATTTGAAACCACAATCGAAAGCGAGGTATTTGACGGAAATAAAGTGAAATATAAGTTTACCTGATTTTCGGTTTTTCAGGCATTTGGCTCAATCTGTCGTTTTTAGTCGTATATTAGCGCAAAAATCAAATTTGCAATGAAAAAAATATACGGCGCACAAGAGCGGCAGGATGGTTTATACCGTATTGGCCGCAACAAATGGGAGATTATCTTCGGGTTCGGCAAAGACTCGGAGGATGAAACAACGGGCTATAATTATCGGAAACGATTCAATCACTTGCCAACTCTCGATGAAATCAAGGCCGTTATCTTCAAGCAGGTCAATGAAGATACCGACCGGGCGATTGAATATGGCCTTACATGGAATGGACTGCCGGTCCATCTTGACAACGAAACGCAAGGGAATATCGTGGGGATGCTTGCACTGCTCCCGGTGGCCGGTGATTCAATGTTCCCCAAGACATTCAAGGTTGGCGAGTATGAGAATGGTGAACCTGCATTTTACGAGTTCACATCCGTCAAAGAATTTGCCGAATTTGCAAAAACGGCATCAGATCACAAGGAACGTATGTATGCCCTCGGCTGGCAAGAAAAGGCTCTAGTAACCGAAAGTGCATTCACGGCGCAGTAAGCAAAGCTAATCCAGGAACGGCATGGGGTTTCATTGCCTTATGCCGTTTCGCTGTTTTTGTATGTATCTTATTTATCGGTGTTTAGCAGGTTTTGGTAAATCGGAAAATTTAGGAATTGGCTCAACAACGCGCTTATTGACTTACTTTTGGCGAAAAATAGGAGTCATGAAAATTAAGCAAGACCATCTCAAACATTTTAGCGTCTGTCTGGCAGTCGCATTTTCAGCATCATCAATAGAGGCCGGATTTGGTGCCTCATACGGTCAGTCATTCGTCGCCGGCATAATAGCAGGCGGCGCAATCGGTGTGGGCAAAGAGTACGGCGACAAGTGCGCGCCCGGCAACAAATGGGATTGGAGTGATATCGCCGCTGATATTGCCGGCTCCATTGTCGGCTCTGCCATTGGCTCGTTGTTCTCGCTTATCAATCATTAACATCACATAGACATGAACAATTTATCAGAAATCCTCCGCTGGGCATTTACGGCCATCGGGGCCATTCTCGCCATCATCGAGCCGACTTACCCATACCTGTTCATCTGCACCATTATGATACTGGCCGATTGCTATACGGCATGGTCGTTGTCAAAGAGGGCGCGTAAACAGTACCCCGACAAAGTAAGCCGGGACGGTAAGAAGTTCAAGAGCCATAATTTCGGCAAAGTCATAATGACACTGCTGAAAGCGTATGCACTCATCATAATGGCTTTTATGATTCAGCAGCACATTACCGATTCATGGCCCATCGACCTTACCAAAGTGGCCGCCGGCGCCATTTGTTTTTGGCAGTTGTGGTCCATACTCGAAAACGAGTCAAGCTGCAATGGCTCCAAATGGGCGCGTATGCTCCAGAAGATACTCGTCGACAAGACCTCCCGGCATTTCGACATTGATTTATCAGAACTAAAACCCAAAGAAGAATGATAGTAGAACTCTATGACAATGGGCATGGCATTAACACGCCCGGCAAGTGCGCCCCCGATAAGAGCCTTCGGGAGTATAAAAAGGCTCGCGACCTCGTGATGGATATCGTTGCTCGCCGTCGTGCGATGGGCTATGATGCTCGGATTCTCGTTCCTGAAGAAAAGGATATAAGCCTCGGAGAGCGATGCCGGCGTGTGAACGAAATTTGCAAGCAATACGGCACCTCCAACGTGCTGCTTGTATCCGTTCACTGCAATGCTGCCGGTGCCGACGGCAAGTGGAAAAGTGCCGGAGGGTGGTGCGCTTACACATCACCGGGGCAGACAAAGGCCGATATTATTGCCACGCATCTCTACAATGCTGCACAGACAGCTCTCGCTGATTATATAAAGGATTTCCCCATACAGAAATCAAACGGCGACTACGACAGCAAACAGCAGCCTATCCGCACCGATTATTCCGATGGTGATCCAGACTATGAGGCTCGTTTCTATATCCTCATGCACACCCGGTGTCCGGCAGTCCTCACGGAGTCGATGTTTCAGGACAACAAAGCCGACTGTGATTTCCTGCTCTCTCCCGAAGGGCATAAAGCAATCGTTGATCTCCACGTCAACGGCGTTGAGAGCTACATTAAATCCTTGAAGCGATGAAAAGTATTTGTTTCTTCTTATGCCTGCTTTCGTTTGCTCTTGTAGGATGTAAGACACAAAAGCAGGCAACGGCCACTTTACCCCCGGTCATTCTTAACAACTCCGACAGCGTGAGGGTGGAAACAATCATAAACACTATCTATGTTCCTACACCTGTCGCGCTCGATATTCCACAACAGTCGCAAACGAGCGTTACAGCCGCGGACTCAAGTCACGTTGAAACGGATCTCGCAGAGTCCGACGCATGGATAAACGAGGACGGTACTCTCGGCCATTCCATAAACAACAAACCCGGAAAGCTGCAAGGCGAGGTATATGTACCACAGACAACCACACAAAGCAGCAAAGAGGCTGTCAAAGAAAAAGAGATTCCTGTCCCACAGCCTTACCCGGTTGAGGTCGAGCGGGAATTTACAATCATGGAACAAATCAAACTCGCCGCGTTCTGGTATCTTGTAGGCGCGGTAATCGTGAGCATCGGCCTGCTTTTCCGTAGGCCGTTAATGAAAGCCTTACGCAAGATAATAAGGCTTTAAGGTCATTATTGATTATAGAGAAATAGCCTCGTTGTGAAACGGGGCTATTTTAATTTTAACGCCAGTGAATAATTGCGGCCGATGTCGGTAATATGATTTTGGAACGCCTCTGATGATGTATGTGATGATGTGTGGGCGTTCCCGGGCTGTCGTATCCGGCAGCCCTTTTTATTCCACGGCCATGCCAAGCGACAGACCGAATCTGTCAAGTATCTTTCCCACCTCATCAGCTCCCTTGCCTCCGAGCCTGCGTACTTTTAGCAAATCTTTTCTGGTGAGCTTCACGAGGTCTCCGATTCTCCTTATCCCTGCGTTGTCAAGGGGAATGGCTATGCGCATAGGAATATCAAAGTCAATGATAGAGGCAGAGAATAGCTTGGCCATGTGCAGCCTCATCTCATCGTACTTGTCAAATGTCATATCAGTTTCGGGTGTCGAGTACATATCCGGATAGTGATTAAAAAAATGGAGAGGGGAACCACCCCCTCTCCCAAGTCAAACCAATAAGCCACCTTTATGGGGAGAACTTATTGATAGCGCAAAGATAGCACTTTATTTCAGATTATCCAAAACCTTACGCACGGCATTTGTCGCCATGTCTGGCGTGACGCTGATATAGGAGTAGAGTGATGTGCCTCCCTTATCTACCCGGTGGCCGAGAATGAAGTCTATTATGCTTGTGCTTATTCCGAGGTCGAAAGCGTGCTGAGAGAACGACTTTCGGGCCGAGTAGTAGATGAGTTGCTTTATGCCGGTGGCCTCGGCCAGCTTCGGCATATTCACATCGAAGAAGTAGTGGCAGTTGGTCTTGCGCTGGTGCTCGCTGACAGATATATGACCGTCCTTACCTTTGTAGCGGCTTATGATGGTTCTTGCCTCTTCAGGAATGACGAACTCTACGAACTTATTCATCTTCGGGCGGTGTTCCGTCTTCTTACGAACGTAGTGTATTGTGTAGGTCTGCTCGTTGAAGTCGATGTCAAGCAAGTCGATCATGTTGATGCCGCCGAGATAGTAGGAGAGCATGAACAGATCCCGGCATTTTGCGATGTTCGGCTTAGTGCATTCGAGGTCGCGGATTTTCTTTACCTCATCAACCGAGAGCCATGACTGGCGCACCTCCATTTTCGGCAGCTCATATCCGGCAAACGGATCCACACGGAACTGCACATATCCGCACCTCTTGGCATAATTCAGCAGTACCATAAGGAAAACCAGATTTGTCCTCACGGTTGTTGGTTTGAGCTTTCGATCCCGGAGGTATTTGTCGAGTCCGAGGATTGTGCCGTGTGTGACGTGTTCTGCAAGTAATTTATCACCGGTGTACCGTATGATGTTGTTCCAGATTACCCGGTACGATTTGGCCGTTCCCTCTTTGATGTGGGCATTGGCCATGTACTCCTCATAGATTGATTTGAGGGTACGATGCTTGTAACTCCCGGCGTTCATCAACTGATACACCAGTTCCGGGGCCGTGAGTCCATTGATATATTCCAGTTCATCGAGTGCCGACTGGTAGCGTTGGAGCAGATTGCGTATTTTGGTGTTGAGCATGGCCGCGTCAGCACGCTTCACCACCTTGCCGTTTTTGAACTCCTTGTTGGAGTCGAGGATGATGTCAGTAACAATGTAACGGGTTTCTCCGTTGTGGGCAACTGAAATCCTGACCTTGTTTCTGCCGCCCTTGATGGTTTTAGAGGCCAGAACGACCGCGTTTAGTAGTGCCATTTTCGGACAATTTTTAGGAAATGTTTTAGTGCGAAACAGACTGTTTTACAGTTGTCGGGGATTGTCGAAACTGACTGCTCCGCTGTTTGATTACTAATATTTCCTATTGATATTCAGTCCTATCAGCCATTTAAGGCACTATTTATGGCAAGTGTACAATAAAATTTGCCGTATATCCTTATATTGGGCTGAAAATCTTGAATTTTCAATAGGTTCTAATTCCGTCCCGACAATTTTACGGAAACTTTTTTGAGGGAGTTATTGGTGAGTAGTCTGCTACAAATGTATCATAACTATTATTGGTATTGTCAACTATTGAAAAAGATTGGAATTGCTGTATTAAATGTTGAATTTCACGTTCGGATGCCTTGGGGATTTCAACATACCATTGAAGGGTACCACAAAGACTCTTCTCATAAAATGAAAATGCAGTTTGAGCAGAGGGATATTCCCAGTGAAAAGAGGGATCAGACAGCATGAATGATGAATTCCGCAGATTAGATAGGTTCTCATCATACCACTTATTGAAGTTCTCGCCATTGTTGTGTATGCGATAAAACATCTCAAAGAAAGTGATACCCCAAGGCCCATTGAATTGTGGTTCGTATTTCCGATAGGATGCGCCAAGCGTCGTAAGGCTGTTATTTCCTATTAAAGAATTAAACTCATCGACTTTTCGCTTTGCGTCAAGTTCTGAAGTTGTCATATCTGTCCATTTTAAAGCCGTCGCAGATGTATACGAAAATGAATTCAGATCTTGACTTGGAATAGAGTATTGAATCAAATCTTCGTGTGTTTCGCACCATCGAAGAAATGATTGCTGATTTTCTTGCTTGACAGAGGTGTAGGTTGCACTATATTCAACAATCCATTTATCTGTTTGAGCCGTTTCCGGTTCATCTGAAGAACAAGATGCAAGCATTATACACATGATGCAAAGTGTATAAAACATTTTTTTCATTTTCCCAGTTGGTTTTCGAGTTGTTTTATTCTGTCTGACATGGCGTTGACCATTTCAGTTTTAGCATCAATCGTGTCCTGGAGCGTAGCGATAGTTCCAACTAATTTATTTAGGCGTTCGACTTCGGGATTCCCAATCATCGAAAGAAGCATAGGGCCTGTGCCCCTTATCAACCATTCTGCTGACACTTCCGGGAAAGACTGAAGTATGGAGGTGACGCAGTTAAGATTAAGAGCGTTGATTCCCTTGAGCATTCGGTCAAGGGTCGGTTGGTTCATACCGCATTTTATAGCGAAGGCTCTCGTAGAGAGTCCAAAGTGGTCTTTTAGCTGTTGAATTCGAGCTATCATGGGTTGCTAATGTTAATAAAATTTAAAAATGGCCATTATAACACGAACTCGTATTGCGTATAATACCAATTCGTATTACCTTTGCATCATCTTAATTCAAACATCGCAAAGATAGCGATTTTGGATGAGATAACCGTAACTGTAATCAATAAAAATGACCGCTATGGCTACATATATCATCGGAAAGGAAATCAGTGCCCCCATTTGGGGAGGCCACAAGCCCGCTCTGCTCACCACTTGGAGCGAGTTGAAGAAGCTCGGATTCAAAAAACGTGACCGCTCATTCGGAGTCATCGAGAACGAGGACGGCACCAAGACGCAGGCACTCTACTTCTATGCTGTCAAAAATTGCTGCTCCCTCTCCGATGAGCAACTGAATAATTGCCGCTTTCAATGGTATGTGATTACAGAGACCCTTGACGAAATATCAGACTAATCAAATTTCAATCAATATGACCTCAACCGAAGAAAAAGTTGATGCCATCCTCGACGCTATCAGTCAGGACATCGCTGAACGTGAGAAAATGGCCGACAATGCCATGAACAGCCTTGAAAATATGAATACAACTCTCGAAGAGTACAAGGATGCCAATCTTCAACTTGGTGCCAATGTCTTTGTCATCCACTATCTAAACCGCATCAAGGAAGCGGTAATGGAGCGCGACATTAAGAAAGCCGAGAACATCATCCGCTTTCACTCCTACTATCAGCACCACAAGGGCAATCTTGACGACGGACGGGATATATCTCTCGGTCAAGCTGCCCTCGCAGTCACTCTCGACGGCTATGTTGAAAGATTCTTCGATGCCGAATAACCCTCCCAAGTCAAACCAAATAACCACCAACCAATATGGCAAACAAAATTTCATACCTCTACACGGCCCACGATAAAAAGTCTTTCGACTTCTTCGCTGCGGATGCCGTCAAATGCGGTGCTATCGTCACCATAGACCCGGAAAAGCAGACCATACTGCTGACTACTACCGAAGATAAGATGACCGGCACGAGCGATGACCCGGTTTACAGCCTCCGCGAAATCATTCATGCCAATGAGCTTAATGTAGTGGCTAATCTCATAGTTGCTGACCCGGATCCAATTAAGGAGATAGCCGACCTCACCAAAAAGAATGAGGCTCTGAAAGCCGACCGCGACAGATATGCGAAATGGCATTCCGAGGCATACGCCAGAGAAGACCGCATCAAAAAGCAGGTCGCGGCAATCGCTGTCCTCGTCGATGCCATAGGCCAGTAACCCTCCGCCCAAGTCAAACCAATTCACGGCGCTCTGGAGTGAGCAATGCCGAGGGCCAAGAGAGGCCCGGCCCCGAAAGGGGTTGCAACCGGGAGTGTATATCATCTCAACTGGATAGAGGCTCGCTAACGAGAGCGAGTGGTTGCAGGTTCGAGCCCTGCCACTCCCACAAGGTCAATGTAATTCGCGATTAGCTACCGCGATGACCGAGAGGATGTAGCGTAATGGCAGCGCAACGCGGATCCGGTAGGTGCAGGTTCGACTCCTGCCATCCTCGCAAACAAAGAAGAGTACCTTGACGTATTGGGAATTCCGCTGATACAGCCCGGACAAGAGATTGCCGGAACTGTCAGTGATGAGCGGTAGCCGATAAAGAAGCAGTCGAGTAGGCCGAGAGGCGAAAGACACTTTGAGACGGGTCGGTGCCGCGATAAGAAAGAACCATCCGTGCTTATGCCGATAAATGACGGATGGCGGGTTGAGTCGTGTCCGCCCGTGGTAAATGGACTGCGTAATAACCGACATCTAAGGCTACGGCCCACGATATAATCAAGAACGGTGTATGACTCAGTGGTAGAGCACTCGCAAGAGGAGCGGCGGTTCGAGTCCGCCCACCGTTCCAAACTAAATTTAACCGATATGGAAACTAAAGAAATTAGAATCGCAACCCTCGGCATTACTGAGGAGTTCAGAAATATGGAAGTCGGAGAGACGGTTCGTTTTCCACTTTCCAAATATAAGTACAGCACCATCCGCGCTACCCCCTCGACCTCGCTTGTAAACGAGCGCATAGAGGAAGGCCGGAATTGGAAAACACAAATCAATTACGCCGACAAGTGCGTGGATGTCATAAGAACAGCATGAGTCTATGGGAAAGTTTCACACAACAGCGTTGAATCCGGAGGCCATCATGCTTGAAAACATCTTTGCGGTGATGGCCGGCGAAACATTCAGCAAAGACCTCTCGGTAAAGATTGTAGGGGGTGTAAAGAAATTAGAGGACTTGATAGCCTCCGGAGCTATCGAGGCCGACAAACCAAATAATGTGCAGAACGGCAAGTGGCACTGCAACGCCGCTCAGGTTCTGCGAAACTGCCGGAATATGAGAAAAAGAAAATAACCACATAGGTACAAGCCCGCGAGGGTGAAATATTTCGTCAAATACTGATTGCCTTTGAGTGCCCGTGAGGGTCGCGGCATCATCTTCATTCAAACCCCGACAGCCGGGCGGGTAATCTCGGCTAACTTGGACGGTAAGTTTAGATGGCTGAAACACTGTTGAGGCGCGCTGACACAGAGAGGTGGGTTCGACTCCTGCACCGTCCACACCCCAATGAGAATAATATCATTAACGCCGGATGGTCTGTGAAGATAGTCCGGTTTCTTACATGGGAGATTGGCAATCGGCGAGTGCCGCCCCTTTTGGAAGGGCGTAGGGTAATAGAACGCGAGGAATAACCTACAAGCAGGTTCGACTCCTGCTCTCTCAACTACATCATCATAACACATCATCAAATGGATAAACCGACAAAGACATTGCGCGTCAGTGCCGGGACTCGTATCTATTACTTCGACGCGCATAAAGACAGCAAAGGTCAGCCTTATATCTCGGTTTCCGAGATACCAGTTGACCGTAGTCCCGGAAAGAAGCAGCGTCAGCGCATCTTCATACATGACGAGGACATTGACAAATTTTCAGCCGCTTTCGCCGAGATAGCAGACCACATAAAGAATGACTCTGAAAGATGATCCGCTTGTTTTACTCGGCTGGAGCTGCCCGTATTGTGGAAATCCAACTAAACTCGTTGACGACACACAAATCTACGGGCGGTCATACGGAACCAAATGCTATGTCTGCCAACCGTGCGGTGCATGGGTCGGATGTCACAAAGGCACGGACAAAGCACTCGGCAGAGTCGCGAACAAAGAACTGCGACAACTGAAACATCAGGCGCATGAGGCTTTCGACCCGATATGGAAAGACGGCTATCTCCCCCGGTCAGCGGCCTATGAGATGCTGTCAGTCGCGTTCAGCCTCCCCATCGAGCATACCCATATCGGAATGTTCGATGAGGAAATGTGCCGGAGAGTAATAAGCCTGTCAGAGATAATTCTAAAATACATCAAAAACGATGGCTAAACAAATCGAACAAGGCAAGTTCCTCATCATTGAGTGTACCGCCGGAGAGCTGATGAATGCCGTAGGCTCTGACCTCTGCATCTGCGACTGGTGTGGCAAACCTTATTTGTCCTCGGACAAGGGATGCTATATTGCAGCCCTTAATCAGTGGTATTGTGAGGAATGCTATAATGAGTGGGCGGAGCAAGCCACATGGTATCCCGAGGATGCCGATGTAGAACGAACAAATTTTGAGTTCTACGCTCCACGATTAGGAATAAGGATATGAATGACTCAATAGAAAAATCAATCCTAAATCAAATGTGGATATACACGGCGGCTCTGAAAACGATCCTGTTTCTCAAACTCACCGATAAATATGCGGCGCAGTTTGACCAGACAATCGACAATCTCCAGACATCGGCTCACATGCTGTTGATGGAGACCCGCCGGCAAGAAAAAGAGATTAAAATGTCAGTAAATGTTAAGGCGTAAAATGGTGCTCAATCTGTTTGTGTAACTAGCTAATTATGACTAACTTTACTATATATCAGAAACAAAGATATAAACAAGTCAAACCAATAATTCTACCGAAATGGAAGAAAACAAAATCACAATCAACTCGTTCATGAGTGCTGAAATCAACGAAATTTCAGCGGCACTCTCCGAGTTCCAGGGCAGTCTTGAACAGCCCAAGCTCGAAAAGGAGGTCAAGGTAAAAACCAAGACCGGTCTCGGCTATTCTTTCAAGTATGCAGACCTCTCGGCGTGTGCGAGAGCCGCCGCTCCCGGTCTGAAAGAACACGGACTCTCGGTTTCCCAAATCATCAGCGAGGGCAAGCTGATAACCCTGCTCTCTCACAAGAGCGGCCAGTGGTTCAAGAGCGAACTATATCTGCCCACACAGAGCGCCGACTATCAGGCATTCGGCTCGGCCATCACCTATCTGAAAAGATACTCCTACTGCGCCATTCTCGGAATAGTTGCAGATACGGATGATGATGCCAACTATGCCTGCGGCAATCAGGCGGAAATGAAAGACCGCAGACCTAAGTCCACAACACAAGTCGCTTTCACCGGCGAACAGCTCAATCAGGCTCTTGCCGAACTTCAAGCCGTAGATTCCTCGGATGCCTTTCAGAAAGTATGGGGCAAATGGGCAGAGTCAGTCCCGGCAATGTGCATGAACGGCACGGAGTTCTACAAGGCCGCGTGTGAAATGAACAAACGCCTTAAATCCGCCGGCAAATGATAGAGTTCAAGCAATCCCCTGTAATCTTCGATGAGGAGGCGCACAGCTACATGCTCGGAGAGAAAAGGCTGCTCGGCATCACGGGTCTTATACACTCAATCCTCGGATTGGGTGTATATCCCGAGGCCGACCCCTATGTGAGAGATTTCCTTATACCGAAAGCCGGAAGCCGAGGCACCGCAATTCACCATGCCATTCAGACCTACGATGAATTAGGCATAAGGCAGACCATTCAGTCGGTCAACACCCGGCAGGGAGACCGCTACGAGGTGATGGAATGGGATGTGAGCCGCGAACTCGACAACTACATCCGGCACCTCAACGGTTTTGTCGCACTCGCCAACGAGTTGACAGTCTCCGACAATGACAAATATGCCTCACAGATAGACAATGTGTGGCAGCGTGTCAGCACAAACGGAATATGGCTCGTCGATACCAAGAGCAACAACCTCGACCGCTATCCGCTATGCGGCTACTTCAACCCTGCATATTTCAACAACCGCGAGGATGCCCTCAAAGAATACCTGTCGTGGCAGCTCTCAATCTATGCGGAACTGTTCGAGGCCGAGAATCCCGGTCTGAAAGTCGAGGGATTGGCCTGCAACTGGCTTCGTCAGGACAGAGCGGCGTTCTGGGTTATTGAACGAAAATCGCCGGAACTTGTCAAAGAAATTCTATCAACAGAATATATGTTCACCGACAATGGCCCGGTATATTTCCACCATGACCAATCGGTGTTCGGCATTACTCCCAATCTTCCGGCTACAACCAATGAAACGGTTCCCATTGTTCCCGAAGATGTCATCTCCTATGTGGCCGACCTCATAAGGATAGAGAAAGAGACCAAGGCCAAACTCGATGAGGCGAAAAAGGCTCTCAGAATGGCTATGGAGCAACACGGCATAAAGTCGTGGGACAGCGGATTGTTCAAGGCCACTATCGCCGCCGACAGCAACAGAGCCACTTTTGACTCGGCAAGGTTCAAAAAGGATCACCCCGACCTCTACGAGCAATACATCACCAACAAGCCCACAAAGGGCGGGTTCACCCTCAAATAACAAAGCAATGATTAAGTTTTCAGCAACCGCCCTCATTCACCACATCTCGCCGGTGATTGACATTCCATCCCGGAATGGCGGTCAGAGTTTCCAAAAGCGAGAACTGATACTCGATGACACTTGGACTAAGGACGGCAACACCTATCCCAATTTTGTACTCATCGAGTTCTCCGGCGACAAGATGGCTCAACTTGACAGTTTCGCCCCCGGCCAACGTGTGACCGTGGAAGCCTATGTCAACGGCAGGGAGTATCAAGGCCGATACTTCAACACCATCAAGGGAATGTCCGTGGCACCATATCAGCAACAGCAGACATCCCACCCGGTAGGCCAGCGTCCGGCCCCGGCGCCCGGCTATCCGCAACAGCCACAATATCCTCAGGCGCCCGGCTATCCGGCACAAGGGGCATATCCTCCCAGTGGCTATCCACAGCAGCCTCAATATCCACAGCAGCCAGCCTCCTATCCAAATCAAGGTGGCTATCCACAAGCACCTGCCCCGGCGCCGATGCCCGGAACACCGCAAGGCGGTAATCTCGGTCCCGAGGGTCTGCCGTTCCGCAACTGATGGCCGACGCTATACTCACCAAGCGCGACGGAGTGGTGAGCATGGACAAATCATTCGAGTATCTATGCTCACTGCTCCGGAACGGTGTCTATACGGTAAGGATAGTCAGAAAGACCGAGCCGCGTACCATTTCACAGAACTCATTGATGTGGATGTGGTACAAGTGCATGGAGGATGCGACGGGCACTCCGAAAGAGGATTTTCACGACTATTACAAGGCCAAGTTCTTAGGCCGCGACGTGGCGGTAGGAAACAAATGGGTGAGGGTGTTCGGCAGCACTACCGACCTCAACACCCTGCAAATGACAAACTATCTGGAAAAAGTCAAGGCCGATGCCGCTACGGAGTTCGGAATAACATTACCGCTCCCTACGGACAGACATTATCAGTCATTCGTTGACGAATACAAGGTAAGGTAACAATCGGGTGGTCTAACGGCCATCCGATATTTTTTCACAATAATTTTCTAACAATGAGTATCAAAATCAAAAAAGCCAAACTGACAAAAGGTGGTACGGTAGAGGCCACCTATATCGACGAGGACGGCAACGAGATTACCCTCAAAGGTAAGAACACCGTCCACGTGGACCTAAAGACGCGCCTCTCGGAACTGATACCGTATTTCGCCGAACTGACAGAACAGAAAGAGGCGGAGCGTTACGACTGGGACAATCCCGACTGTCAGGGGAACATCGACCTCATGCGCCGCCTTGATGTTTCCGGCGTGTCGCTCGGTGGCGATGACAACTGCCCCATCGCGACACTCACCGGCCGGCGCACGCTGATGACCTCGAAAGTCCTAAACCTCAACACTCCGCCCACCGACCTCGATGCCGATGACAGCGGATGGCCGAGAGCCGAAGATTTCCGCTTTGCCATCGATGCCTTCTTCTATGAGGTCGAGCAATACATACTTGAACGCAAATGGGCGGTCAAGCAGGCAGAGCTGGACTTCGAGAATGAAGATGATCCGTTTGCCAACGCCGGGATAACGACTGACGTGGCGCCCATCACAGAACCCGACACCACGAAAGACCCGGCTGAACAAGTCGCATAATCCATGAAACCTATATACGTTACCGAAACCCCCGGCACGTTCAGGCTCTCCTTTGAATACAATCCTGCTCTGATAGACCTCGTAAAGAGGATACCGACCCGGCAATGGGACGGTTCGGAGCGTGAATGGGTAATCAAAAAGGAGAGTCCGCTGTTTCCGCCGGGATATGATTCTCGGTGGTATGTAGAGCAATTTGCGGCATGGGCCGTCAACAAGCGGTTCTGCTCCCACATAGCGAGACGTAGCGAGACCCGCGACATCGTGTATGACATACCGCCAATGAAAGAGTTTGTGGGCGACCACTACATTCTTCCACCGTTCACGCCGTACTCATACCAGTTGGAGGGTGTTCGCTACGCTTTGGACAACAAGCGTTGCATCTTCGGAGATCAGCCCGGCCTCGGCAAGACACTTCAGGCCATTTGTGCTGTTGTCAAGGCACACAAGGAGGCTATGACTTACGGCGAAACATTCCCGGTACTCGTGATATGCCCGGCAGCGCTCAAAGTGAATTGGAAACGTGAGTTTAAGAAATTTGCCGGAATCGACGCGGTAATTCTCGATGACTCCAACCGGGCGAGTTGGGAGAGGTTTTGGGAATTGAAAAAGCCGGACGGCGAGGCTATATGCCCGGTATTCATAACAAACTACGAGAGCCTAAAAAAATTCTTTGTCATAAAGGTAAAGACTTCATCACGCTTTACTCTCGCCTCAATCGAGTTTGACGAGCGTGTCCGGCTTTTCAAATCTGTAATCATCGACGAGAGCCACAAGTGCAAATCGTCAAAGACCCAGCAAGCCAAATTTGTAGAGGGCATCTGCCGTGGCAAAAAATGGATTTTCGCACTTACAGGCACCCCGGTAGTCAACAACAATACCGACCTGATCCAACAGTTGAGAATACTCGGACGGCTCGATGACTTCGGTGGGTATAAGTATTTTGTCTCCCGGTTCTGCGACGGCCCCAAACAATCTTCCAACATGAAAGAACTGCATTACCGCTTATGGTGCTGCTGCTTTTTCCGCAGGGAGAAACAAAAGGTGCTTACACAGTTGCCCGACAAGATGCGCCAGTATATCACCTGCGAGATTACCAACCGCAGGGAATATAAGGATGCCGAGGATAATTTCCTCAGATACCTGCGTCAGTACAAAAATGCCGATGATGACAAGATAGCGAGGGCCATGCGTGGTGAAGTCATGGTGCGGATGGGCATCTTGAAAGAGATTGCAGCCCGAGGCAAGGTCAAGGCGGTTGCCGAGTTTATCCATGACGTTATTGACGGAGGCGAGAAACTTATCATGTTCGCATATCTCAAGGAGGTTGTCGCCGCTCTAAAAGCCGAGTTCCCTGATGCTGTAACAGTAACCGGTTCTGACAATATCATTCAAAAGCAGAATGCCGTTGACCGTTTCCAGAACGACCCCGAGTGCAAGCTCATAATCCTCAACTACAAGTCCGGCGGCACCGGCCTCACTCTTACGGCATCAAGCCGAGTCGGGTTTATCGAGTTCCCCTGGACTTACAGCGATTGCGAGCAGGCCGAAGACCGCGCCCACCGCAACGGACAGAAGAACGCCGTTAACTGCTATTATTTTCTTGGAGAAGATACCATTGACAAATATATGTATAAGGTCATTCAGACCAAGAAAGACATAGCCAATGAAGTTACCGGCACCACCACACAGATTGACGAGGATATCGTCAACAATGTAATGAACCTATTCGGTGCCCGGCTATGAAAAAGAATTTCAAATGGCTGGTATCGAATGGCCATGTACTGTTATTGCACCGCACAGTCGGTCTCTTTGGTGAGCAGTGGGAGTGCTTTGGCAATTTCGATGACAGAGACGGCAACGCGGCCCGTGGCAAGCATATTATTAAATTACTCAACGAGTGCGACAAGCACACAGATCATCCTAACGACAATGACTGAGATCGAAATCTTATCACAGGAGCAGGGATATACAGAGTCAAAGATACAGCATATATGCGTCTGTTGGTTCCGGCAGACATTCCCCCATGTAGGCAATCTGCTGTTTTCAGTTCCTAACGGCGGATGGCGCGGAGCCAGAGCCGGAGCCTCGATGGTCTATGAGGGTCAGGTCAAAGGAGTGGCCGACCTCATACTCTTGTTCCCGGCAAAAGGCAAAGCCAGCCTCTGCATAGAGATGAAAGTCCCCAAGAGGAAAGGGAGCCGCGCCGGAACCCAGTCAGATGAGCAGAAAGAGTGGCAGGCTCTCGTTGAGCGTAATGGCAGTTCCTATGTCGTCTGCCACGGCCTCATCGAGTTTGTCAATGCCGTTTGTTCCTATCTGCATATCAACCCACAAAAATATATAGACGAGGCTCTAAACAAATATCCGTTGTACCGATGACCTATATCGAGCTGCTTAATTCTTTTTGGGATTCTACGAGGTTCAATCCCTGCTCAAGCAATGAGGCTATGATGTATCTGTATCTGCTACATCAATGCAACATTCGGCGCTGGATTAACCCATTTGAATTCAAGACGAGGGATCTGGAGCTATCGCTTGGATTGCCTCGTAAGACCATTGCGTCCATAAGGAATAGGCTTAAACAGCGCGGTCTGATAGAGTTTGTGAATGGGGTCGGCAAAAGCCCGTCGTTATATCTGATTATCGGAGCAAAAATCACAAACAAGGATTTGCAAAAATACTTTGTCGTTACCTCAAGTAACAACAAAAGTGACGACAAAGGTAACGATATAGGTAACAACAAAGGTAACGATATAGGTAACAACTCGGCGGATTCCACCTTATATATAGAAGAAAAAAGAAATAATACAAAAGATAATCCCCCTAACCCCCAAAGGGGGAAAAGATCGAGAGCACCTGTCGAGGACGGTCTTTTTTCTGAGGGAGAATTGGAGAAGATGAAGCCCAAGGGAGTCAAAGCCTCGCGGCTCACTGAATTTGTACCTCCATCCCCCGAAGATGTCAGGAATTATTTCATGCGCCGTCAGGCAGACATACGCCTCCCGGATTGGGAAACCGAGGCCGATTCTTTTTTCAATTACTACGATTCGCAAGGGTGGGTTAAGAGCAATGGTCGTAAAGTTGCGAATTGGGAAAGCCTTGCCAACGACTGGATATTGCGTAAAGAGAAAGAACTAAGACAACCAAAACAACATGAGCCAACTATTACCTATCAGCGACATACTCCCGATGACACCCTTGCCGACGAACAGTTCAAACTTGCCCAGCGTATCCAACGCCGGCGCAGTCGCTCAAATTTCCCCGGCGGCGAAGAACCTTCTGGCAACCTACCGCAATGAGGATGGTTTTCTTGCATATTTCAATCCCGGCAGGCAGGTTGCGCTCACAAGAGACCTCGCAGTCACGTTCAGGGGCAATGCTCCGAGCCTCGGTCTTGTGGCAACGGCTTTCGGGCCGGATGCCCGCGACAACTGGCTTGACATCCAGATAACCGAACTTGCCGCCTTCTCCGGCTGCAAGGATAAGCTGACAGACCATCAGATACAGTCTCTTATCGACATTGTGGCCGAGGAGTATCACTACTTGAAAGTTACCGAAATGATGTATTTCTTTCGGAAGTTCAAGGCCGGCGACTATGGCAAATTCTATGGCGCTGTGGACCCCCTGACAATCACCTGTGCGCTAAAAGAGTTCTGCGATGACCGGCGGACAATATTGAGCCGGTTAGAGAAAGAGGAAGATGACCGGCGCAAGCGTAATGACCCTGAATATATCAGTTGGTTACGAAAGTACAATGCCCATGAACGCATGGTGCGCTTCTATTCTCTCAACTTTCGTTCAAGAGACTTCACACTCGATGATTTTAGGGAAATATGGTGGCTGTTTAATCTCGGTTATGAAAGAAAAGACCATGGATATATCGAACAATAGCAAACTCACAATAAATTGGCATACAAGAAATGCAGAGGCTATCCGGCTGATTAGGGAGCGGTTCAAAATACCCTCATATACCACAGTCAACGGATGGACACCATGCGAGATTGCGCCGGAGGATATGCCGATGTTCGAGGAAACTGCCCGTAGGGGATATTTCTCAATATTGCGCAGGCCGTGGAAGCGTGTCGGTGATACCTACACATGGCGATAAAATGGTGTAAAAATGGTGGCCATTCTGTTTGCAACTCTTGAAAAATATGCCTAACTTTACAGTATAACAAACTACAAGTCAAACCAATAACAAAACCTTATGGACTTTCAAAAAATCCCATTGGATGCGGTGAAACCCTCACCGATGAATCCGAGAAAGACATTCGATGAGGAGGCAATCAAGGAACTCGCCGACAACATCGAGAAGCAAGGGCTTATTCAGCCTATCACGGTGCGCACCAGTCGTCAGAATGAAGGCTTTGAAATCATTTGCGGTGAGCGCCGCTATCGTGCCTTCTGTCTGCTCAAAGTCAAGGAAGATGAAATCAATGTTGCGCAGACAGTAGCACACCGCAAAAAGTATGACCGTTTCCAATCAATTCCGGCCATAATCCGAGAAATGACCGATGAGGAGGCTTTCGACGCTATGATTACCGAGAACCTCCAACGTCAGGATGTGGACCCGATGGAAGAGGCTTTTGCCTTTGGTCAACTAATCAAGGCCGGAAAGTCCGCTGAGGAAGTTGCGCTCAGATTCGGCAAGTCTGTCAGATTTATCCAAGACCGCATCAAACTCAACTCGCTTATCCCCGAATTGATGTTGGCTGTCAAAGAAGACCGAATGAGCATCGCGGCGGCTATGCTCATAGCCAAACTCGATGAAGAAGATCAGAGCAAATATGCCGGGGCTTATTCTGCCAACAGTAGCGGCTACACAAAATCCAATGCAGAGAGTTTCATCAATTCCCTGTTCATGTCGATTGAGAAATCACCCTGGTATCAGAGTGACAATCAGGCGGACGAGGACTTTGAGGGTGGATGTGGCCGCAAGTGTTCTGAATGCTCTTTTAACACGGCCAATCATGGCTGTCTATTTTGGGAAATGAAGAGTCAGGATGCCGGACGCTGTACCAGTCGTGAAAATTTCACCCGGAAACAAGTCGAATTCATCATCCGCTCCGTTGAAGAGTATGCCGACATACTCGTAAAAGCAGGGAATCCGCTGGAGAGTGGCAAGATGGTTATCATTCAGCAGAACGAGTGGTGTGGTGAATCGACAAAGCAACTCAAAGATGCTGTGTTCAAGCGTGTTCAGTCGCTCGGATACGAAGTAATCAATTACGATGATGTGTTCCAAAACAAAGTGTGTTACGAGGCTGATGACCCGCGCATCAAAGAGATGCTTAAGAAGGGCGAGTGTTATCCCTGCCTCTCGCTGTTCCGCTACGGCACTCCGGAAGTTAAAATCGAACATCACCGCATAAAATCCACCAAGCAGGCAAAAGCCGACGGCACCTCTGAAATCTCCGCCACCTCGATAGAGGCAATGAAACTCGTTGAAAAATACAAGCGTGCCGAGCAAATCCGGCAAGAGAAAATCGGTGAACGTATGCGTAAGTTCTGTGATACCGATGAAATCAAAGCCTACGCCGCCGACGGCACCAATCCTCTTACTTCCGACGAGGAAACGGCGATGCTCGCTGTCATACTCGCTCAGATGACAGACTGGAGGTGTGAGGAACGCGCCGAGTTTTACAACATTCTCGACGGTGAGAAAATGTCATATCTGCGAGATACTCCCGGCATCCGCAATATCATCATCCGTCAGGCACTCCGTGAATACATGAAGTCTCATGCCGACGGCCTCGGCTCATGGCTCCACGCCACAATCCTATCCGAATGGAACAAGGACGAGTGTCAGTTTATGCGTGACCAAGAGGAGGAAACTGCGCGTACAAAACTTGATAAGATCGCCAAGAAACTGAAAGCACTCGGATACAACACCGACGGAACGCTCATAAAGTAATCCACTCCTAAACACATCATCAACTATTTGCGCGGCATGACTCACAAGGCTATGCCGCCAATTTATCATGCACCAATGGATTACAATGAATTTCTAAAATCCAAAATAAAAATCTCTGAGGACTTCGGCTTTAAGGTTGAGATGGGCGAGATTAACCCGAAACTCAAACCTCACAACAAGCTCATGGTAAAGTGGCTTGTCGAGGGTGGAAAGCGGGCCTGTTTCGCATCTTTCGGCCTGCATAAGACTGTAACACAGTTGGAGGCCGTGAGGCTCACACTTGCAAAAATAGGCAGTGGTTCCGGCCTTATTGTCTGCCCCTTGTCTGTAAGGCAGGAGTTTGTAGAGGACTCAAAGAACATTCTCGGATGGGACACGGCGCCCCGGTTCATACGGCGCCCGGAAGAAATGGACGGTGACGGAATATATCTCACCAACTATGAAAGCATACGAGACGGCAAGTTGGATCCGAAGCTGTTTGTCGTGGCCAGTCTTGACGAGGCATCGGTTCTTCGTGGTCTCGGCGGCTCAAAGACATTCCGGGAGTTCATGCGACTGTTCACCGGCGACGGCGGCCCCATGCAGGTGCGCCGTCAGGCAGAGCGTATCAAGTTCCGCTATGTAGCCACTGCCACACCCTCACCAAACGACTACATAGAGCTGCTGGCTTATGCCGACTTCCTCGGCATTATGGATGTGTCGCAGGCCAAAACGAGGTTCTTCAAGCGGGATTCGACGCACGCCGACAACCTCACCCTCCACCCACACAAAGAGGAAGAGTTCTGGCTGTGGGTATCATCGTGGGCGCTGTTTGTCAGCAAACCCTCTGACATTACCGGCGACGAGAAAGACGACGAGGGTTACATCCTGCCCAGCCTTGACCTCCGCTGGCACGAGATACCGACCGACTACTCAAAAACGAGTGTCGATAAATACGGCAACCCTGTTCTTTTCGCGTCCGAGGCTATGGGATTACAGGCATCGGCCAAAGAAAAACGGGAGAGTCTGCCGGACAGAATCGCAAAGATGATGGAGCTGAGAGCCGAGGATCCCGACGCACACCGCATCATCTGGCACGACCTTGAATCTGAGCGCCACGCGATAGAGAAAGCCATTCCTACGGTGAAATCAATATACGGCTCCCAGGACTATGAGAAACGAGAGAAGAACATCCTCGACTTCTCGTATGGCCGTATCCCCGAATTGGCGGCCAAGCCTGTTATCGCCGGTTCCGGCTGCAACTTCCAACGCCATTGCTCATGGGCCATATATCTCGGCATCGGCTACAAGTTCAACGATTTCATACAGTCCATACACCGCCTTCAAAGATTCCTTCAGACGAAGATCGTAAGGGTTGACCTCATATACACCGAGGCAGAGCGCGGAGTCAGAAAGGCTCTTGAAACCAAGTGGCAGAACCATAACAAACTCGTTCACAACATGACAGAAATCATAAAGAAATACGGTCTCTCCCATAAGGAAATGTCGGCGCACCTCGCCCGCAAGCTCGGAGTCGAGAGGGTCGAGGTATCCGGTGACGGCTACCGCATAGCCAACAACGACAATGTACTGGAATTGCGGGACACGGAACGCTATCCCAACAACTCCGTGGGGCTGATTGTGACATCCATACCATTTGCAACACAGTACGAATATTCACCCAATTATGCCGACTTCGGCCACTCGGAAAGCAACGATGAGTTCTTTCAGCAGATGGACTACCTCACCCCGAACCTCTACCGTGTGCTCCAGCCGGGCCGCATGGCGATAATCCATGTCAAAGACCGCATCGTGCCTATGGGCCTTAGCGGCATGGGTTGTCAGACGGTCTATCCGTTCCACTGCGACTGCATCCGCCACTATACCAAACACGGCTTTGCCTACATGGGCATGAAAACCATCGTGACAGATGTGGTCCGGGAAAACAATCAGACCTACCGCCTCGGCTGGACTGAGCAGTGCAAAGACGGCACAAAGATGGGAGTGGGTATGCCGGAGTATCTTCTCATCTTCCGCAAACCGGCCACTGACAGAACCAATGCCTATGCCGACATCCCTGTTGTCAAGGAAAAGAAGTGGTGGAACGAGCAGACGCGGCGATGGGACAATCCCGACGGATACAGCCGCGCCCGCTGGCAGATGGATGCCCACGGCTACACACGTTCCTCGGGAGACAGGCTGATGACCCCGGAGGAGATAGCGAAGATGGACCACAAATCAATCTTCCGTTTCTTCAAGAAATATTCGCTCAGCGAGGTATGGGATTATGACTACGTTGTGAAAGTCGCCGAGGAGCTTGATCTGCATGGGAAACTTCCCACGGGGTTCATGCTGCTCCAGCCTGGTAGTTGGACTGATAACGTATGGTCAGACGTAGCCCGGATGCGCACCCTCAACACCATTCAGTCGGTCAAAGGTAAGGAGCAGCATCTTTGCCCCCTGCAATTCGACATCGTGAACCGAGTAATTGACCAGATGAGCAATCCCGGTGATGTAGTCCTCGACCCATTCGGCGGTCTGATGACTGTTCCTTACTGCGCCTTGAACAAAGGCCGCAAGGGCTGGGGCATAGAACTCTCGCCGGTCTATTTCCTCGACGGCGCCCAATATTGCGCCCAGGCCGCCGTGAAAAAAGACGCTCCGTCATTGTTCGATTTCCTCGATGACGAGCCGACCGAAGAGGAAGATAACGACCTGCCGGAGCCTCTGCTGACATGAAACGCCACGGAACCATCTACTCAGAGATGACCAACAAAGGGCGGTGCTCCACTAAGTATGTGAAAGGGGCGCCGCCCGTCTACTGTTTCCGATGGGTTGCCGAGATAACGGTCTATGGCAAACGCTATCGGTTCCGGTCAACCAACTACGACAATGTCCGCGCATGGCTTAACGACATGGTGGAGAAATATCGAAATCTTTAACCCTCAAATATCACCTGTAATGAAAAATTCCGGTCAGACAGGAGTAGGCTTCATGGGCCTGCTCTTCATCGTGTTTCTCGTATTGAAACTAACCAAAGTAATAACATGGTCATGGTGGTGGATCACCGCGCCTCTGTGGGGCCCGGCTGCATTCGCCATAGTAATCTCGGTCATCAGCATCGGGGTTTATCTTTTCAGCAAACGTAAACGCTGACCGCTATGACCGCCCACAACAAATCGCCTCCCGGCGTATCAGAGAACAGGCCGCGAGCCTTAAACCAGTCATTCACTAACCCCAATCTTTACCAATGGCAATACCTCTGAAAAAATTCGCAGTGCAATGCGAGGAGGTAGCGATTGCCAATGGCACGATTACTCCGTTGTCCTCCCCCACGACATCATTGTACGACATCTCCCGGAAATGGCGGGAGTTGTGCAATGCGACCACATTCAAGAGCCTCGGCCTTGACGGATGGAGCGAAAAGGAGGAGGGCGCCGCCGAAGTGATAATTGCCGCATTGACCTATCTTCAGCGCATTGGTTGCAAGGATATAGAAAGACTGCTCCGGGAAGCTCTGGAGCATCAGCGCCGGCAAACATTGTAGGTTTTGTCAATGACTATTCGTGATGAAGTTTTGTGATGAAGAAAGAAATAGCAATGACAGAAATAACAATTTTAGCAATCGGCCTCTTGGACTTCAACAAGGGGCAACTGAAAGGACTCCCGAAGAATCCCCGGTTCTTTCGGGATTATCGCTATGAGGCGATGA
>ERZ778504.219-NODE-219-length-63587-cov-6.480561_pt1 | contig 63587 bp, 50 predicted proteins | sample MGYA00510046_ERZ778504 | MGnify/ENA primary metagenome ERZ778504 (study PRJEB29527, sample SAMN07138964) | mouse gut metagenome | material: feces | host: mouse | place: China:Nanjing | collected 2016-01-25 ...
TGATTGATTTGGCTGCCATAAAAATTTTATTGAATCAAATTTAAACAGTTTCTTTGAGTTCGATTCGATTTTTTCCATAAGATAGATTTTTGGTTAGTATTTGGGTTGGTTATCACTATTACTTTTCAGTAATGTTCTGTTGTGGATTAGATTTAGCGGTATCTTGGGTGGTAATATTTGGAATAGGTCGGTTTATTATATTTTCGGTAAAGATAATGATAATGTTTTAAATCATCAAAAAAAACCATTAATATTTTTTAGGATAGATGCAATATGTTACATCTAAAGGGGAATGATGTGTGGTGTTGTCGTGTTGTCAGGGGTGGCTTTTTCGTTTTTTCAGTAGTATTCGCTTGTCGACAAGTTCCGACAGTATCTTGTTGTCGGACCGGATGCCGCCGGCAGAACCGTCGTTTGCCACGAAATGTTTCAGGATGCTGATATGCTCATTGTCGAGCGCAGCTTCGATGAATCGGGTGAAGCGGTTCAACAGCCAGTATCTGCCGTCACCTCCTATTATGGTATAGTCGGTGTTGAATTTCAGGGATGCCGGGTCTGTGCAGTTCTGCGATTCAACGACATTGGCTATGGTGTCGCAGATGTGCGCTTGCATCGTCTTTGAAATGTTTGATAGGATTTTGCAGAAGTCGGCGGTCGGGTGTTCGTCGGTATTCAGGATATTTTGAACGTCCTCGTACACGAGGTTTTCCGGCAGCGCGCCGTCCAGTCTGCCTCCAATGGTTCCTTGGAAGAACTCCTGATAGAATTGTTCGATATTGTTTATTGTGGGTATGCCTCCATAGCCACGCTCGCCCAAGACGATGAATGGCTTGTGGTGTTTGATGGCAAACAAGATTGCATATCCCGAGCCAATAACCATTTTGCTGCGTTTCACATGGTTTTCGATGTCGCAGGAACTGTCGGCTATGCAGATGTTGCCGTTTACGATGTTCTTAATGTTATCGTTGGCGCTGCATACATCGATTTGCAGGCTTGTGAACCGGTTCAGCGTTCTGAGGATTTTAAACAGAGCACTGTCGGGGTACAGAAACTCTCCGGTGTTCACGTAGATGTCGGCTTCAGGGCGCGAAGTGGAACTGTCGTTTGCTGTCGGGCTGAAATCGAACGGAACATTGATTTTAGCCGACGTCTGCATGTACGGGCAGAGGATGTTGATGTCCAAATCGGCGACCCAGAAAGTGTAGTCGACCAGATTGGTGTCGGTATAGAAATGTTTTGCGACGTCCGACCTGAACAGGAACCTGATAACCGGGGTTTTGTGTTGCCGCTTATGGTTTATAAGCTCCTGAGGCAAATCGCCAACGCAGACAATGCATTCTGCAGTGTCGCCGGCTTCTGCTATTTCAAAAGACGGTTCATTTGAAATCAGTCGGTAAACTGAATCGTACAGCAGCCCATACTTCGGACTGCCATAGGTGCGGGTTATATATATCTTCATAATCTGCCCTTTATTAATCGTTGTGCCAGCAGTTGCAATTTTTCCGTGGTGAGTTCGCCAAGCCTATTCAGTGTGGGGTTCGCATTCTCGCTGAAGTGTTCATAGCTGCTTTGGCAACCTTCTTTGTCCTCGGCCTGATAAAAATCGTATTTCTTTTTTCTATCGTCTTTGGAAAGAAGACCGTAATGAAGTATGAGCAGGTCGGTGGCGATTCCTGATTTTGCCAAGGTCGGCGCCTGGTGGAAGTGCAGCTTCCCTCGGGTGGAAAATATCCGTGAGTGCCCGATGTTGCGAATCATTTTGTAGCGGAAGCATACACCGTCGATTGAGCTGGGATATTGGGCGTTGTAGCAGTCGGTGCTGTCCCAGAGATGCACATATGGAACCATATATGAATCGACGGTGTCGTTGTCGATATACCGGCGGATATCGCGGAACCGCCGGTCGAGCGTTTCGTCGACATCCAGGAAGAACGCTATCCTGTGGTTCACGAATGATGCCAGATCCAACAGAAGATTCCTGTTCTGCAGGTCGTTGAACTCTGTTCGTGGTTTTATGGCCTTTATAATGAGTTTTTCACTTCGGGCCAATTCATAGGTGTTGTCCGTGCTGCTGTCGTCGAGCAATATTATTCCGTCGAACAACTCCGAGGCGGCATCCAGAAAAGCTTTTATCCGCCCGCTTTCGTTGTAGCTCTGCACTAAAAGCAGCACAGGATATGATTCCGTTCCATAGCCTTGTTTTATGTCATATTCCTGGAATTTATCCTTTAAGAAACGTTGCAACTGTTTCTCCGGATTCGGCTTATGGCGCCAGTCATAAACTACTTTGTCGAAATCGCGTCCCCAGTCCTCGCCGTTGGCGATGGCTGTTTCGGGAAAGAAGAAGTGGCGCAACACGTCATTAGGAGTTTTCTCAAACGGCTGGTTCCGTCGGGCTTTTCCATCGTGGTTGTCGATGTCGTGGTGAGCCATCATCGCTTCGTTGAAATACAGCTCCTTGACTCCAATCATGTCAAGCCGGGAACGGAAATTGTTGTCGTCGCCGCCCCATTTGGATAATGTCTCATCATATCCGCGAATCCGCTCCGCATGCTTTTTCTCAAACATGATGCTTCCGAAGGGGATGTAGCGGTAGCGGTTGAAAGTTTCAACAGTCACTTCCTCCTCGTCGGCAAAGCAGACTCTTCCTATGGCATAATGTGGATAACCGTGATAGTCCTCGAAAGACTTGCGCAGAATGGCAATAACGTCTGTAACCATTTCGGATTCGGGAGAGCATACCATTATATACTTTTTGCATGCATGCCGGATTCCTACGTTCAATGGTTTGGCGGGATTGCGCCATTCGTGAGGCCGGTCGTTCATCACTATGCGCCAGTTCACAAAGGGGTAGTGGGATATATATTCTTGTAATTCCTCAGCTTCGTTCGGGGTGTCGAGAACAAGCACGACTTCAATGCCGTTGCGCTCGAAGAATTTTCTGTTTTTAGGAAATACCCTCCGGAACTCTTTCATCTTTTTATAAAAAGGAATGACCACACTTAAATCGAAGTTGTGGAAAAATGCTTCCTTAGTTTTGAAGAATGGAGTCATTAATAGTAGTTTTTCAGGGGGTGAATATAGATATATGCAAATGTGATTAATAATTTTTAAAACTGCAAAATGAATTTTTGACAATTATATTACTTTAACATTTGCCGTCTTTTGGTGACAACTGAAGAGGTTATCCGATATAAATATTCACTGTGTTAACCCCACCTAACTACGCTTTGCTTCGTAAAGGTGGGGTTTAATGAGGTTAAGCATCTCCGATGCTTTTTTGGCTGGCTGTATGTTTATGTGCCTACAGGCTTTTTTTTGAACTTGGCAGTTACGGTTCCAAAAAAAAGACACACCGCACCAAGAATCAATGTGCCCCCGCTCGCGATTCCGTCCTCGAAAGGAATTATCACCTCTTCGGTGTGTTCAGGATTGTACCACAAGGATATTTCGCTTCCCTGAAAGATAAATGGATTGTGTAATTCTTTCCTGACGTGGGTAGGGTAGTGCTCTGTCTGGTATCGGATGAGTGCTGTGTGTTTGTATATCTGCTTTCGGTTGCGATATATCCGTTCTGTTTTCATGTGCGTTACCACGCCTGTTGTATGTTCCATTTCGCCCGATTTGTCGTACAGCTGGTATATGCCATACGAACCGGCAAGAAAGGCAGTAGCGCCGATGCCGAGCAATATAAGCGCAATTAATTTCGATTTCATATGCACTGCAATTTCTCGTTTTCGGAGTAGCGCGATTTCGATTTTGTCGCCTTAAGGAAATATGTCAGATATAACGCGGCGGCCAGGAAGAGACTCACCGAGAAGCTGAGCACGATGCCGTAGAGCTTGAGGTTGAGGACGAAGGCCAGCAGATAGGTCGACGGCAGCCCTACCACAACATAGCACACGAAAGCGATGTAGAGCATGGGCATCACCCTTGAGGTGCCGCGCAGGGCGTTTGCGAAGGTTATCTGGGTGGCGTCGCCGAGCTGGTACAGCACCAGGGGAAATATGAGGGTTACGGCCAGGGACAGCACCGCGGCATCGTCGGTGAACAGCCCCATAATGTTGCTGCCGCCGAATATGAACAGGCAGCAGGCGGCAATCATGGCCACGATCACGATATGGTATCCGGCCCATGCCGAGCGGCGCATGGCGGCGTTGTCGGCATTGCCGGCTGCATGGCTCACGTCGATAGCCATGGCTCCGGCGATGCTGTAGTAGATGCAGAAACCGAACATGCCGCTGATAACGACAATCTGGAGCGCGGCCAGCGAAATGGCGTCGATCCAGCCCGCCATGATGGCCGAGCCGGAGAAGGCGGCGGTCTCGAAGGTCATCTGCATCGACACCGGGAAGCCTGTGAGCAGGACTTTGCGGGATATGCCGCCGTTGCGCCTGTCGGCAAAGCCGTCGCGGTAGCGGCGGTAGTCGCGTCGCAGGAGCATGTATGCGGCCATGGCGACCATGGAGATCACGCGTGAGGCAAGGGTGCTCACGCCGGCGCCGAACAGTCCCAGCTCGGGCGCGCCGAAATTGCCGAATATAAGCATGTAGTTGCCAATGATGTTGAGCACGTTGGCGCCAAGTATTATCCATGTGGGGGTGGCGGTGTTGCCTATGGCGAAGCACCACTGCGAGAACACGGTGAGGACGCTCACCGGAATCATGCCGGCGAGGACTATAAGATAGTATGGGCGGATGAGAGGCATCAGTTCCGGCGGCAGCCCCATGCTTCCAAGGCAGAAATATATCATAAGCATCACTGCGGATATCACCACAGTGAATATTACGTTCACCCGCAGGGCTATACGCGCGTAGTGGCCTATGTCGTAGTCTTTTCCGCGGGAGAACAAAGCTCCGATGAGAGGGGTGAGGCCATAGCCGAACCCGATGCAGCAGAACACGGCCACGTTGAAGAAGTTGTTCACGAAAGAGGCCGAAGCCAATGCGCCGGTGGAGTAGTGTCCCACCATGATATTGTCGGCGAAGCCTACGGCGATTGAGCCGAGCTGCCCCAGAAGCAGCGGGCCTCCCAGGCGAAGAATCTCGCGGTAGTGCGGAATGTATTTGCCAAATGTGCTCATGATTGGTTAGCGACGAAGGCGCGGAGTGTGAACTTCGCGCCTTCGGGTTTAGAGGTCGGAAGGGTGACTGTCAGTCGCGGTTGCCTCCGAAAATGCGCAGAAGGAAGAGGAAGAGATTTATGAAGTCGAGGTAAAGTGTGAGTGCGCCTATTGTGGACAGGCGTCCTGCCTGGTCGGAGGGAGTGACTTCTGCCATGGTTTTCACCTGCTGGGTGTCCCAGGCGGTGAGTCCTACGAAGATGAACACGCCCACGATGGAGATAATCCAGTCCAGAGCGCTGCTGCGGACAAAGAAGTTCACCAATACAGCTATTATAAGCCCGAAGAGAGCCATGGTGAGGAAGCTGCCTATGCGCGAGAGGTCGCGGCTGGTGAAGTAGCCGTAGACACTCATGGCGCCGAACGTGCCGGCTGTTATGAAGAATGTCTTTGTGATTGCCGACAGGCTGTAGGCGTAGAAAATGGTGAAGAGCATCATGCCGTTGATTACGGCGAAGACGTAGAAAAGCAGCGTGGCCACGGGTGTGCTGATGCGGCGGATGGCTCCGGAGATGGCGAAGACGATGCCGAATTCGGCGATTATCAGCGCCAACCTCACCCAACTGTTCCTTTGCACGAACTGCAGGTATTCGGGGGCGGTGCACAGAAGGCTGACTACTGCGGTTACGATAAGGCCGAGGGTCATCTTGAAGTAGACCCGCTTCATGGTGCTGTTCACCAGCGAGCCCACCCGTGCGGTGTCGGCGGGATATTGCTGGTATTGCTGATGGGAATTATAGTCGGGATACATATTTTATGATTATTGTCGTTTATGCTATTAACAATTGTTGGATTACATTCGTTCGGGCACGTTGATTCCAAGCAGACCCATGGCGGTGCGCACGGTGTGTGCTGTTGCCTCGGAGATGGCCAGGCGCAGCGACCGCACGGCCGAGTCCTCTTCGCGCAGGATTGGGCAGTCGTGGTAGAACTGGTTGTATTCCTTCACCAGGTCGTAGGTGTAGTTGGCTATTAGCGCCGGAGAGAATGTGCGGCCGGCTTCGGCTACCACCGAGGGGAAGTCGGCGAGGTGCTGGATGAGGTCGCTTTCCTTTTCGTTCGGCACTGCGGAGTCGAAGCCGGTGCTGCCGAAGCCTGCCTCGGCAGCGCGGCGGAGCACCGAGCGGATACGGGCGTAGGTGTACTGGATGAACGGGCCGGTGTTGCCGTTGAAGTCGATGGACTCTTTGGGGTTGAACACCATGTTCTTGCGTGGGTCGACCTTGAGAAGGAAGTATTTGAGCGCGCCCATGCCCACGGTCTCGGCAATGGCTTCGGTCTCTTCTTCCGAAAGGCCGTCGAGTTTGCCAAGCTGTGCCGACACCTCGCGGGCGTCGGTTTTCATCTGCTCCATGAGGTCGTCGGCGTCGACCACCGTTCCCTCGCGGCTCTTCATCTTGCCTTCGGGGAGTTCCACCATGCCGTAGGAGAAGTGCACGAGGTCGCGTCCCCAGTTGAAGCCGAGGCGGTCGAGCAGTATGGAGAGCACCTGGAAGTGGTAGTTCTGCTCATTGCCCACAACATAGATCATGCGGTCGATGGGGTAGTCGTCGAAGCGCTGCTTGGCGGTGCCGATGTCCTGGGTCATGTACACAGAAGTGCCGTCGGAGCGCAGCAGCAGCTTGTGGTCGAGGCCTTCGGCGGTGAGGTCGGCCCATACGGAACCGTCCTCGCGCCGGTACAGAAGGCCTTTCTCAAGTCCTTCGAGCACCTTGGCCTTGCCGTCGAGGTATGTCTGGCTTTCGTAGTAGATTTTGTCGAAGTCCACGCCCATGCGCCGGTACGACTGGTCGAAGCCTTCGTAGACCCACGAATTCATCATTTCCCAGAGTGCGCGCACTTCGGGGTCGCCGGCTTCCCACAGGCGCAGCATCTCGCGTGCCTCGGCCATTAGCGTGCTTGCGGCTTCGGCCTGGTCTTTGTCCATTCCGGAGGCCATGAGTTTCTCCACCTCTTCCTTGAGATGTGAGCTGAAAGCCACATAGCAGTCGCCCACAAGGTGGTCGCCTTTTATGCCGCAGTCGGCGGGAGTGCGGCCGTCGAACCATTTCTTCCATGCGAGCATGCTCTTGCAGATGTGGATGCCGCGGTCGTTGACGATGTTCGTCTTCACCACGCGGTTTCCGCCGGCTGCGAGAATCTTTGCCAGCGAGCTTCCCAGGAGGATGTTGCGCAGGTGGCCGAGGTGCAGCGGCTTGTTGGTGTTGGGGCTGGAATATTCCACCATCACCAGCGGGCTGTCGGGGCCGGCTTCGGTGATGCCGAAATTATCGTCGGCCACAATGGCGGCCAGTACGCTGTTCCACACCTTGGGGGCGACCTCGATGTTGAGGAAGCCTTTCACCACGTTGTAGTCGGCCACTGCCGGCTCGTTTTCCTTGAGCCATTTGCCGATTTCTTCGGCTACGGCCTCGGGGCTTTTGCGTGCGGCTTTCACCCAGGGGAAAACAACAAGTGTGTGGCTGCCGCGGAATTCGCGGCGGGTGGCCTGCAGGCTTATGCTGCCGGCTTCGGTTTCCAGGCCGTAGAGTGCGCCAAGGGCTTTGGCGACTGCCTGGCAGAGTATGTTGTCGATGGACATTGTGTTATTCGTATTTGTCGCCGAATTTGAGTCGGGCGTCGGTTACCATTTGTTTGATTTTCTGTTCGCGGGCTTTGGGGCATATCAGAATCACGTCGTCGGCTTCGGCGATTATATAATCCTTGAGACTGTCCACAACCACAAGTTTTTCGCCGCGCACTGCAAAGATGTTGCCGGAGCTGTTGTAGGACAGCACGTTGCAGTTCTGTGTCACGTTGCTCTCGCTGTTTTTCGGCGAAAGGTCGTAGAGGGCGCTCCATGTGCCCACATCGCTCCAGCCGAACGATACTGTCTGCACGAACACATTGTCGGCTTTCTCCATCACGGCATAGTCGATGGAGATGCTCACGCACGACGGGAACGCCGATTCTATGAACATCCGCTCGCGGTCGATGGTAAGGTAGGTGTCGTCGTCGGTGGAGTCGAACACCCGCGATATGTCGGGAATGCATTTGCGCAGGGCTTTGCGGATGGCCTTGCAGCTCCACATGAATATGCCCGAGTTCCAGAAAAACTCTCCGGATGCCATGAACACTTTGGCAAGCTCGAGGTCGGGCTTTTCGGTGAAAGTCTTCACTTTGGAGATGTCGCCGCACACAGGCTCGCCTACCTGTATGTAGCCATAACCGGTTTCCGGTCGGGTGGGTGTGATGCCGAGGGTGAGAAGAGCCTCGTTCGCCTCGACAAAGGCGAAACCGTTGAGCACACTGGCGGTGAATTTGTCCTCGCGGGTTATGAGGTGGTCGGCAGGGCATACTATCATCGATGCCTCCTGGTCGCGTGCGGCGATGTGCCATGCGGCCCAGGCGATGCAGGGGGCTGTGTTGCGCCTTGCGGGCTCGCACAGTATCTGCTCGTCGGAAAGCTCGGGCAGTTGCTGGCGCACAAGGTCGGCATACCGCTCGTTGGTGAGCACCAGAATGTTCGATGGGGCAACGATGCCTGAAATGCGGTCGTAGCTCATCTGAAGCAAGGTGCGGCCGGTGCCGAGGAAGTCGATGAATTGTTTGGGCAGGCGTGCGCGGCTGTAGGGCCAGAACCGGCTGCCGATGCCTCCGCACATTATCACACAATATCTGTGCTTGTTGTATTCCATGTCAGAGTGTGTTGCAAATAAGTTTGTAAAATTAACAATTCCCCGGCGGCCGGCAAACAGTGTCAAGCAAAAAAAAACTTAATGTGGAGTCAACAGGCAATAAACAGCGGTTTTCAGACAAATATCCCAATCGTAATTGTTCGTTTCAAAGAAATTTCATAACTTTGTCACTGTGGTAATAATTACTGAGGTGACAAAATAGTAATTATTGTAATAGAGTTATATTGAAACCCGACTGCTGACATTGGAGGATATGTAAGATGAAGATTCAGCATTGCCGTATAGCGACAAATTTTTTGCACAACCGTGCCTTTTAGCTAATTTTGCACACGCCGGCAGTGTTTTCTGCCGCCGGACTATACGATATGCCGAATAAGAAATTCTCCCTGCGCGACTTCTATGGTCGCCATCGCATTCTGAGCACTTTCATACTCATCTCCCTGGTAACACTCGTGATGCTCTGGGGGGCGATGATATTTCTGGACTACTGGACTATGCATGGTTCCACGGCCGTGGTTCCGCAGATAAAGAACATGCCCTACAGCGAGGCATCGGTGCGCCTGGGCGCAAACGGCCTGGCTATCGAAATCAACGATTCTGTCTACGACCGCGACATGCCTCCGGGAACTGTGATAGAGTCATGGCCCAAGGCAGGTGCCGTGGTCAAGCAGGGACGGCAGGTATATGTTACGGTCACCGCATTCTCGCCCAAACAGGTTACCATATCGATGCCTCTGAGCGGAAATGTTTCGTCGCGCCAGGCAATAAGCTATCTCCGCGGGATAGGTATCAGCGATATCAGAATGGAGACCGTGCCTTCTGAATTTCCCGACCTGGTGATGGGTGCGCGCTATGGCGATACGCCTGTCAATGTCGGCTCGGTGATTCCGGTCACTTCCACCGTTACGCTTTCGATAGGTTCCGGCCCCGTAGTGTCTGTCGACAGCCTCGCCATGGATGAGGCGGATCTGATGGGTGAAATAGATATATTGTCCATGCAGGAATGACCGACAACGTTTTCGACCTTCAGGACGGCTCCGAAGCACCTGCTTCAGCCGATGCGACAATAGAAATCGATGGTCGCGAGCTCTTCGAGCATTTCCGTTTTGTGGCCGACAAGGGGCAGGCATTGCTGCGCGTCGACAAATTTCTTGTCGAGCGTCTGCAGAAATCCTCCCGCAACCGTGTGCAGCAGGCCGCCGAGGCAGGGTGCATCCTTGTGAACGGACGGCCTGTGAAAAGCAACTACCGCGTGAAGCCGCTCGATGTGGTGCAGGTAGTGATGGACCGGCCGCGATACGAGTTCGAAATTGTGGCTCAGGATATTCCGCTGGATATCGTGTATGAGGACCGGTATGTGCTTGTGGTGAACAAGCCTGCGGGGCTGGTTGTGCATCCGGGCCACGGCAACTACGACGGCACTCTTGTGAATGCCCTTGCATGGCATTTCCGCGACACTCCCGACTACGATGTCAACGACCCGCGTCTGGGTCTGGTGCACCGCATCGACAAGGATACTTCGGGTTTGCTTGTTGTGGCGAAGACTCCGGACGCGAAAACCGATCTCGGGCGTCAGTTCTTCAACAAGACGACGCGCCGCGAATATCTCGCCCTGGCATGGGGGCATCCCGAACCGCCCCAAGGAACAGTGGCCACAAATATCGGACGCTCTACACGCGACAGGCTTCAGATGACAACATATCCTCTCGACGGTCCTGAAGGCAAAAGAGCAGTAACGCACTACTCGATAGTGGAGGATTTCGGCCACACGTCGCTTGTCCGGTGCGTGCTCGAAACCGGCCGTACACACCAGATACGAGTGCACATGCGTTCGATAGGCCATCCGTTGTTCAACGATGCCCGCTACGGCGGCGACAGAATTCTGCGCGGTGTGCCTTCGTCGACATATCAGGCTTTTGTCAACAACTGTTTCGACGTGTGCCCGCGCCAGGCGCTGCATGCCCGCACTCTCGGGTTTGTGCATCCGCACACCGGCGAACAGATGTTCTTCGAGGCTCCGCTGCCGCCGGACATGGCTGCCCTGGTGGAACGCTGGCGGGCACTGGCAGCCTCGCGCAAGCAATGAACAACGGCACAACACCAACCGGCTGCACTCTCGGACTGATCGGCCGTCCTTTGGGTCACAGCTATTCCAAAGTTTTCTTTGATACTCTGTTCGAACGCGAGAACCGTAGCGAAAGCTATGGACTGTTCGAATTGCCGGAGCTTACTCCGGCGACACTGTACACCTTGTTGCTGATGAATCCCTGCCTGCGTGGCTTCAATGTCACCGCTCCCTATAAGGAAGCGATTGTTCCCATGCTTGATTCCATGGATTCCGTGGCACAAGCTGTCGGAGCAGTGAACACGGTGTCGGTGCGGCGTGCCGACGATGGCCGGGTTCTCGCGCTGGATGGATACAATACCGATGTGGCCGGGTTTACAGGCGCGATAGCGCCGGTTCTGGGCGAAGCCCGTCCGGGGGCGCTTATCCTTGGAACAGGAGGTGCGTCGAAGGCGGCCGCGGTTGCTTTCGACAGACTTGGAATCGATTTCCTGAAGGTGTCGCGTACGCCGTCCGGCAACAATATAGGCTATTCCGACATCGATGCCGCCTTGTTGGAGCGCTATCCTCTGGTTGTCAATGCCACCCCCGCAGGCACTTGGCCCGATGTCGATACCGCACCGCCATTCCCTGTGCATCTGCTCGGGCCGGCCAATATCTGCTTCGATATGGTATATAATCCCTCGCCGTCGCTTTGGCTGCGGCAGAGCGAGGAACGAGGAGCGAGGATACGCTCCGGACTGGACATGCTGTATCTGCAGGCTCTTGCCGCTCTTGAAATATGGGATGGCAATCTTCTGAACAGTCTCTGAGGGCAATCGACAGCGCTTTTTCGCTCAATACCGGCGTGATGGCTCTTGCCGGCATGCTATGTGTTCTGGCATGTCCTTTCCCGACGGCGCTGGTTTTGGTGCCGGCAGCAGTGTCGGTGGCGTTTCTTGTCAGGCACAGAGCTGCCACAGCCTTCGCGGTAGGAGTGTTTGTGGCCGTCGTTGCGGTCTGGCTGCATCCACAGCGGCCATTCCCTGAAAATCTGGCCGCAGAAAGCAGACAGTATATTGCCGCCATAGAGCAGAGCAGGCGGCGCCAGTCGTCGCAAAGCTGTATAGCGAAAGTCCGGTATGGCGGTTCATTCTTCCGCGCACGACTTGTAGTGGGCGGAACACAGCCGGTGATTTCGCCCGGGGATACTATTATTTTCACAGCCGCGATGCAGCCGGCCGGTTATAATGCCGCCATTCCAGGAATGGACGGTATTTTTGCCGCCGATCGAGCGCAGGGAGTTGTGGCCCGCGCTTTCGTCGACCCTGGGCGGATGCGCCTGGCCGGCCATGATTCATCGTCGGCGGCAGTCCTTGCGGAGGGCACCAACAGAATAGCGGGGGCGATAGGTGCCAGTGGTCTTGGCGATGATGCTTCTTCGTTGATGGCGGCGTCGGTGCTTGGCAATTATGACCTTCCCGAAAATATCGACACCAGTTTCATTGCCTCGGGCATGGCGCATCTGATGTGTGTCAGCGGTTTCCATGTGGCTGTTGTGGCAGCCTTGATAATGGCGCTTCTATGGCCTTTGCGGCTGTGGGGCAGCCGTGGCAGGTGGCGTTTTCTGTTGGCAGTAGTGCCTGTATGGCTCTATGTGGTCGCCACGGGTTTCGGTGCCCCGGCGGTGCGTGCGGCGGCAATGCTTTCGGTGGCTCTGGTTGCCCGCTTCTTTTTCAGGCAGTCGTCGATGCTCAACAGTCTGGCCCTGGCTCTGGTCTTTGTGCTGGCCATAAATCCGCATTGGATTCATTCGGCGGGTCTGCAGCTTAGTGTGCTCGCTATTCTGGGTCTTTATTATCTTGGTCCGAGACTTAATCCGGTGCCTGCCTCCCGCAGGCTGCTGCACAGGCTGGCGGCTCCGTGGGCATGCTCGTTGGCTGTGGTGATTGCCACAATGCCGCTTCTGGTGTCGATGTTCCATCAGGTATCGGTGGCCGGTGTAGCCGCCAATGCCTTGGCGGGGCCTCTGTTTCCGGTGTTCATGGCTATTGCGTCTCTTGCCACATTGTGCTCGGAAGCAGGAATCCCGAACGGCCTGTTTGTCGGTGCTGCCGATGAAATGGCCGATGTTATAATAGCGATTTCCAAAATTGCCACGAAGTATCCGCAGTGGATAATCGGCGGCCTGTATCCGGGACCGGCCGCTATGGCAATGCTGTGTGTGGCCACGGTCGCGGCGGCTGTTGCCATAGCGCAGCGAAACCTCCGGATGCGTCTTGGCGCTTGCATTCTGGCCTGTGCGATGCTGGGCATGAGCGCATGCACCGGCAACAGGCCGGGGCCGGAAGTGGTGCTGTCGGATTCCGATATCATCGTCTGCGAGTCCGGTCGTGCGACTGTGTACACTGTAAAACGTTCCGGAGTGGTTGGCGGCGACTATTCGGCATATTTCCGGAGCCGTCGTGTTGTGCCCGACTCTGTGACAGTGAGACACGTGCGACCTTGCATGGCGGTTGGCGCGCATTCCGTTCTGTTCACCGACAGCCGGTATCCTTTGTCGGCGTCGACTGCCGTGGCTCCGTTGGCTATACTTGTGGGCAAGGGGACCGCGGCGACTGATGAGGAAATCGCCGCCTATGGCACAGGTGTTCTTGCCGTTACTGCTGATATAGAACCCGGACGGCGCATGGCATTATGTAACCTGGCCGCCCGGGAGGGTGCGGTTTTCTACGATCTCGCAAGTGGTTCGTGCTGTATCGGGGTGCCTCTACCTGTTCAGCGCCCTGCCGAGAACGCCAACAATCCAGAGTAGGACCACAGCGCCTATCACAGATGTTATCAGGTTGCCGATAATGCCACCGGCATGAAGCCCGAGGAGGCCGAAAATCCAGCCGCCGAGAACTCCACCGATGATACCGACTACGAGGTTTACCCACAGCCCGAAGCCGTAGCCACGCATGAGTTTTCCGGCGACGAAGCCGGAAAGTAGTCCGATGATTATATACCAGAGGAAAGACATAATAGATATAGTTTAGTGTTTTTGGAGATATTCACGCAATATGGCGGCGTTGTTTCTCGATTCGTCACGCGAGGCGTAGAGCAGTGTCACCGTGGGTTTCGAGGCCATCTCACGGGCGAATTCCGCGGCGTCGGGATTTGCGGAGAGTTCCGAGAGATATTTTTCGCGGAACTGCTCCCATCGCCCGATGCGGTCGGCGTGGAACCATGAGCGTAATGCAGCAGAAGGTGCCAGACTCTTGTCCCACAGGTCGAGGTCGGCTTTGATTCTGCTCTCGCCCTGAGGCCATATGCCGTCGACCAGCACACGGAAACCGTCGCTTTCCGATGCGGGCTCATATACACGCTTGAGATAATAATTCGTCGCCATCAGATTGTGTTTTAAACAATCTAACAGCGACGGATATTACTTGGTTCATAAGGTTGTGGCTAACGGGGCCTGTAGACCAGCGTAGCCATCGGCCCTGAGGCCATCGAAGCGGCTGCCTCGGCTATTTCGGCTGGGGTCTGCGCGAATTTCGCAGCCACGCATGCCTCCGGGTTCTCGCCGTGCATCACGGCCATGGCCCGTCGGAAGCCGGCTTCCTCCTTGTCCATGCCCTCGAAGCGGAATGTGGCCTCGAAGTTGTTGAGGGTGCGTTGCAGTTCCTCGGTGCTTATGTCGCCGGGGCTGGCCAGACGTTCGAATTCTTTGCGCATCATCGATTCCGCCAGCGCGATGTTCTCATCGGTAGCCTCGGCGCCGAGAGTGGCTGTCATAAGAAGCAGTCCCGGCTCTTCTGAGCCGATGATGGAGGCGTCGGCGGAGGCGAAGAGGCCCTGGCTTGGACCGTGGACGAGGTTGCGATAGCAGCGGCTCGACTTTCCGTAGCTGAGAATGTCGGTGATTGTATCCGCCGCATAGTAGGCTTTGCTGCCGTAGCCATCCATAGGGAGTGCCATTACAATACGGGCCTGCGGCACCGCGGCGCGCACCTCCTTGCGGACATCGGCTGTGGGGAAGCCCGGCTGTGGCAACTGTCGGGAGGCTATCTCCCGCCTGGGAATGTCGCCGAACCATAGCTGGGCCATCCCGGCGATTTTCTCGGCAGGGAACGGGCTTGTCACACTCAGCACGGCATTGTTGGGCGCGTAGTGGCTGTAGAACCAATGACGGATATCGTCCAGTCTTGTGTTGAGTATATGTTCGGGTTCGAGTCCTATGGTAGGCCACGAGTACGGATGCCGGGCATCGTAGCACATGGCACGCAAATGGTGCATAAGGTCGCCGTAAGGGCGGTTGAGGCACGTCTGTTTGAACTCTTCCACCACCACCGACCGCTGCACGTCGAGGGAACTTTCGCTGAAGTCGAGGGCGAGCATGCGGTCGCTTTCGAGATGAAAAGCCGTGGACAGATTGCACGCCGGGAGCACTTCATAGAAGTTGGTGAAGTCGGTGCTTGTCCATGCATTGCTGTTGCCGCCGGCAGCTTCCAGTTCGGCGTCGAATTCGGCCACGTTGGCGCTGCCTCCGAACATCAGATGCTCGAACAGATGTGCGATGCCCGTGAGTTGCCGGTTTTCGTCGCGGCTGCCTACATTGTAAAGCACATTCACCACGGCCAAAGCCGAGCCGGGGCGGGTCGCGCACACGACCCGCAGGCCGTTGTCAAGTTCAAAAGTTTCCAATACTTGTTTATTCTACGGACTACAGGCAGAGGACGGAATCAGATGATTTCCATCTTTATTATCCGCACATCCTGGCGAGGACGGTCGGCAGCGCCGGTCTCGGTTGCCTCGATGCGCTCAACGGTGTCCATGCCTTCTATCACTTCGCCGAATACGGTGTACTGGCCATCGAGGTGCGGGGCACCCCCGACAGTGGTATATGCCTGGCGCATTTCTTCGGTCAGAGGCGACGGCATTTCCTCGGCTGCGCGGCGTGCCTGGCTGATGAGTGAATCCTGAAGCTGTTGCAGGCCGGCACGGTTGCCGTTGCGCTGCATTTCAAGGATGTTGTCGCGGTTGGCGGTTACCAGGGTGTTGAAGTTGCTCTGCACCTGTGTGGCGCGCATGTTCTGCTCGATCTGGGCCAGGCCTTCGGCAGTGTAGCGGTTGCCCGTGACAATGTAGAACTGCGAGCCGCTGCTTTGGCGCATGGGATTGACCATGTCGCCCTGGCGGGCGGCGGCAAGGGCGCCGCGTTTGTGGAAATATTTGGGATAAACTATTTCGGCATCGATTTTGTAGTCGGGCCCACCGCTTCCCAGGCGGGTGTCGGCACCGGCTGTGCGGGAATCGGGATCGCCGGCCTGAACCATGAAATCTTTAATCACACGGTGGAACAGGGTGCCGTCGTAGTAGTGGTCGCGCACGAGGCGCACGAAGTTGTCGCGGTGTTTGGGGGTGTCGCCGTAGAGCAGGAGAGTGATGTTGCCCATGGTGGTTTCCATGCGCACTTTCACCGAAGCGGTGTCTGGTTGGTTGTCGGTCATAGTTTTTGATTCGCTGTTGTTTTCGTTGGCGGTGTCTGCGGCGGAGGCGTTGCCGGTTCCGCAAGCGCAAAGGCAGAAGATAGCGAAGGCCATCATCGCCATTATGGAACGGATTTTCATAGCGGCGAGGTGGGGCACAGGCGTTTGTAGAGGCGGCGGAAGTTGTCGTCGGACGCACACAGCTGTTCGGCGCGCGACGCATAATCGGCTCCGTATAGTCCCGTAATAAGGTCGGGGAGGTAGTTGTGCTCGCGATCCTTGTCAATGGCGGCAGCCACGAGGCGCCGGATTGCCGGGGCATAGCCTTCTGCGTCGATGGCATGCAGGTAGCGTGCCGCCGAGGCAAGGAACTGACCGGTGAGGTCAACGGTTATCATGTTGTCGATCAGTTCGTCGATGTCGGATGGAGTGCTTTCTCCGATATGGTTGGCCAGAAATTCGTAGGTGAGCAGTCCGTCGGTGTCTTTTCGTAGGTTCTTAATCTGGTCTTCAGTCATTTTGGGCGGATTTTTCGGGTTGTTTGCCGATGTTTTCCTTGTCGGCGGGCTTTCGACGGCGGAAGCGTCGTTTTCTGTTTCTGCTGTTGTCGGTCACGGGTGCATTCTCCCCGGTTCTTTCCCGGGTGGGTGCGGCTTGTGTTTCCGGTGGAGTGTCGGCGTCTTTGCTGTTTGCGGGTTTTCTGCCACCCGGTTTTCTCCGCCGGTCGGGCCGTTGCTTTTTCTCCGGTTCCTTGTCGGGGGCATTATCGGTGCGCCTCTTGGTGCTCAGCGGGTTTAGATTAACCTTTTTTCCAAGGAATCGCTCTATCTCGGACCAGTGGCGTCGGTCGCGGTCGGCCACAAAGGTCACGGCGGCGCCTTCGGCTTCGGCACGGGCTGTGCGCCCGATGCGGTGCACGTAGTCTTCGGAGTCGTGGGGCACGTCGTAGTTCACCACCATGGTGATGTCGTCGATGTCGATGCCTCGTGCGACAATGTCGGTGGCTATCAGTATGTTGATTTTGCCGTTTTTGAAATTCAGCATTACTTCCTCGCGGCGGTCCTGGTCGAGGTCGGAGTGCATTTCGCCGATTTTGAATCCCGAGCCCCTCAGCTCCCTTACCAGTTGTTTCACCTTAAGCTTGGACGATGCGAACACGATGGTTCGTGCCGCCTCCGGTGTTATCAGCAACTTGCGCAGCAGCGAAGGCTTGCTGTCTTCGCTGCAATAAGCCACGCTCTGTGAAATCTTGTCGGCCGGCCGTGATACGGCAATCTTTATTTCTGCGGGGTCGTTGAGTATCGACGAGGCCAGCTGCTGTATTTTTGGCGGCATTGTGGCGGAGAAGAGCATCGTCTGGCGCTCGGCGGGCAGTCGACGCACAATCTGCATTATGTCGTCGAAAAATCCCATGTCGAGCATGCGGTCTGCTTCGTCGAGGATGAAGAATGACACCCGCGAAAGGTCGACATAGCCCATTTCGATGTGTGCGAGCAGGCGTCCGGGAGTGCATATCACAATGTCGGCTCCGAGTTTAAGACCGCGTTGCTGTCGGGCGAAGGTGGCGCCGTCGGTGCCGCCATAGATTGCAAGTGAGCTGACTCCGAGGAAGTAGCTGAAGCCTTCGAGCTGGCGGTCGATCTGCATGGCCAGTTCGCGGGTGGGAGCCATGACAATGCAGTTTATGGCATCTTCGGGAAAGCATCCGTCGGCAAGACGGTCGAGCACCGGCAGCAGATAGGCCGCAGTTTTCCCGGTGCCGGTCTGTGCCACGGCAATAAGGTCGCGGCCTTCAAGGGCCACAGGTATGGCTTGCTCCTGAATCGGCGTGCAGTCGCTGAAGCGCATGGCGTCGAGAGCGTCGAGCACGTCGTCGTGGAGGTCGTATTGGTCGAATCGCATAATAGATTAAAGGCAATTTAGCGCAAAGATAGCAATTTTCGGTCAACCCGCCGCATCGCGGCAAGCGGGATTCCCGGGAATCGTGCGCACATACGCACGCGTGTGCGTTTTTATTTTGTGTGGCATGTGAAAATATTGCCTGTTCGCCAAATATTAGCTAACTTTGTGCTCCCTATCGGGCAAAACGTACCGAAATTACAGCAACAAAATATGATAGACGAAAAAGAGGAATACAGCGCCAGTAACATTCAGGTGCTCGAAGGCCTTGAGGCCGTGCGCAAGCGCCCGGCGATGTATATAGGCGACATATCCGAAAAAGGCCTGCACCATCTGGTGTACGAGGTCGTGGACAACTCCATCGATGAAGCCGTTGCCGGCTATGCCTCCCACATAGAAGTGACAATCAATACCGACAATTCCATAACTGTTGTCGACAACGGCCGCGGCATTCCCGTGGATATGCACGAGAAAGAGCACAAGAGCGCTCTCGAGGTTGTGCTCACCGTGCTTCATGCCGGCGGTAAATTCGACAAGGGCAGCTATAAGGTCAGCGGCGGCCTCCACGGTGTGGGCGTGAGCTGTGTGAACGCACTTTCAACATACCTGCGCGCCGAGGTTCGTCGCAACGGCAAGGTGTACGCTCAGGAGTATTCCTGCGGCAAGCCCACCACAGGCCTTGAAATTGTCGGTGAAAGCGATACCACCGGCACCACAGTGACTTTCAAGCCCGATGCCTCAATATTCACTGTCACTGTCTACGACTACTCTATTCTCGCCAACCGCCTGCGCGACCTGGCGTTCCTGAATTCGGGAATCACCCTCACACTCACCGACCTGCGGCAGGTGAACGCCCAGGGCGAGCCGCGCCGCGAGAGCTTCTACTCCAGCAAGGGCCTGCGCGAATTTGTGCAGTATATCGACTCCAACAAGGAGTCGCTCATCAACGATGTGATTGACCTCAATACCGAGCGTGGAGGCATACCCGTGGAAGTGGCTTTCACATACAACACCACCTCCAACGAGAATATCTATTCCTTCGTAAACAACATCAACACGATAGAGGGTGGCACACATCTGATGGGTTTCCGCCGTGCCCTCACTACAACGCTGAAGAAATACGCCGAGGACAACAACCTGCTCAAGAACGCAAAGGTGGAGATTTCCGGTGACGACTTCCGCGACGGCCTCACCGCGGTTATCTCCGTAAAGGTGATGGAACCCCAGTTCGAGGGGCAGACGAAGACAAAGCTCGGCAACAGCGAAGTCGCCGGCGCTGTATCCAGCGCGGTGAGCGAGGCTCTCGGATATTATCTGGAAGAACATCCCGCCGAGGCCAAGACCATTGTCGAGAAGGTTATTCTTGCCGCCCAGGCGCGCCATGCCGCCATGGACGCGCGCCAGAAAGTGTTGCGCAAGTCGCCTCTTGTCGGAGGCGGACTGCCCGGCAAACTCACCGACTGCTCCAGCCGTACCGCCGAGGACTGCGAGATATTCCTTGTCGAAGGTGACTCCGCGGGCGGCACCGCCAAACAGGCCCGCGACCGTCGTTTCCAGGCAATCCTTCCGTTGCGAGGCAAGATTCTCAACGTGGAGAAGGCGGCGGCTCACCGCATACTCGATTCCCAGGAAATCACCAACATGTTCCGTGCCCTGCGTGTAAGCATCGGCACCGACGACGACCCCAAGGCTCCCAACATCTCCAAACTCGCATACCACAAGATAATCATCATGACCGATGCCGACGTCGATGGCGCGCACATCGCAACCCTGCTGATGACATTCTTCTTCCGCCGTATGCGTCCCATTATCGAGAACGGATATCTCTACCTGGCCACGCCGCCGCTCTACAAGTGCCGGAACGGAAAGAACGAAGAGTATTGCTGGACCGACGCCCAGGTGCAGAACTTCATCGCCAGATTCGGCGAACGCACTTCCGTGCAGCGCTACAAAGGTCTTGGCGAGATGAGTGCCGAAGAGCTTCACGTTACCACCATGAGCCCCGAGCACCGTATCCTCAAGCAGGTGCGGATCAGCGATGCCGCCGAGGCCGACCGCATCTTCTCGATGCTGATGGGCGAGGATGTGGCTCCGCGCCGCGATTTCATCGAGGCCAACGCCACATACGCCAACATCGACGCTTAAACCATCCAGTACCGCACGCCAGCCGCACCACCGAACGAACTGCGCCCCGCAGCCGTTGTAAATGAAAAAAAATAAAGCAAAATGTCAAAGAAGAATAGAAAAGCACCCGGGGAGAAGCAGCTCCGACAACTGGTGGATACATATATAGCCGCACAGAAAAACGCCACCTATAATTACCGGCAGGTGTCGTTTGCCATCGGCACCGATACCCCTGCGTCTCAGAAAGCCGTGGCGATGTACCTGGCCGAGCTGGCCTTCGACGGTAAGATAATAGAAACCGCCCCCGGCAAATATAAGAGCCCCAACCGCTCTGTAGTGGCCGAGGGCACGTTCTCACGCCGTTCCAACGGCAAGAACAGCGTTATTCTCGACGCTGCTCCAGGTAGCGAGCCCGAAGAGATATTCGTGGCCGAACGTAACAGCATGCATGCTCTCAACGGCGACCGTGTGCGCGTGGCAATCGCCGCGCGCGTGCGTGGTCACGAGCCGGAAGCCGAGGTAACGGATATCCTTGAAAAAAAGGATCAGGTGTTCATCGGCACTCTGAAAGTCGACAGACGCATGTCGTGCCTGCTCACCGATTCCAAGTTCCTCGCCACCGATATCTACGTTCCACGTACAAAACTGCGTGGCGGAAAGAATGGCGACAAAGCCATAGTGCGGATTACCGACTGGCCCGACGACGCCAACAACCCCACCGGTGAGGTGGTGGACATACTTGGCGCCGCCGGAGAAAACGACACCGAGCAGCATGCCATCCTGGCCGAATTCGGTCTGCCGTACCGCTATCCGGAATCTGTGGTTAAGGCTGCCGAGAAAATCGGCGACGGGATAACGCCAGAGGAGGTCGCCGCGCGTCGCGACATGCGCCAGGTGACAACATTCACCATCGACCCCCGCGATGCCAAGGACTTCGACGACGCTCTGAGCATCCGCCGGCTTTCGGACGGGAAATGGGAGGTTGGCGTGCACATCGCCGACGTGACACACTACGTCCGTCCGGGTTCCATAATCGATCGCGAGGCCGAGGACCGCGCCACCAGTGTCTATCTTGTCGACCGCGTTGTGCCCATGCTTCCCGAGCGTCTCTGCAACGGCATATGCTCCCTGCGCCCCCACGAGGACAAACTGGCCTTCTCCACCATATTCACCATGGACGACAAAGGCAACGTTCTGGACAGTCTTATCTGTCGCACAGTGATTCGCAGCAACCGCCGTTTCACCTATGAGGAGGCACAGGAGATTATCGAAAGCGGCAAGGGCGAATATGCCGAAGAGATTCTCACCCTCGACCGCCTTGCCAAGATACTGCGCCACGACCGTTACGAAAACGGCTCCGTGGACTTCGACCGCGCCGAGGTGAAATTTGAGATTGACGAGAATGGCCACCCCGTGAGTGTGTTCTTCAAGGAAAGCAAGGATGCCAACAAGCTCATAGAGGAATTCATGCTTCTGGCAAACCGTACAGTGGCCGCTGCAATAGGTGCGGTGCCCAAGCGGAAGACTCCCAAGGCTTTCGTGTACCGTGTGCACGACCAGCCCGACGCCGAACGCCTGGCTAATCTTGCCGAGCTGTGCCGTACCTTTGGCTATAAGTTGCGGACAACCGGCACGCCTGCGGAAATCAATTCCTCACTCAACAGAATGCTTGCCGACATAAAAGGTAAAGGTGAGGAAAACTTTCTGTCGACATTGGCGATACGCTCGATGGCCAAGGCGATATATTCAACCAAGAACATCGGCCACTACGGACTCGGTTTCGAGCATTACACGCACTTTACCTCACCGATCCGCCGCTACCCCGATATGATGGTGCACCGGCTGCTCGAGCGCTATCTCGAGGGAGGGCGTTCGGTGAACGCCGCAAAGCTCGAGGACGAGTGCAAGCATTCTTCGGAGATGGAACAGCGGGCGGCGAATGCCGAACGGGCCTCTATAAAATACAAGCAGGTGGAATACATGGGCGAACGCCTTGGTGAGGTGTTCGCCGGCATGATTTCCGGTGTTACCGAGTGGGGACTTTATGTCGAGCTCGATGAGAACATGTGCGAAGGCCTTGTGCCAATGCGCGACCTCGCCGACGATTACTATGATTTCGATCCCAAGAACTACTGTCTGATAGGACGCCGAGCCGGACACCGCTACCGTCTGGGCGACAAAGTGCAGGTGCAGGTGGCGCGTGCCGATCTGGCAAAGAAGCAGCTCGATTTTGTTCTTGTCGACGAAAAGAATCCGCCGCGCTCGCTCGACACACTCGGCCGCAAACCCAAAGGCCGCGCCGCTTCCGACAACAATGCCGTCGACCGCCGGCGCCGACGTAAAAACCGCCGCTGAAGCCATGAACGGAAAGTATCAGAGTTCGATAGTGATTGATGGCCTGAGAATAATGGCCAGACACGGTGTGTGGCCTCAGGAAACAACTGTGGGAAACATGTTCGAGGTGTCTGTGAGACTCGACTTCGACGCTGCCGGAGCCATGATGGCCGATAATTTCGGTCTCACGGTGAGCTATGCCGAAGTGATAGAGCTTATCAAACAGGAAATGTCTGTTCCTTCCAAATTGCTCGAAAATGCGGTGCGCCGCATATGGATGGCTATAACCAGGAGATATCCTGAAGTTTCCGGCGGCGAGATTGCGCTTTACAAACTGCGACCTCCGGTATCGGCAGAATTGAAACGTGCCGGATTCGTGTACCGGTGGTAGAAGTCGACGACCGCACCAGTCCATCCGTTATGTACGCGGCTGGTTTGAAAAAAGATTTCGGCAGCACGGCGATAGTCTGTGCCGCCTTGTGTGTAGGCATGCTGTCATTGTTGGGATGTCGCGATTATTGCTCCTATGCATTGCTGCCGCTTTTGCCGTTAGTGTTATTCGAATATAGGAAAGTGGATCGGGCTTGCCTGCTGTTGCTCGCTTTTTCCGCTGTGTACACCTTTTGGCAGTATGTGAATGGCTATCATTATTCGCCATCTTCAATATTGTTCGGAACGGTTTTTCCTTTCATAGTGTACCAGGCGGGAGGCCTGATAGTTGAGAAACAGCATAACCCGAAGTCGGCTGTCGTGCTGATATTGTGTATGATGTCGTGTCTTGCAATACCTGCCATAGTCGCCAATGTTTATGATGCCGTCGAGACGGGGCAGTTTGTAAATGAATCAAGAAAGATTCTGAATAGTGCCGGAGACATCTCGAGGAAGCCGACTGTCTACGGCATGATGTTGTGTCTGCTCAACGGGTGTCTGGCTCTGGTTTTTATAAAAGCATCGGATTCGGTGGATAAATGGATTAAGTTTGTTCTGCTGGTGCTTTGTGCCGGCGCTCTGTTTTCCACTGTGCATCTGGTAAATCGCACCGGAATTGCCATCGCTATGGTTTCCATGGCAGCGGCAGCAGTCTTGCCTCCATACAGCTTGAAGAAAAATGGATTACAGCTGGGTGTCTTTGTGTTGATATCTGCGCTGATGGCGTTCATCTACAATCACCCGGATTCCTGTCCCGCTATATTTGACTCATATAAATCCAGGGATGCCGGAGTGGGTTCTGTCGATACGCTCGGCGGACGTGTCGAATTATGGAAAACAGGAATTGCCCATTTGTTCGGTAAACCCTTTGGTAGTGCCGAAGGAGTAGTATTCGAGGGATATCACACCTACGCCCACAATATGTGGATTGATGCAGGTATAAGAGGAAGCATATTTTCCAGTATTTTGATTCTGCTGTTTTCCGCGGTTTACATCAGAAATTTGGCTGTATTTTATAAATATGAGATAATCAGTCGTTTTGAAAAAACATAATGCTGATTGTCGGTGTGACATTGATGTTGCAGTTTGCAGTGGAGCCGGTAATAGAGGGTGAGCCGCAGTTGTTCTGGTTCTTTATTTTCACTGCTTCAGTCATTATCCATCTCAATCGCAAGTATCGTGACACTGAATGCTGTGGCAAAGAGCCGGCAGGCGCCTGACCTCTCGTAGAAAAATTTCGCTTGTTTCGGAAAAATAGCTATTTTTGCAAGTCAAATATGCCATTGCCGGCATTGAAACTTCCACCAAAGCTATGAAACGCATAAAAATAGTCGACATATTCCGCGAAGCTCCTTTGGGACAGACGGTAAGCGTAATGGGTTGGGTTCGCACCCGCCGTGGTAACAAAAACGTACAGTTCGTCGCTCTCAACGATGGCTCCACCGTGCGCAACCTTCAGATTGTTTTCGACCTCAACGAGTTCAACGAAGAGCAGCTCAAGGCCGTTACCACAGGCTCGGCAATACACGTCGATGGCGTTCTGGTGGAATCCATGGGCAAAGGCCAGTCGTTTGAAGTGCAGGCAAAATCTCTTGAGGTGTTCGGCACCGCCGACCCCGCGGAGTATCCCCTGCAGAAAAAAGGTCACACACTGGAGTTTCTGCGCGAGAAAGCCCACCTGCGTCCGCGCACGGCAACATTCGGAGCCATTCTGCGAATACGCAGCACCCTGGCTTTCGCAATCCACAAGTTCTTCCAGGAACGTGGTTTCTTCTATCTGAACACGCCGCTGATTACCGCCAGCGACTGCGAGGGTGCAGGTGCGATGTTCCAGGTCACTACGCTGCCGCTTGATAAGCTTCCGCTTACCGAGGACGGAGCAGTGGACTATTCCAAGGACTTTTTCGGCAAGCCGACCGCGCTCACCGTCAGCGGACAGCTCGAAGGCGAACTCGGGGCCACTGCCCTGGGTGCGATATATACTTTCGGACCCACATTCCGTGCCGAGAACTCCAATACTCCCCGCCACCTGTCGGAATTCTGGATGATTGAACCGGAAGTGTCGTTCTTCGACATAACCGACAACATGCAGCTTGCCGAGGATTTCGTGAAATTCTGCATAGGATACGCACTCGACAACTGCCGCGACGATATCGAATTCCTTGCCGAACACTTCGACAAGGAGCTGGTGGAACGTCTCGAGTTCGTGCTGCACAACGAGTTCGTGCGTCTGAGCTATACCGAAGGTATCGAGATTCTGAGGAACTCCGGCCGCAAGTTCGAATTCCCCGTGGAATGGGGCGTGGACCTGCAGAGCGAACACGAACGCTACCTCGTGGAGGAACATTTCCGCAAGCCGGTGATTCTTACCGATTATCCCCGCGATATAAAGGCGTTCTACATGAAGCAGAACGACGATGGCCGCACAGTGCGCGCCATGGATGTGCTCTTCCCGAAAATCGGCGAAATCATCGGTGGCAGCGAACGCGAGGCCGACTACGACAAACTGATGGCTCGAATCGAGGAAATGGGAATACCCATGAAGGACATGTGGTGGTATCTCGACACACGACGCTTCGGCACCGTGCCCCACAGCGGATTCGGCCTCGGTTTCGAACGCCTGGTGCTCTTCGTTACCGGCATGACAAATATCCGCGACGTAATCCCCTTCCCCCGTACACCCAACAACGCCGAGTTCTGAAACCATGATAGAGAAAATCAAGGCTCTGCAGGCCGAAATCGGCGCTGCGACAGCTGCAAACAACGAAGAGCTTGAGGCTCTGCGTCTGAAATATCTCAGCAAGAAAGGTGCAGTGAACGCACTGATGGCTGACTTTCGCAATGTGCCTGCCGAAAACAAACGTGAGGTAGGGCAGGCCATCAACGAACTCAAGGCATTCGCCACCGACCATCTTGCGGAAATACGCAACAGGCTCGACGAAGCCCAGGCCGGAGGCGAGCGCCCCGACCTGAGCCGCGATGCCGCGCCGGTTGTCACCGGAACCCGCCATCCCCTGTCGCTCGTGCGCGAGCAGATTATCGATATCTTCCGCCGTCTGGGATTCACAATAGCCGAGGGCCCCGAAATCGAGGACGACTGGCATGTGTTCGAGAGTCTCAACTTTGCCGCCGACCATCCTGCGCGCGACATGCAGGACACATTCTTTATCAACCGTCGGCCCGACGTTCTTCTGCGCACACACACCTCGAGCGTGCAGACCCGCACCATGACTTCGCAGAAGCCGCCCATCCGCATAATATGTCCCGGACGTGTCTACCGCAACGAAGCCATATCGGCACGTGCTCACTGCTTCTTCCACCAGGTGGAAGCTCTCTATGTGGACCGGCATGTCACATTCGCCGACCTCAGGCAGACACTGCTGTACTTTGCCCGCGAGATGTTCGGATCGGAAACCCAGATTCGCCTGCGGCCGAGTTATTTCCCGTTCACCGAACCGTCGGCGGAGATGGATATCAGCTGCGGCCTGTGCGGAGGCAAAGGATGCTCGTTCTGCAAAGGTACGGGATGGGTCGAGATTCTCGGATGCGGCATGGTTGACCCAGCCGTTCTGGAAGCCTGCGGAATTGATTCAAAGGAATACTCGGGATTTGCTCTGGGTATGGGTATCGAGCGCATAACCAACTTGAAGTATCTGGTGAACGATCTCAGACTGTTCTCGGAGAACGACATGCGCTTCCTGGCTGAGTTCGCGGCCGCCAGATGAGACAGGCCGAGCGTTACCGGCTCATCGTCGAGCGCTTTGCCCGGGAAATGCCCGAACCGAAAACCGAACTGTCGTACAGCAACCCTTTCGAATTGCTTACGGCAGTGATACTGTCGGCGCAGTGCACCGACAAGCGGATTAACGCCGTGACTCCGGCGCTGTTCGCCGCTTTCCCAGATGCTGCGACTATGGCTGCTGCCGGCGTGGAGCATATTCTCGAATATATAAAGTCGGTATCATACCCAAACAACAAGGCCAAAGCGCTGAAGGGTATGGCATCAAAGCTTGTAGAGGACTTCGGTGGCGAAGTGCCTGCCGATATGGACAGCCTTCTTTCTCTGCCCGGCGTTGGGCGAAAGACTGCCAATGTCATTCTTTCCGTGGTTTTCGACCGGCCTGCGATGGCGGTCGACACACATGTGTTCCGTGTTGCAGAGCGCCTGGGGCTGACTACAGGCAGCCGCACGCCCGAGGCTACCGAGCGAAAGCTCACTGCCATGATTCCCGCCGAGGTGCTCGGTAGGGCGCATCACTGGCTCATTCTCCACGGGCGCTATGTGTGCAAGGCGCACACGCCTATGTGCGGCGGGTGCTTTCTTGCCGATTTGTGCCGTCATCATGAGAAGGAGCACGGCAAAGCGCAGGTTCGCGGACAAAGTCTTTGAATAATGGACGAAAGCAATCTTTTTATATTCATCATCGAGATGCTGGGTACTGTGGCCTTCGCCATTTCCGGCATCCGCCTTGCCGCCGCCAAAAGTTTCGACTGGTTCGGCGCATATGTGGTGGGACTTGTCACTGCCATTGGCGGTGGTACTGTGCGCGACGTTCTTCTCGGCGTTCCGGTGTTCTGGATGCAGACATCGTCGTTTCTGGTTGTCACATTCCTTTCGCTGCTCACTGTGATTGTGTTCCGCAAGGCATTGGTGAAAGGCATGCGCACCGTATTCCTGTTCGATGCCATAGGTCTGGCTCTGTTTGTCGTTGTGGGAGTGGAGAAAACCATTGCCGCCGAATATCCCATGTGGGTGGCTGTTGTGATGGGAATCATAACAGGATCCTTCGGAGGCATAACCCGCGATATACTCATAAATGAAGAGCCGCTGTTCTTCCGTAAGGATATCTACGCCACAGCCTGCCTCGCCGGCGGGGTGGTGTACTGGCTGGCGACGCTGATTCCGGGCGTCTCGGCAATTGTTGCCCAGGCCTCATGTGCTGTTTGCGTTGTGGGCTTGAGAATAGCCGCCGCGAAATGGCGGTGGAGTCTGCCTATTCTGCACATCGACCCGTCCGACTTGCCGGAAGAGCCATGAATTCTCCAAGAATACTGCAGCTGCTGAAATACGGAGTGGTGGGGGTGCTCAATACTGTGGTTACTTTCGGCGTGATATATATCTGCAAGTCATTGCTTGGATGGAACATCTATGTATGCAATGTGTTGGGCTATATTGCCGGGCTTGTCAATTCTTTTATGCTGAACCGCAATTGGACTTTCGCCAGCCATGGAAGCTATCTGCCTCAGATTGTGAAATTCGGGGTAGGATTCGCTGCCTGTTACCTGTTGCAGCTCTGGGTAGTTTGGTTTATAACATCGTCGCCGCTGGGGCAGCATGACTATCTGATATTTGGAATAGTTATGTCGGGCTATGGAATCGCAACTGTTGTGGGTAATGTGGTGTTTACCCTGGCCAATTTCGTTTATTCGAAAATGGTAACGTTCAAGAACTGAAAACGCGGATTCTGAATAAGTCACCTATCAGCAAATGCGATTGCATTGCATATACATAATTGTTACAAAACAGTGACACAGCTGGGTGAAAATTTACAATGTAACAATTATGTAACAAAATGCAGGTGTATGTAATGCGTGGTATATCAATGTAATAAGTGATGAAATCCGGGTGGCTGGTGTTGTGAAACATATTTTAACATTAAAAATCTTGACAGGAGTGAATCACCGGCTAATTTTGAAGTGTCGGAAGGGAAACTCCCCTCCGGCAAGTTAAGAAAATCGAATCCGACCACCTAAAAAATTTCACCACAATGGCAAGCTCAAAATTCCAATCGAACCTCATGGACCTCCAGGCCAACATGCTCAACTTCGCCTACATGCTCACCAGCAACCGCGACGACGCCTACGACCTGCTTCAGGACACAACCCTTAAGGCGTTGGACAATGAAGACAAGTATGCCGAGAACACCAACTTCAAGGGCTGGGTTTTCACAATCATGCGCAACATCTTCATCAACAACTACCGTCGTGGCGTAAGGGCGGCCACAATCGTGGACACCACCGACAACCTCTATCACCTCAATCTTAGCCAGGACAGCGGCATCGAAAGTCCGGAAGGCAGCTACGGCGCCGCCGAAATTGCCGCCGCCATCGGCGAGTTTCCCGACGACTACCGCATTCCTTTCAGCATGCATGTGCAGGGCTACAAATATACCGAAATCGCCGAGCACATGGGTCTTCCGCTGGGCACGGTGAAGAGCCGCATATTCTTCGCGCGCCGCAAGCTCCAGGAGCGTTTCGCCGACTACCGCTACGAGGCATAGGCTACCGGTGCGGCAGGCACAAGGTACCTGCCACCACTTCCCGCACCAAGGATTCGAACAAACATAGCCGTAGATTCACGCAACGGCAATTCGATACCAAGATTCAAAGAAACACATAAGCCTAAGCCGATTAAGCATCTGAAAGATTGAGATTTGTGATACGTGCAGAATGCTGCGCCACCAGGCGTGGCATTTTGCATTTACCTACCGCAACTCCTGCTACAACATCAATCATAACCTCAAGCATATAGCCGGAATGGTGGGTGTTACAATCCCCCTCACGCTCTACGTAGGGATATTCAGTCATTTATGCCTTTGTACTTTGTTTTGAAGCCATACAGCTCGGCAAAGCGCAAATATTTGCTTTGCGCTCGACTTATTCGTATCTTTGCGCAAATACCTTACTATGCTATGACCGACACCGATTTTCAAGCACAGATAAAGCAGGGCATTCCCGCCGAGCTGCCGCCGGCCCGCCCTTACGACAATAATCCCGGACACGCTCCACGTCGCAAACAGATACTCACCCCGGAGGAGGAGAAGCTTGCACTGCGCAACGCTCTGCGCTATTTCCCCAAAGAATGGCATGCCGAGCTGGCACCCGAATTCGCCAATGAGCTCCGCGAGTACGGCAGAATATACATGTATCGTTTCCGTCCGGAATATCCCATGTATGCAAGGCCGGTGGAGTGCTATCCTGCACGTTCGCGACAGGCTGCGGCCATAATGCTGATGATTCAGAACAATCTCGACCCGGCAGTGGCGCAGCATCCCCAGGAACTTATTACCTACGGTGGCAACGGTGCCGTGTTCCAGAACTGGGCGCAATATCTGCTCACGATGAAATATCTCAGCGAGATGACCGACGAGCAGACTCTTGTGATGTACTCCGGCCATCCCCTTGGCCTGTTCCCGTCATCGCCGGGGGCGCCGAGGGTGGTTGTGACCAACGGTATGGTGATTCCCAACTACTCCAAGCCCGATGACTACGAGCGCTTCAATGCGCTTGGAGTGAGCCAGTACGGGCAGATGACAGCAGGCTCCTACATGTACATCGGTCCCCAGGGCATTGTGCACGGGACCACCATCACCGTGCTCAATGCCGGACGCCGCCGCTCCCGCCGTCCCGACGGTTCTCTGGCGGGTATGCTGTTTGTCACAGCAGGTCTCGGCGGCATGAGCGGAGCACAGCCGAAGGCCGGCAATATAGCCGGTGTGGTCACAATCGTGGCCGAAATTAACCCTGAAGCTGTGGAGAAACGTCGTAGCCAGGGCTGGGTCGACGAGGTGTACACCGATCTCGACCGGCTTCTTGCCCGTGCCGCCGCCGCCAGGAAGGCCGGCGAGGCCGTTTCGCTGGCATATCAGGGCAATGTTGTGGACCTGTGGGAGAAGCTGGCCTCCGAAGGTGTGGATGTCGATCTTGGTTCGGACCAGACCTCGCTGCACAATCCGTGGGCAGGAGGCTACTATCCGGCCGGGCTGTCCTTCGAAGAGGCCAAGCGCATGATGGCTGAGCAGCCCGAGGAATTCCGCAGCCATGTGCAGCAGTCGCTGCGCCGCCAGGTCGATGCAATAAACAAGCTGTCGGCCGCAGGCATGTATTTCTTCGACTATGGCAATGCCTTCCTGCTTGAATCGTCGCGGGCGGGTGCCGACATCACCAAGGAAGACGGCAGCTTCCGCTATCCGTCCTACGTGCAGGACATAATGGGTCCGCTGTTCTTCGACTACGGTTTCGGACCCTTCCGCTGGGTTTGTGCCTCCGGCCTTCCCGAAGACCTCGAACTGACCGACCGCCTTGCCGCCGAAGTGCTTGAGGAACTGCGCCGCGAAGCTCCTGAGGATATCGCCGGCCAGCTCGACGACAATATACACTGGATTCGCCAGGCAGGAGCCAACAGGCTCGTGGTGGGATCGCAGGCGCGTATCCTTTATGCCGATTCCGAAGGCCGCACGCAGATTGCGCTGGCTTTCAACCGCGCTGTCGCCGATGGCCGTCTGCATGGGCCGGTGGTTCTCGGCCGCGACCACCACGATGTCTCAGGCACCGACTCGCCCTATCGCGAGACTTCGAACATCTACGACGGCTCGGCATTCACCGCCGACATGGCCGTGCACAATATGGTGGGCGACTCGTTCCGCGGCGCCACATGGGTGAGCCTCCACAATGGTGGCGGCGTAGGCTGGGGTGAGGTTGTCAACGGTGGTTTCGGAATGGTTGTCGATGGCACGTCCGAGGCCGAGGAACGAATCAAGAACATGTTGCTGTGGGATGTGAACAACGGCATCGCCCGCCGTTCCTGGGCTCGCAACAGCGGTGCCCGCGCAGCCATAGAACGCCAGATGCAGCGCACACCCCTGCTCAAAGTGACACTACCCAATCTCTGCGACGAAGAAACAATAGAAAAAGCTCTGAACAAATGAAAACCGACAATATCCACTATATAACTCCCGAACGCCTGTCGCTTGCATGCGTCGAACATATTGTAGAATCAGGCGCTGCCATTGCCTTGTCCGACAAGTCGCTGGAACTGATAGCGCGCTGCCGCGACTACCTCGATGCCAAAGTGGCATCCGACTCAGCACCTATCTATGGAGTCACAACCGGCTTCGGCTCGCTGTGCAACATATCGGTATCGTCCGACCAGCTCGGACAGCTGCAGCGCAATCTGGTGATGAGCCATGCCTGCGGTGTCGGTGAAACCGTGGCGCCGGAAATCGTGAAGCTCATGCTGCTACTGAAAGTCCAGAGCCTGAGCTACGGAAATTCGGGTGTGCAGCCTGTTACCGTGCAACGCCTGGTGGATTTCTACAACAACGACGTTATCCCCGTGGTATATTCCCAGGGTTCGCTTGGCGCCAGCGGCGATCTGGCTCCGCTGGCCAACATGTGTCTGCCTCTTCTGGGACTTGGAGAAGTGCTCTGGCAGGGCAGGCAGGTGCCGGCGGCAGAGGTTCTGCAGCACTACGGCTGGGAACCCATAGCCCTTCAGAGCAAGGAAGGCCTGGCGCTGCTCAACGGCACACAGTTCATGAGCGCCCATGCCGTGGCCGCGCTCATCTCGGCCCGCCGGCTGTGGAAGGCCGCCGCAAGCATCGGCGCCATGAGCCTCGACGCTTTCGACGGACGAATCGAGCCTTTCGGCCCGCAGGTGAACGCCGTTCGCCACCACCGCGGCCAGATCGAGACTGCCGAAGTGTTCCGCAACCTCCTGCGCGGCAGCGAGCTCATCGCACGACATAAGGAGCATGTGCAGGACCCCTATTCCTTCCGCTGCATCCCCCAGGTGCACGGTGCCGTGCTCGATGCCATCAACTTTGTGTCGGCGGTAATCGAGGATGAAATCAACAGCCCTACCGACAATCCTACCGTATTCCCCGACGACGACATCATTGTTTCCGCCGGCAACTTCCATGGCCAGCCCATAGCCATGCCCATGGATTACCTGGCACTGGCACTCTCGGAGCTTGCGAATATTTCCGAACGCCGCATCTACAAGCTGATTGCCGGAGTGCGCTCGCTACCCTCGTTCCTGGTGGCCCGTCCGGGACTGAACAGCGGCTTCATGATACTGCAGTATGCCGCGGCTTCCATCGTGAACCAGAACAAGGGCCTGTGCTGGCCCACCAGCTGCGATTCCATTCCATCGTCGCAGGGTCAGGAAGACCATGTGTCGATGGGCGCCAACTCGGCCACCAAGCTTCTGCGTGTGGTCGCGAATCTGGAGCGCGTGCTGGGCATAGAGCTTATCAATGCAGCCCAGGCTCTGGATTTCCGCCGCCCGGCACGTTCTTCCGAAGCGCTGGAGAAACTTCATGCCGATTTCCGCGGCTATGTTCCCTTCATCGCCGAAGACACTGTGATGAGCCCGCACATCGCGGCCGCCGTTGAATTTGTAAAAGGCATGCGCTGAAATGGAAGAGCGCATATTTATTGTAGGCCTCAGCCAGATCTGGGGCGTGATTCCGCAAGAGCGCCGCAGTCTTGCCGGCGCGGAAATGGACAAGGACTTCGGACACATCGACAATGCCTATGTGGAGATTTCCATGCCCGGCGGAACAGTGGCCTCCATGGGCACTATGGATACGCTCGACAGGTCGCGTCTCGAAGGAGCCACTGTCCTTTCCGGCCATGGACGCATGCTCATTCCCGCTTTCGCCGACTCCCACACGCATCTGGTCTACGCCGGTAGCCGCGAGGGGGAATTCGAGGACAAGATCCGCGGACTTTCCTACGAGGAAATAGCCGCCCGCGGTGGTGGTATCCTCAACAGTGCCGACCGTCTCCACCGCACCACCGACAACGAGCTGTTCATGGGCGCCATGGGGCGGCTCGCCGAGATTGCCTCGAAAGGGACCGCCGCGGTCGAGATAAAAAGCGGCTATGGGCTCAATCTTGCCGACGAGCTGCGCATGCTGCGCGTTATCGCCCGCCTGAAGGAGAGCTCGCCGCTGGAAATAAAGGCCACATTCCTGGGGGCGCATGCCGTCGGCAGGGAATATGCAGGCCGCCAGCAGGAATATGTCGACATGCTCATTGCCGACATGCTCCCAGCCGTTGCCGCCGAAGGGCTTGCCGAGTATGTGGATGTGTTCTGCGACCGCGGTTTCTTCACCGTGGAGCAGACCGATGCCATTCTCGAGGCAGCCTCCCGCTACGGATTCCGTCCCAAGATTCATGCCAACGAGCTGGATATAAGCGGAGGCGTGCAGGTGGGAGTGGCCCATGGCGCGCTTTCGGTCGACCATCTGGAGCGGATAGGACAGGACGAAATCGATGTTCTCCGCCGTTCGTCCACGGTCGCCACCATGCTCCCCGGGGCCTCCTTCTTCCTGGGCCTGCCCTTCGCGCCTGCCCGAATAGCGGTTAACTCGGGTCTTACCGTTGCTCTTGCCAGCGACTACAACCCCGGCTCGTCGCCTTCCGGCGACATGCGCATGGTGTGGGCGCTGGGCTGCATAAAGATGAAACTGAATCCTGTGGAAGCGCTTGCCGCATGTACTGTCAACGGTGCCGCAGCCATGGAACTGTCCGACACCGTAGGCAGCATCGCTCCCGGCAGGCCGGCATCGTTCATTCTCACCAGGCCTGTGCCGTCGCTGGCGTTCATACCTTATGCCTACACCTCGCCATGGATTGAGCGTATGTTTATCCGTGGACGCGAGATGGAATTACATCCCTGACAACCCTATTACCACAATGATGAAAAAACTGACACTCGCCACGGCCGCCTTTCTGGCCGCCACAGCTGCGACTGCGCAGGAAACGCCGCTGTGGGTGCGAGGCACCGCCATAAGCCCCGACGGAAATACGATTGCCTTCACCTATAAAGGCGACATATACACAGTTCCGGCCACAGGCGGACGCGCCACCCGCATCACAGTGTCGCCGGCGGTCGATGCCAATCCTTTTTTCAGTCCCGACGGCCGGCGGCTGGTATTCAACAGCAACCGCGAAGGCAGCCACGACATCTATGTGGTTGCAGCAACAGGAGGCACGCCCGTGCGGCTGACAACGCATTCCGGAGCTGAGAGCGCCCGGGGATGGCTCAACGACAGCACCGTGATTTTCAGCGCCGATATCATGCCTTCGGTATCCGACCTCAACGGACCGTTCTTTAACCAGACATATTGTGTGGCCGATACAGCCGGCAGCCGTCCGCGCATGCTGCAGTCGCTGGCTATGCAGAGCCTCGATGTCAACCCCGCGGGAGACATAGTGTTCCAGAATCGCAAGAGCTTCGAGAATCTTTTCAGGAAGCATGAGGTCAGTTCTGGCACTCCCGATGTATATCTTCTGCGCGACGGCGAGTTCACACGCCTCACCACCGGCGAAGGCTCGTTCCGAAATCCGGTGTGGCTCGGTGCCGACGGCACCCGCTATGCCTACACGGCCGAGGGCGACAGTGCCGGTGCTCTGAACGTCTACGCCGCCACAGTGGGAGTTCCGGGAAGCACCCGGCTAACGGCTTTCGAAGAGCACCCGGTGCGCTACCTGAGCGCAAGTGCCGATGGCAAACGTCTTGCGTTCTGCCACGACGGCGCGGTGTACACCCTCACGCCCGGCGAAGAACCGCGGAAAGTGGATATAGAGGTGGTGGCCGACAACTACGACGGCGACCACCTGCGCAGCATCGTTACCGGCGGCGCCGACAATATGGCGGTGGCTCCTTCGGGCGAAGAAGTGGCATTCACATACCGTGGCGACATCTATGTAACTTCCGTTGAATACCCCACAACCAGGCGGATAACCGACACTCCCGGGCAGGAGCGATGTATGGATTTCTCCGCCGACGGGCGTTCGCTGGTGTACGATTCCGAGCGCAATGGCCGCTGGCAGCTCTTTGTCAGCCGTCTGGCCAACGATGACGACAAGAGTTTCACCTACGCCGCCGACATTGTAGAGGAGCCGCTCTACAGCTCCGACAAGGCTGCCCAGCAGCCGGAATTCAGTCCCGACGGCACACGTGTGGCATTCCTCGAGGACCGCACTACACTTCGCATTATCGATGTGGATACCAAAGAGGTTACTACTGTCTTGCCGGGCCGGTTCAACTACAGCTACGCCGACGGCGACATCTCCTTTCAATGGAGTCCGGACGGAAACTGGCTGCTGATTGATTATATAGGTGTTGGCGGCTGGAACAACAAGGACATAGCTCTTGTGGCTGCCGACGGTTCGGAAGTAATCGACCTTACCGAAAGCGGATATGAGGATGGAGAGCCCCGCTGGGCAATGGACGGCAAGGCCGTGACATATTCCACCGGCCGCTATGGCTATCGCAGCCATGGCAGCTGGGGCAACGAGGACGACATTGTGCTTATGGCGCTCGACGGCGAGGCATGGGAGAAGTTCAATATGACAAAGGAGGAAGCCGAGCGAGCCCAGGCCGACAGCGACGACAGCGATGACAACGAGTCCGACGATGACGACAGCGCGACCCGTAAGAAAAAGAAGAAGAAACAGCCCCGTGTGCAGCCGACGGCAGCATCGGCCTTCGATCTCGGCAATCGCCGCCACCGCATAGCGCGTCTCACAGGCCGTTCCTCAAAACTTGTCGATTATTATCTGTCGCCCAAAGGCGACAAACTCTACTATCTGGCCGCAGCACCGGAAGGAAGCTACAAACTGTATGTGCGCGACCTGCGCGACGACGAGACTTCGGTACTCAGCACGGAAGTCCGCGGCGGATTCATCGCCGACAGGAAAGGCGAAAACCTGTTCATACTCTCCGGCAGCGGCATGAAGAAGCTCGAGCTGGCCTCGGGCGATGTGAAACCTATAGAATTCGAGGCGCTCTATGACCGGCATCCATCGCTGGAGCGTGCCTATATCTACGACCACGCATGGCAGCAGGTTAAGGACAAGTTCTACGATGCCGACATACACGGAATCGACTGGGACGGCTTCGGCGAACACTATCGCCGTTTCCTCCCGGCTATAACCAATTCCGCCGACTTCGCCGAACTGTTGAGCGAGCTTCTCGGCGAACTGAATGCCTCCCACACAGGTGCCAGTGCCTACAGTTTCGATTCGCCCTCACTGGAGACCGCTACACTGGGCGCATGGTTCGACCCCGACTATGAGGGCGACGGACTGCGCATAGAGAGGATTTTACCCCGTGGCCCACTGTCGGCTGCCAAGGCACGTCTGGCTCCGGGCGACATCATCCTTGCCGTCGACGGGCGCCGTATCGAGGCAGGTCGTGACTATTTCCCCTTGCTCGACGGCAAGGCCGGCCGCCCCACGCGTCTTACAGTGCGTCGCAACGGAGACCCTGCCGACAGTGTGGTTACTGTCAAGCCCATCGAATCCGACACCAGACTGCAATATCAGGCATGGGTGGAACGCAATGAACAGCTTGTCGACAGCCTTTCCGGCGGCCGCATAGGCTACATCCACATCGAGGGCATGGACAGCCCAAGTTTCCGCACCGCCTACGACCGCCTGCTGGGGCGCTACCGCAATTGCGACGCCGTGATTGTGGACACGCGATTCAACGGAGGCGGATGGCTCCACAACGATGTGGCAATTCTGTTGGGCGGCAAGGAATATGTGCGTTATGCGCCGCGTGGCCAGTATATAGGCTCCGACCCCTTCAACCAGTGGTTCAAGCCGTCGGTGATGCTTGTCAACGAGGCCAACTATTCCGATGCCCACGGCACACCTTATGTGTACCAGACTCTTGGAATCGGCGACCTTGTGGGAGCGCCGGTTCCCGGAACCATGACCGCCGTATGGTGGGAGCAGCAGATCGACCCCTCTCTGGTGTTCGGCATTCCCGAGGTGACATCGTTGAACCGCGAGGGAAAACCGCTGGAGAACACCCAGCTCCAGCCTGAAGTGGAAGTGTACAACACACCGGCGGAGACAACCGTCGGCAACGATGTGCAGATAGCCACCGCCGTGCGCCATCTGCTTGAAAAACTCGGCGCAGCAGCGCAATAGGCTACCGGACATCGTATAAACGGATTTCAAACGTAACGCCGCATCTCCGGGAGGTGCGGCGTTACGTTTTTATTGGCATTTTATCCGGCAACGATTGGACGGTTTTGCCGATTATTTTTCCGAAAGAACATATTATTGTATATAGTTTGACTTTTTTGTGCTATTTTTGCCCAATATTTGTGTAATAGTTATAGCTATCATTTCAGATATCTTAATTGACTGATACCAGAGAATAAACAAACCACAATAAACCAAAACAACAAATGACCAAGAACACATTTCTTGCGGGAGTGGCAGCAGCCACGATGGCGCTCTTTACCGCTTGCGCCGACGATACTCCCGGAGGTGGAAGCGGACGCGGAAAGCTTGTGCCTGCCGTAGAGCTTGACGCCTCGGTGGAAAAGCCGGCCAGAAGCGGGGATGACGCTCGTGGCGGCGTCCCCGATGTGGCTTCACTGAAACTGAGAATGACCTCTGCCGACGGCTCCTACAGCCGCGAATGGGAATCTCTTGCCGACTTCGGAAGCGAACAGGAATTCAAAATAGGAAATTATACTTTCGAGGCATGGTATGGCACCGCCGATTCCGAAGGCTTCGACTGCGCCTATTACCATGGGAGCGAGCCTGTGAAAATCCAGGATTCCAAGACAACGACGGTTTCTCTCACGGCATCGCTCAAGCAGGCCATGGTGAGCGTGAACTACACTGAAGCATTCCGCAATTTCATGACCGCATGGAGTGCTACGGTGGGTTCCACCGTTGTCGTTGCCGACGAAACGCGACCTGTGTATGTCGTTCCAGGCGAGACTGTGGTGACTATAGACTTCACCAAGCCGAACGACCTCAAGGGCAATGACTACGAGGTGGCACGTTTCCAGGCAATGGCCAAGACCCATTACACAGTCACCGTCGATGTCAACAACGGCGAGGTCGGCGATGCCATGCTTGTAATCACCTACGATGAGGGCATGGAAACGGTTACGCACACCATCGACATCAGCGACCTGGTGATGAATGCACCTGCTCCCGAAGTAGTGGTGTCTGGCTTCACTCCCGGTACCGCTGTTGAATTCGTGGAAGGGATTCCCGCCGCCGATAAACTGATAATGAATATTTTCGCACAAGGCAAAATCGCCTCGGTCGATCTGACCACCACCAGCGAGTCGCTGCACGCACATGGATGGCCGGCTCATGTGAATCTGGCAAATGCCACCGAAAGCGAGAAAAGTGTTCTTGAAAGCTTCGGGCTGGTTACCAAAGGGCTGTCCGGCAACATCGACGAAATCGCCCAGCTGGATTTCAGCGAGGTGTGCCGTTATATCAGTGAAAAAACGGATAACACGACCCGTTTCTCCCTGGTGGTGCGTGACCGCAATTCCAAAAGCTCAGAGGCTGTGGAACTTCTGCTGCTTCTCAAGCCTCTGCAACTGGAAATCACCGGAACTGCCGCATACTGCCCCGGAGAACCTCTTGCGGTGAACATGGCATACAACGGTATTGCTTCCAGCGAATATCTCAACGTGGAATACAAGAACGAGCGTGCCACATGGACCAAAGTGCCTGTGGTGGAATTCGGTTCGGCCACAGCTGATGCCGAAAGCTCTGTATCCCTTGTGCTCAGCGGAATTCCGGCCGATATTGAACGTGTTACCCTGCGTGCAGGGGTAGGCACTCGCTACAGCAACGAGTATACCGCTGTTCCCGCACCTTTCGTGCCGGTTGTCCCCGAAAACGATGTGTTCACCGACCATGCCATGGTTACCGTGGAAGGAACCGAGGATGGCATGGACAATGCCGTGCTTGTCGGCAAAGCCGAGTATTACCTTAGCACCGAAGGTGGCTCATACACCAAGGCAAACGGAAATGCAGAAGGCGACTATCTGCATCTTACCGGTCTTGAACCCGGAACGACATATAAGGTGAAGGTGCTGATAGATGGTGTCTTCAGCATGGCGCGCAGTTTCACTACCGAAAGCGCCGCACAGCTTCCCAACAGCGACATGGAGCAATGGGGCGAAGCCGGCAAAGACTCGAAATGGACAAACTGGTTCCTCGGAGAGTCTGAAAACGGTACCTGCTGGGGAACCAACAATCCGATGACCACATCATCCGGTATAAACGCAGGTTATACCAGAATTTCCGGCACACAGCCTACCGACGACAGCCGCAGTGGAAAAGCAGCGTTGATACAGACCGTAGGGTGGGGCGCCGGCAATACCAACCTTGGCAACTTTAGTGTTGTGAACAAAATCGATGCCGGTCTTCTGCATCTTGGCAGCTCACGCACATCGCGTCCGGCAGGTTACGACGGACGCGAAGGCGCCATTACCACCGACGATCTCGAGTGCGGCCTCGCTTTCGCCTCACGCCCATCGGAACTTACGTTCTGGTACAAGTATTCGCCTAAGAACAGCGCCGACCGTGGCTATGCCGAATTCACCGTGTTCGATGCCGACGGTAACGCCATAGCATCGGCCAATGTGTCGTTGGAAGCCGCCGACACCTACACGCAGGCAAGTTTGCCGGTTGCGTATGAGCGCGGTGCTGCCAAAGCCGCAAAGGTGTATGTGAAATTCCTGTCCACATCCGACAGGGCTTTCCTTAGCAAGAACAGCAATAACATCAGCTACGGTTCCAACCATCTGGGCTCGAAGCTCTATATCGACGATATAAAACTCAATTACTAAACGACTGCCGTATGAATACCAAAATAAGCATATCGATAGCCGCCGCGCTCCTGTCGCTGGGCGCCGTTTCCTGTTCGGAGAAATGGGAGCCGCAGCCGGTGACAGGACTGGGAGAGCTTTCGCTTGCGTCGATGAGTGTGGATGTGAACACCTCCACTTCCGAAATAAGCCGTACGGGTGTGGATCTGTCGCCTTTCCTGGTCACCATAACACCGGAGAGCGGCGGGGAGCCCAAGGAATACGTCTATGGCGCAATGCCCGAGATTGTATCTCTCGCCGTGGGCAATTACACTGTGAAAGTGCGCAGCCACGAGGTGCAGAAAGCCGAGTGGGAGCGTCCCTACTATCTGGGCGAGAGGAAATTCGAAATCCGCAACAAGGAACTTACCGAAATAGGCGTTGTCACAGCCTCTATGTCGTCGCTGAAAGTAACAGTGTCCTATACCGAAAAACTTCATTCGCTCATGGGCGACGATGCCACCGTGACAGTGGTTGCCAACGACGAAGGGTCGCTTGTGTATGGCCCGGATGAGACACGCGCGGGCTACTTCGAGGTGGTGGACGGCTCCATGACCATGGTAGCTACTTTCCGCGGCAGTGTCGGCGGACAGTATGTCGAAAAGGTTGTCTCTTTCAATAATGTAAAGGCCGGAGAACATTACTCGATATTGTTCAGCACCAAGGTCGGTCCCGAGCCGCCTCAACAGACCGGAGGCGTTGACCCGTCGGGAGTGACTGTCGACGGAGAGGTCACCAATGAGACTGTTGGCGGTAACATCGACCCGGGCGACGAGCCGATCATCGACGACAACGACCGTCCCGGCCAGGAAGAGGGGGGAGACACTCCGCCTCCGGGCCCCGACGATAAACCTGCCGCTACCTTCAACAGCACCACAGTGAATCTCGAAGGCGAGAACGATGCTTCCACATGGAGTGGGCCGGCCGTTGTGACAATCGGCTGCCCTGAAGGGTTCGCACATCTGTTTGTCAAAATCGATTCCGAAGGGCTTACGCCCGACGTCCTTGCAGGCGTGGGACTGGATTCCGAGTTCGACCTCGCATATCCGGGCGATCTCAAGGAAGGTCTCGAAGGTCTTGGCTTCAAGACCGGTGCCGACGTAATCGGCAAGACAACCATGGATTTTGACATCACTGACTTTGTGCCATTGCTCAATATCTATCCCGGTAAAAGCGATTTTATGATAACTGTCACCGACTCCAAAGGGAAGCAGTCGCAGGCGATACTGAAATTCAAATCCTGACCTGAACTATGAAAAAGATAAGCATTATCATAGCCGGTTGTGCCGTTCTGGCATTTGCCGCAAGCTGCTCCGATGAGCAGCGGCTGGGCGACGGTCAGGGAAAGCTCGTGCTCACCACCACAGTGAACAGTGACATGGAAGTTGTGTCGCGCGCGCTTGCCGACGACCTGGCCGCCAGCACCAGAGTGTGGATTTCCAACAGCCGCGGACTAATCCGCAAATATGACAGCGCTTCGGAACTGCCCACCGAGGCCATCGACCTTGTGAGCGGCAGCTATGTCGCCGAAGGTTGGGCAGGAGATTCCGTGCCCGCGTCGTGGGATAAACGCTGGTTCAAGGCCTATGTGCCGTTCAGCGTAAGCCGCGGCAACACCACCAATGTGAATATGGTGCTGAAAATAGCCAACACGGCAGCCAGCGTGGTCTACGACGAAGGCGTGGCCGGAGTGCTCAAGGATATCAGCATGACTGTGGGCCACACAGGCGGCGAACTGGTGTTTGCCGGCGAGAAGGCCGCCGACCGCGGATATTTCATGATGCCGTCGGATTCGCATGTGCTGAACTACGCTCTTAAGGGTACTCTGGAAAGCGGTGCGCCGTTTGAGCTCACAGGCGCTATCGCCGATGTGAAGCCCGCTACCGAATATGTGCTCAATGTCAAATACACCAACCATGAGGTTACCACAGGCGGTGGATATTTCACCATTGAGATTGACGACAATCCCATCAATATCGAAACCCAGGTGGAGATTGTGACGCCACCCGCTTTTTCCGGCTACGACTTCATTCTCGGCGAAGGCATCACGGCAGAGCCCGGCAAAGTAGGCCGCCGCACCGTGTATATAACCAGTGCCAGCCGCATCGACGCCGTGGAACTTATCGCCGATGACCTTACGGATATAATATCCGGCAACGATGTGGAACTGTTCGGCATGGGCGAGGGCGTGAAAGCCGCCCTTGAAGCCGCAGGCATCAACTTCTCGAACAACTACAATGCGGAAGCCGACAACACCATCGTGCAGATCAACTTCGAGGAAGAGTTCACAGGTACTCTTGCAGACGGTGTGCATAAATTCGCTTTCAAGGCCACCGACCGCGAAGGCCGCGTCGGCACCGCCACCATGACCATCAATGTGAGCAACTCGGCTGTGACCACTGTGGCGGTAGACGATCTGAGCGTATATACCACCCGTGCCGTCCTCCGCGGTAAAATATCCAAGGATGGCATCGGCAGTGTCGGTTTCCGCTACCGCAAGGCCGGTGCCCCGGACTGGACGGAAGTCGCTGTCACGCCGGAGTCGTATGCTATAGGCACGGAGTTCACCTATGCTCTGGAAGGACTTGAGACAGGCACCACCTATGAATATGCCGCCACAACCGACGGCTTCGCCGATACCCCCATGGAGTTCACCACCGAAGTGGCTGCACAGCTTCCCAATGCATCGTTCGAAGACTGGCATATGGACGGCAAAGTGTATCTGGCTTTCGGAGAAGGCGGCAAGAAGTTCTGGGACAGCGGAAACAAGGGTGCCACAACGCTTGGAAACAGTATTACCACGCCGGACACAGAGGTGTTCCATTCCGGAACAAGCTCGGCGCAGCTTCTTTCCAAATTTATAGGTTTTGGTGTAATCGGTAAATTTGCGGCCGGCAATCTCTTTGCCGGTGAATACCTTGAGACTGCCGGTACCGATGGCGTGCTCGGTTGGGGGCGCCCGTTTGCTTCCCGTCCGTCGGCAGTGAAAGTCTGGGTGAAGTATCGCCCGGGTACACAGGTGAGCGACAAGTCCAATACCGGATATCTGAACGGTCGCAGCAACGATGTGGGAATTATCTATGTGGCGCTCACCGACGGCACCACCGACGAGTACAAGGGTAGCCAATGGTCGGTGGTGGTGAAGACAAGCGCTGCCAATCGTCGTCTGTTCGACCGCACCGAGCCCCGCGTGATCGCCTATGGCGAGCATGTGATGGAAACCGCCACATCTGGCGAGGATATGGTGCAGGTTACAATCCCGCTGGACTATGCACGCACCGATGCCCGCCCGGTAAATATAATCTTCGTTGCATCCGCCAGCCGCTATGGCGACTATTTCTGCGGTTGCGAGGGTTCCACCATGTGGTTGGATGATATAGAGCTGGTGTACTGACACCGCTTTTTCCCGGATTCAAGCGGGTCGCGTGGAGGCAAAGCCATGCGACCCGCTTTTTTTCGTTGTGCCGCGCACCATTTGGGCGACGGATTGTTATAATGACAGTCGGGTGTGTGCCCGGCGTGAACTAATCGGAATATACTATGGAATATCTCAGCGAAGAGAAACTTGTGATTGTCGGCGCCGCCGGCATGATCGGATCCAACATGGCGCAGACCGCACTCATGATGCGCCTGACACCCAATATCTGCCTCTACGACCCATATGCACCAGCACTTGAAGGTGTGGCGGAGGAGCTGTATCAGTGTGCGTTCGAAGGTGCCAGAATCACATGGACCACCGATGTGGCCGAGGCTCTGCGTGGTGCGGCCTATATTGTAAACTCCGGAGGCGCAGCCCGCAAGGCCGGCATGACACGCGAAGACCTTCTCAAAGGCAATGCCCAGATTGCCGAACAGTTCGGCAAAGACGTGCGTCAGTATTGCCCGGATGTGAAACATGTGGTGGTGGTTTTTAATCCTGCCGATATCACCGGCCTCATCACCTTGCTGTATTCCGGATTGAAACCCAGCCAGGTGAGCACTCTTGCCGCTCTCGACAGCACGCGCCTGCAGGACCAGCTGGTGAAGCATTTCGGCATTCCCGCCAGCCTTGTGCGCAATTGCCGCACCTACGGCGGCCATGGCGAGCAGATGGCAGTGTTCGCTTCCACAACCACTGTCGACGACCGTCCGCTGACAAAACTCATCGGCAGCGACGAACTCTCCATAGGCGACTGGGAGCAGATGAAGCTCAATGTGGTGCAGGGTGGCAAGCGCATAATCGAACTGCGCGGACGCTCGTCGTTCCAGAGCTCGGCCTATCTCTCGGTGGAGATGATAGCCGCCGCCATGGGTGGAAAGCCGTTCCGCTGGCCTGTGGGCGTGTATGTGAACGACGACCGTTATCATCATGTGATGATGGCCATGGAAACCACTCTGGATGCCTCGGGCGTGCACTACAGAAATGTGGAAGGCACCAAGGAAGAGCAGGAAGCGCTCGACAGCAGCTACCGCCATCTGTGCAAGCTCCGCGACGAGGTAATCGCCATGGGTGTGCTCCCGCCTGTTGCCGACTGGCACAGGCTGAACCATAACATCGACTGAATCCGCAACGGATGAAATAGAAGGAGGCTGCACCGATAGTGTTCGGCGCAGCCTCCTTTGTGTGTTGTATGCACTGTCAGCGGATTCTGTCGGCGGCGGCGAGAAGCCTGCGGTCGTTGACCATCATCGACCGCGCTATCCATATGAAGATGGCAGCGATGAGTGGTAGCGGGAATCCACCGACGACAACCATGCCGAAACCATCGGTGACCATGAAATGGAGCGCGCCGACAATCGCGGCGCCGATTGCGATTACCAGCGTCACGGAGGCGATGCGGATCTGCAGAGGCAGGTTGCGGTAGAGGAAAATATCGATGGCGGCAAGTATGGCGGCTGTGATGTTGATAATCATGAACGGGAGGTCGGAGGTGGGTTCGATGTCGACCCCGTCGACTGTTCCCACGGGCATGATGAATGCAAGCCCCAGGAGGTTGAAGGCAAGAAGCAGAAGTACGGACTGCCAGCGCTGGATTACCATATTGATTAAGGTTTTTATAGTGTTTGATGAATATTATTCACAGGATTGAGCCGAGGGAGGAGCCTTGGGTCGCATAGCGCGCAGTCTCCAGAAGCAGCGGCAGGGTGGATGCCTCAGGCTGGTTTTTCCCGGCGAAATCATTGATGAGTTGTTTCATTGCATCTATCTCGTCGCCGGGATTCTGCGCACGGCGCGCCAGGGCAATGAGTGTGTCGATGGCCTCCCGCCGCCTTCCTGCGAGCCACATGGCAATAACGGCGAGGCGTCGGTTTATGGCATCCTCATCGTTGGAGAAGGCTTCGAGTACGGAGTCGGCTCCGGAGTAGTCGCCGTTGGCCAGGAGCGCTTTGCCGAGCTTCAGACGCGCTTTTGTGTCGCCCGGTTCCGATATGTATTCGAGCTTGTAGAATGTATCCACGGCTTTGGCGTAGTCGTGGGCGCGGATGCATGCGTCGCCGAACAGCTCGGTGAATCCTACATCGTCGGACATGATTTCCGCATACGGCCGGAGGATTGTCAGAGGCAGCTCTCCGGCGTCGATGTCGGTGCCGGCCAAGGTGTCGAAGTCGTTGTCCATTATGTACCTTGCGGCTTCCATGGCCAGGCGGGCATCAGGCTCGAGCTCAATGGCCCGCAGGTAGTGTTCAACAGCGAATGCCATGCCGGACGCTGCGAACGTCCGCGCGAGGCGTCTCTGCAGTTCGGCGTCGTTGTTGTCGGCATCGTTGTTGCCGATGGCCATATAGAGGTCCATAGCCAGCCGGTAGTTGCCGGTGTCGAAAACGGTGTCGGCAAGCCTGCGCATGGAATCATGGTCGAATCCGGCCCAGGAAAGGGCAGCTGCGGAGAACCGCAGATTGTCCAGCCCCATATCGGAGGCTCCGGCAAAGGATTTGGAGAACCGGGCGAGATTTTTCACGTAGTTGTTGATCAGATCTCCGCGGGGCTTCTCCTTGTCGAGGGCTTCAAGAGCCTCCCGTCCTTCCGGCGACTGTTCGAGGCTTTCGAGAGTCTGGTAGTTACCGGCGAACATCGAGGCGCGCAGATGTGCAGGAGTCTGTGCAATCATCAGCGCCAGGGCGAATTTGTCGCTGTCGCACAGCATGGGCATTTTTTCCATGAACGACATCATGCCAGCGCCTTCGCTGTCGACGATTTCGGCGAGTTCGCTGCGGTTCATGTGGAAAGGCAGAAACCATACCGATGGTTTTGCGAAGAAAGGGAAGTGCCGCATGTTGCCGAGCGTGGCGGCGAAAACATCGTCGCCACGGCTCTGGGCTTCGCCGAACTCCTTTATTTTGTCGAAGGAGCCTTCCGGCATGGCCGCCATGAGTTTTTCGGGGTCGGAGGCTGTTTCGGGGCTTATGTTCGCACTGAATCCTCGGAGCTGTTCGCCGAGGTTGCGCGATTTGTCCGCCGTCTGTCGCTGTTTCTCGAATTCGGCCACCAGACCGATTATCTCATCGGGCGACTGCTGTGCTATTTTCGCCATTGCCCCTGTGAGCACCGGCACATCGAATGTTCCGTTGCGTGCTATCCGGGTAATGCACACGAACATCCACACCAGTGCGGCCACAGAGATGCGCGGCGTGCCCTTGCGGCGGATTCTGTCGAGTACGCTGTAACGGTTTGCGTCGATTTCCTCAGAAAGTCCCAGTGCGGCCACCCACATCTCGCGGTCGTAGTCGGGTAGGGCGGGGTCGAGAATCATGCCGGCGATTAGTTCCGCTGTGTCGTCGGATAACTCACGTTCGGTCCAGATGTGCATGAAAATGTCCGAGGCAAGCTGCTCGAGGCGTTTGCGCCGGGAGGTGTCGGTGAGCGCGAGCGTGTCGGCCATCAGCGATGCATGCTCCTGGATGTAATCGGCCATAAGGCTTTCCACTGATTCCTCGGGGCGCATGCGGGCGAAGCGCAGTTGCGAGAAGTAGGGCGACGGATCGTTGTCGGTGCGCAGGCGGCGTTCCAAGTCGTCGGCAATCCTTCGCAGCCGGCTTTTCACACTTTCGAAGCCATCGATTGCGTCGTCGGCAGGAAAACCGGCGGGAGATACCATCAGTCGCAGCATGAAGAAATAGCGCTGTTCGGCAGAGGCGATGGCGCTTTTGAAGCCGCTGTCGCGGATAGTGCCTTCGATTTCTTTCAGCAAAGCGATGGCTTCTTTTATTCTGTTGCCCTCCATGGCGTTCTGGAAAGCTGTGAACTGCGAGGGTAGCTTGTAGGTCATTGTATTGGCGGAGAAAGCGGTTGTTGCATGTTGCCGGGAATTGATGCTGCAGGAATCAGGAGCACATGTAGTCCTGTGCCGGTGGCACCTTTACGCAGCCATACAGAGGCATAACGTCCGGCAATCCGGTAACGTTCGATGTCGGCGGCGGCAAGGCACACGGTGTGCACGGGAGCACCGGGATTGTCGAAGTCGCAGCCGAAGCTGAAAAAATCGACAGTCAGGGCCACGTCAGGGTTGGTAGAGAAAACCCATCGCTGGGGTCTCGTGCACAGTGTGAGGCTTTTTTTTGCTGCCAGCGCCATCCATGCCATACTCGTTGCCATCGGGTAGATTATGAACAGGACTATGAGCATCAGATAGGCGAAGCGATGGTCGTACATGGCGGCCACGCCCAATCCAAGCAGTAATGCCGCCGGTAGCCACAGCCAGCTCAGCAGGCGCTTTCTGGCGATTGCGGAAATATATGCCGAGGCATCGACGGTGAATACTGCCGTTGTGGCGCCGGAAAATGCCATATGCTGTCAGTCGCGTGCGGGGCGCGCCACGGCCGGTTCGGAGGGAACTGCAATGCCGTCGCGTATCAGCAGGGCGTCGATTTCGGGGTCCTGGCCGCGGAAACGGCGGTAGAGTTCGGCCGGGTCTTCGGTGCCGCCGCGGGTGAGGATGTTGCGGCGGAAGCTGTCGGCGGTCTCGCGGTCGAAAAGTCCTTTGCTCTTGAGGAAGGCGAACGCGTCGGCGTCGAGCACTTCGGCCCATTTATAGCTGTAGTATCCGGCGGCATATCCTCCGGAGAATATGTGGCTGAACTGTGGCGAGGTGAGCGAGCCTTCCACGGCGTCGAATATCTTCACGCCATCGGTGGCGCGGGCTTCGAATTCCACCACATCGGTCACGGGCTCTGTTATGGTGTGCCATGCCATGTCGAGATAGCCGAAGCTGAGCTGGCGCATGCAGGCATATGCGGCGCCGTACTGCTGGGAGGCGGTGAGGCGGTCGATGAGCTGCTGGGGAATTTTTTCGCCGGTCTGGTAGTGGCTGGCGAAGCTGTCGAGGAACTCGCGTTCGGTGAGGAAGTTCTCATTGAACTGCGAGGGCAGTTCGACAAAGTCGCGGTAGACGGAGGTGCCGGACAACGAGCTGTACCGTGTGTCGGCGAGAAGTCCGTGGAGGGCGTGGCCGAATTCGTGGAGGAATGTCTCGACCTCATAGGGAGTGAGGAGCGACGGGGTGTCGGCGACGGGCTTGGTGAAGTTCATCACAATGCTCACCTGGGGGCGGGAGTTGGTGCCTTCCGGCGTGATGTACTGGTCCTTGAAGCCTGTCATCCATGCTCCGGGGCGTTTGCTGGCACGGGGGAAGAAATCGGTGTACAGCACGCCTATGAACGAGTTGTCGGCATCGGTTACTCGGTATGCCTTCACATCGGGGTGGTACACCTCGATGTCGGGTGCAGGAGTGAAGGATAGGCCGTAGAGCTTGTTTGCCAGGCCGAAAACGCCGTCGACCACTTTCGACAGTTCGAAGTAGGGGCGCAGAGCCTCTTCGTCGAAACTGTATTTGGCGGCTTTTAGCTTGTTGGAATAGTATGAGTAGTCCCAGGGCATTATCTGCATTGGTTTTCCCTCGAGTCCGGAGGCAAATTCGGTGAGTTCGTCCATCTCGGCCTGCAGGGCAGGGCGGTATGCGTCGCGGAGTTTGTCGAGAAGCGCGTAAACGGCTTGGGGGCTGCCTGCCATTGTGCGCTGCAGGGAGTGTGCGGCATAGGTGTCGCTGCCGAGCAGGCGGGCGATTTCGAGTCGTAGCTCGGCAATACGCTTTAGGATGTCGACGTTGGATGTTTCTCCCGAAGTGTTCCTGCCGGTATATAGGCGGTACATTTTTTCGCGCAGGTCGCGGCGCGAGGAGTTTTTCATGAACGCCATGTACACGGGCTGGTCGAGAGTGAAGAGATACTCGCCGGTGCGTCCTTTGGCGGCAGCGGCATCGGCGGCAGCCGAGATGCTGCTCTGCGGCAGGCCTTCGAGGTCGTCGGCTCCGAGATAGATTTCATATGTGTTCAGTTCGCGTAGAACGTTCTGGCCGAATCGGGTTGTGAGTTCGGAGAGTTCTGCCGAGAGCCGGCGGTAGCTTTCGCGGTCGTCGCCTTCGAGTTTGGCGCCGGAGAGGGCGAAACTGTCGTAGGTTTTCTGCAGAAGCATTGCGTCCTCTGCGGTGAGGTCGAACTCGTCGCGACGGTTATAAACCTCTTCCACACGCTTCCACAGGTCGCCATTGAGGGTCACAGAGGTGGAGTAGTCGCTGAGTTTCTGTGCGGCGCTCATTGCCACTTCCATCATGGCGTCGTTGCTTTCGGCCGACAGCAACGGGTAAAACACGTTGAGCACACGGTCGAGGTCGGCACCGACAGCTTCGAGTGCCACTATCGTGTTTTCGAAGTCGGGGCGCTGAGTCTGGGATGTTATATTGGCAATCTCGGCCTGTGCAAGTTCGATTCCGCGGTCGATGGCCGGAGTCCACATGGAGTCGGCGATCTGCGAGAACGGAGGTGTGCCTTCGGGAGTGTCGAAGGGCTGCAGGAATGGGTTTTGAGCTGTTGTCATTGCTGTGCCTGCCACCATGAGTGCGGCGGCAGCTATAGTGTGGATTTTATTCATAATCGTGTTTGTGCAAAAACTGTGCCAGATGTCGGCTGTGATTATCTCTGAATGCCGCGCGAGTCGAGGGCGCGCTGGTAGCGTGCCGCATTTATGCGGTGGCGGTCGTAGCTTGTGGCGAAGTCATGGTAGCCGGAGAAGTCGGCGCGTGCGCACATATATATGTAGCTGTGGGCAGGAGCGTCGAGCACTGCATCGATGCTTGAGCCTTCCACAATACGTATGGGGCCGGGAGGCAATCCGTCGATTTTATATGTGTTGTAAGGCGAATCCACGGTGAGATGGCGGGCGAGTATGCGCCGCAGGCCGAAGTCGCCGAGGGCGAATTTCACCGTAGGGTCGGCCTGCAGTTTCATGCCTTTGGCAAGGCGGTTGAGATATAGCCGTGCCACCAGTGGGCGCTCGTCGGGTCGGGCGGTCTCTTCCTCGACAATCGATGCCACTATTGCAACCTGCGCCGGTGTCAGGCCCAGCCGGTTCGCTTTGTCCAGCCGTTCCTGGTTCCAGAAGCGGTTGCGGGCATCGAGCATGGTGTTGATTACCCGCTCGGCGCCGGCGGTCCAGTAATATTCATATGTGTCGGGCATGAAGGCGGCTGCGTATTCGGCCGGTCTGAAACCTTTGGCCGGCAGCAGCGAGTCGGCAGCGGCGGCGAAGTCGGCGCTGTCGATCTCCATATGCGACCCTACGTGAGCCGCAAGGTCGCCGAAGGTGCGCAGGTTGTTGAATGTGAGCCTTATCGGGGACTGTCGTCCTGTGGCCAGCCGCCGCGCCACGTTTACAGCTCTTTCTCCTGGCTGCACAAGATACGAGCCATGGGCGGTGGCGGAATTGCCGTCCTGGAGTTTCCATAGCCGTGTCACCATGGAGCCGAACTTATGTCCCAGCGAGGAACCGAGGCTGTCGGCAACAGCCGCCGGCGATGCCTGTGCGGGAATGAACACTCTCACGGGGGCATTGCCGTCGTAGCGATGATCTATCAGGATTTTCCATACGCCGAAGGCTACACCGCCGAGAAGCAGCAAGGTGGCCAGCGACCATTTGAGTACTTTTGCCATTGAAGTCGTAAAACGATTGTTTTGCCAAAGATAGCGAGTTTGCGGGGTGCCCGCAATAGGATAAGTGCGGGGTATTGTTAATGTAAACACTATTTAACATGCGCGGCAGTAAGTTTTTGTTTAATTTTGCGTCATACTGAAGAAAGCCTGAGAATCGAATCAGCGACTAAAAGAAAAAACTTAACACCAAATACAAGCATTATGAAAAAACGCTTCTTCAGCGGGCTGGTATGCTGCGTCGCCGCAGCTTTCGGCACGCTTTTCGCCCAGGAAGCTCCCCAAGTGCCCCAGCTGCCCCAGGATACCGCCCTGGTGACAGGAGTGCTTGACAACGGGCTGACCTACTACATCCGCCACAATGAAACTCCCCGCGGACAGGCCGACTTCTACATAGCCCAGAAAGTGGGTTCGATTCTGGAAGAGGACAACCAGCGCGGTCTGGCTCACTTCCTGGAGCATATGTGCTTCAACGGTACCGAAAACTTCCCCGGCAAGAAGATTATCGAATGGCTCGAGAGCGTGGGTGTGAAATTCGGCCGCAATCTCAATGCCTACACCTCTATCGACGAGACTGTATACAATATCTCCAACGTTCCGGTGGCACGCACATCGGTTCAGGACTCCTGCCTTCTCATTCTCCACGACTGGGCAAACGCTCTCACACTTGCCGGCGAGGAAATCGACGCCGAACGCGGTGTTATCCACGAGGAATGGCGTTCGCGCAATGTCGGCTCCTCGCGCATTCTCGAGAATCTGCTTCCCACCATCTATGCCGGCAACCGCTATGGCTACCGCATGCCAATCGGCACAATGGAAGTTGTGGACAACTTCGAGCACCAGGCGCTGATCGACTACTACCACAAATGGTATCGTCCGGACCAGCAGGCCGTGATTGTGGTCGGCGACATCGATCCCGCCTACATCGAAGCGAAAATCAAGGAATTATTCGCACCAATCCCCATGCCAGCCGACGCAGCCGAGCGTGTGTATTTCGAAGTTGACGACACCCCCGGCACCATATACGCCATCGGCTCGGATACCGAAATGGAAGTGGCCGACGTGATGATGTTCTTCAAGAGCGACGAGATACTGCTCCCCCGCGAGATGCGCAACACCCAGATGTACTACATGATTGAATATCTTCAGCGCATGGCGTCGATGATGCTCAACACACGACTGAGCGATCTTGCCAAGACTCCGGAATGCGATTATGCGCAGGCCCGCGTTTCTATTGGCGACTTCTTCCTTGCCAAGACAAAAGGCGCCCTCACCCTGGATGTAATTGCCAAGAACGATAATGTGGTGGAGGCTTTCGCCGAAGCATACCGCGAGGTATTGCGTGCCGACCGCACCGGTTTCACTGTGGGTGAATACGAGCGTGCCAGCAGCGAGTTCATCTCTCAGGTCGATAAAATCTTCAACGAGCGCAAGAGCCGCGAGAACGAGTCCTACAGCGAGGAATATGTGCGCCTGTTCGTCGACAATATTCCCGCTCCCGGAATTGAACTCGAGAAACAGCTTTTCGACCAGTTCGCCCAGATGATCAACGTAGACATGGTGAACCAGTACTTCCAGAGCCTGGTGCAGGACGACAACCGCGTGCTTGTCGCTTTCCTGCCCAAGAAAGAAGGATTCACCGAACCTACAGAGGACCAGTTCGCCGAAGCCATCGACAATATCGACAACGAGGAACTCGAGGCATACAAGGACGAAGTCCGTACCGATCCTCTCATTCCCAGCCTCCCTGCCGCCGGCAGCGTGGTGTCCACCGCACATAACGATACCTGGGATGCAACCGAATACACTCTCAGCAATGGCGTGAAGGTGGTTGTCAAGCACACCGACTTCAAGGCCAACGAAATCCTGTTCCAGGCCAGCGCACTGGGCAAGGGCCTCTCGACCCTCGACCAGAGCAAGGCTCCCTCGATTCTCTTCGGCGAGGTTGCAATGAGCCGCAACGCACTGAACGACTACTCCAACTCCGACCTGCAGAAGTATCTCGCCGGCAAACAGGTGAACGTGGAGTTCAGCTACTCGACCTACAGCCGCGACATGGAAGGCTCCACAACCGTGGCCGACCTGCCCACACTGATGGAGATGATCTATGCATGGTTTACAGGCGTGGACCTCAAGGAAAGCGAGTTCGCCGCAACACAGGACATGTATGCCGGCATTCTTGCCAACCAGGAATCGAATCCCCAGTTCACATGGCTTAAGAAAGTGCTTGAAACCCTTTATCAGGCACCCTCGCGCCATAACATCACTGCTGCCGACGTGCGTGCCGCCAACCGCGCCGACATCGTGGAGATGTACCGAAACATGCTCGCCAACGCAGCCGACTATACTTTCTATTTCGTAGGCGACATCGACGAAACCACTTTCGTTCCTCTGATGGAGCAGTACATCGCCACACTGCCTGCCGACAAGGCTACCGCTTCCCGCGAGTTCACAGTCGACCCGGCATTCGAGGTTCGTGCCGGCCAGGGCGAGGATGTTGTCACATCGCGCATGGAGACTCCCCAGAGCTGGGTATTCATCGCCTTCTCCGGCAACATGCCGTACACCGCAAAAAACCGTGCGCTCACCACTGTGGCTTCCCAGGTGCTTTCCAAGCGTCTGCTCGACAAGGTGCGTGAAGAGATGGGTGCGACATATTCCATCGGCGCAGGCGCCAATATGAGCCGTGTGAACGGAACCAACACCATGTTCCAGATTCCGTTCCCCATGAAGCCCGAATTCCGTCAGGAAGTGCTTCCCATTATCAAGGACATTGTCAACGCCATGGCGACCGAAGTCACCGCCGAAGAGATTCGTCCCGCTATCGAATACATAGGCAAGACCTCTGCAGAAAGCCTTGAGAAAAACGAAGGATGGCTTGGCGCAATGGTTGCTTACGATATAAATGGCGTGCAGACATTCACCAACGCTGCGGAAGTAGCCGCCGGAATCACTCCCGCCGATGTTCAGGACTACATGCGCGAACTGCTCGCCCAGGGCAACTACCGGGTGATAATTCTGGACCCCGAAGTCGTGGCTGAAGAGACTGCTGAATAATAGCCCGAATATAATTGAACAAGCGGCTTTCCCGAATCTGGGGAGGCCGCTTGTTTTTCAGGTGGTTTCAGGCGATAATCAGAATGTGAGACCGATACTCAGAATGCCGAGCGATGCCGGATTTGCTCCGCAACGGCGTATTTCGGCTGCGCACTCCGCCATTGTGGCGCCTGTTGTTATAACATCGTCCACGATGGCGATGTGGCGCCCCTCGAGTTGCGAAGGGTTGTCGATGGTGAATCTTCCGGCCACATTCATGCGCCGCTGGTTGCGGTCGCGGTGTGTCTGCGTGGCGTGCGCCCTGGTTGCCACAAGAGCATTACCGGTATCGCACTGAAGCGCTTCGGCAATGCCGCGGCAGATTTCAGCGCTCTGGTTGTAGCCTCTGCGCAGCCATTTTGTCCAATGCAGAGGCACAGGCAGCAAAAGGTCTATGGCCGACGGTGATGGGGCATCGGGCCCGACGCCTGCCGCCGCCAGCTCGCTTCCGAACAGCCGGCCCATGCAGCGGGCAAGGTCGGGACGGTCGGCATATTTTGCCGTGCGGATTATTTTGGAGGAATTGTCGGTGTGTGTGTAGCGGAACCAGCTGCGCAGGGGGCCTTTTGGAATGCCTGTGCTTCCCAACATCTGTTCAAGCCCCGGGGAATCGATGCGCAGGTCGTTCCGCGGAAGGCGCAGCAGGCATGGCAGGCATATGCCCGTATCTGTCACTGCCAAGGCTCTGCCGCAGCATGGACATGCCCTCGGCAGTATGCTGTCGGCTATTCTCGACAGCCAGGTCGCTTGCCGGCATTTATCGGTCATTGCTATACAACCTAAATATAAGGAAGACCGCGGCCGGAAGTCCCGGTCGCGGCCTTATGTGTGGGTTGTTATGTTCAGTTTTTGCCTACTTCGGCGATTGCCTCTTCGGCGAGTTCGGGGTCGACCATTATTCGGCCGCAGTATTCGCAGACAATCACTTTTTTGTGCATCTTGATTTCTATCTGCTTTTGCGGCGGGATTCTGTTGAAGCAGCCTCCGCATGCATTGCGGTCCACGATAACCACACCGAGGCCGTTGCGGGCATTGCTGCGGATGCGCTTGAATGCCTGGAGGAGGCGTTCGTCGTCGACCAGAGGCTCGAGTTTCTTGGCGCGTACCTGGAGGTTCTCTTCCTCGGCGCGGGTCTCGCTAACGATGTTTTCGAGAGCGGCTTTCTTTTCTTCGAGAATATGTGTCTGGTCGGTGATTTCGGCTTCGGTAGCCGCGATTTCGTTACGGTGGTTCTCGATGTTGCGTTCGATTTCGCCTATGGTTTTTTCGGCGAGTTCGATTTCGAGAGTCTCGTATTCGATTTCTTTGGTGAGGTTGTCGAATTCGTGGTTGTTGCGAACGTTGTCGAGCTGCTGGCGGTAGCGCTCTATCAGAAGCTGCTTGTTGGCAATCTTGTTCTGTTCGGCAGTGCGCTGAGCCTGCAGGGCATCGACTTCGCTCTGGTATCGGCCCACGCGGCTGTGAAGGCCGGTGATGGTGTCCGAAAGGTCTTTAACTTCCAGAGGCAGCTCGCCGCGGATGTTTCTTATGCGGTCCACCTCGGTGAGGATGGTCTGCAGTTCGTAGAGGGCTTTGAGTCGCTCCTCCACGGTGCGGGGAGCTGTTGCTTTTTTCTCTGTTGCCATTGCGATTAGAGATATATTACTGGATTTTTTTCCTGCTTTGACTTATGAACTGCAAAGTTAGGAAATTTTCCGCAGATAAGGGTCATCAAAATGTCTTTGGCGCAATTTTCGCTTTCGAAATGACCGATGTCGAACAGCGCAATGTCGTCGCGGTGGTCGGCGAAATCGTGATAGCGTATGTCGGCGGTAACGTAGGCATCGGCACCGGAAGCGATGGCATTGCCGATGAATTCGCCACCCGAGCCGCCGCACAGTGCCACCCGGCGTACCATGCGGTCGCTGTCGGCAGCTTCGAGTGAGCAGCGTATGGCGCCGGTGCCGAAGGTATCGCGCAGCATTACTGTGAACTGTGCCATGGTGACAGGCTGCCGCAGAACCGCCACAACGCCCAGACCGGTGTTGTTGTCGGACCTGGATGTCGCGCTTTCGGTATAAACTTTCACAGAGCTGTCGATATCGGCAAGCACACGCACGGCATGAGCCGTCCAGTTTGCCGGTATCAAGGCCGAGCAGATTACGGCGTCTTTGCCGGTGGCCACCGGTATGCCGTTTTCGTCGTCCGCTATATCGATAATCGACGTCGGTGTTGTGGCCACATCGCGCGCGCCTTCGATGTTTCCGAGAGCTAGGGCGAAATCGGTGGCTTTGCCTGGGGGGCACACACAACGCAGGCTGTCGTATGCAATGTTCCGTGGGCTGAGCACGTTCTCAACCTCGGCGCCGAGTTTTGCCGCCATGGCCTGGCTGATGCCTCCGGCGGTGCTGTCGAGCGATGTGTGGGCGCTGTAAACGGCCACACCGGATGCGATTGCCGCCTGCACCGCAAGCTCTGCGGGTGTGCCGCCGGTAATGTGCTTGAGGCCGCGGAAAATCAGCGGGTGGTGCGATACCACAAGGTTGCAGCCCAGCGCCACCGCTTCCGCGATTGTGTCGGGTGTCACGTCGAGGCATATCAGCACTCCGGTTACCTCGTCGCATCCCGGCGGAAGGCCGATCTGCAATCCGGAGTTGTCCCAGCTTTCCTGAAGCTGGCGGGGTGCGAACCGTTCGAGTTCCCTGACTATGTGGTACAGTTTCATTCTTCGGCCGGAGCTAAGGCAAGCTGCAGTTCGTCGAGCTGTTTCTGGTCGAGCGCCGAGGGTGCGTCGAGCATTACATCACGGCCACTGTTGTTCTTGGGGAAGGCTATGCAGTCGCGGATGCTGTCGAGGCCGGCAAAGAGGCTTACCCAGCGGTCGAGGCCGTAGGCGAGACCTCCGTGTGGCGGTGCGCCGAACTTGAAGGCGTTCATGAGGAATCCGAACTGTTCGGCAGCCTTTTCGGGAGTGAAACCGAGAATCTCGAACATTTTGGCCTGCAGTTCGCTGTCGTGGATTCTTATGGAACCGCCGCCGACTTCGACGCCGTTGATAACCATGTCGTATGCATCGGCGCGAACGGCTGCCGGATCGGTGTCGAGCATCGGTATGTCTTCGTCCTTGGGATGTGTGAACGGGTGGTGCATGGCCATGAGGCGCTGCTCTTCGTCGCTCCATTCGAACATGGGGAAATCCACCACCCAGAGGCAGGCGAATTTGTTGCGGTCGCGGAGGCCGAGCTGCCGACCCATTTCAAGACGCAGCTCGCAGAGCTGTTTGCGTGTTTTCATGGTGTCGTCGCCGCTGAGAATCAGGATGAGGTCGCCGGGTTCGGCATCCATGGCTTTGCGCAGCTCCTGGAGTGTTTCCTGGGTGTAGAATTTATCGACGCTGCTTTTAACGGTTCCGTCGGCTTCCACACGTGCGTAGACCATTCCTTTGGCTCCGATCTGCGGGCGGCGTACATAGTCGGTGAGTGCGTCGAGCTGTTTGCGGGTGTAGGAGGCAGCTCCCTTGGCGCATATTCCGCCGATGTATGCAGCATTGTCGAATACGGAGAAGCCGTGGCCCTTCATGGTGTCCATAAGCTCCACGAAGCGCATTCCGAAGCGGATGTCGGGTTTGTCGCTGCCGTAGTATTTCATGGCGTCGGCCCACGGCATGCGCAGGAACGGCTCGTTGATTTCTATTCCGCGGATTTCTTTGAAGAGATGCTTGGCCATGCCTTCGAAGAGCTCGATTACGTCGTTCTGGTCGATGAAGCTCATCTCGCAGTCGATCTGTGTGAATTCGGGCTGGCGGTCGGCGCGGAGGTCTTCGTCGCGGAAGCATTTTACTATCTGGAAATAGCGATCCATGCCGCTCACCATCAGCAGCTGCTTGAGTGTCTGTGGCGACTGGGGGAGAGCGTAGAACTGTCCGGGGTTCATGCGCGAAGGCACCACAAAGTCGCGGGCGCCTTCAGGAGTGGAGCCCACAAGCATGGGAGTCTCTATTTCGAGGAATCCTTTGGAATCGAGGTAGCGGCGGACTTCCATGGTCATGCGGTGCCGCAGCTCCAGATTGCGGCGCACAGGGTTGCGGCGCAGGTCGAGGTAGCGGTAGCGCATGCGGATGTCGTCGCCGCCGTCGGTTTCGTCCTCGATTGTGAAAGGAGGAACCTCGCTGGGGTTGAGAACTGTGAGACTGTCGGCGAGGACTTCGATGTCGCCGGTGGGAAGGTTGGCGTTCTTGGCGGTGCGTTCGGCGACTGTGCCCTGTATCTGAACCACGAATTCACGGCCGAGGCGCACGGCAGCGTCGTTGAGTGCAGCGTCGTGTTCGTTGTCGAATACTATCTGGGTTATGCCGTAGCGGTCGCGGAGGTCGACAAATGTCATGCCGCCCATTTTGCGGACGCGCTGTACCCATCCTGCGAGTGTTGTGCGACGTCCGGCATCGGCAAGACGCAGTTCGCCGCAGGTATTTGTTCTGAACATATTTTTGTTGGCTTATAGTATATCTTGCAGAAAAGCATCCCCTCAAATATTCAAGGGGATGCTGTGAGTTCTATCTTGATTATCGGTCGCTCTGCGACTGGATGTTCATCTGCTGGTTTTCAGGAGTGAGTCCGCGGTTTCGCAGCAGGGCGTCGACTGTCGGTGCCTGGCCGCGGAAGCGGATGTAAAGTTCCATGGGGTCTTCGCTGCCGCCTTTCTCAAGCACGTATTCCTTGAATTTCCGTGCTGTCTCGGGGTCGAAGATGCCTTTTTGCTTGAAGAGTTCGAAACCGTCGGTGTCGAGAACCTCAGCCCACAGGTAGGTGTAGTATCCCGAAGCATATCCGTCGCTGCCGAAAATGTGCTTGAAGTATGGTGCACGGTAGCGGAAGGTGAGCTGGGAGGGCATGCCGAGGGCTGTTGTAACGCTGTCCTGGAAAGCGGCCACGTCGACATCGCCTTCGGGGTTCAGTTTTCCGAACTGGAGGTCGAGCAGTGCGGCTCCGGCGAGTTCGGCGGTTGTGAATCCCTGGTTGTGGGTTGCCGAGGCTTCAAGTTTGGCGATGAGTTCGTCGGGAATCACTTCGCCGGTTTTGTAGTGGTGGGCGTATGTGCGCAGCAGTTCCGGCTCGAAGGCCCAGTGCTCGTGAATCTGGGAAGGAAGTTCTACAAAGTCGCGGTCGACGTTGGTGCCGGCCTGGCTCTTGAGCGGGGCGCGTGAAAGCATGCCGTGGAGGCCGTGGCCGAACTCGTGGAACATGGTTTCCACTTCGTCGAGGGTGAGCAGGGCAGGGGTGTCGGCTGTGGGGCGGGTGAAGTTGCCGACATTATAGATGATGGGTCGGCTGGAGCTGCCGTCGGCATTCTGCCATGAGCCTTTGAATTCGCTCATCCATGCGCCCTGGCGTTTCGATGCACGGGTGAAATAGTCGGTCATGAACACGGCCACATGTTCGCCGGTGGCGGCATCGGTCACGTCGTAGACGGTCACTTCGGGGTAGTATTTGGGAGCATCGGGCATTTCAGTGAATTTGATGCCGTAGAGACGCTCTGCCATTCCGAATATGCCTTTGCGCACCGAGTCGACGGCGAAGTAGGCGCGGACCTCGTTTTCGTCGAGGTTGAATTTCTTGCGGCGTACTTTCTCGGCGTAGTAATAGTAGTCCCAGGGTTCGATTGTTATGCCTGCGTTTTCGCTGTCGGCGAGCTGCTGCATTTCCGCAACCTCGGACTGTACGCGGGCCACGGCCGGACGCCAGATCTGCATGAGCAGGTCTTCGGCGGCTCCGACGGTCTTGGCCATGACATTGCTGGTCATGTAGGCGCCGTAGTTCTCGAATCCCAGAAGCGCGGCTTTTTTAGCACGCACCTGCAGGATGCGGCTGATTACCGGCAAGTTGTTGTATTCGCCGCTGCTTGCCAGGGTGGTATAGCCCTGGTATATCTTTTTGCGGAGGTCGCGGTTGTCGGCATACTGCAGCAACGGCAGTCGGCTGGGTGCGTGGAGGGTGAATACCCAGTGTCCTTCGCCGAGGCCACGGCTGGCGGCTTCTTCGGCGGCGACGGCTATGCTGCCGTCGGGCAGTCCGGCAAGGGCAGATTTGTCGTCGACCACAACGGAGAATGCGTTGGTGGCGTTAAGCAGATTGCGGTTGAATGTGAGGTATAGTTCGGTGAGTTCGGTGTTGAGAGCTTTGAGGCTGTCCTTGGCAGCGGCGTCGAGGAGTGCGCCGTTGCGGGCGAACAATTTATAGTAGTCCTCCACGGCCTTGCGGCGGTCGGGCGACAGCCCCATCTGGTCGCGACGCTCGTAGAGGCTGCGTATGCGCTGGAAGAGGGCGTCGTCCATGGTAATCTCGTCGGAGAACTGCGAGTACATTGGATAGAATTCCTCCGCGATAGCCACCATCTCCGGGGAGTTGTTGCTCTCGTCGAGGGCGAAGAACACGGCTGCCACGCGGTCGATGATTTCTCCGGAGCGCTCCAGCGGCATTATTGTGTTGTCGAAGGTAGGCGTTTCCGGATTGGATGTGATATCGCGGATCTGCTGTTGCTTCTGGGCAATGCCGGCGCGAAGGGCAGGCATATAGTCGGAGTACTCAATGCTGCCGAACGGCGGAATCTGGTACGGTGTGTTGTATTCCGTCAGGAACGGATTGGCATGTGCCGGAGCGGTTCCGGCGGAAGCGCCGACGGCAACGGCTGCCAGGGCGGCAAAGGCAGTTAGGCGGTGTGTCATGTTTGGCATCGGTTATGGCGCCCTCGGTAGGCATGGCTGCCGCTCGGACGCCTTTGGTTTCTGTTCACAAAGTTACAAAAAAAATCGTAGAATACGGCAAATACATCATCGGCTTGTCAATAGATGTTTTCTCGCCTATGCACATGCAATGGAGTGGCTGCACTGTGTAACAATTTATGTAATTTTGTGTCTCTATTATGGACAATTCTATAAACTGTGATGAAAAAGCTTTTGATATTTATCGTCGGTATGCTTTCGGCTGTCGCAGCCTTGGCCGCGACCAATCTTTCTTTATACAGGGGTGTTTATGCTAATGACAGTGCCGAAGCCGTTATCACCGATTCGGTATGCATCGTATATTTTCAGAAAGACAGCACCATGCAGGCTATCCTTGAGGTACCTGCGTCAGGATTGCGTCATAAAACCGTTTTTGCGCCGGACGGTTCGGTTTCGTTTCCCGCCGAAGTGGAGCCATTGGCTATATCCGCAGCAGGCAGTGTCCTGAATATAAATGGTCTTGAACTTGAAAAGGTTGAGGATATAGCCACGGTCGAACCGTATGAAATGGACGATTGCCGGACGGATATATCGGTCGGTAAATGTCTGCAACAGTGGAGACTCGGTGTCGACTATGGTGCAGACGAGAATCAGACATTCTGCGAAATAAATACCAATCGCCATATGTTTGTTTATCTGGTAAGCCCGTATATGGTTTATATCAGGGCTGCCGCGGCACGAAACAACAACAAGGGAACACTGTTTTCCCAGAATATACGCATGATGAAAAACAACAACACAGGCGAATATACGATGCACATCATGCCCGGCAACCTTGCTTTCTGCAGGAACGATCTGGAAATCGACAATGCTAAATTTCAGCCCAATACATGCACATTCAGCCCCGATGGAGGCATATACTGGTCGCTGATTTCATTCGAGCCGGGGAACATACAGCTCAATGGCTGCGGCGAAACCTATCAGGTGCCACGCAGGCAAAAAGATTCCGGCATAAAGGAATGGATTAAATATGAGCCTTATTCAACAGACTCTGAGTTGCCATTGCTGAGGTAATAATCCGGCACGGCTACATGGCTCTTCATAACAGCAATTAAAGTGATATTAAAACGAAATCGAGGCCGGTCCAGCCAATCAGTGTGTCGTCGTCGATGACTGAGATTTTTGAGATATTGTCGTCAATGGTATGCCGTGCGGTTACATTGCCATGCCAGTCGAGCCGATAGATTGTCGATTCTCCAACTTGGCCATATGCGCGGCCACGGTATAGAGCATAGATATAATCATCAGTGGCGCTTATGTCGGCGAAGTGTAATGGATTCAGCTGCTCGAAGTCCGCTTCATCAAGCGTGGCGGGGTCGAATGTAGGTTCTGATACTTCTGCGGTATTGAGCATAGTTCCGTCCAGCCCGAATATCTCTATTACAGGATGCAAGCGGTAAGCAAAAGCCAGTAGACCATGTTTACCCGAATACGCCATTTCACCTGCATTCGGCATCCATTCCTGCAGCTCGGGAGATATGCCGATTTGCCTGACAGGGTGTATTTCCGAAGAATTCAGGTCGGCAATCATCGCATATTGGCGGCCACCGTTGGGTTCACGGCCTATGAAAACATATTTCCCGGAGCCGGTCATAAATACATCCTGGGCATATTGCGAGATTGGGAAGGGTACAGAACTGTTGTTGTCCATTAGATATTGCATTGTTCTGCATAGTGCTGTATCGTTTCGGACAGTATAGATTTCACAGTCGTCCTGACCAATCACCCGTATTGCGCCGTTGTCGGCAACGAAGGGGTAGGGCATATATAAGATAAAATATCCGTCTTTCCGCTTGCCTATATCTGAGCTGACTTCCAGTGTGTTGCTGTTGCGGTCGATGAGCGCTCGGCGGAGAACCCGTTGACCATATCCATCTTCACACTCAAAGACAAACATCAATGTGTCGCCCGACGCTTTCATGTCGATCATGTGCCTGATAGCCGGTAATGGCTCTCCTGCAAGGTGGAGTTTCGTAGTTGTCGAAGTCGGCTGAGCGTTGGCGCATCCCGACATAAGCAGGGCGAGCGCGATTATATGCATTATCTTCATTCCAATTCGAGGGGTATATATGGAACTGACATTCGGGTTGCATCGGCATTATTCATCACCTTGCCATCCTTGCCGACAATATGAACCTTGTTACTATCTCCGCCCATCTCTGAAATCATAAAACCGACAGGCGATTTGAAATAGCGTACAAGAGTTTTTTCAACATCGGTTGCCGAGCATCGTT